>Ga0326728_10014275_pt1 | contig 16931 bp, 11 predicted proteins | sample MB3enrmetagenome_FD_207602 | JGI IMG/M metagenome (GOLD analysis project Ga0326728, IMG submission 207602) | Lab enriched peat soil microbial communities from McLean, Ithaca, NY, United States - MB31MN | ecosystem: Environmental > Terrestrial > Soil > Wetlands > Peat | place: USA: New York...
GCATTCATTTTCCGAAGTTTGTCCAAGGCATGAAACAAACGGGATTTGACCGTCCCCACCGAGCACCCCAGAGCGGCGGCAATGCCCTCCAACGAATCATCCACGTAAAAACGCAAATGGATGACCTGCTGATGTTTGGCCGGCAATGCCTGGACGCATTGCCGCACGAGCGCCGCCTGCTCGCGTCGTTCGACGGCCTGGTCCGGCAGGGCGGCGTGGTCCGCCAGATTGCCGGTGTGTTTCTCAAATTCATTTTGATCCCGCCCGGCGAACATGGCAGCCGGCTGGAGACGATTTTTCCGGAGGACGTTGCGGTAACGATTCAGCAGAATCGCGCAAAGCCAGGTGAAAAACTGGCAGCGCCCGTTGTAGCGATGCAAACCCTTCCACGCTTCCACCAGCGTGTCCTGCGCCAGGTCTTCGGCCAGCGTGACGTTGCCACACAGCGCGACGGCTTGTCGCAACAGCCGGGTTCCATGAACGCGGCAAATCTCACCGAACGCCCCGGCGTCGCCTGCCCGGGCCTGGTCGAGAAGACTCCGCGTGTCTGGAGTTTCCATTTCCACAAACGTTGGATTCAAGGCGGCCACATCTCAATCCTAACGGAAAGACTTGAGTAACTCCATCCGGCAATTGACCGGGTCATTGGGCTATTGCCTCTCCCGCATGCGGCCCGGTGACTTGGATTGCCGGTCCCTGCTTCTCAACAAAGATCATCACGAAGGGAGCGCCGTTCCCGGCGTATGCGGACTTGAGTTCAAACCCGCGGTCCGTCCCCTCGAACACAAAACGTTGGAAGGTAAAAGGGCCGTTCCCCAAAGGATCCATCACGGTCTGCAAACCGGATTGACCGTGCAGTTTGTATTCCACCGCGGCGCGCACCATTGCCAGTTGCACTTGACTCCTGAATTCCTTCACATGTGCTGGTTGAAACGAATTGGGGAAAGCAACGGAAACCAAAGGGTTTTTAGATTTCTGAATTTCCGCGTCGAACTTTTGTATCTGGTCTTTATATTCCGGCAGCGACAGTGTCATGATCTTGGCGAGGCGAGGATACAGCGGGTCCACCTCATGGATCAGCTTGAGGACTCCATCACTCGTTCCGCCTGACTCGATAAGAATACGCTGCCAAAGGTTGGTGTCACGTTCACTATCCTCGTATCCGCGAATAGTTTCCATCACCTTGGTGTCGTTTCCTGGATTCTCTTGCTGCCATTCCCGAATTTTGTTCGCAAACCAATCCAGGAAGACCAATTTTTCAGTCATTATGCCAGCGGCCACTGTGCCCTGGGCCGGAGCCGCATCGAATCCATCCACCAACTGTTTCAAGGTTTCCCCTGAGAACTGGCCGAAATTCCCCGCGACAGTGCTGAAAACGATGGCTTGACCGGCATATTGAACCAGGGCACTGATTAGAATGCCGTCACGGGAAACATTCCTTGCCAGCACGAACGCCGCGAGCAAATCATCGCGCGCGCCGGTTTGATTGCCCTGCTGCAAATCCCACATCGTGCGCAATTGTGCCGTTTGGGCTATCGCCTTGCTAGGGGCCAGGTGACCAAGCGGCGTCTCCGGTCCCTGACTTAGATCGGCGCCCCAGTCACAGGGCACTTTTTGTTGTGCGGCCTCTCGCACCAATTTGAACTGCCCATCATAGCCGGCGACGATCTGGCCGAATCGTTCCGGGAGCTTTTGACCCTGCATTGCATTGTTTTGACCCTGCCATTGAATTGTGCCCAGATAGTCTTTGTCTGCTTGGGACACTTTCTGCGCCATCAGAAACGCCTGATAATAGAGCAACGCCGGATTGATGGCCGTGGGGGAAGGCTCGCCGCGCGCGCCAGGCATGGATAAAAACAGCAAAGCAAAACCGATGAATTTTGTGGTGTTCATAATATTTCTCCAAGGGTGCATTTGCCTGTTAATAACGGGAGCGCGCCAAATGGTTCAATTATTTTGAAAAATTAAGAAACATGAAACAATATCCGGCGACGGAGAGGGATTGCATTTCCCCGCCCCCTTCCTCCATCATCCACGCATTCTGATGCTGCCTGACTTGATCGAAATAGCGCCTTTGCCTGCAATGGTTTCCGCCGGGATTACGGTGCCGGGATCCAAGAGCATCACGAACCGCGCCCTGATTCTCGCCGCCCTGGCCGATGGCGAAATCACGTTGCGCGGCGCGCTCTGGAGCGAGGATACGCAGATCATGACCGCGGCCCTGCAAGGCCTCGGTTTTGACATCGCGCTCGCGCCGGACGACCGGGAAATCTGCAATCGAACGGTTCGCATTCGCGGCCTGGGCGGGAAAATTCCCAATGGCGGCCTGCCCGGCAAACCACTGGAGCTGTTTGTCGGCAACGCCGGCACGGCCGCCCGATTTTTGGCGGCGCTCGTTTGTTTGGGCAATGGCGTTTACCGTCTGCGCGGCACGGACCGCATGCACCAGCGGCCGCAAGCCGCCCTGTTTCGGGCTTTGCGCGAACTGGGCTATCGCATCGAATCGGCCAACGACCAGTTGCCGGCGGAGATTTTTGGCGCGGGACCGCGCGAGGCCGTTTGCCATGTGTCCATCGAGGAAAGCTCGCAGTTCGCCTCCGCCCTGCTCCTCTGCGCCCGGCCCGGCCGATGGCAACCGAAGCTGGCGGGAGATTCCGCGGAAGAAGCCTCTTACGTGGCCATGACCCGGCGGCTGATCGAGGTCTTTCCACAGCAGGGCGGGGAGTTTCAAATCGAGGCCGACGCTTCCAGCGCCAGCTATTTTTGCGCGGCAAACTGGCTGCTGCGCAGCCGGATTGAGATCAGGGCCTTCCCGGCAACCGATTGGCAAATTGACGCGGCGTTTCCGAAGTATCTGCCGTTGCCGGGCGAGATTTCCCGCCGGAGCCAGCTTGGCGACAGCATCATGACGGCGGCGATTCTGGCGCCCTTCGCCAACGGCCCGACAAAATTCACGGACCTGGAGCGGTTGCGGGTGCAGGAGTGCGAGCGGGTGGCGGCGTTGCGGATGGAGTTGACCCGGTGCGGCGTCACCGTCGTCGAGCAGGGCCAGACCTTGACGGTTTTTCCCTCGGCGGGAAAAATGCACGGAGCGGAGATTGAAACTTATGAGGACCATCGCATGGCCATGTGCTTTGCCATCCTGGGCTTGAAAATTCCTCGAATCAAACTTAAGAATCCAGGATGCGTAAAGAAAACATTCCCGGACTTTTTTCAAAAGCTCGCCGCCCCGCCCCCGGCCGGCTTGGGCGCAACGATTTTGGACGCACAGACAGGCCGTCCTTTGGCCGGGGAAAAATTGTTTGCCGGTTAAATAGTGTTTCAATGAAACCTTTACACGAACCCCTGTTCGGAGTCCCGGCTTCAGCCGGCGCAACCCTCCCCCCGAAAAGCGGGGAGAGGGCAGGGAGAGGGGTTGTCATAGCCATTGACGGCGCCAGCGCCAGCGGCAAAAGCACCAACGCCAGAATCGTGGCGCGCGCGCTGGGTTTTATCCACGTCGATACCGGCGCGATGTATCGCACGCTGGCCTGGTATTGCCTGAAAAAGGGCGTTGATGTGCATGATGCCAAAGCGGTCGCAGCGCTGTGCAGTCAGTGGAACGCCACCCTGGATTGCGTCGATAACGCCGTCCGCCTCCTGGTCGATGGTTGTTATCCGGCAAGGGAAATTCGCACCGTTCAGGTCAGCGAAGCCACCCCGCTGGTGGCCGCGGTGCCAAAGGTGCGCCAGTGGATGAAGGAGACACAGCGCCAATGCCTTCAATTTGGCAGTCTGGTCATGGAAGGGCGCGATATTGGGACGCACGTTTTTCCCGGGGCGCAGTTCAAATTCTACCTCGACGCCAGCCTCAGTGAGCGCGCCAAACGGCGGGCGGCGGAAGGCATCCGGGAAAACATCGCCGCCCGCGATGAGCGCGACATCCGGCGGGCCGCGGCGCCGTTGCAGATCGCCCCGGACGCGATTGTCATTAATAATTCGCAATTGACCTCGGCGCAGACCAGCGCTCAGATTCTGGCCCGGGTGAGAAAAGAGCCGGCACCCGTTTGACTGGGAAAGGCAGATTTAAGAAGGCAGAATTAAGAAATCGGAAAAGACATCCGCCGTTGATTCTTCATTGCACGGTAGGGCAACACCTGAGTGATTAGGTCGGGCTGGGGTTCAACGGGTCTCACCGCTTGTCGTTTTCAGGCTGCGGTGGCATGGCTTATATAGCTGATGAAAATTCAAACGCCCAGGTTCTCAAAAGAAGAACTGGAAAAGATGAAGTGAACTGAAAGATTTTACGTTATCGCTCCTGCCGCCCGGCGCGCTCTTCGTATTGTCTGCGTTGCTGTGCAGTCATTCCTTTCCCTCCACGCAGATTTGGCGGGAAATCGTCTTGCGATTCCCCCATTGGATTGCGCCAGACGGCAGGCGCCGATTCAAAGGCGGCCGGAATCACCGCCACAATCTTGAATGCCTCGAAAAGCCCCGCGCCGAGTAAACCGAAAAACGACAGCAAAAATCCCCAAACCAGGAGCATGTCCGTCAAAGATAGTCGTCGCCGCTGTTGCATATGCCGCCGCAAATATACCAAATTGCCCAAACCCTCGCAATCCCAAACCGGAGCGAGAATTCATTGCGACGATTTGAGTCGCAACGCGACATTTTCTTGACAAGGTGGGGCAACACCTGCCGAGCCATTTGGCGGCGGTTGATCGAAAAATCCAATTTTCAAAACACGCTCTTTGAAGCTGTATAAAATGAGCCATCTGTTCTGAAAAGGGTCGTGCGGCGGGGCGCATCCTGCTTGACGGCGGCGCATGGGCCGCGAAATAATGGCGCGGTTGGCCTGACGGAAAATTGTGTTCACACCTGATCCTGATTCACTCCAACCCGCCGGAAGCAACTGGCGGGATGCGGATGACGTTCTCCCGCCGCGATGGCAGGCCGCGTGGCGTTGGGGCGCGCCGGCGCTGACGCTGGCGGTCCTGGCCCTGCTGGCCTGGAATTGCGCCTTCAACCCGGGAATCCGCTTTCTGATTCCCGGACCTGGAAAGTGGATTGTTTATCCATTGCCTCCCAAATTGGGGGTTTTTCAAGGTGTTGGGTTGACCGGCACTTTCCGGCGCGCTTTTGTTCTGCCCGAAAAGCCCGCCGCCGCACTGCTCTCCTGGCGGTGCCTGACCAACGGCGAACTTCAAGTCAACGGCACGGTTGTCCCGCCCCCGGACTCTTCTTCCGGGAACTGGAAGACAACGTCTCAATCAGAGATCGGGCCTTTCCTTCGCCAGGGTACCAATGAGATTTCGGTCACGGTCGTAAACCAATCAGGCCCTCCGGCATTGAGTCTGAAACTCAAGGCGGGAAACTTTTTGCTCACATCCGATGAAAGCTGGGAGGTTTCCGTGTCCGGTTCCAATTGGCGCGCGGCCCAAGCCGCCTCCGTGACCCCCAAGCCGGGGAAAGGCAACGAACTTTCTTTGTTTGAGACGACGGGCGGCGCATTGCGGCGATGCTGGCCGTGGTTGTGTCTTTTTGCGGCGATCTCCGTTGGCGGCGTGGCTCTGTTGCGATATTACATTGGCCGGATCGTATCCTCTGGTCCGGCAACGGCCTTTCCGAAAGGGCTTTTGGTCCTGCTGGCGGCGGTCTGGGTGCTGCTGTTCCTGCACAATTTCCCATCCATGCCGGCTGCTTCCGGTTTCGACGCCTCGAGTCACCTGACATACGTGCGCTATATCGAGCATAACAAAGGGCTGCCCGCGGCTTCGGAGGGTTGGGAAATGTTTCAACCGCCACTTTATTACATCATATCCGCGGCCCTGCTGGGCGTGTGCCGCTGCGAAGTTTATCAGCCTTCGGGTTTGATGCTCTTGCAATTCCTGAGCCTGGCGATCGGGGCGGTGAATCTGGCCCTGATCTTTGCCGGTCTGCGCCTGATTTTTCCGGGCGATTGGAAGAAGCCACTGGCCGGCCTGGTTTTGGCCGCGTTTTTGCCGGCGCAAATCTGCCTGCTGCATTACACGACCAACGAAACGCTCTCGGCCATGTTTGTCACCGCTGCGCTGTGCCTGGGTTTGTACCTCTTGCAGGCCAGGAAGTCGTGGTGGGGAATGTACTACGCCCTGGGAATTGCGCTTGGGCTGGCCTTGTTGAGCAAATCCTCGGCGTTGCTGGCCGTGCCGGTGGTAATGGGCGCGCTGTTGGTGAAATTGGTGCTGCGCCGAGAACGCAATCCCCAAGTCTGGGTGGACTTCATTGGCACGCCGCTGCTGATGTGCCTGTTCATTGCAGGCTGGCATTACATGAAGCTGTGGCGTGATTACGGCAATCCGTTTACCGGCAACTGGGACTCGGCAGTGGTTGTGTCATGGTGGCAGTATAAGGGCCTGCAAACCCCCGGCTATTTTTTCTCATTCGGCGACTCGCTGATCCGTCCGTTCTTTAGCGGCTTGCACAGTTTTTGGGACGGTTTCTATTCGACGCTTTGGGGCGACGGCCTTTTGGGCGGCAGTGACAATCTTTGGACCCGGACTCCCTGGAATTACGATTTGATGGCGGTGGGATTTGTCCTGGCGCTGGTCCCCACCGCGCTGGTGCTGACCGGGTTGATGCGCGCCCTGGCCGGCTGCTTTCGCTCGGCTTCTCTGCCCTGGTTGATGTTGATGGCCCTTGGATGGCTTTTTGCTTTTGCCATATTGAGCATGAGTTTGAAGGTGCCGTGCTACGCGCAGACCAAGGCGTTTTACGGGCTTCCGGTCCTGTTGCCATTTTGCGCGCTGGGAGCGCTGGGTTTTGAGTTCTGGGCCGGCCGCGGCAAAGTGGCGCGTTATGTCTTGGGGGTGGCTGTGGGAATCTGGCTGGTCAATCTTTACGCCTCGTTTTGGATCAGGCCCAACACCATCCAAAGCGAGATTTCGTTGGCCATTGGCCGCATGTCTTTGAGGGAAGACCATTCTGTAGCCTTTTTGAACGTCCTGCGCCGCCACCCGGGCAATATCCAAGCCACGGGCTGGCTCGCCTCGTTGGAATCCCGAAGACATCCAGAGCAGGCCGTGAAACGGCTTGAGCAGGCTGTCAAGGATGGCCCTGCCGATGCCCGAATCGAAAACTCCCTGGCCAGGAGCCTCGCGCTTTGCGATCGGTTGGACGAAGGAATCGTCCACGCCAAACGCGCGGTTGAACTGGCGCCCGAAGACGAGGTTCCCGCCCAAACCTTGTGCTCGCTGGAGGCGCGTCCCAAAAGCTACGAGGATGCCGTTGCGGCGGGACGCCATGCGTTAAGCATAAATCCCACTGATCTGGGGACCCATTTCAATCTGGGGGTGGCCCTGATGAACCTGCGGCAAACCCCGGAGGCGGCCAGCCACTTCTCGGCGATTGTCGATTCCCAACCATTGTGGGCTGACGCCCAGTTTTTCCTGGGCCGCTGCCTTCTGGACCAGCCGGGAAAACGGGACGAGGGCCTCGCACATTTGAGGGAGGCGGTGCGCCTCAATCCGACAAATACGGAATGGCAAGGAATGCTGAAGGGAAAGTAAGAATTAAGAAGGAAGAATTAAGAAGTCTGCAAAGACCTTCGCGATTCGGCTGTTGGTTGGGCGTATCTCAGTTTTTAGGCGACGATTTGAGTTATGCCCAAACAAGCGCGTCTCATTAACCCCTCGTTTTAACGAGGGGTTAAGCGAAGCCGGCGGCTTTTCCAACCGTTTTTAACGGTTTCCGGCGGGCCGGACCAAGGCGGAAACTGTTAAAACAGTTGAAGAGTCTTATTGCATCCGGTTCCCCCCTCGTTAAAACGAGGGGTTAATGAAATTGGTTTGACCCCATCCTGAAAACTGAGATGCGCCCCTGTTGGTTGTTTTTCATGTTTCTTAATTCTTACTTCTTAATTCTCTTCAGTGTATGCGCGATGGGAGCGATACAGTTGCAGCAACTCAAGATTTCTCGCGGCCACGTTGCCTTTTCCCTGGGCGGCAGCCAAATCATGCGCCTTCTGAGCGATAACGACAGCATCGTCAAACCGCCCCGCTTCCGCGCAGGCGGCGGCCAGAGTCCCAATCATCAACGGCTGGCTGTCATGGGTCACGGCGCACGCCCGACTGGCCAGTTGGACGGCTTCCGGGCCGTTTCGAAACTCGGAATGAGGTGAGGTTGCTAAAATCCAGGCCAGATTATTCAGCGCATCCGGCAGGTCCGGATTCGAGCCGAGAATTGTCCTGTATTCTGCAATGGCATCCTTGGTCCGGCCTTGCTGCGCCAACGCCAAAGCCAGTTGGACCGCATCCGACGGCACAAAGCGAAGAGAAACGGCTCTGCGCAGTTCAACCACAGCTTGATCAGGTTTTCCTTCCAGAACCAGAACCCGGCCCAGAGCGCTGTGGGTGGTGGCATCGTTGGGTTCAATGCGCACCGCCTCTTCCGCCTGCCGGCGCGCGGCCGCCCATTGGTGTGTGTCGCCCAGATAGTCGGCGTAGTTGACGCGGGCAACAAAATTGTCCCGCGTCACTTCGATGGCATGTGAAAAGAGGGTCCCGCTGTTCTTCCAGAATTGAATCTGTCTGGACGACACGAGAACGCAACCTGTCAAAATAGCGATGCTGAACACCGAAAGGAACAGCCGATGATGGGGCAGGTTTTTGACCAGGTCGTACGCGCCCCAGCATAATACCATGAAAATGCCAATCGAAGGAATATAGGCATACCGATCCGCCATTGCCTGGGTGCCGACCTGCACCAGACCAATTACGGGGATCAAAGTGCCAACAAACCAAAGCCAGCCCACGAGCAGATAAGGCGATGCATTCCGTCGGCGAGACGCCGACGGATGCGACCGGGACGGTCGCGCTCCCCAGACGAACAACACAGTGATGGCGGCAAGTGCCACCACGGCGAGCACGATTTCCCACGCCGGCCATCTGACCGCAAACGGGTACAATATCGAAAGGTCAACGGGCCAGACGATCTTTTCCAAATAGCGCAGATATGACACCACCGCGTTAATCATCCGCAGCCTAAACGGCAAATCGGACAACGATGCCACCGCCTCGCCGCGATGCTGGGCGACCAATGTCAGAACGGCACAAGGAATCGCCAAAAGGATGAACGGTATTTTTTCGACAATCAAAGAGACGGTTGACTCCGCTTGAGGAGAGAAGTCTTCCGAGGATGCCCGGACGACCGGCAGGTCGTCCCTACCGGGTCCAATGCGGTAGGGACGCGCTGCCGCGCGTCCGAGGCGACCGTCTGTCTTTATCCCTCCCGGGATATCCAGACGCAGACGGTTTAGCGGCCACCAATCCAGCAGCAACAACACAAAGGGCAAAGTCACAATCATCGGTTTCGCCATCAACCCGAGCGCGAATAACAGCAGCGTCGCGATGTAATGGAATTTGGAATTTGAAATTTGAGATTTGAGATTCTCCGTGTAGCGGACATAGGCCCAAAGTGTCAGCATCCAGAACAGGGTGCTCAAAACGTCTTTGCGTTCGGCAATCCATGCAACCGACTCGACGTGCAGCGGATGCCAGGCGAAGAGGGCCGCCACAACAGAGCTTCGCCAAAAAGCCCCGGTCATGCGCCGCAATATCAGGAAAAGCAGCACAGAATTCGCCGCGTGAATGGCCACGTTCATCGCGTGGTGCCATCCCGGCCGCACGCCAAAGAGCTGGCAGTCCAAGGCATGGGAAATCCACGTCAACGGGTGCCAATTGCCCGCGTGCCCCGCCTGGAAGCACCACGCGAGTTCATGCCAGTTCAAGCCGCCATTGATGTGAAAATTGTTTACGACATAAGCTGTGTCATCCAGGCTGATAAAATCGAAGTCTGCCACCGGCAAATAAAGCAGGGCGGTGCCCAAAACCAAAACCAGACAAATGAAACCGGTCCGGTGCTGTTGCTTTGTGAACATGCAGAGGTCATCTTAAGGGGAAAAGCTGAGATTCTGAAAGCTGAAATTGGGAATCAAGACGGGGGGGCATGCATCTCACTTTTGGGATACCGGGCAGCACCACCGGGGAGTAAACCTCGATCTGCCGGGGAAAATATCCAACGACTCAAAGACGAGGCCACAGATTGACACAGATGAACACAGATTTTTCTGAAAAGACTCTTTTCCTCTTTGGTTGACTTCCGTTTTCCAGCAATTCCTTCTATCTGTGTTCATCTGTGGCTGAACGTCTTCTGAATGCCCCAAAAGTGAGATGTGCCCGATGGTGGGGCGAGTTTCACCCCACCGTCGATGGGCATAAAAAAAGGAGCCGCCTTTTGGGCGGCTCCGTGAGATTAATTAAGCAGTCTGCTTATTTGCGACGGCGGAACAGCAACGCTGACGCACCCATCACAGCAAGAGCAATCGTGCTGGGTTCAGGAGTGGCAACAGTGGGAGCTTCCAAGCTGAAGCTCTGGAGGCCCAGCATGTCTTCAGGAGTGGATGCAGGTGATCCAAGATTACCGAGCGCGGTGATGTTATCCGTCGGAGACACACCCCACGGGCCAGAACCCGCCTGATCCTCTGCAAGGGTGAGGCCGCCGAGACTATACCATGCATACAATGCAATTGTGGCCTGGTTGCCCGTGGTGCTGGGGATGCCAGCATCGGGACTGGGATATACCGCAACAAAAGTACCACCATAGGTACCAGAAGTTGTCAGCGATGATGTATATTGAGAAAGCGGCTGCAATGAAGCCAGCGGCGTGTTATAACCCGCAGCGCCATACAGTTCAACTGTGAAGTCGGTACCGACATTGTAGTGGTACGCTCCGGCTGCCGTCGCATTCCCCGCCTTTGTGTTCCCGATCGCACCGCCGGTATAGACCGTGCTGCCGCCGGTAACAAGAGTCCCAGTGGTGGCAAAGCCATTCGCCTGAGTGTCTTCATAGATATCGGCAGTAACGCCAACGGCTGAATTGGCATCGCCGGTTGTTTCCACCGTTGCAGTCTGGCCTTGAGGCGCATAGACATGTATATTTACATCCGACGCGCGGTCAACGAAGAGTACAGTGCCTTGTGAATACGCACTGATCGATCCGACCAGCAGTGCGCTGATGATTAGTGTTTTTTTCATATTATTGTTAGTTTTGAGAGTTCTTATTGTTATGTTTTAGTTAGTTTGTTTGCATTATGGATTGATCGAAAAAACTTGCACCCACGAAGCCGGGGCGCCCGAATTATTTTTGTACCAAAAACCCTGGCCGATAGCTGCGGAAGGATCACATGAAGGCTTGGCCCAGTCGCCAACACCAGGCTGGGAACCATTATCGTAGCCACAGCAATATGTTGGACCATCGTCTTCGTCAACAGCGAACGTTGTATAGGAGTGATTTCCATAAGTAAGGAGGATGTCGCCGTCATTATAATTTGTCAATTGCGCGTTGACGCAGAGGTCGCCGGAAAACGGCACTGGTGAAGCTATCATGTTGTACCCAATACCGAGGTTAACGGTGTTGGTTCCCGACGGAACGGTTCCGACGAAGGTGATAGTCAGAGGCGCCCCTGAAGAATTGTTAAACCAAACGGCTTCACCCGGATTCATGGTAATAAGACCACCATTAACCCAACCATTGGTGTCGTTAACAGGATTACCGCTATCTTCGTCTGCAGCATCGGCGCCATCCGACACATAGTGACCGGTCGCGGGTACATATTTCAAAACTGTGCAACCTTCGAAAGGCCCGGGGTTGCCGCTGCCTTGTGTGTCGTTGTTCAGCACATTCCAAATTTGGTTGTTCGGAGCGGCTATCAACTGGTCGGCAATTATGCTGTAGCCGATGGGCACTGTTATGTTGACATAACCGACGGCGTTGATTGAATATACATTGGCTTGCGCCATTACTGAAACGCTGCCGATCATGCCGAGCAGCGCGGATAGGGCTAGTGTTTTTGTTCTCATAATTTTATCTTTTTTTTATCTGTTGTTTACGTGTGTGTCCGTGTGTGGATGAATATCGCAGATTACAAAAAACCTGTCAATGGTTTTTTCCATCTTTTTTTCGACTGTGCTTTTTGTAAGCATCTGGGGACATATTCGTCTTTTTCACGGCAAATGTAAAGGATTTTTTTCAATTTTTTTGCATCTTTTTTTTCGCCAGCCGGTTTATTCATAACAGACTCCATGACAACGACTTGCAGCTCAAATGGCGCGGGAATGGCGGCCAAAACGGCGGTTTAATCGGTGTTTTTTTTGAAAATTTTAGTGGAAAAGCGCGGAAAACTGCGGTTCTCCGGAAAAGTTCCTGAAATCATCGTCCGGCGGCGCTTGGAACACTTTCTCCTCCCCGCGCCACTCCAGGCGTATCGAATGGGCGTGGAGCGCGTGATTCGTCAATATCAACTGCCGCCGCTGCCTGTCGGTCAGGCGATTTTGCGCCAGCGCCAGATACAAATCTTCATCCCCGCCGTAAAGCTTGTCGCCGACCACCGGATGGCCCACCGCAGCCAGGTGGATGCGGATTTGGTGCTTCCGTCCCGTTTTTGGACACACCCGCAGGAGGGTGAACTCCCCATCGGCGCGGCGAAAGCGCCGTTCCACCCGGAATTCCGTCAAGGCGCCGGCCCCGTCGCGGCGAACGCAGTGTTTGACGGCGACCTGGCTGGCTTCGTCCCTGCCCAGCGGCAAATCGATGCATCCGGCATCGCCGGGCATTGAGCCGTGGACAATGGCCAGATATGCCTTTTCGACCGCGCGGTTTTCCCAAAGTTTGCCCAATTGACCGGCGGCGGCCGGGTTTTTTGCGGCAAGAACCACGCCGCTCGTTTCGCGGTCGAGGCGGTTGATCAGGTGCGCCGGCCTCTCCGCGCCCAGATAAAGGCGGGTCCGTCCGATCAAGCTCGACCACTCGCCGTCCTTGGTTGGATGGCAGACCAAGCCGGCGGGCTTGTTGATGACCAACAAGTCCGCATCCTCGAAAATGACCTCGAAGAGTTTCATTTAACCACAAAGAGCACATAGAGCACAGAGAGAAAGGGCGGGAGAATATACTCGTTTGCCGGACTGGCTGGCTTTGACATCTTTCATAAGTGTTTGTCTTTGTGTTATTTGCGCTCTTTGTGGTTGATTCATTCTGACCCGGCAAACTTGCGCATTTCAAACTTGTAGGAACCGAAGTTGATGAGGAGGCCGTGCTTGAGGCGCGCCGATTTCAGGTAGCCGAGGATTTGCGCCTCATGTTCCGGGGCCAGCGTCTTTGCCGTCTTGAGTTCGACAATCAACTCACCCTCCACCAGCAGATCGGCCAGATAATCGCCAATCAGCGTTCCATCCTCGTCATAGACCCTGATCGGATGCTGCTGCTTCACGTCCAACCCAGCCTTGCGCAACCGATGGGCCAGCGCGTTTTCATACACCTTCTCCAAATGCCCGTGCCCGTGATAAACATGGATGTCATAGGAGGTCTGCCGGATTTGGTTGGCCAATGCTTTGATGTCTTTCATAAGTGCATGTCTTTGTGCTCTTTGTGGTTGATTCATTCTTATTTAACCACAGAGAGCAAAGAGCACAGAGAAAAAAAGGGCTGGGAATGGGCTGCGTCTGCCGGGCTTGGCTGGCTTTGACATCTTTCGTAAGTGCCTTTCTCTGTGATCTTTGTGCTCTTTGTGGTTGATTTTTTAATGTGTTTGTGCGGGGAGATGGTATGGGCTGCCTGCCTGGTAGAGTTTCATCTCAATTTGAAGTTGCCCGGCCAGCACGGTGTTGGATTGCTCTCCGGCCAGATGCAAAGCGCGTTGCGCCGTTTCCACCGCTTCGGAAAACCGCCCGGCTTCGGCGCAGGCGGCGGCAAGGGTGTGGAGAATAATCGGGTTTTCTCCGCCGGTCAGCGCATTGGCCTGCCGTGCCAGTTCCACCGCCTTGTTGCCGTCGCGCAGGGCCGCCTCCGGACACGTGGCCAGTACCCAGGCCAGATTATTTTGGACGCTTGGTTCGGCTGCTTTAAGTTGCAGCGCCTTTTGATATTGCGCGATCGCCCCGCCCATATTTCCCTTTTGCAGAAGAGCGTTGCCGAGGTTGCTGTGTGTTTTCCCGTAGCCGGGGTTGATTTCCAGCACCTGTTGGAAATGGGCGATCGCCTCGTCCACTTTGCCCTCTTGCAGAAGAGCGTTGCCGAGATTGTTATGGGCTTGCGCGTCGCCGGGCCTGATTTGGAGGGCCTTTTTGTAATGGGTGATCGCTTCGGCCACGTTGCCCTTTTGGAAAAGAACGTTGCCGAGGCTGATACGGGCGTCCGCATTGTCAGGGTTGATTTGCAGCGCCTTTTGGAAATGGGCGATTGCTTCGTCCGCTTTACCCTCTTGCAGAAGAGCGTTGCCCAGAACCAAGTGCCCTTGCGCGAAGCCGGGTTTGATTTGCAGGGCCTTTTGCAAATGGGCGATCGCTTCGTCCGTTTTGCCCTCTTGCAGAAGAGCGTTACCGAGATTGTCATGGGCTTGTGCGCTATCGGGGCTGATTTGGAGGGCGTTTTTGTAATGGGCAATCGCTTCGTCCACTTTGCCCTTTTGCAAAAGAAGGTTGCCGAGGTTGACGTGGGCCATCCAGGAATTGGGATTCCGGCGAAGGGTTGTTTGCCAGAGCGTTTTATCGCTGGCATACATCCCGCATTGCTTCCACGTCAACGCGCCCAGCGTCATCAGCAACGCCGCGCACAACACCGGCTCAAGAATCGGTTTCCCCGCCGCAATCCGGCCCAGTCCAATCTTCATTCCCGCCACCGCCAGCGCGATAGGCCCAATGCAGGCCAGATATTGGTAATGATCCGCCACGAACGAATACAGAAATGTGTAAAGCATGATAAATCCCAGCACCGGGCTTAACGTCGCCGCAAAAAACGCCGCCGCCACCTCCACGCTCCGCCCCGCCCAGCGCCGCGCCCGCCAAATCGCCACGCCTAGGGCCGCCGTCGCCAGCACCCATCCGTAAGCGCGCGGATCAGACGCCGAAATCGTCCAGCGCGGATAACTGAATGTCAGATTCGCCGGCCAAAGCAGCTTGCCGGCATAAAACCACACCGCCCGGCTCGCAATCAGCACGCGCTCCAGTGGCCCGATTGCAAACAATTTACCCTGCGTGCCTATATGGTGGCGCTCCCACCAGACCGTCACCAGCCCCATGCCGATTCCCATCGCCACAAACGGCGCGACCTGCGCCAGCCGCCGCCAGTTGATGGACATTTTTTCCAGCCACAAGATCAAGAGCAGCGCCGCTGGCAGCGTACAGGCCGTCGTCTTGGCCGAAAGCGCCAGTGCGTAAAATACCAGCGCCAGAACGTAAAATCGCCACCGGCGCCCGGTTATTTCATCAATGAACCGGATCCATCCCCAGAGCGTGAGCAGAAAGAAAAAGCCCATCAGCACGTTCTTGCGCTCCGTGATCCATGCAACCGATTCCACCTGCACCGGATGCAGCGCGAAGACCGCCACCGCCAGCCATGCGCCCGGCACGCGGAGCCGCGCCAGCACCCGCCACACCAGCAGCGCATTGGCGGCGTGGAGCAGCAGGTTGACCCAGTGATAGCCCGTCGGATTCAATCCCCAAAGGCCGCGCTCCATGTAAAACGTGGTATAAGTCAGCGGAAAATACTGCGAGGGCGAATCGAGCGAAAACCAAATCCGCCGCAGCCCGTCCGGCGCGGTCAGCAATGGGTTCTCTGTCACATACTCATCGTCGTCCCAGATGAATCCGCCGTGCCACGCCGGCCCATAAGCAACCAGAGTGACGGCCACCAGCAACAATCCAAACAGCCAGGCATGAGATAAAGCAGGCGATTCGGCCTGTTCGTTGGCTGGGCTTTTTTTCTGCGACTTCATGCGGCAGCAATGCTACGTCCTTCTCCAAGTCATCTCAAACGCCAAATCGTTTTGCATGATTGTGCGATGCCTTAATGGGTTTGTTCACGGCTATGGAATGCGCTGCCTGCCTGGTAAAGTTTTAACTCGGATTGAAGTTGCCCGGCCAGCACGGTGTTGGATTGCGCTTCGGCCAGGCGCAAGGCGCGCTGCGCCGTTTCCACCGCTTCGGAAAACCGCCCGGCTTCGGCGCAGCCAGCGGCAAGGGTCTGGAGAATGATCGGGTTTTCTCCGCCGGTCAGCCCATTGGCCTGACGCGCCAGTTCCACCGCCTTGTTGCCATTGCGCAGCGACGCTTGCGGACAAGTGGCCAGGAGCCATGCCAGGCTATTCTGGATTTCGGGATCATCTGGTTTGATTTGCAGCGCCTTTTGGAAATGGTTGATCGCTTCGTTCACTCTTCCTGTTCGGCGAAGCATTGTGGCGAGGTTAAAGTGGGCTGTCGCGTTTTCAGGATTCAATTGCAGCGCCTTTTGGAAATGGTTGATCGCTTCGTCCAGTATCCCGTCTTGTAAAAGAACACTTCCTAGGTTGAGGTGGGCCGTGTCGTTGTCTGTAGTGCAGGCAATCGTGTGCGCCCACAAGGTTTCGCTGTCTTGCCAATACCCGGTCTGTTGCCAGGCGCAGACCATCAACACGGCGAGCACACCGGCCATCAGGCCCCCAAGTGCCACACGGCTCACGCGCCACTCCGCCACCAGCCATGTCACCGCCACATAAATGCCAATCTGCGGCAGATAGGTCATGCGATCCGCGTGCGCGAACGCGCCTGCTTTCACAATGCCGATCATCGGCATCAACATTCCCAAATACCAAAGCCAGCCGGTCAAAAGCCAGCCGCGCTTTCGCCGAAAGGCCAAAACTCCTCCAGTAATCGACGCCAGCAACAGGAATGAAAGGGCCATTGTCCAAACCGGATAACCTTTCTCTGGACGGGGATAAAAAACCGCCAATCCTCCCGGCCAAACCATCTGGCGCAGATAGACGGCATAGGAAACCAACGCATTGCCGAGGCGCGAAGCCATGGGAATGATGTTGCCGGTTGTGATCTCTTTTCCCGCCGCCAGAACAGTCATTGCGCACGCCCCGGCGGCCAGCGCCAGCAGGG
>Ga0326728_10014278_pt1 | contig 16924 bp, 18 predicted proteins | sample MB3enrmetagenome_FD_207602 | JGI IMG/M metagenome (GOLD analysis project Ga0326728, IMG submission 207602) | Lab enriched peat soil microbial communities from McLean, Ithaca, NY, United States - MB31MN | ecosystem: Environmental > Terrestrial > Soil > Wetlands > Peat | place: USA: New York...
AAAGAGATTCAGCTTGCTTAAAAAGTGAATATACTTATAATTTAGATTCTATCGAAAAGTCAATAATGGCATGTTGTAAAGTATTTAGACAGAGGAATAGAAATCTCTAGATAACTATGTGAGCTCATTAGAAGCTCACAGTGGGACTTAAATAAGAGAGTTAATAGATTATTCATCAACTTATTGAAAATTATGCTTTAGATGAATTATAAAAATCCATTTTTATAATGGTTATATTATAATGCATTTCCAAAACACTAAAGATGACATTTTTTTGGATGCCAAGAGTAGTATTCTTGAGTCAGAAAAATTATGTTCTCATTTACCAGACTTCTTTAACAGACAAAGTTAGATTAAAACTTGAAAGTGTTTTTCTTATGCGTTAAAAGTTAGTTTTTGAACTTCTGTAGGGTTGATCGGTAAAGTGAAATAAAAAGTTGAACCTTTGCCTAATTCAGATTCAACCCATATACGTCCACCGTGCCCTTCTACAATTTTTTTACAAATAGCAAGCCCCATTCCTGTTCCAGAATATTCTTCCCTGTTATGCAGTCTTTTAAAAAATTCAAAGATTCTTTCAAAATGTTGCGGCTCAATTCCAATTCCGTTATCCTGCACTGAAAATATCCATTCGATCTCCTTTTTCTCAGCAGCGATATGAATTTTTGGCGCCTCTTCACTATGGAACTTTATTCCATTGATTATCAAATTTTGAAATACTTGAACTAGCTGGGTAGGATCTACTATTACCTCAGGTAAAGGGCCATGAGATATAGTAGTTTCTTTTCTTCAATTATCATTCTTAAATTAGATAGTGCCTGATTCAAAATAAATTTACAATTCGTAGTTTCAGGTTCTCTAGCACGTGTAGTCACTCGAGAGAAGTTTAAGAGATCATTTATCATATTTTGCATACGGGAAGCCCCGTCAACAGCGAAGTAGATGTATTTATCAGCCTTCTCATCGAGATTACCTTGATATCTTCTTTGTAAAAGCTGCAAATAACTCGTTATCATCCTCAAAGGTTCTTGTAAATCGTGAGATGAAATGTAAGCAAATTGTTCTAACTCTGTATTTGAGAAGGCAAGTTCTTCGAATTTCAATTTTAAAGCTTCTTCGGCTGTTTTACGCTCAGTGATGTCAGTGAGCATGCTCAGAGAACCCACAAACTTATCATCTTTATTAAAAAAGGCTTTATAACTTATATGAGTCCATAAAGATGAGCCATCCTTCTTTATTAATTTCAATTCATAGCTATCATTGATACCCTGCCGACTCTTTTCCAGATTCAGTTTGACAATACCCTTACTTTCTTTACTTATGAAGCCCCATATCGGTCTGCCAATACCTTCTTCGAGAGAATATCCGAGCATATCCGTCAGTTTCTTGTTAGCATAAGTAACTACAGCTTCATTATCAATTATGAGTATACCTTCCTTGGCCGTCTCGACGATGTTGCGGTACTATTCCTCGCTTTCCAGAAGCTTTTCTTCTGCTTTTTTAAGCTCCGTCATATCTGTGATCACAATGCACCAGGCATTCGGTGATTCCTTAGCCCCTAATGAGTTAATAGATATGTATACGGGCAAAGATATCCCACCCTCCGCCAAGAGTTTGATTTCCCCCTTTTCCATCCCGTTCTCTAGGAGTGCCTTGAAAGTGATCTCGCTCTCAGGTGCAATGAATCGATAGATAGATGTCCCTACTAGAGCTTGTAAAGGAATATTTAGAAGTGCTGCAAAGTGACGGTTGCAGTAGAGGATGGTGCCATCGAAGCCAAGGGTAGCTGTGCCTTCATTCATCGTCACCACTAAGGTGCGGTATGCGTGATCTGCGCCATCCAAAATAAAGATCAAATTCCCTTCTGGTTTGGGGAATACAATGGCCTCCAGATCTCCCTCAATGATTGCACGCTTGAAGTCATCAGCCTCTTCTAGACGTGCTCTCATACTCTGTACCTCATCTTTAAGGAACGATTCTCATCCAATAATGCCGTATACGTGATGGATTCCTGACCTTTTTCTTCTCTAGAACTCATATTTACCCTGTCCTTTCAAAAATCGATTAATCTTTGTGAGCCTTAAATTCTATGTCTAGTCCGACCAGAGCCCTTTCGGTATCAGCCATGCTCCCTATGATCTTCTTCAAGGGCAAAGGAAGCTCTTTTATGAGAGTTGGAGCTGCTACTATCTGGCCATCTTTAGCGTATATTGATCCTGATAAATATTGATAACCTCTAGCTGGCATTTGCCTGGCAGGTGTTCTTCACATATGCTTTTGATGTTGTTTATCGCCTGCATAGATTTGGGGCCCATACCTGCAACATAGAGACGCAGAACGTATATTTCCTTCCCTCTTTTGGCATGGGCTTCCTCAAAAGCTGATGTACAGTCCTTAACATCCAATAACTCTGTCTCTTCAGTTTCGGTCATTGGGTATCACTTCTAGGGCGCAAATTCAGGCCTAACAGAACTCGCTCCGTATTTGAAAGGTCTCCTATAATCTTCTTTATCGGCGTAGGAAGCTTTCTAACTAGAGTAGGGATAGCTAATATCTGATCTCCCTTAGCTAGTTGCGGGTTCTCCAGGAGATCTATAACCTCAATACTGTACCTGCCACCCAAGTGCTCCTTGCAGATTTTCATTAAGTTTGCAAAAGCCGCCAGGCTCTTCCTAGTCTGGCCAGCCACATATAGTCTCAAAATGTAACAATCCTGATCAGATATAGGATTAAGACTGAATAAGCTCAGAGTCATCATCATTTCGTGCTGCATTTTCCATAAAATTTTCACCACTTGAACTTAATGAAGTTACACATTTTCTGGACAATTTATTTTCCTACAACTTTTGGAATCTATAAATTTATAGTTAAGACGAGCTTTAGGACAATGAAAATATCAAATTATACCTGGTTTGAGATAACCACCTGCATAAATTACTGCCTATATAAGGCTGAAGATCATATTTTGACTTCTTGATCCTCACGACATCGGTTTTTGATTCCTCTGTGGAAGTCTTCACTGCATAAACTTTTTCTATAACAGCACCCGTAAAATTATCAATACGTAAATTCAGAAACTCTAGAACCCTTTCTTGATTGGAGAGATCTCCTATGATCCTCTTCCCAGGGTAATTCTTTCTCACAAGGGTAGGAATAGCTATGATCTGATATTCTCTAGCAAGGTTTGGGTTTTTTGTAAGGTCTATAAATCTCAATATGGCACTTTTGAGCGAGATATTTAGAACATATCATTTTTAAGTTATCAAAAGCTAATTGGCTCTTCATATGATTGCCTGCTACATAAAGTCTCAGTTTGTAAGGATACTCATCTTGCTGGGCTTGCCTGGCCGAATCTTTCGGTTGTTCCGTATCCATGATCAAAGTCTCCATTGCTCACTTAGATAATGTCGGCTCTCCTTATTCGTGCCATCTCATTTTTATTTGCTTCCAGCGCCTTCCTCCTGAGTGCATCTTCGGATGTGAGCTTATCAAGCTCCTCTTTCTGCCCCTCAAACTCGGAGTTCAATGTTGTGATCTGGGCATCCAGGAATTTTAGCTTGCTCTCTAGTTCTTTCGTCCTCTGCACTACATTTTTGCTTTGAGTTATAGCCTCAGCCATCTCCCTTGCTTCCTGGGCAGCTCTAGCCGATCCCATCAGCAGACCTCCTGAAGGTCCAAGGTAGACATCTTGGATCGCTATGCTGTTATCCAGTCACCAAATATTCCCTGATATGGTTGGAGTGCTCCATACCTCTTGATTTGATCACCGAGACTCCACGATTGCGCTAGCTGTCATTCTCGAAGAAACGAAGATTAATCCATGTATCCATGAGAGAAGATATACCCTGAGCGTTCGTACCCTCGATACTCTCGTGTTCTATCAAGCTAGTGCATACTGCGGTGATATTCTTGAGCTTCAAGTAATCAATGAGCCTTGTGAGCGTGAACTTAACATTGGCCTCATCACCTACGTTTTGATCATGTTGGATATGGGATCTATGACCACAACGGCTGGCTTGAACTTATCTATGAGTCTATGCATAGCTACCAAATGTATTTCCAAGCCGTAGGCCATGGGCCGTGAAGCACTTATTTGCATGAAGCCGGTATCCGACATAGGGCTGGAAATCTATACCTATAGATTTCATGCTCCTGATTACCTGGCTCGGAGATTCCTCGAACGCGAAGTATAGGCAACTATCTCCCCGCTCGCAAGCAGCTTTAGTAAACTCGGCTGCAATGCTAGTCTTACCAGTGACTGCTGTTCCGGAGATTAGTACCGTAGTGCCACGATAGTAGCCATGACCACCAAGCATTGTATCCAGGCGCTGTATGCCCGTTGAGATCCTTTCTGTGGATACCTCATGCTCCAGACCTAGTGATATTGGCAGAACAGATATCCCCTCTTCCTCTATTAGGAAAGGGTACTTGTTAGTACCGTGTTTGGATCCCCTGTACTTAATTATCCTCAGGCGTCTGGTGGCTATTTGCTCTGCCATCCTGTTATCAAGAAGGATAACACAGTCTGCAACGTACTCTTCGAGTCCGTATCTAGTGAGAGATGTTTCGCCCCGTTCGCCAGTGACTATAGCCGTCACGACCTTCGTATTAAGCCAGCGGAAGAGCCTAAGTAGCTCAGAATGCAGTATAGTTTCGTTCTTAAGCCCAGAAAACAAAACTTCTAGAGTATCTATAGCCATACGCTTGGCAGCTATAGAATCTATGGCTAACCCAAGCCTTATGAACAGACCTTCCAGATCATACTCGCCAGTCTCTTCGATCTCGTTCTTATCAATGTGGATATAGTCTACTATCAACTTTTTCTTGGCTACCAAGTCATCTAAATAGAATCCTAAAGAAGCAAAATTTTGGGCCAATTCATCATAGGTCTCTTCGAAAGCTATGAAGACTCCTGGCTCGTCATACTTTTGGGCACCCTTGACCAGGAACTCCATAGCCATAAGGGTCTTTCCCGAACCTGCACTTCCATATACAAGTGTAGTACGACCTTTTGGTAGTCCACCATCAGTGATATCATCAAAACCAGTTATGCCAATTGGAGATTTTTCCAGATGCGTTTCTCCTATAATTATGTCCTTTTCTTCGATCATCAAATGCACATTTGAAAAACAATTTACAAGTCAGTGGTTCAATTTATTAAAAGTCAGTAGCTTAATCATTATAAATTATCCTATTTTAGTTGGTGTCTTTAGCTTTAAATTTAGACCTCAAATATGCAAGTCCTAATGTTTACAAATTTTTTTCTTTTTTTGGACTATTTTTCGGAATAGCAGGTCAGGCCAATTTTTAACAAAAGAGATAATCAAATGCCTTGAGCTGTTTCGACTCTGCAGGAGGCAAACAATAACAATAATGGTAAATCAGATCCATTAGCGCCGCAAGAAGCCAGAATAAGGGAGCTGCAAAAGCAGATCAAAGTCAAAGATAACAAACAAATATCAAAGATAATGATCAATTCCAACAGGCCAGAATAGACTCTCTGAAAACTCAGATCCAAGCACTTTATGGCCAGATGAGCATTAAGGACGAGCAGATAGAAAAGCTAAATGAAAATGTGCATAAGCAGGTTGTATATATTCAAAGTTTAATCCAGGAAAATAGCATATTAAACATTAAGCTGCTTCCGGGGAATGCAGAAAAAAGTAAGCTTTGGTGGTGATATTGGTAACTCCGACTACAATTTTCAAAACCGATCAAACTTCGATAAAATTTTTTTCCTAAGTATATCTGCTTCTTTGACTGTTATCTCAACATTTCCGTTTTTGTTCTCTGAAACAATGTTCATTTTACGATATTGTCGTCTGGCGAAGTCTTCCGGGAAACGTCTCTCCAAAATCCACATGCAAACCTGGCAATTTCCTGCTTTTGTTGATTCATTAAGACGTTCAAGACATTTTTTAGCGGCATCTGCGTTACACTTTTGAATAAATTTATAGAATTCAAAGTATTCTCCAGATTTTGAATTTTTGCCTTTCTTGTGCCAGTCGTGAAATGTCTGATACGTAATTCCGACAGCTTCAGCGGCAAGAGATATGGAAGTCCTAAAGCAATATTGTCACCAATTCGCTGTTGTATCTCATAGGTTAACTTCGTTGGCCTGGCCATAGTCACACCATTTTTACTTCTTATAATTAATATAAGTGAATATTGTATTTTGCTACTTATTTAGTTTCCTTAGGTATAGAACAGTGCTTTGGGCTATTAAATCAAAAATGAACGATTATAGGGCGATTTTGGGTATTTTCTTGAGTCGTGTAGGTATATTGTAGTAAGCGAACAGACCAAATAAAGTTATGAATGATAGGTAAGGCTTTATTTAGAAACTATATTTATTATTATTATTATTATTATCACTAAATTAAGATAATAATGTATTATGTTCAGCTATAGCTTAGAGCTTTTCCAGTGCATTTAAGCATCCAGGCTATAGGCTGCAGGTATCTATCGCCAAGAAATTCACATAATCTCTTTTGGTGCATTAACGATTGGAAGGTAATAAATATGTCAGAAATACTAAGAATTAGTCTTGGTAAGTTAAAAGTGGCAATGAACATTTTTTCATGCTCATTGCTTATTTTATTATTGCTAATACCGTTTACAACTGCAATTAGTACAACTGAAGGGGATTACCAAGCGGTTGAAAACGATTCGTATACTATAGGTGTCCAAGCTTACATCTACGGTCTTGCTCCAGTAATGATGCAGCGGACTGAGAATCTCTTTGTCACAAAGCCTGGAATGGGACACGCCCTGGTAAATCAGATGGGTTACTCTACACACCTTGTCAATGCCAGCTTCACAGATGTCGTTTCACCTAACACAGATACACTTTACAACATTGCATGGCTCGAACTGGGGAAGGAGCCTATAGTGCTGCATGTGCCAGACACCAACGGACGGTACTATGTCCAGCAGATGCTTGACGCGTACACGAATACTTTCAATAGCGTTGGTCAGCGAACCACTGGTACTGTAGAAGGCGATTTCGCTATTGTTGGACCTGGTTGGAACAGCAGCCTGCCCACAGGATTCCAGGTGATTAAATCGCCGACAAATACCGTATGGATCATTGGCAGGATCCTGGTAAAAGGGGAATCGAACCTGCCCAATGTGCTGGCGTTACAGAAACAGTTTACTCTAACACCACTAAGCCAGTATGGGAAGCCAGCAGTCGCAGCGAAAAATGAGACACTTGCTGAATTAAAGGAAGCTGTAGCTTCACCTACTGCACAGGACAGCATAAGGTTTTTCGAAGAACTACGGGTTGCCCTGAAGAATAACCCGGCACCTACGGGAGAAGCAGCTCTAATGGCAGTCTTCGATCGAATCGGTTTGGGTAAGAATGAGACACCCTATGGAACAAACTTAGATCCAGCTATTGCTGATGGGCTATCGCGGGCTATCAAAGACGGCAATCAAATAGTTAGGAGCTCTTGGAAAAACCTTAAAGGTTCTATATAAACGGTTGGACGTATAATACAAAAATCGGAACATACGGATATAATTATCTGCCACGCGCAGCCGTCACTGAAGGTGGGCTTGGAGCTAATGTCCCTGAAGAAGCGATCTACGCAAAAACACAAACGGGCACAGACGGACAGCAACTGAGCGGGGCCAACAATTACTTAATGCACTTTGATAAAGGGAATCTGCCACCTGTGAATGCCTTCTGGTCATTGAGCAGGTACAATGCGACTACTTTCCTGTTCGTGCCGAATTCAATCAACCGCTATTCCGTTAGCGAGCAGAAGAACAAGTTTGTGTATAACCCAGATGGTTCCCTGGACATCTACATCCAGCACGAAGAACCTGTTGAGAAGGAATCAAATTGGCTGCCTGCACCTAAAGGAGACTTCTCACTTATATTGAGAATGTATCTACCAGGTCCCAAGGTATTAAATGGAACTTATCAGATCCCACAAGTGCAGAAAGTAGTATAGGAAAAAAAGATAAAAATATCGGGGGCTACAATAATTCCCATTTAAACTATTGAGCTCATTTCAAGCTCTATTCAATCCTATTTTAGCATTTCCTTCGTTATCCCATACATACAGATGAGGTTTATATACGGCAAATTAAAAATGAGCCATTCTAGGGTATTTTAAGACATTTTTTGGACATAGGCAATGATTATTATAAGACTCTTAATGAAAATCTCACTAGTAGCCCCATATTAAGTCATTATTTAGCCAAAACGAAAAGCCCATAGGATACAACCATGTATACCGGGGGTCTCTCTGAGATATTTCTCATATACTTTTATTCATTTAGAATGATATAAATTCAGTTATAAGTAATTAATTCGCTTTTGAAATAGGATGCACATAAATGTTATATTCTTTAGTCTAGGGTAGTACTATTTGGAAAACTTTATAATAAATTAAAGTGAGTTACTATCCAAAGGTCTAACCCACCTTCAAAGAATCCTTCTATGGGCTGCAGGTATTGACGCACCTGCAGCTCACCAGATTAACTTTTTGGCATCTAAGATCAGCGGGATCATCTATAATTGGGGGTATTAAATGACTGCAGACACGATTCTAATAGATGTTTACGATAGATATGGCAAGAAATTAGTCAAAGGGATCGCACCGGTGAATCCAACAAACCATTCAATGCCGATTTCTAAAGACTATAGAGATCAATGAAAATCACACTAGAATGGGAAATAAGTAGGGGATGATTTTAATCCCTAGATAAGTATTCTTAATAAAATACGAAATTCTTGTCAATATTTTAATAAGTTTGTCGCTTATTATAGATATGTGATTAAAAATATCGCCTATTTTTTGATGTTACTATTTATTATTTTTCTGATTGCTCCGGTGGGAGCAATTAGCTCTCCTGATCTATGTGTACCATGTAACAAAGTACCGATTACAGGACTAAAACTTCATATAGTAACAGGAATTATGCCTATTAAAGTAGGCTTAATTGGATCTGTTAAAGGTCCAGTATCTAAAGTCAGATATACGGTCACTAATCCAACTACTGGTATAGAAATATGCAAATGTTCATCGTTCTGCCCGCGCTGTATTAAACTCGGAAAATGTATTTGCAGTTGTAAAATCAAAACTCCAGGAATTTATGAAGTTCGTATGACTGCCTACGGTCCACAAGAATGTTGTGTGAATAAAATACTAAAAGACGTTAACATTAATCGTTAGTTTCATCAAGAAGCCAAAATAAATTTGCTACTAAAATAAGTTTGCTACTGATACTAATAAAAGTGCATAAGGCTGTATGAAGTCACACCATCACTATTCACTTTATGTCCATGATCAGGATAAATCCTTAAAGTCCTTCAAATTTATCTTTAATTTTTTTTGTGTGTAGTATTAATCTTGAAGATATAGTAGGGACTACAGTGGCTCATGATTGAAGTGTAGAGCCCTGTAAAAGCTACCAGGGAAACAACCCATTTCCAGGGAGACGTTTTCACAAAACCTGTTGCTAAAGCAATGATTGCAAGCACTCCAAACGCAGTTCGGAACAATAGATCAAAGCCACCCACATTTACTTCCAGAAACAATTTTTTGAGATCCGTCGGATAAACCCCCTTATAAATCATCTTATTTATATATTATATATCCCTAAAATATATAGTATCTATAATATATAGTGCTATTTTCGATGTTCTCCGGAACTATTGACGACCTTTGCTCCTCTCATCGTATGTGCTGGTAGATATGTTGAATCACCCATTTTCTTAACCTCTTAGTTATTCTCCTGCACCAAATGCCATTTTGAGTTTAAGCTTTCTCCGTTTGAAAGAGATGTGCGTATTTTTTTTGCATTGAACGCTTTCAGTCTTTCAAGAGCTTTGTCTTCATTCCACTTTGAAATCAATGGATTAGCACATGATAAAATTTAGGGATTTATCAAAATCCTCAAGAGTATTAAAACAGCTATATTTGCAATAAAAGCGGTATCGGTTCGTTTTTTTGGTTTAAGAATATTAGCTCCATACCTATTAAGACGTTCACCGACTTCTGAACTTTTCAGACCGTCAGTTGTCGTTTGGAGTTTTTTCAACATATCGGATGTAGAAATACTCCAAAATTCGAGCTTTTTCCCATTACTGACCAATAAACTGTCTCCTTATTTCTGCTTAGTTACTTGTGTGTATTTCTCAGATCTACTTAACTTTCAGGATTTGACAAGTTCATATCCTTTGCTCTCTATTTCGTACTTTTAATAATTTAAAGGTAAGCACGTATGACATAACAACGCATCATTATGTGGCTGTTGAAATAATAGGCTATCATGCCTATGGAGTTGTTGATAAGCTTGAACCACTCGTCTTTTCGATCATAGTACATAGGGACGATGATATCGTAAAGCTTATTGTAAATGTCGTTAATTTCATCTATTCTAGTCTCTTCCTCAGAAAAGCTCTCTTCGGGCTGAGGTCCAATAGCTCAACCTGTTACATTTCAGATCCATCCTTCTAGCCGCCAGCCGTCAAACACACTAAAATTCATGGTTCCGTTATGAACACCCTTCATACCGCTTGTAAATGATGCTTCGTAGGGACGAATAGGAGTATCCAACCAGATGTCAATTCCAGAAACCATTTTTACTGCCAGGTTCATGTCGTAATTTTTTAGGGAAACAATATTTATTTTTTTATAAATATCTCTATTTTTTCAAAATGTTCTTGATGATCTGTTTTCCAACTTCATCACTGGGATGGGCTCTACCTGCAAAAATAAGCTGAACTTTGCCTCTCTAATTTACTTTTCTGAGCATCTAAAGGGCGGAAAGGATCAATTCTGCGCGCTTATATTCTGTCATACGATGTGCAAAACCTATCGCAGGCTTTCGTTATCCATCTCCACAACTGTTCTTCTGTTTACCTCATCGATCAAAACTTTTTTGCACTCCAGATGCTTTCCATACATCAGTTTCTGGGATTACCCCTACTCTCACCAGAAGTTCAGGCTCATTTACCCAATCAGGGAAGTAGCGATCATAAAGTGTCCTAAAATAAGGAGAAATCCATGTATAAGAAGAGATACCGTTAGTTACCAACCGAATTTTGTAGCCTGGAAAAAGTTCATTTGAGATCATGCTGTGTCGCTTTGTGACTCCATTTACATAATTCGACAGGCTGAGGCAAAATGGCTTGTATTAAAGCGATCTGTTCCTCCAAACTTCCTGAGGATGCCAATATCTTTCTTATCACGGATCGGATCTTAAACCAAAACGTTGCTATTTTTGTCTCGCGAAAAGCAAGAGATCCATAAAAATTAAATATAAAATCTGGGAAAAAGCACTGTTTTTATCTTAAGAATGTATCTATCATTTCGTGCGAGCCTTATAGAACCAGACTTCAAATAGATACAATTTTAAACACTAACTCCTGAAAAATAAAAGATATTTTCATATGATTAGTAACGTTTATTTTAGTTCAAAGGCACTAACTGTAATATGGATATTTCAGAGAGAAAAGACTTTCAAGGAGCTAACCTTATAAAGGCTAACTTTGAAGGAGCTGACCTTCAAGGAGCTAACTTTATAAATGCTCACCTTAAAGGAGCAAAATTCGGAGGAGCTAAACTTCAAGGAGCTAAATTTCAAGGAACTAACCTTGAAAAAGCTAACTTTCAGGAAGCTAACCTTAAAGAATCTGACTTTTATGGAGCTAATCTCACTAATGTTAACTTTGAAAGAGCTAACCTAATAGGAACTAAACTTCAAAAGGCTAACCTTCATGAAGCTAAACTTCAAGGAGCTAAACTTCAAGGGGCTAATCTATATGGAGCTGAACTTGAAAGTGCTAACTTTCAAGGAGCTAAACTTCAAGGAGCTAATCTTCACGATACTAATCTTAGAGAAGCTAAACTTCAAGGAGCTAACCTTATAGAGGCTAACTTTGAAGGAGCTGACCTTCAAGGAGCTAAACTTCAAGAAACTAACCTTGAAAAAGCTAACCTTCAAGGAGCTAAACTTGGAGGGGCTAATCTTAAAGAAGCTAACCTTCAAGGAGCTAACCTTATTGAGGCTAACTTTGAAGGAGCTAACCTTGAAGGGGCTAAACTTCAAGGAACTAACCTTGAAAAAGCTAACTTTCAAGGAGCTAACCTGAAGGAATCCAACTTTTATGGAGTGGATCTTAAAGAGGTTAACTTTGAAAAAATTAGCCTTATGGGAACTAAACTTCAAATGGCTAACCTTTATGGAGCTAACCTTCAAGAAGCTAAACTTCAAGGGGCTAATCTATATGGAGCTGACCTTGAAAAAGCTAATCTTCAAGAAGCTAATCTCCAAAGAGCTGACCTTATCGAGACTAATCTTGAAAACGCTATCCTTATAGGGGCTAACCTTCAAGAAGCTAGCCTCAAAGGAGCTGACCTTGGAAAAGCTAAACTTCAAGGGGCTAATCTTAAAGAAACTGACCTCCAAAGAGCTGACCTTGAAAAAGCTAACCTTGAAGGAGCTAACCTTGAAGGAGCTAATCTTCAAGGAGCTAATCTTAGAGAAGCTAACCTTCAAGGAGCTAATCTTAATATGGCTAAATTTGAAGAGGCTAATCTTAGAGAAGCTAACCTTCAAGGAGCTAGCCTTAAAGAGGCTAAATTTGAAGGAGCTAAACTTAAAGAAGCAAACCTTAGAGAAACTAACTTTGAAAGAGCTAATCTTGAAGGAGCTAACTTTAAAAGGGCTTATCTTGAAGGAGCCAACCTTAAACGGGCTAACCTTTTAAAGGCTAACCTCAAATGGGCTAAGCTTAAAGGGACTAATCTTCAAGGATCTAACCTCATAAAGGCTAACCTTCAAGTGGCGAACCTTGAAGGAGCTAACCTTGAAGGAGCTAACCTTGAAGGAGCTAACCTTGAAGGAGCTAACCTTGAAGGAGCTAACCTTGAAAAAGCTAACCTCAAGGGAGCTAAACTTAAAGAGGCTAACCTTAAGGAAACTAAACTCAAAGGTGCTATGAATCTTTCAATTGGTCAGTTTTCTAAAGTGAAAACACTTTATCATATTAAAGTAGATAAAGTAGACAACGAGATCCTCAAAACCCTAAAAAAGAAGTTTTCTACCCTTTTTGAAAAACCCTCTGAATAGAAAATCTTATCAAAGATAGCCTAAAGATTTTTTGAAATGCTCATAATGTAATTAGCCTAGCCATATCCTAAGTGTTCGATAGAGAGTCTGAGAATCAATCAATAATCGATTATGAGAGTCTAATTGTGAAAATCCGTGCAGGTTAAATACAAAATATAACCGGTATCAGTAAGATTGATCGAATAGATGAAAATTTGTTATTATCTATACAGTTTTTATTATCTTTTTTTGCATTTACCAGAGACGTAATCTGTAAGAACTTGTACATTTCTATAAACTATAGAATAAGTGAGTTATCAAAAACATAGTCAAAAATTCTGAGATTGCCCCTCAGTCTAGAGCAGTCATGCTCTATTCCATCCTTCGGATGGATACACCTTACAGGTAAGTTTCAGCTATAGCAACTAGGATGGCTTTTTCAACCCTCGAATACTTCTCAAAAACATCTGTTTTAAAGGGAAACTCACGATCGAGATGTTAATAATCTGATTTATCTATATTTCGTCTGATTTAGATATTTGTAGCCGTTTCTACTAATTTATATGGAATCGATTCTCTTATAGCTTTTAGCGCTAGATTGAAGAATGACTTCCTCTTCCATTAAATGATTTAAAAACCAAGTAATTAGATGGTGAATTCCATCTTCCTGATCGAAAAGATAATCTTTTATGAGTGAGAAAATATTATCTATTGACTCTGCACATTTTTTTTGGTGAAAGAAAAGAAATACAGAGTCAATCAGATTTTAAAAACCTACGGTGCACAGTTAAAAGTTCTATACTGTACCACACATAATAATCCTACTTGTTAAGTTCACTTGCTTTTTCATATGCTTTTATGGCTTCATCGTACTTGCCTAAGTTCGATAGTGCTGCGCCTTTGCTGTTCCAAGAATCTGGATTTTTGGGATTAATTTCAACGGCTTTGTCATATGCTTTTAATGCTTCATCGTATTTACCTTGTTGAGATAAAACATCTCCTTTATTGTTCCAAGCTTTTGAATCCTGCGGGTTAACTTCAATTGCTTTTTCATAGGCTTTTATTGCTTCATCTGGCTTGCCTAATTTCTCTAGAGAACGTCCTTTATTGTTCCAAGCTTTTGAATCCTGCGGGTTGATTTCAATTGCTTTGTCATAGGCTTTTGTTGCTTCATCGGATTTTTTTAGTTTATCTAGATTCTGCATGTTAATTTTAAATGCTTTTTCATATGCTTCTGCTGCTTCATCAGCTCTTTTTTCATTATCTACATGTGACTCCTGCACCATTTTTTGACCATAGGAATTTATTGCTTCATCGATTTTATTTAAATCAGTTTGAACGTTTCCTTTATTATTCCGAACCATTGGATCCTGCGTTGCGCCTGCGATACTCACTAAAATTAAAAAAGCCAACACAGTGATTCCTAAAGCCGTTATGATAGTATGCTTTCGACTCGCTTTATCAAATGCAACTTTTTTCATTTTAAATCTCCTGATATTTTTATATAGTTAAGATGGAAAAATAACTAAACAAATACACATTGTTAATACACCTTGCTATAAATTAAACATTTCTACTTAAAAATTATATTTTTTAACTTATTAAAATAACTTGGATATTAATTTTCTTTGTAAAACTTATCAGAATGATTAGAATCGATAAGTAAAATAACATTTTAAATTATGAGGCAAATATTCATGGCAAAGATTTTGGTCCAAATTCAGATACAAGCCAAGAAAAGCTACATTGTAAACATGAACATAACTATCAAAAAACAATTATTAATCGATTTTAGCAGTGTACCTACAGTTTATAAAATGCGATCGTTTCTCATATTCCTTTCGTTCATAACAAAAAACAGAATTCTGATTCAAATATTATGCTGACAAAGTTTTTGTCTTTCTTGTCTTCACTTATGCATAATTTTTGTGTCAAAATTTATGAATTTCCTCAGTTATATCCATAATAAAAAACATTGTTAATCTAAACCCATGGAGCTTATGGAACTTATGGAACATATAGAGCAACTGGAGCCAAAGGAACACTTAAAATTAATTAAACGAAACAATAATCATAATAAAAATTTCATAACAAAAATAATTTTACAGTACTTCTAAACAAAACTAAAAGTATGAATAAATTGAATCAGAAAGTTAATTTTCTGGTGCCATAGTCTCCGTAACAAATATTCTAACAAGTTTCACCATATTTTTACTGTCAACGGGGAAAAATTCTTAATATGTTTTACAATACTCTTTATTTTGTATTTCAGGATATCAGTGTAATATCAGTCTTTCATCACCAAAAGATTGATTGCTTGGTCCATAGGAGCAGGATTACTTATAATAGATACTATTTAGCCAAAGTTATCACTATATTGTATATATACACAAAATATATATTAAGTTATATTCAGATAATCTATCATGATTCATAAATTACGCTATAGCAAAGATCCCGAAATGGATTGCTTTAGTGTAATTATGCGTCTAACAATGAAAAATTGTCACAGAGTTATCCAACAAATAATCTACCAAGCTGCAGGTATCACTTACCGTTTTAGTGTAGTTATGTGTCTGACAGTTAAAAATTGTCATGGATGTCTCCGACAAATAGTCCCCAGGCTGCAGGCATCTTTCACCTGAAGCTCACAAGACTATTTTTGACAGTGGATGCCATTTAATCAAAACAGAGCTTCAGTTACTTGTTGTCAACGTTATAGTTCGTACTATAAGGACCATGCGATTTTAGTACTAATTAGTTTAAGTTAGTACTATTTAGAATACATACATAAAATATATAACAAATTAAATCTATCCTAATTTAGAGGTTTTCTAATACCTTCAAGCAGGTTTCCAATTGGCTGTGGCGTCCCCCCCCACAGCTCACAAGATAAACTTTTTGACACCTATTAGTGGTTATATCACAAGGTTTAGAGTATTTCACGAGAATAGCAACTGCATATATCCAGAGGGTCTTAGAGATCCGCAATAGGACAAAGCCTGCACTCAAAGACAATGATAATAATTTTTATTTTAATTCACAAATGATATATGGCAAACAAAAATTTCGTGGTAAAAGAAAGGAATTATGGCATGGCTGATTTAGAAGGAGCTAACCTTAAAAGAGCTAACCTTGTAGGGGTTGACCTTATAAAAGCTAACCTCACATGGGCTAACCTTAAAGAAGCTAACCTTAAATGGACTAACCTAAGAGAAGCTAACCTTAAATGAGCTGACCTTACAGAAGCTAGCCTTATAGAGGCCAACCTTCAGGGGGCTAACCTTCATGGAGTTGACATCACAGGAGCTAACCTTAGAGAAGCTCATTATTTAACCTATGACCAGCTTTCTAAAGTGAAAACACTTTATGATGCAAAATTAGACGAAAAGATTCTCGATTTACTTAGAAAAGAACATGTTCGTCTATTTAAAAGGTAAATTTCCTCATCATTTTAGAAATCCATAAAATCCATTAAGAAATTCGTCTTATCATCTTTAAGTTCAATCTTTAATATGAAAATGTAAAGGGATTCAGAACTTATCAAAATGATAGATAATTAAGTTGTTTGGGAATTAAGTATTGTACCTTTTTTTCTGCAATATGATGGACCCCTGGCTGTTACTGGAGAGGAAATTTCATCTTGTGAAAATCAACTAAAGTATAGTATGTAAAATTTGACTTCCAATATACAAAACTATTATGGAAAAAAATAAAATAGAAAAAAAGGGTTCCGTTGCAAAAAATTCAAAAAAATATGTAAATCTATAGGTAATGAATAAAAATCAAAATATTCAAGGAAAATGTACTAACATTATAAAACTATGCCAAACAATTGATTAATGTATTTGAC
>Ga0326728_10014280_pt1 | contig 16922 bp, 15 predicted proteins | sample MB3enrmetagenome_FD_207602 | JGI IMG/M metagenome (GOLD analysis project Ga0326728, IMG submission 207602) | Lab enriched peat soil microbial communities from McLean, Ithaca, NY, United States - MB31MN | ecosystem: Environmental > Terrestrial > Soil > Wetlands > Peat | place: USA: New York...
CAAGGCCCCGCAGGAGGCTGCGCAAACCTTGCCGCTGAGACTGAAAATGTAGTGCCGACCTGGGCAATCGATTTGATGAAAAGAAAGCACTTACGACTTCAATCTGCCCTCAACTGCGAAAGTTCGGTTAGGACATAATTGGGCGATGAAGAAGGTCGATGAAGCAAAAATGCAAGCTTATGAAAATGGGGCGGTTAGGACGATTGTGGTAAAGAAATGAAATTAAGACCTCGGTATCCGACTATAGTTATGAAAATACAGGCACTTGGAGCAAGATGGCATGATCACGGCGCACCCAGCCAAAAATCAAGTTACTGAAACTAAGGAAGTTATACTGACGCAATTCCGGGGAAAAGTGCGAACAGAAAAAGATGTTAAAATGAAGGATGATCCGATTATCTCTATGAAAACACGTCCGAGTGATAGACAAATTGTCGAACGGGCAACCCAATTTTTGACCTCAAACACGCAGTGCGCGTCCCGCGCCGCAACTTATCACAAAGGCTACAGCGCGGCATGGGTTGTGATGCCACTTGGAATCGGATCGCCATCGAAACACCTGTCATCCCCACAAAGGTGGGAACTCCGCCCGTCACCGCCGTCTTTCCAAGGGCTTGTTGAGTGGATTCCCGCACCTGCGGAAACGACTGCACCCGGGAGCGCACGGGTTTCGCCAATGACACCACTCCGTTCCCTGCTCTTTTCTTGACTTGGAATCGAGGCAGCCCATAGAATTGAGAGTTTGACCGGATCACGAAATTATCAACCTAATGCCCATACGCCTTTACAACACGCTGACTCGCCAGATTGAGGACTTCAAGCCTCTCGAGGGCAACACGGTCCGTATGTATGGCTGCGGCCCCACGGTTTACGACTTTGCGCACATCGGCAACTACCGCACCTTCCTCTTTCAGGATGTCCTGCGCCGCTACCTGAGGTACGCCGGTTACGAACTTCGGCACGTCGCTAACCTTACGGACGTTGATGACAACACCATCCGCAATTCCCAGGCGGCGGGGATGCCGCTCCGCGCCTATACCGACAAGTATATCGAAGCCTTCCTGGTCGATCGCCAACTCCTGAACATCGAGGAGCCGGAATTTCTGGTTCGCGCCACGGACTGCATCCCGGACATGGTGAATCTCATCCAAGCGCTCGTCGATAAGGGATTTGCCTACTCGAGTGAAGGTTCGGTTTACTTCAAGGTTGCCGCCTTCCCGCCTTACGGCCAGTTAACGCATGTGGATTTTTCCGGCGTCCGCGCGGGCGCCCGCGTGGACACGGATAAATACGATAAGGAGAATGCCCGCGACTTCGTGCTGTGGAAAGCGGCGAAAGAGGGCGAGCCTTTCTGGGAGACCCCCTTCGGTCCCGGCCGGCCGGGCTGGCACATTGAGTGCTCCGCCATGTCGATGAAATACCTGGGGGAGACTTTCGACATTCACTCCGGCGGCAGCGACCTGATCTTTCCGCATCACGAAAATGAAATCGCGCAAAGCGAGGCCGCCACGGGCAAGCCCTTCGTAAAAGTATGGATGCACGCCGAGCACCTCATCGTCAACGGCGAGAAGATGTCGAAATCGCTCGGCAACTTCTACACCCTGCGCGACCTCATCAATAAAGGGTACAGGCCCTCGGCGGTCCGTTATCTTCTGACTTCGGTGCCCCACCGCAAACCGCTGAATTTCACTTTTGACGGATTGCACCAGGCGCAGCAGTCCATCGAGCGGCTGCGAAATTTCCGTTTTCGGCTGACCAAGGAGAGTTTCCCGGCCGGCGAGAGCCTGACCCTGCAAAATCGCGCGCTAGAGGCGCGGCAGAAATTCGAAGCGGGGCTCGACGACAACCTGAACACGGCGGAAGCGCTGGGCGCGATTTTCGATATGGTCCGCGACGGTAACACGGCGATGGACCGGGGAGAATTCCGCGACGGAGACCGCGGCGCTTTTCTCGACACGCTGGAGCGCTGGGACCGGATCTTCGCCGTGCTCGAAGATGACGACCACGCCAAGCTGGTGAAGTTTGGTTTCCTCAAGCCCTCGACGGCAACGGCGGATTCTGCCGCGACGGCAGGCACAGACACCGTCAAGCAGGGAGTGGGTAACGGCCAACCGGGCTCGGGGCTTGTGGAAAATCTGAGCGATGAAGAGATTGAGAAATTGATTGGGGAGCGTGCCGCCGCTCGTCGTGGGGGCAACTACGCCCGCTCCGATGAGATTCGAGCGAATTTGCTCAAGGCCGGTGTTATACTGGAAGATACGAAAGCTGGAGCGCGTTGGAAGCGGAAGTAATTATGGGGAATCTGCGAATCAGTCTTCCGTTTTTGGCTCGGCCCAACCTTTTTGGGGGCGATTAATCCTCTCTGCTATCTCCTCACTAAAGGATCCTGACACCAGCGCCCAAGCTGCCCCAGGCAGCGGAGAGGGGAGACTCGATGGAAACCAAACTACCGCGTATTTCGACGCCGCTTCCGGGGCCTGAGGCCCAGAAAATCCTGGCACTCGACAAGCAATATGTTTCGCCTTCCTATACGCGCGACTATCCGCTGGTGGCCAGACGCGGACAGGGCGCCATCGTCGAAGACGTGGATGGCAACCTGTTTCTGGATTTTTCCGCCGGCATTGCCGTGGTCTCGACGGGACATTGCCACCCCGATGTGGTGCGGGTGATTCAGAAGCAGGCCGAAACCTTGATCCACATGTCAGGGACGGATTTCTACTACCCGTTGCTGGCGCAATTGGCGGAAAAAATGGCCCGCATCACGCCGGGAACGTTTCCCAAGCGCGTCGCCTTTGGCAATTCGGGCGCGGAAGCCATGGAAGCGGCCATGAAGATTGCGCGCTATCACACCAAGCGCCAGCGATTTATTGCTTTTCTCGGCTCGTTCCACGGACGGACGTTCGGGGCGCTTTCGCTCACGGCCAGCAAGGTTGTGCAGCGGCGCGGTTTCGGGCCTCTTCTGCCGGGTGTCGTGCATGTGCCGTATGCCAATCCTTATCGCTGCCCGCAGGGTCACCGCGCACCGGACTGCGTGTGCGATTGCGTATGTTCCGATCTGATCGAACGGCAAATGTTCAAGATGTCGGTGCCGCCCGAGGAAGTAGCGGCCATCGTGGTGGAGCCGATTCAGGGTGAAGGCGGCTATATTATTCCGCCCCCCCGATTCCTCGACAATCTGCGGCGGCTGGCCGACAAGTACGGAATCCTCCTGATCTTTGACGAAGTTCAGTGCGGCATGGGGCGGACCGGCAAAATGTGGGCCTGCGACCACGTCGGCGTGGTGCCGGACATTCTCGTAACCGCCAAGGGCATTGCCTCAGGCTTGCCCCTGGGCGTGACGGTGGCGCGCGCGGAACTGATGGATTGGGGGCCGGGGGCGCACGCCTCGACTTTTGGAGGCAATCCCGTCGCCTGCGCGGCGGCGCTGGAAACGATTCGCCTGCTGGAAGAGAAGTACATCGCCAATGCGGCGCGTCTGGGCGAATACATCATGGGAAGAATCGTGGATTGGCCGCACAAGCATCGGATCGTGGGCCAGGTGCGCGGCCGCGGGCTGATGATTGGCATCGAATTGGTCAAGAGCCAGGATCTGCGTGAGCCGAATCCGGAGGCGCGCCTTCGGGTGATTGAACGCGCGTTTGAGCTCGGCTTGCTCGTCCTGGGCTGCGGCGAGAGCACCATCCGGCTGATGCCGCCGCTGGTGATCGATCGCGAACAGGCGGATTGCGCGGTCGATACACTGGATCGCTGCATTGCGGAAGTGGAACACTAGGTACTTGGGGCTGGGGGAATTATGAATTCGGAATTATGAATTATGAATTGCAGCCAGCACCGAGAATTCATAATTCATAATTTCGAATTCCCCCAGCCCCTGAAAGCGAAAAGCCATGAGCATTCTCGCGCAGCTCATGTATCGAACGTTGGTTTGGAAGGAACGTCAACGCGCGCGCGCGGCCGCCCATGTCCTGCCGGTCCCCGCCAGCGAAGCGGAGCATTTGAAAACCGGGGCGAGGGGCGAAACCCTGGCGTATTGGTACCTGCGCCAGGCCGGTTACACGATTGTGGCGCGCAATCGCGCCGCCCGCTCGGGCGCCGGCGAACTTGACTTGGTCGGTTGGGATGGCCCGGTTCTGTCATTCGTGGAAGTAAAAACGCGGATGACCGCCGACGCCGGCCCGCCGGAGACGGCGGTTTCCAAGGCCAAACAAAAACGCATTGCCCGGGCGGCCAACGAATACCTTCGCCGCCTTCGCCGAAGGCCCGTGAGCTACCGCTTCGATATTGCGAGCGTCGCATGGAACTCCGAGGCAGGACTTCAGGTTCGACTGATCAAGGATGCCTTCAAAGCGTAACAAGGAGCACTCACCTTGCCTGAACTGAGAAAAGACCCCGTGACCGGCCGTTGGGTCATCATCGCCACGGACCGGGCCAAACGGCCCACGGATTTTGTCCGCGATAAGGTGCAGATTCGCGGCTCGGGCTTCTGCCCGTTTTGTTTTGGCAATGAATCAAAGACCCCGCCGGAAATCCTCGCTTATCGCAGCGACGGCAGCAGTCCCAATTCTCCCGGCTGGTCGCTGCGCGTGGTGGCGAACAAGTTTCCGGCACTGGGGATTGAAGGCTCACTGAATCGGCAGGGAGAAGGCCTTTACGACAAGATGAATGGCATCGGGGCGCACGAGGTCATCATCGAGACGCCGAAGCACGACCTGACCCTGGCTACCCTGCCGGTGCGCCAGGTGGAAGATGTCCTCTGGGCCTATCGTGACCGCATCATCGATCTGAAGAAGGACCGCCGCTTCAAGTACATCCTGATTTTCAAAAACCACGGCGACGCCGCCGGCGCCTCGCTGGAACACACCCACTCCCAACTGATTGCGTTGCCGGTGGTCCCCAAGCGCGTGACCGAGGAAGTGGAAGGCGCGCGCGAGCACTACGTCTTTAAGGAACGCTGTATTTTCTGCGACATGATCCGGCAGGAAACCGAAAGCAAAATCCGGCTGATCTCTGAGAACGATGGCTTTCTGGCGATCGCACCTTTCGCCTCCCGGTTCCCCTTCGAAATGTGGATCATCCCCAAAACGCATTCGTGCGCTTTCGAGGAATCCCAGAAGCGCGAGTTTGAGCAGCTCGCCCCCCTGCTCAAGGACATGCTGGCGCGACTGGACCGCGTGCTGGATTTTCCTGCATATAACTATATCGTTCACACTTCACCCATTGGGGAATCTGCACAGGACTATTATCACTGGCACATGGAGATCATGCCCAAACTCACCAAGGTGGCCGGGTTCGAGTGGGGCACGGGCTTCTATATCAATCCCACCCCCCCGGAAGAGTCGGCAAAATTCTTACGCGAAGCTTCGGTACCCGTCGGCGCCTAGAGCCGTTCCCAATGGACATGGAACTTCGAGTGGAGTGTTATTCCGGCTACCGGGCGGACGAATGCCCGCGGCGGTTTGCCTTTCCGGGAAAGCCAGGCGCGCCAACCTATGAAGTCAAAGAAGTCCTGGACCAGTGGTATGGGGTGGGGTACCAATGTTTCAAGGTCCGTGCGGATGATGACAACATCTACATCCTCCGCCATCAGGAGAGCGAAGACCGCTGGCGCCTCGATTCTTTTCGCCGTACCTGAACAGGAGAGGGCTGGGGGCGATGGGCTTCCCCCTTTTCAGACCGATGAGGCACTTATTTCTTCTTCGGGAAACAACCTGCAGGCCGGCCCGCGCGTCAGCACAAGGGACGATCGAAATGATTCCATTGCGGAAGAGGACGTTCGAGGCTGTCGCATCACTCTCGGTGATCGAGAGCGCGGCAGGACGATATGCAGAAGGGTGAGAACATCGTTTCCCTGGCGCTGGCCGCCGTCGTATTGTTGGGCGTCCTTGCCGTCCAGCACAGGTGGAATCCTGCCGACCTGAAGGGCGTCGCAAGCTCCGCGGAAGATTTCATCCTGACCACCACGGGCATGGGCGGGCAGGTCCCTGACATCGCCGGTTACGAACGGCTGAAGACTTTTACTTTGGGCAAGTATCGCGCCGGACTGTATCGCGCCACCCCGGCACCCTTGGTCTTCGCCCCGGGACGGTTCGTCATTTACGACCACGCGGACCAGCCGGTTTTCAAATTGGAAACTCTCGAAGGCTCAAAAGATCCCTGGTCGGCTGTCTATGACTTCGCCGGCCGCCACGGCCTTCCCGTTCCCGGAAGCCGGGGCCGCTCCTCCTATACGCGCGACCTTACCGGCAAGGGCCTTCCGGATGTCATCGTGGGGCAGTATTCAGGCGGCGGCCATTGCTGCACCGTGGCCACCATTCTGGAGCTCGGCAAGGATGCTGTAACGCCCATTGGCCGCGTCGACGGAATCGACGGGCTGCCCTTCGAGGGCTTGGAGGTTCGCAAGCTTCACAAGGGAACGAATTGGCAGTGCATCGCCCATCGGCCCTATATGACGGCCTGTGGGAGTCACTTTGACGCCGCCGATGTGCTCGCCGTTTACGCTTTCATCGGCGACCACTTTCAGGACCAGACGGTGAATTTCGGAGATTATCTTCAGGAAGTTCTGCGTCAAAACCTGGCGAAGTGGCGGCAGGAAAAAAACCGCAGCATGGATCTTCTTCAAACCGTGGCCGTGAATTATGCCGTGGTGGGCCAGAAGGATGCGGGTAAGCGCTTCTTCGCTTTGAACCTGACCCAATTAATGCCCAGTCTCCAAACTCACAACGTGGACCCGAATGCCTGCCTCGATGCCCTGGAAAATCTGGTCGATAGCTTGCCCGTCGCCGGGCCATAAAAGACAGTAGGCAGAAAGCAGAAGGCGGTAGGCAGTAATCCTAGGATCGGGTGAACGGGTTCGATGATCGGGTGGTCAACTAATCAGATGAAGAGAAAGCCAATTGGTAAGCGGTGGATCTTTGTTCGCCCGATTACCTGATCATCCGATCTCCCGATTAGAGGACTGCCTCGTTCCAGTTCTCCAGAATCGCTTTGATCTTCCCCATAAATCGTTCCGCCACGGCTCCGTCGATCACGCGGTGGTCGTAGGAAATAGAAAGATAGACCATGTGCCGGATGGCAATCGCGTCGTCGCGGACCACCGGGCGCTTTTCGATTGCGCCCACGCCGAGGATGGCCACCTGGGGCTGATTGATGATGGGCAGGCCGAACAACCCGCCGAAGCTGCCCGGATTGGTAATGGTGAAGGTCCCGCCCTGGACATCGTCCACGCTTAAACGCTTGGAGCGGGCGCGGTCGGCAAAATCCTGCACGGCGCGCGCGATGCCCAGAAAATTCTTCTCGTCGGCACGCTTGATGACCGGCACGATCAAACCATTTTCCAGCGCCACCGCCAAGCCGATGTTCACGTCGCGCTTGTAAATGATATTCGTTCCCTCCACCGAGGAGTTGATGATGGGAAATTCCTTGATGGCTTCCACACAAGCCCGAACGAAGAACGTCGTGTAGGTCAGCTTGATGCCGTTGCGGCGCTCGAATTCGTCTTTGTAACGCTCCCGCGCCGCCACCACGCGCGTCATTTCCACTTCCACCACCGTGTAAACATGCGCGGACGTTCGCAAACTCGTGACCATATGCTCGGCGATTTGCCGGCGCATGGGGGTCATGGGTACGGATTGCGCCGCTCCGGTGAAGGTCACTGCGGGAGGGGCCGTGGGAGGCGACGGCACTGAGGGAGGAGGTGCAGCGGCGGGACTTGCGCCGCGCTGCTCGATGAAATCCAGGATGTCCTTCTTGCTGACCCGGCCTCCCAACCCGGTGCCCCTCACCTGACTCAAGTCCACGTTGTGCTCGCTGGCAATCCGCCGGACCAGAGGCGAGGTGCGGATTTCCTCCTCACCACCTTCGGGAATCTGCATGGAGGGTGCGCTGGCGGGCGGCACGCTGGAAGCCATGGCTGGCGAAGGCGTTGGCAGAGCAGTGGAAGGAGTGACGTCGGGCCTGGGTGCAGCGACGGCAGACCCTGCGGGGGCCGCCAGCGCGGCTCCTTCGCCATCGATCACCGCAACGACGGTGTTCACCGCCACCGTCTCGTTTTCCTTCACCAGAATCTGCGTCAGCACACCGGCGGCGGGCGAGGGAATTTCCGCGTCCACCTTGTCGGTGGAGATTTCGAACAGCGGCTCGTCGCGGTCGATGCGCTCACCAACTTTCTTCATCCATTTGGTGATCGTTCCTTCCGCAATGCTTTCCCCCATCTGGGGCATGATGACGTTTGTGGCCATGATCTACCTCATCGGGTTATTAGGGACTGTCTGTTCTATCAGTTTAGTACGCCGCCAATTTTCTCGCCGCTTCCGCCACCTTCAGCGCATTGGGCAGAAAATACTCTTCCAGCGGCGGTGCGAAGGGCACCGGCGTGTCAGGCGCGGTGACGCGCACGATGGGGCCATCCAAATCCTCGAACGCCTTCTCCGCGATCAACGCCGCCAGTTCGCCTGCCATGCCGCCGGTGCGCGTGTCTTCGTGCAGAAGGATGACCTTGCCGCACTTGCGCGCGCTGGCCAGCACCATCTCTTCATCGTAGGGCAGCAAGCTGCGAAGGTCAACGACCTCCAGCGACAATCCCTCTTTTTCCAGCTCGCGCGCGGCATCCAGCGCGGTCCAAACCATGGCGCCGTAAGTGATCACCGCGATGTCCGTGCCCGGGCGCCGTACCACGCCTTTGCCGATGGGCACCACATAATCCTGCTCGGGGATATCTTCCTTGATGCGCCGGTAGAGGAACTTGTGCTCGTAAAAGATGACCGGGTTGTCATCGCGGATGGCGGCTATGATGAGCCCCTTGGCGTCGTAAGCGGTGGCGGGCGCCACCACCTTCAGCCCCGGCGTGTGCACGAACCACATTTCGTTCGACTGCGAGTGATACGGACCGCCGTGCACCCCCGCTCCCGAGGGCCCGCGGATCACCATGGGCACGGCCGGTCCCCAGCGATAATGCATTTTCGCCGCCATGTTGACGATCTGGTCAAATCCGCAGGCGATGAAATCCATGAACTGCATTTCCACCACGGGGCGCATGCCCATGAGCGCCGCGCCGATGGCCGCGCCCACGATGGCCGACTCGCTGATGGGTGTATCGATCACCCGATCTTCGCCGAACTTCTCCAGCATGCCGGCCGTCACCTTGAACGCCCCGCCGTACGCGCCAATGTCTTCGCCCATGACAAAGACAGACGGATCGCGCTCCATCTCTTCCCAGAGGCCCTGGCGAAGGGCTTCGAGGTATGTCATAAGCGCCATTGTTCTCTGGCTCCCGAATCGGGCTATCAGGTCATTTAATCATCGGGTCATCGAATCATTGAGTCATTGACGAGGTGCCATCGTCGGCAGTCGAGGCATCCGTTTCCCATTCCAGAGGAATCACCTGCAATGGACAACAAATCCAGAATAGAAGACCGTCTTCAAATGACCCATTGATTAAATGATCCGATGACTCAATTCCTTTTCCACCAACAGTCCGGCCCGCAGTAAACGCCTTCCACCGCGTCTTCCGTGCGTGGCATAGGGCGAGCTTCGGCTTCGGCGATCGCGCGGTCGATTTCGTCGCTAACCTTTTTGCCGAGTTTCTCAATCTGCTGCCTGGTCATGATTTTTCGCGACAGGAGGAGTTTTTCAAGTCTTTGGATCGGGTCTTTTCTCGCCCACGACTGTTTCAATTTCTCCGGGACGTACTCGGCGGCGTCATGAGCGGAATGGCCAGCCATGCGCAGGGTGACACACTCCAGAAAACTGGGACCTTTGCCCGCGCGGGCTCGCGCGGCGGCGCGCTCCACGGCGTCGTATACCGCCAGCACGTCAGTGCCGTCCACGCTCTCACCCGGCATGCCGTAGGCAGGCCCGCGAACCGCCAGTGACTTCACCGCGAATTGCTTTTCCACCGGCGTGGAATAAGCATATTGATTGTTGTTGCAGATAAAAATTACCGGCAATTTGCCGACGGCGGCGAAGTTCATGGCTTCGTGAACGTGGCCAAGGCTGGTGGTTCCCTCGCCGAAATGGACCAGGGCCACGTTTCCCTTGCCGCGCTGCTTCAGCACCAAGCCCACCCCGCAAGCCACCGGCAGCGTGGCGCCCAGGGGCGAGATAATGGGGATTATGCCCAGCTTCATGTCTCCAATGTGAATGGTGTTGTCGCGGCCGCGATTGGGCGAATCGGCGCGCCCCAGCCAGTTCGCAAAGATATCGGCAAGCGTAAACCCGCGAATCAGAAAAACCGAAAAATCGCGATGGCAGGGAAACGTCACATCACCCGGGCGCATCGTCATCGCCGCGCCCACGCCAATTGCTTCCTGCCCGCGCCCCACATAGACTCCACCCACAATCTTGCCCTGCCGGTAAAGCACGTTCTCAATGCGCGACTCCGACTCGCGCGTGAGCTTCAGGAAGTAAAGCATCCGCTCAAGCGTCGCGGCATCGGGCGAGGTCTTGCGGGGCGAGCTTTTCACAGTCTTTGTGCTTCCCATCGTTCGTCGAAGCAGTCCCCAGTTGATAGTCGAAAGTCGAAAGTTATAAGTCGAAGGTGGCGGCCGGGAGGTGAGTGCACGTCAATTTCAACTTTCAACTTTGAACTCTTAACCTTCAACTTTCAACTTTTGACTTTCGACTGTTGCAACTACCTCCATCCCAAACACTTCCCCAAAGTGTCCCACCACCCGCTCTGTGACCTCTTCCATCTCGACGGCGCGGCCAAGCAATTTGGCGAGGGAGGTCACGCCCTTATCGCGCAGGCCGCAGGGAACGATCCACTCGAAATAGCGGAGGTCGGTGTTGACGTTCAGCGCGAATCCGTGCGAGGTGACCCAGCGCGAGAGGTGCACGCCCATCGCTGCCAGCTTGTCGTTCCCCACCCAGACGCCGGCCGCGCCCGGCGAGCGCCCCGCTTCGATCCCCCAATCGCGGGCGGTGTGAATGAAGACTTCTTCCAGCGACCGCATGTACCAGGAAATGTCGCGCCGGTGCTGGGTGAGGTCGAGTATCGGATAACCCACCAGTTGGCCGGGGCCGTGATAGGTCACGTCGCCCCCGCGGTCGGTGTGGAAAACCTGCGCGCCGCGCGAGGCGAGCCACTCGGGCGACGCAAGAATGTTCTCCTGCCGGGCGTTGCGGCCGAGAGTGTAAACGTGCGGGTGCTCAAGCAGCAGAAGCATGTCAGGAATGGCTCCGGCCTTGCGCTGTGCCACCCGCTCCTTTTGCAGCTCCAGCGCCGCCGCGTAATCCACCAGCCCGAGTTGTTCGACGTTGAGAAGCATGAAAAAAGGATGAAGGATGAAGTCGTAACAGGCTTCATACTTCAGCCTTCACACTTCATACTTCCACTATTCCCTGTCCCCTGTCACCTATTCCCTAGATATGTATCGCCCAATCCACCGCGGCGTGCGCGGCTTCGCCCATTCCTTCCGCCAGCGTCGGGTGCGCATGAATCGTATGCGCGATGTCGTCCACGGTGCCTTCCAGGCGCATGGCCATGACGGCTTCGGCGATGGTCTCCGTGGCGCGCGGCCCGATGATGTGCACGCCCAGAATCTCTCCGTAGCGCTCATCGCTGACCACTTTCACAAAGCCTTCGCGCACGCCCAGGATGGTCGCCTTGCTAACAGCCGCGTAGGGAAACTTTCCGACTTTAATCTTGTGACCGGCCTCGCGCGCCTGCCGCTCCGTCATGCCCACGCTGGCCACTTCCGGCTCGGTATACGTGCAATTGGGAATCTGCCGATGATTGATCGGTTCGGCGTGCTTGCCCGCCGCGTGGGTGACGGCCACGATGCCCTCCATGGAAGCCACGTGGGCCAGCAGCGGGCTGTCCGCCACGATATCGCCGATGGCGTAGACGCCCGGCTCGTCGGTCTGCATAAAGCCGTTGGTCTTCACGAAGCCGCGCTCCAGCTTCACGCGGGTTTTTTCCAGACCGATGTTGGCGGTGTTGGGAGCGCGGCCCACCGCCACCAGGCAGGTCTCCGCTTCCACCGTCTGCGGTTTCGCGTCGCCGACGGTGTACTCCACCGTAACGCCATTCGCGGTTTTCGTAACTTTCGCCACCTTGGCCTGCGTTTGGAGGGCGATGCCTTGATGCTTCAGCGCTTTCTCGATCTCGGCGGAAATCTCCTCGTCTTCCAGGGGCACGGCGCGCGGCAGCATTTCCAGCACCGTCACCTTGGTCCCAAAGCGCTGGAAGATGGAAGCGAATTCCACGCCCACCGCGCCCGCGCCGATAACGATCATCGACTGCGGAATCGCCGGCAGGCTCAGAATCTCTTTGTTGGTGAGCAGGGTTTTGGCGTCCGGCTGAAGGCCCGGCAGCATGCGCGCTTCTGAGCCCGTGGCCAACACGATGTTCCTTGCAGCGATTTCCTGCGTCGCGCCTTTGGGGTCGGTCACGCTGATTTTGCCTGGGCCGGAAATTTTCGCAAACCCCCGGACCATCTCGACCTTATTCTTCTTGAGCAGGAATTCCACGCCCTTGGCCAGCTTGGTTACAACCTTGGTTTTGCGCGCCAAGATGGCTGACCAGTCGAGCGAAAACTCTTTGCAGTTGATGCCGAATTCCTTGGCGTTCTTGAAGTAATCCAAAACGTCCGCGTTCAGCAGCAGGTCCTTGGTGGGAATGCAGCCGACATGCAGGCAAGTGCCGCCGAACTTGTCGTCCTTCTCAATGATTGCAGTTTTCATGCCCAACTGGCCGGAGCGGATGGCCGCCACGTATCCGCCCGGGCCGCTGCCGATGACTACGAGGTCATACTGGGGAGCTTGTGCCAAGACCGCACCTCCAAGTGAAGTCGCACGTCTCTACTCTTTTGGATGTCCGGAACCGCAAACTGTAATCTTATATTATGAAAAATAGTCACACAAGGGCGCTGCTTTTCGTGGCGCGGACCCCGTCTTTGGGGTCCGCGGTTATTACCGTCCAATTCCCACAAATGACGGATTGCGCCCCGATGCATCGGGGCGGCTGAGTCTTCGCCATGAATTCGTGGTAACCGATTCGCCCCGATGCATCGGGGCGCAATCCGAGATATCGCCGTATTTGAAATGGGGCTTCGCCGTGAATTCACGGTTACCGATTCGCCCCGATGCATCGGGGCGCAATCCGGCATATCGCCGCATTTGAAATGAACTCCTTCCCCTACGTAAGAACTCCGCATTTTTCGCTTGACAAACTAATCTAATCGTACTAATTAATTAGTATGCGAACCAAGAGCCGCACCCTTACCGAGCAGGAACTGGAAATCATGAAGGTTGTCTGGGAGCTGCAGACGGCCACCGTGCGCGACGTTTACGAGGCGTTGCTGCGCCGGCGCAAGATCGCTTACACCACGGTCATGACCATGATGAACATCCTGGAAGAGAAGGGCTACCTGAAGAAGCGCGCCGAGGACAAGGCGCACGTCTACCGGCCCGCCCAGGCAAAGGCCAAGGTCATCCGCGCCATGGTGCAGGAGTTTGTCCAGCGCGTCTTCAACGGCTCGGCCGAGCCGCTGCTGGTGCAACTGGTGAGAGACCGGCAGCTTTCGCCCGAAGAGTTGGAAAAGATCGCGCGCACCATCAAGGAGAGCTCATGAGTCCTCCCTTCTGGTTTGCCAATTTTCTTTCTTACTGCCTCCAGGTCATCGTGCTGGTGATGGTGGGCACGGCCCTTCCCGCGTTGTTTCGCTTGCGCGCGCCGCGTTTGCTGCTGGCGTACTGGCAGGGCCTGCTGGTGATTTGCCTGGTGCTGCCCCTGGTTCAACCCTGGAGGCCTCCGGCGGTCGATTCCTCGGTCGCGGAGGGGACGGTGTCCATCAGCTTTCAGGGAGTACAAGCCGGCGCGGCGGGTTTGCACGCCTGGCTCTACCCGCTCATCGCCGGTGTGTTGCTGGCGGGAATGCTGGTTCGGCTGGCATGGTTGGCGCTGGGGTTGGGAAGGTTGCGCGCCATTCGCCGCGCGGCGCAGGCATTTGATCCGCTGCCGGAAGGCGTGCGCGAACTCGAGTCGCGCCTCCGCGTCTCCGCCGCCTGGTACCTCTCGCCGGAAATGGAAAGCCCGGCCACGTTTGGTATTCGTCCTCCCTCCATTCTTCTCCCGGAACGCTTCCCTGCCCTGAATCAGGCTTTCCAGCAGGCGATTGCCGGGCACGAATTGTTGCACGTCGTGCGCCGCGATTGGATTCTCAACCTCGTGGAGGAAGTCATCCTGACGGTCTTCTGGTTTCATCCAGCCGTGGCCTGGGTGGTGAATCGCATTCGCCTGAGCCGCGAGCAGACGGTGGACGCGGAAGTGGTTCGCCTGCTCAACGCGCGCAAGGCTTACCTGAACGCCCTGCTGGAGATAGCGGGCGGCAACCCAGGCCCGGCGCTGGGAGCTGCGCCCACCTTTCTGAGGGAACGTCAGCTCGCGCATCGAATTGAATTGCTGGTGAAAGAGGTGACCATGTCGAAGCCACGTCTATTCCTATCGCTTACCGCAATCATCGGATTATTGATTCTGTCCGGAGGTGTGGGCGTTTGGGCGTTTCCGCTGCGAGCGCCCGCGCGCGCCACCGCCGCGACCGACGAACCGGTGACGCAAGAATCGGCGCCACCTGCGACCGTTGCCCGCACGCTGGTCACGCGAGTGCGGCCCGTCTATCCCATGGAAGCGAAAAAGGCAGGTATTCAGGGCATCGTTGTCCTGCGGGCCACCATTGAGAAGGATGGAAGCGTCTCGAAACTGGAGGTGCTGCGCGGCAACCCGCAACTCGTCAAAGCGGCTGTCGACGCCGTTCGGCAATGGCGCTATGCGCCGGGGGAGAAGGCTGTCATCACCGATGTAATGGTCACCTTCACCCTCGCCCAGAGCGGCGCTGCCCCACCGGCTCAGCAAGCCGCGAAAGAAGCTACACCTCCCGAAGGCACTGCCCTTCAGCCGGTTACGAAAGTAAGGCCGATCTACCCGGTGGAGGCGAAGAAGGCCGGCATTGAAGGCATCGTGGTCCTGCACGCCACCATTGAGAAGGATGGCAGCGTCTCGGACCTGAAGGTGGTGCGGGGCGACGCGCATCTGGTCAAAGCGTCTCTCGACGCCGTTCGCCAATGGCGCTACCCGGCGGCGGATAAAGTTCGCACCACCGATGTGACCATCACCTTCACCCTTGAAAAAGACGGCGGCCATGGCTCCAGCAAAGGTGGCGGCGTGAGCGGTGGGATCGGTGGCGGGGTAGGTGGCGGAGTAACTGGAGGGGTGGAGAGCGGAGTGGGAGGCGGAGCCGGTACCGGGGTGAGTGGTGGCGTGGGTGGCGGAGTGAGCGGCGGCGTAGGTAACGGCGTAAGTGGCGGCGTGAGCGGCGGAGTTTATAGCGTAGGCAACGGCGTCAGCGAACCCATCCCTGTTTACAAGCCGGATCCTCCCTATACCCCGGAAGCGAAAGCCGCGAAAGTGCAAGGCATCGTAACGCTTTGGGTTGTCGTGGGAGCCGACGGCGCCGTGACCGATGTGAAAGCTTCTGAGGGATTCGACAAGGGGCTGACGGCGAATGCCGTGGAGACAATTAAGTCCTGGATATTCCGACCGGCCATGAAAGATGGAAAGCCCGTGCCCTGCAAGGTAAGGGTCGAGGTTTCCTTTAAGTTGTTTTGAGCCGGGCAGGGGCGAAGAGCCGCGGACCTACAAAACAGGTCCGCGCCACTCGCTTAAGGTGGGGATGGGTAAAATTTGAGGACCTCGCTGCAATCGACGGTCCCGTCGCTGCTCCTACCCCAATCGCCAGAGTCACCTTGCAGGGGAGGGCTACTCACGTTTGCTTGTCGCTTGGATTGCTGTCGAATGACTCCTGATTGATCCGTGAAATAGTGCGGTGCTCCTGCCCACTTCTCAAGAGGATCGGCGTGGACGGTATATGTTAGAACCCTTCCCTGGCTGTCCACGGGTCCGGCCACATAGGAGAATCGGTAACCCGATTTCGTCCCCGAGGCCAATATCTCGTCAATGAGGCCTGCCGCCTGGTCGCTCGTCTCGCGTTTTGATGGATCGCACCCCAGGTTTGAGAGCTTGAGAGGAAAGCCGTGGCCAAACCAGCAGAAGTACGTCACGGTTGCCGTACTGATCGTCTTGAGCGAACCAATCGCGTATGGACTGGGGTGGAAGCTATAGCGAGTATGAATAGTTGCGATTTGGGTAAGAATGCTAAGGGACCACAATCCGGCTCCCACTGCTCCCAAAACCATGCCGGGGGTGGTTCGCCGAGTGAGGTGATTCACGCGGCGCCCAAGGACCAGCGCCGCCACACCGGCGCCGAATGCGGTCATGAGAGCGGCCATGTATAAGGCGGTTGCGACGTCGAGGGATAGCGTATCTTCGAAACGATCAATGGCGAAGGAAGCCGGCAGGGCCGCGAACGAAAAGAGGCCAAGGAGCAGGCAGGCGGTCGCGTCGCGGCGTTGGCGCGAGATGTCCGCGGACGTATCCGGCATGGTGCCGACGTCCGCAGGTGGGATGGGATTGGAGGATGGGAGCCCGCCCATCTGGAGAGCCGCCCCGCAATACTCGCATGCCGTTTTTGCCCCGGCCACATATTTGCCACAGCTTGGACAAACCATGCGACCTCCTAACGTCCCATTCCCGCTTGAGCGATAGGATACGTCTGACCCACTCGATTAGCAAACCGGACGCTGGTGGTAATATCAAACCGCACTCCCACGTGCCGGTATCGGTGACCATCCTGCATGGTGGATGAATTGGGCGGGAGATGGTGTCAGGAACCATTTCCGCGCAGGGGGAAATGGTGTGGGGAAATGGTGGTGGGGAAATGGTGGGGGAAATGGTGGGGGGAAATGGTGTCAGGGGGGAAATGGTGTCGGGGGGAAATGGTGTCAGGAACGTGTGAAAAAATTAAAACATGCAGAATTTTACAAACTTTACATAGCTTAAATATCTGGGCTCTGGTACACTGGTAGCA
>Ga0326728_10014285_pt1 | contig 16916 bp, 13 predicted proteins | sample MB3enrmetagenome_FD_207602 | JGI IMG/M metagenome (GOLD analysis project Ga0326728, IMG submission 207602) | Lab enriched peat soil microbial communities from McLean, Ithaca, NY, United States - MB31MN | ecosystem: Environmental > Terrestrial > Soil > Wetlands > Peat | place: USA: New York...
TTGTTGCTCGACCACGGCCTTCTGAATGGAATCGTCCAGCAGCAGCAGCGGGGTCCCCCGCGACACCGTGGCGCCGTCAGCCGCCAAGACTTTGGTTACAGTTCCGGCGACCTCGGGAAATATGTTGATATTTTCTCCGCTTGACTGGCAGCTTTCGATGATCCCGTTGGCGTAAATACCCGTTGCGTAAGGGTTGCGGGCAGGGGGAAAAACAGGAGGGGGGGACTGCCCTCTGACTCCGGCGAAATATGCGCTGACAACGCCGGCCAGGATGCCTGCTGCAGCAAGGATGACCAGTAGCTTACTTTTCAACTCTGCCTCCCCTTTTAATATTCGCTATCTTCCCGTCCTCCAGCTCGATTATGCGGTCTGCAAACTCGAAGATCCTGTTGTCGTGGGTAACTATCAGGATGCACCTCTTATCGTTTAGGATGTTGTCTTTCACGAACTGGATGATCCTTCTGCCGGTGACTCCATCCAAAGATGCGGTAGGCTCGTCGAATATCAGCAGATCCGGCCGGCCCACAATGGCCCTCGCTATTGCGACGCGCTGCCGCTCTCCTCCGCTCAACTTGAGCGGCGGAAGCGGGGCCCTGTTTGCCAGCCCCACCACTTCCAGAACTTGCATTGCGCTCTCAATGGACTTGTCCCAGTCCTGTTTCCTGAGAATCAGGGGGATCGCGACGTTTTCCACCGTGCTGAGCTTCGGGAAAAGATGATAGTCCTGAAAAACGAATCCGACCTTGTTGAGCCTGAAATCGGCAATCCGATCGGCGTCAAGTCCCCATATATCGGCGCCTTCCACGATGACTTTGCCGGAATCCGGTTTTAGAATGCCCGAAATCATGCTGAGCAAGGTTGTTTTGCCGCTGCCCGAAGGACCGACGAAGAAGAGTATTTCCCCGAGATATGCTTCGAAGCTGACGCCTCCGATGGCCAGGGTCTTCGCCACGCCTTCCCCGAAAGATTTTTCCAGTTCGATTGCCCTGACCGCCGTCTGAGCCACGCCGACCTCACTCCCAAAAAACCGGTCGCCAGGAAGAAACACACCCGGCCTCTACCCCCTGAGTATATCGAAGGGTTGCACCCTGACGACTCTTCTTATCGCAAGCAGGCTCGTGAAACCTGCGATTATGAGCACCATAATGAACGCCAACCCGAGGTTCCAGTATCCCAGGTCGGCCGTATAGCTGGGAACATATCTTTTTCCCATAAAGATGAGCAGGGCGCTGCAGCCGGTGCCCAAGCCATAACCGATAAGGGATGCAAACGACGCCTGGAACAGTATCATGTAAATCAATTCGGAATTCTTGGCCCCGATTGCCTTCAAAGCTCCGAACTTATCGAGGTTTTCAAGGACGAAGGTATAGAAAGTCTGGCCGGAAATTGAGAGACCGACAAGAAACCCTATCAACATCATGAGCAGAATGTTGACTCCGGCCCCGGTCTGGAAAATATAGAAGTGGGCGGTTTTTCTCTCGTATTCCCGGTCTGTCAACCCCAGGTATCCGATCCTGGAGATTTGCTCTTTTATCACGGGGATGTCCGCCTCGCTTTTGGGCTCCACGAGGACATGGGCGATGGTGAAACGAGTGTTCGGCAAATACTGGATGGCGCGATTGTAAGTAGTGTAAAGAGTCGGAATCCCGAAAAGGCCGCTTGTAGTCACCTGGCCTATGCCCACAATGATTCCCCGGTGGTCGTTTATTTCGAAAGTGGTCCCCACGCGGGGTTCCTCGAGTTTCGTATATTCCTGGTCCTTCACTACTATGAACGCGTTGTCTCCATAAATATCTTCTATTTTGCCCTCGATCAGCGTTGGCCGTCCCATCAGGGTCGCATCGTCAAGTCCCAGGATGGTCGCCGGCTGGTAGGCGCCGCTTTTCAATTTGACCAGAGCCGTGCTCGAATAGAGGGGCACTGCGTATTTCACGCCATCCATGCTGCGGACCGCGTCCAGAACGTAATCCGGCATGGGAATGGTGTTAAGAGGGTTATTGACCGAGGGGTCCATGACCCAAACCCTCGAGCTGATATTTATGACATTTGCCGACGCCTTGGACAGAATGCCCGCAAAAATGGAGGTGAGCTGGACGATAAGAAAGATTGCGAAGGTAATTCCGACTACGAGTGCTGCAAATTTTGCGCGGTCATTGATCAGCAGCTTTAATGCGATTTTGAAAATTCCGATCATTGGACATCACGGCCAACTTCAACCGGAATAATCCGGAGTAATACATCAACTTCTGCGCTATGTATCCAAATTGCATCCATAGATCGGATTTTCCCGTAAAAACCTCCGCTGCGACCCCGACACCCTTAAAAACCATACGATTTCCCAATCGAACATACAAGAGATATTTTAGTAAGCTTCCTGCCTTCACTATGTGGCTTGCAGTGGCATTCTCGTCACCATAGCCAGGTTCCGAATTCGCCGCCAAAATGATACTTCGTGGAGAGCTTGCGCTTGACGGAGGTGTGAAGCCCCATAAGCCCTCAATAAGGATGGGAATCGTGCAAAGAATTGACCGTCATTCCCGCGCAGGCGGGAATGCAGTCTCTGCATTTTCCATATAAAATCAATAGGTAAATAACTGGACCCCCGCCTGCGAGGCTGTGTCACAATCGATTGAAACAGAGGATTTCTCCAAGAAAGGTGCTAAAAACTACTATAGGGGTAGGGACAGCGCATTGGATTGCCCTGCCCCTCCCTCCGAACCGGACAAGCGGATCTCCCGCATCCGGCTCTCCAGTCGATGGTTTTACCTCATCGAGGACTGGAAAAATGAATCACGGGCGGTCTTAAGGCTAAACAGCCCGTGCTTCCGAAAGAATTTGTTGGGCCATAGCATATGATCGAATCCGCGACTGATTCCACCTCTCTTCCGCCTTTGTCGCAGTATGCTGCGCAGACGTCTGCGTATCCATGCGTCAAGGCGTGGGAAGGCGCGAGCATTGGCGTGTTTGAAATATTCAAACCAGCCTCTGAGGGTCTTGTTCACATCCTCGATAATGGCTTCAAGACTATGGCCGTTACTTCTCCCAGTTTTCCGGCGTATCGCATCTTTGACTTTCGCAAGGCTCTTCTTGCGTGGCCATCGAGTGATCCTCGTGAAACAGTACCCGAGAAAATCAAATCCGGCTTTGGGCTGAGACAGATCGGCGATTTTAGTCTTGTCCGGATGCAGAGACAGGCCTCTTTGCTCCATCAGCTTGCTGACCGTCATGAGTGCCGATTGCGCTTCAGCGTGACTTTCACAGAAGACTACAAAGTCATCTGCGTATCTGACCATCCTGTATCCCGCCTCGGCCATCGCACAATCGACCGGATGGAGGAAAAGGTTGGCAAGCAACGGGCTGATTACTGCCCCTTGCGGAGTACCGCCTTCAGGAGTCCATCGATTCATTCCATCAAGGATGTCTACTTTGAGAAAGGCTTCCAGCAATTTAAGCACACGTCCGTCCGCGATGTGTTTGCGGACCTCCTGCATGAGCAAGTCGTGAGGGATGCTGTCGAAGTAAGCCCTGATATCCGCATCCACTATATGGATGTGTCCGGATTTAAGGTGCTGATCAACCTCTCGAAGGGCATCTTTGCACCCCCGATTTGGTCGAAAACCGTAGCTCCCCGGCAAAAATTCCCGCTCAAAGATCGGTTCTATGGTTATACGCAGAGCCGCCTGCACCACTCGGTCCCGCACAGCGGGTATACCAAGCGGCCTCTTATCCTTGCTTCCCGGTTTGTCAATGTAGACACGCCGGATACTCCTCGGGCTGTATGTCCCTCTGCGCAGTTCTTCTTCAAGCCTGGTGAGATTTGCCTCAAGGTCTCTTTCAAACTCCTTGATACTTTGATGGTCCGATCCGGCGCTGCCCCCGTTTGCCTTCACGCTGAGCCACGCGGCCTTGAGCGTTGCGGGTCGGCAGACCTTATCAATCAAGCTAAACCAAACATTTCCTTTCACCCCTCTTTCGAGGGCCTCCAGCATGCGCTCTGTCCACACAGACCGTTCCACCCAGTCCCAACGTGCAGGCTGAGCTTCTCCCGCTTGCTTAGTCGTTTCCGGCACTACCGCGGGTTTGTTTTCGTTATGCGTGGTCATAGCTCATCCATCTTCCTGCATCCCTTTGCTCCACAGGCATTACCCTGCTTCCACGCTACTATGGATGCTCTGACTCCTGTCCGCCTGGCTCTTCGTATCCTTATCATGGACAATGAACACCAACCTCTTACCGGACAGGTCTCCCTGGTTCACGTCGCGCGAACTTCCATGCATTCCGTCGCCAAACACCTAACGTGCCCTGTCATCGCTTCTACGCTGTCCGCCCAGCCTGACAGGCTTCCCGAAGCGGCGCTGATGGGTTCGCCCGGCCACTCCAGGTCTGGACTTCACCTTGAATCCGGAGGCTCGTCGCATCGTGCGGCCGAATCGCGTTCGTTACCTACGGACTGCATGTTCGTCTCGGATTGCTCTCCACCCCGCCTCACGGCGACGCAGTTACCTTTGACTATCGGGAGCGGACATCTCCCGAGAGAGGACTTGCACCTCTCAGATCGCGCCTGCTCCCAGGCGCACGGATTCCGGCCCAAAAGCGTCGCCGGAATGACGAATTTAAACCCATATGCACCTTAAAGTGGGAATTTCACGCGGGCCGACCAATTGCGACACGGTCTCCTGCGCGGAGGTGACGAAATTACCTTTCTCGTCATTTAATAATTTCAACTACTTACACGCTTATTTGAGCGCTTATGAGGTGAAGCCCGCTTCCCCATCTCCCTTTGGGAGGGCGGGGTGATGGCGGATATCTGCCCATGGCCATCAAGGCGCGCAATTCCGGATACAGCGACATAGTCCTCGTTAATGGGCTTATATACAGCACTGAACCAGCAAAACGCCACTCCGCTGCGGATACCCCGTTACGGTATACTTCGCGTAGCGCGTAAGGCCGACCGTCGGATGTGTTCTATCATCCGCGTTGTGTTCGAGGCGGGAGGCCTTCCAGCCGAAAATGCCCGGGGGCAGCGGTGCTGACGGAAGCCGGAAGACTGAATTCCCGTCCCCTGTTCTCCGTCCTCTGTCTTCTGTCCTCCGTCTTCCGACCTGCCCGTTTCCGGAACCGACCTGAATTCAATATGGAACGGCGGTCCCTCCGACGAGCTGGATTTTGAAGACGTCAAGGGCCAGGAGCACGCCCAGCGGGGCATGAAGGCGGCCGCGGCAGGTTCACACAATCTGCCCATGATCGGCCCACCCGGTTCGGGCAAGACAATGCCCGCACAGCGCCTCTCAACTATTTCAACTTAATCGCCATTGGAATTAGCTAATGATTTTAGCTAGTTAAAAACCAACAACTGTTAGGATTCGTCAGACCTACCCCTATCAGCCACGCTTGGCGAGCCGCCAACTATCCCCCTGTTCAGAACTACGCCCGGATGTTCCATGAGCTTGCGGTGTTTTCATAACTGGCGCCGGGCCTGTTCAAAGCCGAATTATTTCGGAAAGCCGTCGGCTCCATACCTGAGCACTCATTTGAATTGGGTCCCAGGGGCTGCTCAAGGGTGGAGTGTAGCTCAAATCAAGGTCATTCAGCTCATCGATGCGCATGCTGTTATATATGGCCGATGCAAACACATCAATTCGCTTTGATACCTCTGATCGCTTGTGTCCCAGCATCTGAGCTCCCAACAATTCTTTACCGGTACGATTACCAGTGAGGCGAATGTTTAGCTTCTCAGCACCCGGATAGTACGCTTTATGATCCCAAGTCTCGAACTCGACTGTAACCGGGTCAAACCCGGCAGCAACCGCTTCTGAGTCTCGCAGCCCTGTCCGTGCGGCAACCAGATCAAATATTTTCACCGCCTGGGTCCCAAGAGATCCTTGAAACTTGCGATTTCCTCCCACCGCATTTTCCCCCGCAACTCGACCCTGCTTGTGAGCCGTCGTACCGAGCGGCATATAGGTGTATGAGTTCAGCAATCTATGCCAGGTTTCCACGCAATCTCCGGCGGCAAAGATATCGGGCACGTTGGTCCGCATGAAATGATCTACTTTGATAGCCCCCTTAAGTCCGATTTCAACGCCCGCAGAATGGGCGAGTTTGCTGTTCGGTCTGGCGCCGACGGCCACAAGAACCATATCCCCGACAGCGGAAAAATTATTGGAACCCGAGATGATTAGTTTACCCTCTGACTGCACGATCCCCGTGACTGCAATTCCGGTATCAATTCTCACACCATGAGCTTCAAGTTCCGTCCGGACTTTCCCGCCGAATTCCGGATCGACTGTGGTCAAAACTGAATCGAAAAATTCCACTACCGTTACATCAATCCCCCGATAGGTGAGTGCATCGGCCATCTCCATTCCGATATATCCGCCTCCAACGATGATCGCGGAGCGTGGCTGCCGCGCATTAATGTACTGCTGCATGGAAAAGGCTTCGTCCATCCAGCGCAGCAAGAAAACCCCCGGCAGGTCGATTCCGTTAACAGGAGGTCGAATCGATTCAGCGCCGGTTGCGATTATCAGCCGATCATACGTCAGGTTCTGCGTGGTTCCTTCACGGTTGCTCAGGGACACCAGCTTGGAGATCGGATCAACGGATGAAACTGAATGTTCAATGAGCAGGCGGACACCCGCGTTTTCGATATCCGAAACAGTTCTGTGTGCAAGCGTATGCCAGTCAGAAACTTCACCGCTCAGATAAAATGGCAGGCCGCAAATACTGAAATTCGGATACCGATCAGCAACCACAATGGTGACTTCGCTTGCAGGATCGAGTTCTCTGGCTCGAAGGGCAGCGCTAATCCCGGCATCACTGCCTCCGATGATGAGGATGTGGGGCATAAATTTATCCTTCGACACACAACCAGCGGTTATCGCATCTAAGCCTCTTATTCAGATTTTGCACGTCACATGGCAAACTCCGGTTGGGGTCTCAATGGCAAATGGAAAGTATTTCCGCTTGAACCACAAGGCTACATTGACCAGGGCAATTAAAACAGGCACCTCCACAAGTGGTCCTATGACCGCCGCGAAAGCCTGCCCCGAATTGATCCCGAAAACCGCTACGGCTACGGCTATGGCAAGTTCGAAATTATTGGATGCGGCTGTAAAACTCAAGGTCGTAGATTGCTCGTAGGTCGCTCCGATCTTCATAGAGAGAAAGAAGGAAACGAAGAACATAATGATGAAGTAAACACAGAGCGGAATGGCGATCCTGATGACATCGAAGGGCAATTGGACGATGTACTCTCCTTTCAGGGAGAACATGACCAAAATGGTGAAAAGCAGGGCGACAAGAGTTATGGGACTTATCCTGGGGATGAACTTTTCCTCGTACCACTGCCTGCCTTTCAACTTGAATCCAAGGAATCTGGAGATCATCCCGCCAAGGAATGGTACGCCAAGATAAATAAAGACGCTTTCTGCAATCTGCCTCATGGAAATATCGACTATGGCGCCGGCAAGCCCCAACCAACGAGGCGCCACGGTGATAAGGACATAGGCATAGACTGAGAAGAAGAGAACTTGAAAAATCGAGTTAAAAGCCACAAGTCCCGCGCAGTATTCCCGGTCACCCGCCGCCAAATCATTCCAAACGATCACCATGGCGATACACCGCGCAAGACCGATCAAAATCAGCCCGACCATGTATTCCTGATGACCGGACAGGAACGAAACAGACAGGAAAAACATGAGAACAGGACCGATGATCCAGTTCTGGAGAAGCGACAGCCCAAGCACTTTGAAGTCTCGAAAGACCTGCCCGAGAAGTTCGTATTTCACTTTGGCAAGGGGCGGGCACATCATCAGGATCAAACCGATTGCGATGGGGATATTGGTTGTCCCGACCTGGAAGTAATTGATGACATTCCTGACATCGGGATAGACGTATCCCCCTCCTACCCCGATAAACATCGCCAGAAAGATCCATAGCGTCAGAAATCGATCCAGAAATGAGAGCCTTCCGGAAATAGATTCAGCGGTCAATTTCCCGTTCCTTTCAATGCATCCGGTAATGTTTCCACGAATCTTTTGATTTCATCCCGTACCCGCCGATAATGCTCCATCGCTTCTTCTTCATTCCCGGCATCGGCGGCAAGACTTGGAGGGTCATCAAAGCCGATATGCAAAACCTTTCTTTTAGCATTCACGCAGATTTTTCTTCCATGGATTGCGATAAGTTTTCCATGCAGTTTAAAGGAAACTGAAGGGGGGGTCTTTTATGTACTGAAAACCTCCAAGCGCAGCGTTGAGGTATGGGATTACTTCAGCGATGTCCTCATCAAGATGAGCAATGCAGTGAACCGATTGGGCTTCGGGCCTGCACTCAGGTCGAACGAACTCTTTGCGATAGCCTGTTAGCAGCATGGGCGCCTCCCCGGGAAATATCTTCAGGTCAGATTACCGGATTCCAACGATGGTCCAGTTCTATTTAACTCCACTCACCTTAATGCTGGCTACTGATTCATGTATGCCTTCTATGTTGTCCAAAACCCCGCTGCTATCCGCGTATAATGCCCGGGACACTGGATCGGTTACGGCCAGTTGAATAGGGTGAATGTCCTCGCTTACAATCGCTACATCGTGGAATCCCGCCGCTTTTATGGCGCTCAAATACTCTTCTTTCATTACGGCTCCGGCGATGCAGCCGACATATGCACCGGGAGACTGCCTGACGATTTCAGGCAAAGGCTTCAGCAGGACCAGATCGGATACCATCATGCGACCATTGGGTTTCAATACCCGAAATGCTTCTTTGAAAACCCTCTTCTTATCAGGAGAAAGATTGATGACGCAGTTTGAAATGATGACATCCACTTCGTTGTCTGCAATCGGCAAGGTCTCGATCTCGCCCAACCTGAACTCCACGTTTTGAAAACCGCCTTTCACTGCGTTTGCTTTTGCCTTCTCTATCATCTCCGGAGTCATATCGACCCCTATAACCCTTCCAGATGCACCGACCTTGGAAGCAGATAAAAAAGCATCAAACCCCGCGCCGGAGCCAAGATCGAGCACCACATCACCTTCCCTGAGCGAAGCAAGAGCAACCGGATTGCCGCATCCGAGTCCAAGGTTTGCTCCTTCAGGAACCGAATTCATGTCGTTTTCACCATAGCCCACCTGTCTGCTGATATCCTCTGCGCTAGTGGAACTGCCGCAGCACGATTTCTTTGTCGCGCAGCAGGGAACGCCCTGGAGGGCGACTTTCGCATAGCGTGATTTGACGATTTCTTTTATTTTCTCATCTTTCATGGTCATTTATCCTGTAATCATAGAAATCACCGAGGTTGTTAGCGGATTATGGACAGCAAGCCTTTGTTTCCGTTTCAGAGTCGATCTTTTCACGGACCTGCCGGTACTGTGCAAAGACTCTGCCTGCGGAAACGAGCATGACTATGGACTGAATCGCACCAATCTCTTCATCTGATACGCCTTTTTCCCCGGCAACGCCGGAGAGCATCTCCATTCAAGGATAGCAACCCACAGCCATGGCCGCTCCCATTTGGATCATGAATGTCGTTTTGGGGTCTATGATTCCATTATCAAGGACTGATTTGCGAAGATCGGCAAAACTTCGACCTGCCTCCTTTGGTATCATAATTTTGCTCCTTCCGACTAAGGTGGTCCCATTCCTTACTTCAAACTGATGCCTTTCAATACGGGACCGAGAAATTCCTTCACCCTTTCAGCCAATGCTTCAGCTTTGATCAGAGTGAAACAGCAGACTTCTCCGTCCTTGTACCAACTGATAAGGGCAAACTTATCTCCCGCCTGGATTTTCGCTCTCTCGCGCAAGTCCTTGGGCAGCACCATCTGCCCACGTTCATCGATGGTTATGAGCGACTCCACTTTACAGGAGGTATCTTTGTCCTCCGGAACACAGCAGGATTCAGTCTTTTCCTTTTTAGCCATAATCTTCACCTTTTTTATCATTGACTGATTAAATCGTTAAATCTGATTTAACTGATTTAGCACCACAGTTTCTGCTTTGTCAATCTGAAAGTTAAAATCGCATTCACGTGAGGAACTTATTGAAAATTCGCCAAAATTGGGGGCCTGTTTTCCAGCCTTAGTTTTCCAGCCGGCGGATGGAAATAGAAATGTTCAGACGTCAAAAGCCAGGAGCACGCAAAGCGGGGATTGGAAGTGGCTGCGGCGGGGAATCCATAATGTGCTAATCTTACCGGACATTTTTACTAAAGGCGGGGGCATCGATATGGAGCATTCGATTACCCGGCGCCACCGGCGCCACCATGTTTAAGGCTTCATGGTTTCCAATCGGGCCGGATGCGGATAATTTCATCTTGCCTTTTTTTGACTTCTGTGGACAATAACATCATGATTGTCCACGGCAAGATCCTCGGTCGCAAGAGAGCAAGAGAAGGACTTAAAATGCCAAAAAGATCGGCTTCCAGTAGCCCCAAAACAGAGAGAGTTCATGTTATTTCAAGAAAAGATGGCTGGGCCGTTAAGAAAGAGGGCAACACGAAAGCGAGCAAGCTTTTCGACAAGAAAGAGGCTGCCGTAGAAGGAGCTAGAAAGCTTTCAAAAGGCCACGATATTATAGTCCATAAGAAGGATGGTTCAATACAGAAATGGGAAAGGCCTGAGAAGAAGGCATGAGTTCCTCGGAAGAAGATTTTTCAAGGAATGTTTTCATAAATTGTCCTTTCGACCCTGAATATGTACCCTTGTTAAGGTCGCTCTTATTTACGGTTATATTTGTGGGTTACAATCCCAGGATAGCTTCTGAGAGGTTCGACTCAGGAGAAGCAAGAATTAGTAAGATCTGTGATCTTATTAAATGTTCAAGGTATAGTATTCATGACATCTCTCGGATTCAATCTAGCAGGAGGGGCGAGTATTACAGGCTGAATATGCCTCTCGAACTGGGAATCGATATAGGCTGTAGGCTGGCCAGTAAAGGCATTTTGCAATCAAAAACTTGCCTGATTCTGGAAAAGGACAAATATCGATACCAAAAAGCATTGTCTGATTTATCAAATTCTGATATCAAGAGCCATAATAACGATCCAGAGACTCTTGTATTTCAGGTTCGCAATTGGTTTACAGAGCTCGGCTTAAGAAATGTTCCCAGTGCGACTAAGATATGGGAACGCTTCAATGAATTTATGGCTGACTTCTTTGAAGCAAGGGAGAGAGACGGTTACCAAGACAGGGATCTGGAATTCATGCCTGTCCCTGAGTACATGGATTTTGTAAAAGAGTGGATAACTGAGAATATCAGGCAAGTCAAATGAAACCTGTCTGGCGGCATCTGGTCCTACCCAATGCCGTTAACTTAAGACATAACGCCAATTACGTCGCGTACTTACGTATCCAAGGCGCAGGATGCGTGGAGCGGAGCGAAACCCATCTTTTGCATAAGTGCCATGGTTTGAGTGCTCTGTGGTCCAGTTATCCAGGCCGTGTCGTGCCAGCCGTATGGTTGCGCCGACCGAACGAACCAGAAAGCGTTACGAATTCAATAAGTTGCTTAAGTTAGCGGCATTGGGTCGGGCCACGGCAGCTGAATAAAAGTACCTGACAATAGTCACAAATTGTGGCTTCAATGAACCTTAAACGCGCATTTTCAGGTATAAAAATGGCCATCCAGAGAACATGGGACAAGCAACCACGCCAAGAACCAAACGACTTTTCCTGCCCGGATACGCGTGGCGCACAACCCACCGACGCCACACAACCACCCGACGCCACAAAACCCGCCAACAGTGAATCGTGAACAGAAAAGCAATGTTATTAGAGACTGTGGGGTCTCAATTATACAGTCACGCGGCGCCATCCGCCTTTCTATTGGCCCGGATATCGGGGCAGACTCGATTCCCGCTCTGCTTGTGTTTGTTCTGGAATGTTGTAGAATACGTAATAGGCGCCGGTTTTATTAATCGACATGGGGAATAAAGACACTCACCCGCTGAGTAAGGGCGGGGTGGACAGGGGCTTCCAATGATAAATTACACGGCAAAATACACTAAGATCAGCTCCGGTTATATGGGACAGGTCGTGGAATGGCCGGAAGTGGTGACTGAAGGCGGCGATATTGAGGAATGCCGGGCTATGCTGCGCGATGCGCTCTATGAGATGGTGGCTGCGTACAATGAACTCGGCAAAGAAATACCTCCCGGCAACGCCCTTATCGAACAACTTCCCATAGAGGTCGGACATGTCGGTCAATCGGCGTGATCTTGTCCGATACCTCGAGACAAACGGTTTTCGGCTCCTGCGGGAGGGCGCCAATCACTCCATTTTACACAAACGGCATCAAGGTGATACCGGTAAAAAGACACAAACGTTTAGACCGCATTACGGCCAACGCACTATGTAAACAGGCAGGTCTGGCGCCCAGATTCTAAGGGTACGTTTGCTTCAATATCCGGCCTCACAAAGGATTCAGCAAGAAGACAGCCTCAAACTTCCAGATCACGGATTCCTACCCCGCCGATACGCACGAATTCCGAGACAGAACCCCCAAATCCGGATTTGAATTAACTTGCGTTTTCAGAACCTCGTTTTTTTCCATGTAGGAAAGGTACAGCGAGTTCTGGATCTTAGCTGTTTTCATACTGCAAAACCCCACCTTGCCAGCCATAACTGTAGCTACTGGTGCAACCTGAAGGGGAAAAACCCTGATTTACATATGACCTCAAACCTGTAGTATATTCCTGCGGCATGGCATCTTGAGCGATGCCCACGCTGCTTTTATGTTATCGTTCAGCTCACGCTGACACGATCCCAGGGAGTTTAAGTCTTATCGCAACATCATGTCCCTGATTGAATGTGCCACTGAAATTTACCTTGGATGGTAACGAATTATGACAGCCAAGTCGGAAAGAAAGCTGAATTACCAGAAGGTGGTCGGCCTCCTGTTCGTTCCTGCGTCCATGCTCGCCATAACGGCGCTTTATGCTCTGGACATCAATTTCTTTTACGAACCTAAACATCTGCTGGCCGTCACCAATACAATTTTTGCTGCGATAATCCCCCTGCTGGTTGCCTTTTTGGCCGCCAGGACCTATCTGCGAACGGGTTCTTCCAGTGTCTTGCTGATAGGGTGCGGTATGCTCGGATTCGGCTTATGCGCCGGTTCGTCCGGCTGGCTGAGGGACTTGTCGGGTGGGGCAAACCTGAACGTGACTATTTACAACACGGGGGCCTTGCTGGGTGCGCTCTGTCATTTCGCCGGCGCGGTAATTACCACTTCCGGCAAATCATCCCGGTGGGAATCGGGCCGGCGGAAGACGGCCGTGCTGCCTGCTTATTCGGCAATCCTGATATTTACAGTGCTTTTCTCCTTCGCAACCATGCAGCGGGTTGTTCCCCCATTCTTCATTCAGGGGTCAGGGCCTACGGGGATTCGGCAAATGGTTCTAGCGCTTGCGATCCTTTTTTATGCCGTTTCATCCCTCCTTTTCATCAACAATTATCTGAAGACAAAATCGGATTTCCTCTACTGGTACTCCCTCTGCCTGGCTATGCTGGCGCTGGGGCTTTTCGCCTTCTACATTGAAAAGATTGTCGGATGCCCTCTCGGCTGGGTGGGGAGAGCCTCTAACTACGTGGGCACGATCTTTTCGCTTGTTGCCGTTCAGTCGGCGGTTCGAAGCGGGAAGTCTCAAGGATTGCCTCTGGAAGAGGTTATCTCCGGCTTCTTCGTGGACGCGGAAGCCAACTACAAGTCCCTTGTGGAAACGGCTTCCGACGCAATCATTTCGTTTGACGCCGATAACAGAATAATCCTCTGGAATTCCAGCGCCGAACAGATCTTCGGTCACTCAAAGGCGGAAGCGATCGGCTCGCCTGCTTTCGGATTGCTGATTGCCGAAGAGCATAAGGCGGCCCTTACGGGAATGATCGAAGCCTCTCAGGACGTGAGTTCGCGGAAGCCTATCGAAATTGTTGCCAGGCATAAAAACGGCCACCTTTTCCCGATTGAAATCTCCACTTTCGCAACACAAGCACCAAACGGTCGGGTGAGCACCTGCGTTGTCCGTGATATCACCGAGCGCAAGCGGGCGGAGGAGGCGCTGAGGGAGAGCGAGCGAAGGCTGACTGGGGTGCTGGAAAGCATGCCTGATGCGTTCGTGAGCTTCGACGCCGACATGCGCTATACGTACGTCAACGCCAACGCGCAACGTCTTCAGGGCGCGAGTCGCGAAGAGCTTCTCGGCAAGGACGTGCGGCTCGTCTATCCGGATGCCGAATCCTACAAGAGTATCAGTCAGTACGAGCGGGCGATCCGGGAACAGAGACCCGTGACCTCGACGTCATACCATGCCGGTTTTGACAGATGGGTGGAGATCCGGGCCTTCCCGACGCCGGACGGGGTATCGGTTTTCTACAAGGATGTCTCGACGCAGATGAAGGCAGGAGAAGCCCGGCGCGATAGCGAGGCAAGGCTGCGATTGGCGTTGGATGCCGCTCGAATGGTCGCCTGGGAGTATGACCCGGCCACACTCAAAGTCACTCTCTCCGAGAATGCCGAGAAGGTGCTGGGACTGCCGCACATACACGAGAACAGCGACCAGGGCTATAACCTTATACATGCCGAAGACGTGGAACACCACCGGGCGCTGGTCGCCGAGGCAATTGCCGCCGGCGGGAGCTATGTGAGCGTATATAGGCATGCTCAGAGCGAACAGGTGGTCTGGCTTGAGGAACATGGCCGGGCCGTGGTCGATCAGGCGGGCAAGACGACACGGCTCGTAGGGGTTGTGCAGAACATCACCGAACGCAAGAATGCGGAGGATGCTCTGAGGGTGGCCCAAAGCGAGTCGGAAAGGCATGGAGCAGAGATGGCGGCGCTCATGGACGCAGTGCCGGCGGCAGTATTTGTCTCCCATGATGTTGAGTGCCGTCACATGTCCGGCAGCCGCTTTACCCAGGAACTGTTGGGGCTGCCCGCTACTGCCAATTTCTCCAAATCCGCCCCGCCCCCCGAGCTGCCTACCGGCTTCAGGGCTATGAAAGACGGGTTCGAAATTCCACCGGATAAGCTTCCGGTCCAGATGGCTGCAAAAGGATTGGAAATTGGCGATTACGAATTGGAGCTGCTGTTCGATAATGGCCAGTCACGGCATCTATTGGGAAACGCCACTCCACTCCGCAATGTGGATGGGAAGGTATACGGCTCGGTTGGCGCATTTGTGGACATAACCGAGCGCAAGCGAGCCGAAAAAGAGCTTCTCAATGCGAAGGAAGAAGCTGAAAGGCGCGCCAGAGAGCTCGAAGCTCTCATGGATGCTGTTCCTGCTTTGATTTGGATCACTCGTGACACTGGATGCCTTTCGATGACGGGCAACAGTGCCGTCTACGAATTTCTTGGGATGCCTGTTGGAGCAAATGTTTCAAAGACGGCGCCTCAAACTCAGCGTCCATTACATTTCAGGGCCTTAAGAGACGGCATGGAAATTCCTCTGGATGAACTTCCTATGCAGCGGGCGGCAAAAGGCCATGCGATCCAAAATTATGAGCTGGAATATGTATTTGATAATGGGACGTCCAAAATCACTTTAGGAAATACGACGCCTCTCTACGATGCTGCAGGGCATGTGTACGGAGCTATCGCCGCGTTCGTTGATATTACCGAACGGAAAAGAATGGAAGACGAGCTTCGCAAAGCACGCAATGGGCTGGAATTGCGTGTCCAGGAGCGCACCGCCGAACTCAAGACATACATGGCAAAGCTTGAGCAAAGCAACCTGGCGCTCCAGGATTTTGCCTCCATTGCCGCCCACGACATGAACGAACCCCTTCGCAAAGTCATCTCCTTTGGCAATCTGCTCAGGCAGAAGTATGGTGACTCGTTGGAACAATCCGGCAATGATTATCTAAACAGAATGCTCAACGCAACGGAGCGGATGCAAGCCCTGCTGAAAGGACTACTCGATTACTCACGGGTTACGACTAAAGCGGAGCCATTCAAGAAGGTTGATCTTTCCGATCTGGTTGGCGAAGTTATCTCAGACCTGGAAGTAAGAATTGTAATGACGGGCGGAGAAGTATATGTTGGGGAATTGCCTGCCATTTTAGCCGATGCCACACAGATGAGACAACTATTCCAAAACCTCATTGGCAATGCGCTGAAATTCCACAAACCGGGCGAGAAGCCGATGGTCCAGGTGCGCTCCGTGTCCGATACCGGTTCAGGATGTCGGATCATTGTCGAGGATAACGGTATCGGCCTCGATGAGCAGTATCTCGACAGGATTTTCGCCCCCTTCCAGAGGCTGCATGGCCGTAGCGAATATGAAGGAACCGGAATGGGCCTCGCCATCTGCAAAAAGATTGTCGAGAGGCACGGCGGAAGCATCACGGCAAAGAGCACGCCGGGGAAGGGTTCCACCTTTTTGATTACGCTTCGACAAAGCCCGCCGGCTGTCTAAAGAGGGTGGAACGATTAACTCTCATCCTGCCGGTGTGCGTAACAAATCCTTTAAGCTGCCGTCGGCTCTGGCTCAGCAGAAGTCCACCCTGCTTTCAAGACTGTCGAAAATGTATTCTGAGAACTTAAAAGGGAGGCCATGCACCGCATAGCACCGGTACTTTTGATGCTTTTTTTCGCTTTGCCGTTTTCCGCTATGGGCGGGCCTCCGTTCCTTACGGATGATCCCGAACCTGTCGAATACAGACATTGGGAAATCTATGTTGCGAGCATGTCACAGGAAAAACACGGCGGAGTCGGCATCACCGCTCCTCACATTGAAATCAACTATGGGGCAGTCCCCAACCTGCAGGTTCATCTTATTGCTCCTTTCCAATATGTTGACGCACCCGGGCAGGCTGCTCATTATGGATATGGCGATACTGAGCTTGGGATCAAATGGCGCTTTTATAACAACGAAGAAAGCAAGTTCATGGCCGGGCTTTATCCTCTTCTAGAAGTGCCCG
>Ga0326728_10014286_pt1 | contig 16915 bp, 19 predicted proteins | sample MB3enrmetagenome_FD_207602 | JGI IMG/M metagenome (GOLD analysis project Ga0326728, IMG submission 207602) | Lab enriched peat soil microbial communities from McLean, Ithaca, NY, United States - MB31MN | ecosystem: Environmental > Terrestrial > Soil > Wetlands > Peat | place: USA: New York...
GTTGTCGCACCCGGCGCCGGGAGATTTAGAAACTGCTGTAGAGTGCCGACCGCGTCCCCGCCAATGGGCTCATTTCCCCCAACTACATCGCTGGGGAAAGTGCGGTCGTTTTAAACCGGGGATGACACATGGCGGCTGTTCACCAAGGGTATCGATCGCCAGGAGGCCCGCGCTCAGGCCGTGATCCGGGGAGATGCCAATCTCGCTTCGCCCATCTTCGCGACGACTGCCGTAATTGGTTGAGTGTTTCCATGATCAAACCCCGTGCTCTTCGTCCAGGGGACAAGGTCGCGGCCATATCGCTTTCCCGCGGTTGGCCGAGCGTTTATCCTCGTGCATACCAGGACGGGAAGCGCCAGTTGCAAGAAACGTTTGGCGTCGAAGTGGTCGAGAGCCGCCACGCGCTGGCGGACATCTCCTGGCTGGCAGCGCATCCCGAGGCTCGTGCCGCGGACCTGATGGAAGTACTGAAGGACTCATCGATCCAGGGCATTATCTCCATTGGCGGTGATGATTCGATTCGAATGCTGCCATTCGTGGATCTTTCGATAATTCGCGAGAATCCGAAGGTCTTTCTCGGCTATTCCGACTCAACAATCACGCACTTCGCTTTTCTGAAAGCGGGAGTGACTTCATTCTATGGACCGTCGCTCATGGCCGGCTTCGACGAGAACGGCGCATTGCTACCCTACATGGCCGATTCGGTACGCCAGGTTTTCTTCTCACCGGCGCCGTCCGCGTGGATTCCGCCGAACTCCGATGGATGGACTTGCGCGTCCTGGGACTGGGCTGATGAAAAGCGGAATGAAAAGAGACGGAAGCTCCAACCATGCTCGGGCTGGAAGTGGCTTCAGGGGAGCAGGCAGCATCGCGGCGCGTTGATCGGCGGGTGTCTGGAGGTCGTAGATTGGCTTCGCGGCACGCCGTTCTGGCCCGATCTGTCGGTGTGGCGAAACAGCATACTGTTCCTGGAGACATCGGAGGATCAGCCATCTCCCACGGCCGTCACGCACATGCTCCGGGCACTGGCGGCGACAGGAGCCTTGCGTGAAGCGCGTGGCATTCTCTGCGGGCGACCCTTCGGCGACGAAGCAACGTTTGAAGCATATGATAGCGTCCTCTTACAGGTGCTTGCGGAGTTGGGATTAAGCGCGCTTCCGTTAGTAACTCGAATGGATTTTGGCCACACCGATCCGAAGTTCATTCTTCCCATCGGAGTTGAGGCGGAAATCGACTGTGACGGCCAGCGAATACAACTCCTTGAATCGCCCACGGTGTGGTGATGCCTGGTTCACCGCGCAGGCGGCAGCGGCACGCCGGGTCGAACAACGTCAGCGACTGAGCCGGCCAGCTCGACTCTGGGGTGCGATGGGGCGCTCGAACCGGCAAGTTGAAGAGGCAGAATAGGAAAGTCAGATAGCGACGATCTGGCGTGGCTCCCCGAAAAGCGTGGTTTCCAACAACCTCTCAGGTCTCTCCGGTACAGACACTGGGGGAAAGCAGACGAATACCGCGCGGGCATTTCGGTTATACGGATCGTCCTGACAAGCCAAAGTAAGCGGCAGCGGCGAGCATGCGGCGGTCATTGGTCCACATCTCGCGTTCACCGGCTTCCTGGGCCGTAGTAAGGTGCACGGCGTCGGCAGTCCGGATGAAGAGGTCTCGTGGCGCGGACAGTATCAGTGCGCTTGTCCGCCGCAGCACACCTTCAGTGACGGGTATGAGATTCCACAGCCCGTCTCCAATATGAGCGGAAAAGCGAGAGGCCAGCTCACTCGCGTTGGCATGTGAGTACGAATCTTCCCGTACTCGGCGGTGAAGCACCGCATGAAACTCGGCCAGGGCCCAAAGCGACGAATAGATCGTATCCGCATTCCGGACGAGCTCGCGGACGCGGGAGGATTCCGGTTCATTGAAGTAGAACTTCGCTATATAGGACGTGTCGAAATACAAGGCTATCGACCTCGATCGTCCTCAATGATCTTCGTGCTGTCGCTAACTCGCGGCATCCGATCCCAGACTCTTTGCATGGACGCGAAGATCCGCGCCTTCTTTGCTGCGACCATGCGCCGCGGAGAGGTTACGGGGCGCAACTCCGCGACCGGTTCGCCACGCCTCTCGATCACGATTACTCCGCCCTCAGCTGCCTCGCGTACTAACTTCGACGTGTTGATGTGCAGCTCGCGGACAGACGTCGTTCTCATATGCTACATTGTAGCACCTGACTAGCCCGGCAAAGCCGAAGCTGGTAACGCGCCTCGTCGTTGGAACACCTGATTGTAGCGAGGAGCCCAGACCTGGAGAATTGGGTTTCTGGGACCCCAGCTTGGACGGTGTGGCTCCCCGGCATGGATTCGAACCACGATTCACGGCTCCAAAGGCCGCTGTCCTACCATTAGACGACCGGGGAAACGGGGCGGGAACGTCACGAACATTCTAGCATGCGGTGTCTGCGGGGCCCGCTGCCGCAGTCAGCATCCTTCTACCGCGACGGACTCCTCGGAATCCGCGGTCCACGCGAGCGTGGTCACGTCCAGAGCGACAATCTTCCCGTCGGTTCCGCCAATCACGGCCGCGGTGTGACGGTAGGCCAGCGGATCGCCGGTGACGTAGTGCAGCACGCGGCCTGGCGTGCCGCCTCCCTCGACATCGCCGGAAGCGATCAGCGCGTTGCGCACCACTTCAGCGGTGACCTCGTCGCTGGAGACCAGTTCCACCTCGGGCCCCAGCACGCGCCCCAGAACCGGCTTGAGCAGCGGATAGTGCGTGCAGCCGAGGATCATCGTGTCGACGCGCGGGTGATCGTCCAGGTAGTGGTGCGCCAGCAACTCCGCCTCGGCCGACTCCGCCAGTCTCTCCTCCACCAGGTGAACGAACATAGGACAGGCCCGCGCCCAGACACTCAGGCCGCGCGCGGCGAGCCGCTGCTGATACGCGCCGCTGGCGATAGCGCCCTGCGTGCCGATGACGCCCACACGGCCGCTCCGAGTGACTCGCAGTGCCGCTTCCACGCCGGGCTCTATGACGCCCCACACCGGCGCCGGACTTTCGGTGGCCAGCTCCGGCAGCGCCGCCGCCGATGCCGTGTTGCAGGCGATCACAATGCCGCGCACGTCCTTTTCGAGAAGGAACTGCACGATCTGATACGCGAACTGCGTTACCATCTCGCGCGGCTTGCGGCCGTAGGGCACGCGGGCGGTGTCGGCGAAGTAGATGAAATCGTGACCAGGAAGGCGCGCGCGCAGGGCCTTCAGCACGGTCAGTCCGCCCACGCCGGAATCGAACACGCCGATAGGACGAGCGAGGGGGCGATCGAGGGGGCTCACGCTTTCAGTTTGGCATGGCCGCGCGCGTGGCAACATTAAGATGGATGCGGCGCGATACGCTGCTCGACTTCTTCGCCGATTTCGACGAGAACACCGGGCGCTTTCTTATCTACGACGACGGCTTTCGCAGCGAGACCTTCCGCTACGGCGAGGTGGTGCGGAGGGCGCGCGAGTTCGCCGCATGGCTTCGCGGCGAAGGGTTTCAGGCCGGCGACAAGGTGGTGCTGTATTCGGAGAACCGGCCGGAGTGGGTGATCGCGCTCTGGGGATGTCTGCTGGAGGGCGTGATTGTCGTGCCGGTGGACTTCCGCTCGCCGTTGGATTTCGTCCGGCGCGTTTGCCAGATCACCGCCGCGCGGTTGGTGCTGGCGGGAGCGGAGGCGCCGCCACCCACGATGACCGCGTTTGCCGCCGGGGTTCGCGTCCTGCCGCTCGTTTCGCTGGCGGGAAGTCCCGGCAGGCCGGAGGCCGGCCCCGCCGCCATCACCCCGGAGACCACCGCCGAAATCATCTTCACCTCCGGCGCCACCTCCGATCCGAAGGGCGTCCTTATCTCGCACTCCAACATCCTGGCGAACGTGGTTCCGGTGGAGCGCGAAGTGCGCAAGCACCGGAAATGGGCGTGGCCCTTCTTCCCCCTCCGCTTTCTGAACCTGCTGCCCCTCAGCCACATGTTCGGTCAGGCCATGGCCACGTTCATTCCGCCCATGCTGGCTGGCGAAGTGATCTTCATGCGCGGCTACAACCCGGCGGAGATCCTGCGGCAGATCCGAACGCGGCGCATCTCCGTGCTGGTTTCGGTGCCGATGATTCTCGAAGTGCTGCGCGAGCACATCCTGCAGCGCTTTCCGGATCTGCGCACGAATCCTCCCACCGGCGCGGGCAAGTGGTACCGGCGCTGGTGGAAGCACCGCCGCGTTCACAATGCCTTCGGCTGGAAATTCTGGACGTTCATTGTGGGAGCGGCTCCGCTGGCGCCGGACGTCGAAACATTCTGGGCGAATCTCGGTTTCCTCGTGATTCAGGGCTACGGCCTTACCGAGACCGCGCCCATCGTCACCCTGAATCACCCGTTCCACGCGAGCAAGGGGACCGTGGGCAAGCCCATTGGCGGCGTGGAGGTGAAGATCGCCGCCGATGGCGAGATTCTCGTGCGCGGCGCCAACGTGACGAAGGGCTATTACAACGCCGACGCGGAGACGGAACGGGCCTTCGATGCCGAAGGGTGGTTTCACACCGGCGACATCGGCACCATGGACCAGCGCGGTCAGCTCGCCATCATTGGCCGCAAGAAGGAAATGATCGTCACGCCGGAAGGGCTGAACGTTTTTCCCGAGGACGTGGAGCGCGTGCTGCTCTCATTGCCGGGCGTGCGCGACGCGGCGGTGATTGGCACGGATCGCGTGCATGCGGTTCTGCTGCTCCATTCTGGAGCGGAGGCCGGCGCGGACGCCGCCGATATCGTCCGCCAGGCCAACGCACGCCTCGCCGATCACCAGAAGATCCACAGCGCCTCGCTGTGGCCCTGGCCGGAGTTCCCGCGCACCGAGGGCACGCGCAAACTGAAGCGGCACGAGATCGCTCGCGGGGCGGCGCCACCTCCCCGCGCCGAGCAACAGCGCTTTGCGTCCGACACGCCCCTCGACGCGCTCAGCTCACTGGAGCGCGTCGAACTCATGGTGACCCTCGACGTGGAGGAAGCAACTCTCGCCGAAGCCTCCACCGTAGGCGACCTGCGGAGCAAGGCGGAGCACCAGGCCGCGGTCCCGGCGCCGGTGACATTCCCGTCCTGGAACCGTTCGTGGTGGGCGCGAGCCGTGCGGCGAATCGCTCTTCCGTCCATTCTGTTGCCGCTCGCGCGCCTGTTTGCCTGGATTCGAGTCAGCGGACGTGAGAACCTCCACGGCTTGCGCGGGCCGGTGATTTTCGCGCCGAACCACCAGAGCCACATGGACGTGCCGGTGCTCATGGCGGCCGCCGGCGCGCCCTGGCGATATCGCATGGCGCCGGCCATGGCCCGGGATTTTTTCCACGCGCACTTTCACCCGCGCGAGCATCGCTGGCGGGAGTGGTTCACCAACAGCCTGAATTACTACCTTGCGGCGCTGGTCTTCAACGCCTTCCCCATTCCGCGGCGCGAGTCGGGCGCGCTGGAGACCATGCGCTACATCGGCGAGATCACCGACCTCGGCAACTGTCTGGTGATTTTCCCGGAGGGCCGGCTGACCGACCGCGGTGAAATCGCGCCATTCCAGCCGGGCGTGGGCATGCTGGCGTCGCGGCTCACCGTGCCGGTGGTGCCGGTGCGCATCGAAGGGCTCGATCGGGTTCTGCACAAGAGCTGGCGCATGGCCCGGCCGGGCCGCGTGCGTGTGGCCATCGGCAAGCCTCTCCATCTGGCCGGCGACGACTACGCGGCTCTGGCCCGCCAGGTGGAAGAGGCGGTGCGGTCCTTACAATAGGAGAATGTCGGTCTACACGGAACTTCGCGAGGAGCTGGAGAAACACGAGTTCGCCATGGGCCTGGAGCGCGGTCGCCTGGCGGTCGCGCTCGACGTGCTGACCGACGCCCTGGTGCTGGTGGGCCAGCACGGCGTGTATTGTCAGAGCGCCCGCCAGCCCGGCCGTCCGGCGATGGATATTCAGATCATCACCAAAAGCCTCGGCCAGGCAAAGGAACTGGTGGCCGGCGTCATGGACGAACTGCGGCGCAAATCGGCGGCGCAATAAGTGTGGTGGGGCTGCCAATCATGGCTGCCGCCGCGTTTCTACGCGGCGAAAATCAGATGAGGAACCACGAATGGCGACATTGGGTCTGATCGAATACGCGGACGGCAGTCCGGAGGTCCGCATGGTCTATGACGATATCATGGCCATGCGCCAGACCGACTACGTCAATAACTTCTGGAAGGCGCTTGCCCACGATCCGGTTACGCTGCGGCGCACCTGGGAGAGCGTCAAACAAATCATGGCGCCGGGCGCGCTGGACCCGCTGACCAAGGAGATGATCTACGTGGCCGTCAGCGTCACCAACCAGTGCGGCTACTGCATCGCCTCGCACACCGCCTCGGCGCGCAAGGTCGGAATGACCGAGGCGATGTTCGGCGAGCTGATGGCTGTGGTGGGCATGGCCAACGAAACCAACCGGCTGGCCAGCGGCTGGCAGGTGGAGATCGACGAACGCTTTCAGACAGACACGCGATAGCCGCGTTTTGTGCGGGAGCGGCGAGTACCGCGGCTGCCGCCGCATGTCCGCGCCTGAAAGGTATCCTGTTACTATGCCTTTTCACCTCGCTGTGGATTACAGCCCGCGGGGCGACCAGGCCGCGGCCATCGATCAGCTCTACCGCGGCGTTCTGGACGGCGAGCGGAACCAGGTGCTGCTGGGCGTCACCGGATCGGGCAAGACCTTCACCATGGCCAAGGTCATCGAGAAGACCGGCCGCCCCGCGCTCGTTCTGGCGCACAACAAAACGCTCGCGGCCCAGCTCTACCATGAGTTCCGCACCTTCTTCCCGCAGAACGCCGTCGAATACTTCGTCAGTTACTACGATTACTACCAGCCCGAAGCCTACATGCCAGCCGGCGACGTTTACATCGAAAAAGAAGCAACCGTCAACGACGAACTGGACAAGTTGCGCTTGTCGGCGACAAGGTCGCTGTTCGAACGGCGCGACTGCGTCATCGTCGCCAGTGTAAGTTGCATTTACGGCCTGGGGTCGCCGGAAGCCTACTATGGCATGCTGCTGATGCTCGAAAAAGGGGAGAAGATCTCGCGGCAGCAGATTCTCTCGCGCCTGGTCGAGATCCTCTACGAGCGCAACGACGGCGACTTCCGGCGTGGCACGTTCCGTGTGCGCGGCGACGTGATTGAGGTGTTCCCCACTTACGACGACAATGCCTACCGCATCGAGCTGTGGGGCGACGAGGTGGAGACCCTCAGTCAGATCGATCCGCTGCTCGGCCAGGTAAAGCAGACTTATCTGCGGCTGCCCATCTATCCGAAGACCCACTATGTGATGACCCCCGAATCGCGGGACAAGGCTCTGCAGAGCATCGAGGAAGAGCTGACCTGGTGGCACGGCGAACTGACCAACGCCGGGAAAATGATCGAGGCGCAGCGCCTGTACCAGCGCACCATGTTCGATCTCGAAATGATCCGCGAGATCGGCTATTGCCACGGCATCGAGAACTACTCGCGCCATTTCTCCGGACGCCTGCCCGGAGAAGCGCCGCCCACGCTGCTCGATTATCTTCCGCACGATTCGCTGCTGTTCATCGACGAGAGCCATCAGACCATTCCACAGATACGCGGCATGTACCACGGCGACCGTTCGCGCAAAGACGTTCTCGTGGAGTACGGCTTCCGCCTTCCCAGCGCGCGCGACAACCGGCCGCTCACCTTCGAGGAGTTCGAAAACCGCGTCAACCAGGTGGTCTATGTTTCGGCGACACCCGGTCCGTATGAACTCACGAAAACGGCAGGCGTGGTGGTGGAGCAGATCATCCGGCCGACTGGCCTGGTCGACCCGGAAGTCGACATCCGTCCCGTTCGCGGACAAGTGGATCACCTGCTGAACGAGATCCGCCTGCGCACGGAGAAGAACGAGCGGGTGCTGGTGACCACGCTGACCAAGCGCATGGCCGAGGACCTGGCGGAATACTACACCGGCGTGGGAATCCGTTGCGCGTATCTTCATTCGGAGGTGAGCACGCTCGATCGCATCAAAATTCTGCGCGATCTGCGCCGCGGCGACTACGACGCGCTCATCGGTGTGAACCTGCTGAGGGAGGGTCTCGATCTTCCCGAAGTCTCGCTGGTGGCGGTGCTGGACGCGGACAAGGAAGGCTTCCTGCGCTCGGCCGGCTCGCTGATCCAGACCATGGGCCGGGCGGCGCGCAACCTGAACGGCCGAGCCATCCTGTACGCCGACGTGATCACCGACAGCATGCGGCGCGCGATAGACGAGACCACCCGGCGGCGCGCCATCCAGACCGCATACAACGAAGAGAACGGCATCACCCCGCAGTCCATCATCAAGCCCATCGACATGAGCCTGGTGAGGATCGCCGAGGGCGACTACGTCACCGTGCCGCTGGAGACCGAGCCCGCCGGGGAACTCACCGCCGAGCAGCGGGAGAAGCTGATCCACGACCTCGAAGAGAGCATGCGCGACGCGGCCAAGAAGTTCGAGTTCGAGAAGGCGGCCCGCTTCCGCGACCGCATCAAATCTCTCAAGACCATGGAGGTGTATGAGGAAGCCGCGGCTGGCGGCGTTGCTGGCATCGGGTAATGCGGCGGCCTCTCCGGTGCTGCGCGCCATCGCAGCCGCGCAGGCCATCGGGCCGGTGGCCTCCACCTCGTTCCGTGTAGCCAGCCGGATCGCGAACAGCATGCGAGCGGGCCGGGCGGCGCCGTCGGTGGACGCCTTCGAGGCCTGCCATGTGGTGCTGATCTCGGCACCCGACCGGGACGTGGACGCGGCCGTCGCGCAACTGACCGCCGCTCCCTTCGAGTGGGAGCATCGCACCGTGATTCTGATCGGCGATGAGAGCGAACCGCTGGCGCCGCTGCGCGAACTCGGGGCCGTCACCGGCGTGGTCACCACCATGCCGGGCTTTGAGGAGCGTCTCTTCCTGCTCGAAGGGGAACGGGCGGCCCTGCGCGAGCTGCGTCCCCTGCTTGGGCGAACCGTGCGGGTTATACTCATCCCGCCCGGCGCGCGCGCCCGATTCGACGCTGCCATCACACTTGCCGGGCATGCCCTGTTTCCCCTGCTGGTGGCCGCCGACGCCGCGTTCGCTTCCACCGGATTGTCGCGGCGGCTCACCGATCCGGTGCTGGAGAAAGCCGTGCAGAGAGCCCTGCGCGCGTGGATCAACGGGCGCCGCAAAGGCTGGGGCACTCTGGATGGACCGGGCGAGGCGCGGCTTGCATCTCAGATTGCGGTGCTGGAACGCGCGGACCCCCGCGCCGGCGCATACTTTCGCGGCGTGACGGAGACCATGCGCGAGTTCATGCGCTGAGCCGGCGCAGTTCGTCCAGACCCACCGTGACCAGCGTCTTCTCCATGTCCTGGGCGGTCTCGATCATGTGCTTCAGGTGCAGCGCGCCGAGTTTGAGGCACCAGGCGTCGGTCAGGGCGCGGCCGGCGTCCTTGCTGAGCCGCAGCAGATCGGGATGACGAAGCGCGATGACCTTCTCGTGCTTTGGCTCGCCGTCCACGCCGGCTTCGAACTTCACGTCCACGGTGTCGGCGTGCCGGATGGAAGTGGCCGTCTGCAGCCAGCGGAACTCGACGTCCCACACGCGGCCGAACGGGTCGGGACCTGCCTGGAACTTCCGGTACGTCTGGGGCATCTGTGAACAATTCTAGCAATTCGGTGACGTACACCTCATTTCCCAATTACGGGACGGGTCGAGCCGACACGGACGCCGGCATGGCGTAATTGGGAAATGAGGTGTACGTCACCGAATTACCAGGCCTGCTGCTTGCGCACCAGCGACAGAAACTCGTCGCGGGTCTCTTTGCGGCTGCGGAACGCGCCCAGCATGGAGCTGGTCATGGTTCCGGAGTGCTGCTTCTCCACGCCGCGCATCATCATGCAGAAGTGCCGCGCCTCGCAGATAACCGCCACGCCGCGCGGTTCCAACACGTCCCGCAACGTCTGGGCCACCTGCTGCGTCAGCCGCTCCTGCAACTGCAGGCGGCGCGCGAACATGTCCACAATGCGCGGGATTTTGCTCAGCCCGATCACCTTCTGGTTGGGCAGGTAGCCCACGTGGATCTTGCCGAAGAACGGCAGCAGATGATGCTCGCACATGCTGAAAAACTCGATGTCGCGGACAATCACCATCTCGTCGCACTCGTGCGTGAACAGCGCGCCGTTGACGATGCTTTCCACATCCATCTCGTAGCCGCTGGTCAGGTAGCGCAAGGCTTTGGCGGCGCGCTGCGGCGTCTGCACCAGTCCTTCGCGCGAGGTGTCCTCGCCCAGTTGCTCCAGAATGCTCTTCATGTGCGCCGTGATGGGCTCACTGTCCGTCTTCGGCCGGATAACCTTCACCACTGCCTTATTGCCCTTCATGCGTCAACTCGAAAATGTTTCGTTTCGTTTCCCACAATCGCACCCCGGCCAGCTTCGGGAAACTCGCCGGCCAGGCAAGCGCGAGCCGGCGCTGAATCTCCACCGCGACGTTCTCCGACGTGGGCACCAAATCGCGGAAGGCCGCGATGTCGAGGTTCAGATCGCAATGATCGAAATCGCCGAACACCGCCCCGTGCACCACTTCGTCCAGGGCCTCTACGTTCACCAACTGTCCGGGGTCCGGCTTCACGGTGCCGGTTACACTAATTTCCACCAGATAATTGTGCCCGTGCCCCCAGAGATTATTGCATTTTCCGTACAACTCGCGGTTGGCCTCGTCCGAAAGCGCGGGCGCGTGCAGCCGATGCGAAGCGCAGAACCGGTAGCGGCGCGTGAGGCGGGTCACCCAGCCGCCTCCGAGTAGTCCACGAACAGGTCCTCGGTTTCGTACAGGCGCACGTTCGACAATTGCGCCGGCCCAGGGAAGTTCGGCTGCAGCCGTCGCCAGATCTCGGCGGCGATGTTCTCCGTGGTCGGCACTATCCGATCGAAGGGCGGCACTTCGCGATTCAGGAAGCGGTGGTCCATGGGACCGGCCACTTCGCGCTGCAGGATTTCCTTCAGCACACGGAGGTCGAACACCATGCCTGTCACCGGGTCGGGATCGCCCTTGAGAGTGACCTCCAGCACGTAGTTGTGGCCGTGCCCGTGCGTGTTGGCCGCGGCGCCGTACAACGCCCGGTTCTCCTCCGCGCTCAACGCCGGATTGGCGCAGACGTGCGACGCCGAAAACTCCACCCTTCGCGTAATGAGCATGGCCCTCTTTTTGGATGCGCGGCATGGCCGCCCGGATACAGGACCCGGGATGAGCCGGTATCCTACAATCTATAGTAAGTCCACGAATGAATACCTCGAAGTTGGATCTTGCCCTGAAGACCGGCATAGGCGTCCTGCTGGTTGCGCTAGCGCTGGTGATCGTTGCCGCCCTGCGTGACCATATCACCGATGTCGGGGACACCGCTCCCGCGTTTTCCATCGTCACCGATCAGGGCCACCGCATCACCCCCACGGATTTCGGCGGCCGCGTGCTGGTGCTCAATTTCTGGGCCACCTGGTGCCCCCCTTGCGTGGCGGAAGTGCCGTCGCTGAGCGAATTCCAGAAGCGCCTGGCGGGCTCCGGAGTGGTGGTCGTCGCCGTCAGCGTGGACAAGAACCCGAAACTCTACAGCCAGTTTCTCAAGCGCTTCAGCCCCGCCTTCCAGACGGCACGCGACCCGGACGAGGGCATCGCCAGCAGCTACGGGACCTACCAGTATCCCGAGACGTACGTCATCGATCGCAACGGCAAGGTGGTCCAGAAGGTGATTAGCTTCGAGCGCCCCTGGACGGACCCGGACACCATCGCTTTCATCCAGTCGCTTTGAGGGAGGTTCCCATGACTTCACGACGGCAGTTTCTGGCGGGTGCGGCGGCCCTGGCGGCGCCGGCCATTCTCCGCGGCGCAACAACGTCCTCGCGCGAGTTGGTCGACCGCGTCCTGCGCGGCGAGGAAACGGACCGTCCTCCGTTCTCCTTCTGGCACCACTTCCTCGACAAGGACAAGCCCGGCGAGGCCCACGCCCGCGTCACCCTCGACTTTCACCGGAAGTTCCGCACCGACCTGGTCAAGGTGATGAGCGATTACGATTACCCGAAGCCCGCCGGCCTCTGGTACGAACCGAAGGTGGAGGAAAACCCGTTCCCGCGGCAGATTCGCGCGCTGGAGCTGATCCGCGACGGTCTGGCTGGCGAGGCGTACTTCCTCGAGACCATCTTCAACCCGTACAAGGTGGCTGAGAATCTGTCTTCGGCGGACGCAGTTCGCGAGCTGAGGGAGAAGAATCCCCAGAAGCTGCTGGACGCGCTGGAGGCGATCGCGAAATCGGAGGCGAACCACGCGCGCCGCGCCGCGCAGGCCGGGGCCGCCGGCATGTTCCTGGCCATCGCCAACGCCTTGCCGCAGGTGATGAGCGAGGCCGACTACGCCAAGTTCAGCGAGCCGTTCGACCGCATGGTGCTGCGCGCCGTCGACGGGCTGCCATTGAACACGCTGCACCTGCACGGCGACAAAGTCTACCTCGACCGCTTCTGGAAGGGCTGGCCCACGGTGGCCATCAACTACTCGACGTTCACCACCGGCGTCCCGATGTCCGAAGCCCGCGCGAAATTCTCCGGCGTGCTGATGGGCGGCCTCGACGAGGTGAACTACCGCGCGCTGAGCCAGAGCGACCTCAAGCGCCAATGGACGCTGGCCCAGCAGCAGGTGGGCCGCGGCTTTATCCTCACGCCAGGCTGCTCGGTGCCGAACGAAAGCACGGACAGCGAGCTCGCAAGGCTGCCAGATCTTCTCGGCGCGTAGACCGTAACTGGTTCTTCCAGGATACGCTCGAAGCTCGGTAACATCCTTCGGGACCGAGCCGCGAAGGTGACGGAGCGGTCCGGCCGACTATTTCACAGTTCCTGGGGGAGCGGTCCCATATCGAATGTCTCAATCGCTGACGCCCATTGGCAATCGATGACACGTGATCTTCCTCGCCTCTACCGTAATAAGAGCACCGCGCCTCAGATCGGCTTCAAACCGGGCGAGCACCACGTGGTCCACTGGCGCCCGAAACCGCCAGGATGGCATGGAAGTCGGCGTCCAGGGTCGCGATGACGGCATTTTCTTCCGACCACCGCGCCAGGATCTGATCGTCGGCGGCCTTCCACATCCCAATCGCCGACATGCGAGCATTGATAACCGAGGTCGCGCAACCGGCCCGCGGCGTCGCGCGGAACTCCCTGATCCAGCAGGAGTCGCACTCCCGCGCGCTCAGTCAAGCCGCGTTACTCTCCGCCGCACCATCTTCGAGATTAGCAGCGGCAAACGCCAGCGCCTGACCAACGTCATCGGGCTCCAACTCGGGGTAATTCCGAAAGAGGTCGTCGCGGTTCGGATACCGGGCCACAGCCTCGACCACTCGACGCACCGTCAGTCGCATGCCCCAGACGCACGGGCTGGCCGTTCATCTGTCCCGGATTCCACGTGACAACGCCCCTGCGTTCAGCCCCGGCAGGCCCCATAGCGAGTCGCCATTTTCAGGACGCCGGTTTCACCCCGATCTGACGACCTCGTGCAACACCTATCCCGGACCGCAGCTGGGGTGCGCAGGTCATCGGATAGCCCCTATGCACCTTTTGTGGTGCATAATAATAATCTGGAGCGCACGATGTTGAGTGACCGGCCGCAGTGTAAGATCCCGCTGATCTTCTTCCGCACGGACGCCGGAAACGAACCGGTGCGAGATTGGCTCAAGGGATTGCCGGAAGCCGAGCGCCAGGAGACAGGCCAGGACCTGCTGCGGGCACAATGGCGGTGGCCGGTGGGCATGCCGTTGCCGTCCGACGAGAGATCAAGAAAACGCGGGCCATGCCGGACGACGATCTGGCATTGGCGCGCAAGCGAAAGCAGGAGTTGGAGCGATGAGCAGGAAGAACATGGGTTCCAGCATTGACGATTTCCTAAAAGAAGACGGAATCTTCGACGAGGCGCAGGCACAGGCGGTCAAGGAAGTAGTCGCGCGGCAACTCGAGGAGGCCATGAAGGAAAAGAAAATATCGAAGGCGCGCATGGCCACGCTGCTCAAAACCAGCCGCACGCAGGTCGACCGCCTGCTCGATCCGAAGAACGATATCACCCTGTCCAGCCTTCAGCGAGCCGCTGCAATGGTCGGACGCCGGGTAACTATCGACCTGGTGTAATCGCAGGCCGGGTCAGTTCAAAAAGAACGTCCGATACAGCGTGTCCCGCTGCTTCGGCACGAACCCGGCGTCGCGGATCAGCCGGCGCAGTTCCTCTTCCGTGGCGCAGTGGTGCGTGCCCGCCGCCGACACCACGTTCTCCTCGATCATGATGCTGCCCACGTCGTTGCCGCCGAAGCGCAGCCCCATCTGGCACGTCTTCAATCCGGGCGTCACCCACGACGACTGGATATTCTCGATATTCTCCAGATAAAGCCGCGAAATCGCCAGCGTCTTCAGATATTCCACCGCCGTGGCTTCCTGTTTGATGAACCGCCCGAGCGAGGTGTTCTCGCGCTGGAACGGCCACGGGATGAACGCCGTGAATCCGCCAGTGTCTTCCTGAATCCGCCGCACCAGGTCGAAGTGGTTCATGCGCTGCTCCACCGTCTCGCCGCACCCGAACATCATGGTGGCCGTGGTGCGCATGCCCAGCGAGTGCGCCGTGCGGTGCATGTCCTCCCACTCGTCTACGCTGCACTTCAGCCGGCTGATGCGATGGCGAACGGCGTCGTCCAGGATCTCCGCCCCGCCGCCGGGGATGGAATCGAGCCCCGCGTCCCGCAACCGCGCGATGGTGTCGCGCAGCGTCAGGCCGCTCACCTCGGCGATGTTGCCGATCTCCGGCGCGGAAAAACAGTGGCACCAGATCTGCGGGAACCGCGCCTTGATGGAGCTCAACAGATCCTCGTACCACTCGATCTTCAGGTCCGGGTGCAGCCCCCCCTGCATCAGGATGCCGGTGCCGCCCAGGTCCAGCGTCTCCTGGATCTTCTGGAAGATCGTTTCCTTCGGCAGAAGGTAGCCTTCGGCGTGGCCCATGGGCCGATAAAAGGCGCAGAAGCTGCAGTACTCGGTGCAGAAGTTAGTGTAGTTGATGTTGCGGTCGATGATGTAAGTGACCACGCCTTCGGGGTGCAGCCTGCGGCGGACCGCGTCGGCGGCCATGCCGATGCCGATGAGGTCGTCGCTTTGAAACAGGTCGATGGCTTCGTTTCGCGTCATCATACGGATGTCTTCACAGCGGGGGCGGCTGACGGCAATTCGCTCACCAGCGTGAGGAAGCGCCGCATGCCCATCCGTTCATTGTCGCCGAAATCGAAGACGACGTTGCGGGTGAGGTATTCGCGCACCAGCTCCGCCGTCATGCCGCGTTTGCGGTGCTCCTCGTCCACGATGCGGTCGAGGCCGGCCATGCCGAAGCGCATGGAATCGATGAAATCGGCCGCCGAATAAGAGGTTTCGGGTACGCCGGGCCGCGCCGCCCACACCGCGAAAACCATGGGCAGGCCGGTCATGCGCTTCCATTCGTCGCCGAGGTCGAGCCAGCGCCACCCCAGCGCGGCCGGGTCTATGGCCAGCGCAGGATCGCCGATGATGAGCGCGGCGTCGGCCGCTTCCAGCATGGATGCGAGCTGTGGCGGGCGCGGGATGAGCGCGGGCTCGCTGTCGTAGCGATGCGCCAGAATCACGCGCGCGAGTTGCACCGACGTCCGCGAGCTGGTATCGGCCGCCAGGGTTCGAATGTCGCCGAACGGAACCTTCGAGATCAGCAGAATGCTGCGCACCGGTCCGTTCGAGGCGATGCCGGAGCCGGGAATGATGGTGAGCCCCAGGCGCGCCGTCTCCACCGCGGGCACGATGCCGATCTCCGCCCGACCGTCCGCAAGGCGGTCGGCGCACTCGGAGGGGATGGCGAACGAGACGTCGTACTTCTCGCGCTGGTTGCCGTGCAGTAACCCCCACACCAGCGGTACGGTATTGAGGTAGCTGACCGCGCAGACCCTCGGAAGAGCGAATGGGCGCAAGAGATCAGTGTAGCAGCCTGTGGCGAAAGTCGTCACAGGCCAAAGGCTTGGTCCACAAGGACTGCAGACCATTCATCTGCCGTTGTGGAGCAGGCGTTTTCGCCTGCGTTCGGCCCTCGTTACGACCTTCGCCACAGGCCGCTAGCAGGGGGGGCCGGCCGCGCTCGTTCGGATCAGGTCTCCTGGCCGGGCGCGCGGTACTTCGAGGGCAGCGCCAGCGCCTGATCCACTTCGTCCACCGTCAGGAGCGGCGTGGTCCTGATGTTGACCAGTCCCGATGATCCTATACTCAACGACAGTGCTGTGATGGCGATGTTATCCGGCGCGTCGACGATCACCACGACGTCGTCGGAGCCCAGAGCGAAGTACAGGCTCTCCAATTTGCCTTTAAGAGCTTTCATAGCAGCTTGAACGGCAGCCTTGCGGCCGGAGGCCTTGTCTTTCGCCAGTCCTTTGAGTCCTTCGGGCGTGTAGCTTCCCTGAATGAGATACTTCGGCATTGGTTCTCCTTTCGGTATGCAGTCGCTCAAGTCCTGAGCGGCGGTTCGGATTGTAACAGGAGGCGCAGAGAAAAGGCAACGAGAAAATGGCGGCGAGGCTGAGCGATTTCACCGCAGCGGCGATTATGCTGAAACAGCCCTTCCGATGCAGGGATGTGACGGTTCAGCCCGAAATGCAGAGAGGGCGCTCTGGGCTCGTGAGCCTTCCGCCCTTCGACCGGGAGATTACGATGACTTGGATGAGTTGAATGTCGGTAACAAGTCAAGTTGTCCGGTTCTGAGAATACGTGATCTGTCCGCTTTGTGAAACAAAGTGATGCGGCCGTCAGGCCGCCTCCTTGTGTTTGGGTTTGGCCTTTGCTTTCGTTTTGGC
>Ga0326728_10014287_pt1 | contig 16914 bp, 6 predicted proteins | sample MB3enrmetagenome_FD_207602 | JGI IMG/M metagenome (GOLD analysis project Ga0326728, IMG submission 207602) | Lab enriched peat soil microbial communities from McLean, Ithaca, NY, United States - MB31MN | ecosystem: Environmental > Terrestrial > Soil > Wetlands > Peat | place: USA: New York...
CTAAGGCCATGTTTATACGCAGAACCCCGCTTGTCGTCAATGGGGGCTCTCGCAGGGCGTATTAACGGCCCTTTCCTCCCGGCACATCGCCCCCCACATCGTTATAGATTGCCGGATTCAGCGCCGGGTCGTTATACATCTTCATTTGCCGGTAAAGCTTGAAACGACGCGTCCCGCTCACGGTGTCCCGCCACAGCGCATCCAGGCAGTCTGCCAGGTCTGCCCGTTGCTCTTCAAGAACCCGAAGCCGCGCCAGATTGCGCTCGGCGTGGCCCTCGGGCGCGTCCTTGCGCTCCGTCTCTTCGCGCGTGTGATAGATCTTCAGCGCCAGAATCGAAAGCCGGTCGATGATCAGTCCCGGCGACTCTGAGTGCAACGGAGCCGCGGCCTTCAGCAAGCCGCGCGCCTCGAGCCACTCCAACAGTTTGCGGTCGAGCTCTTCGGCAAGATCGTTGCGCAGTTGATTGGTTTGATCGATGCGGCGCTTCACCGCAGCCAGTTCGGCGTCGCTCACCCGCGGCGCGCGCGCCTCATCCTCGATGTGCCACAAATCGAAGTTCGCACGATGCTGACGGGCCACCAGGTCGAGCCACGCGTCGACCGAATTTACTGGGGCCGAACTCTCTTGCCCGTTTGCCGTTTCGTGCCACAGGCGCGTCAACCGATCCTGCAACGCGACAATCTCACCCGCCGAAACCATCTTCCGCCGTTCCTCACGCGCGGCAGCGCTCGCCGCAGGCCCTATCCTACGGCAAAACCCGCCATGCTTGCGCGCCATCGGCGCCCAAAGGGCCGCTCGCAATACCTGGCCCTTCGCCGTCGAATCGAGTGAATTTGTGGTAGGGAATCGCAGCCTGTATGGTGAGCTCGGTGGGAATCGAACCCACGACCCACGCCTTAAAAGGGCGTTGCTCTACCAACTGAGCTACGAGCTCGTTCAAGGCTGCTTCTTCCAAACTACCACAGCGAGAGTTCGCCCGCCGGGCCTCGGCAGGGTCGATCTGCATCCCGAAAAATCCGCCGCGCACGGTCTCAACTTGGCCATCGCGGTCGCCTTTTTTCAGCTCGCTGCCGAGCGCCGCGGACGTTGACGTTTCAGGTAACCTATCCATGCTAGTACGATGGTAATCGCGAGCCTTTGCGCATTCGATTACTGATGGGGGAGGAATTCCCGCATCACTCAGAAAATGAGGCATTTCGCGCCTTTTTCATGGCAAGAAAGTGTTATTGTTCTGGCAACAGTAGCGCCGCTACGATTGCCGGTGAGGATACCCGCCATCTGGGTGCGCACTCCCGGTTTTTCCAAACGTAAGAGCCGCGCAATGTGCTGCCATTAAACAGGCACTCGGAAGAAGAGCAACGGTGCAGGGACAAACAATGACTGAGCACGCGCTTCCCGACCCGAACGAGACGCCGGAGGATGTGGCGTCTTTGTATTCGTGGGCGAATTTGCACGGTGGCAAGTATCGCGACTTCTCCGCCTCGCGCGCACAGATGCGCGAAAAGGCCCGGCAGCGCATGGAACAGGCCATTGAAGAAGAACGGCTGCGGGTGCATCAGGGATCTGAGGCGCAACGCGCGGCCGAAGCCGCTCGCGTCGCGGAAGAACAGCGCCGGCTCGAACTCGCCGCGCAGCAGGCCGCCCATTTAGCCGCCCAGGAAGCTGCGCAACGCGCCGCGCAGGAAGCCGCTCAGGAACGTGCTCGCCTGGCCGCGGAGTTGGCCGCACAACAGGCCGCCCAGCAGGCTCAGGCCGCGCAACTCGCCGCACAACAGGCGCAGGCTGCGCAGTTGGCCGCAGAGCAGGCCCAAGCTGCCCAGCAGGCCGCGCAACAAGCATGGCAACAGCCGCCGCAGGACCGTTATCCTGCACCGCCTCCTTACCGTCAGCCTGCAGCGCCGCCGGCGCCGGCTCCCTTGCAGGAAGACGCATTTTCTCAGCAGCACGTGCCTTGGCTGCCAACCGATCCGCGCGAAAACACGGGTCGCCCCGCATGGTTAATGCCGGAGCGTCCTGAGTCCTTCGGCCAGCCGGTGCTTACGCCTTCGCCTGAGGACACGTTGCAGAGTTCCCGCGATCGCCTCGTGTCGCGCTGGTTTGCCCTGCGCAGCATCTTTGAGGACAATGTGCCCGCGCAATCGGCCCCGGCTCCCGCGGCCGCGCGCGCACCCGTTCTGGCCGTCTTTTCGCTGGCCGGCGGCGTGGGCAAAACCAGTCTCGTGGCCACCCTCGGCCGCGTGCTTTCCGCCCGCGGTGAGCGCGTTCTGCTGGTCGATACCGCGGCCTACGGCTTGTTGCCCTTCTTCTTCGGCGCCCGCGATCAGCGCCCCGGCCTGTTACGCACCTTCAGTCCTCCGGTAGCCAGTGGCGACGCGCCCATCCAGATGATTACGCTCGATCCCGAGACGCTGGGCTCTGAGGCCTCCGCGGCCGAAGCGCTCACGACAGAGATTCTCAAACACGCCCGCGGCGTCAGCCGCGTAGTCGTCGATCTGGCCACTGCTTCGGGCGCCACCACGCGCCGCGTCATGCGCTTGTCGCCGCAGGTTCTTGTGCCCCTCGTTCCCGACATGTGCTCCGTGGTCAGCGTCAGTTCCATCGACGCTTTCTTCGAGCACAACAACGGCACCGTCGGCAAGCCGACGCTTCCTTACTACGTGCTCAATCAGTTCGATCCCTCGCTGCCGCTGCATCTGGACGTGCGCGAAGTGCTGCGTGAGCAATTGGGCGATCGGCTGCTGCCTTTTACCGTGCGCCACACCCCGGCCGTCAGCGAGGCGCTGGCCGAGGGCATGACCGTAATGGATTATGCTCCCAATTCCGCTGTGACCGAGGATTACGCCAGCCTTGCGGGATGGGTGAAGAGCCTTTCTGCACCCGCAAGCACCAGCTTTCGCGGCGTGCGCTGGAGTGAGCGATGACGGTGTCGGGTGTTTGGCAGGATATCGGGGCAGGCGAGAATCTCTTCACCAAGATTCTCCGGCTGCTCTTCCTGCTTGTGGCCGCGGCAATCTTTTGCTTCATGGCGGCCCTGCCCCTCACCTGGCCGCAACAGGCGGTGCTCGGCCTGCTGTGCCTCCTCATGGCTCTGGCCATGGCGCGCGGCTCCGACTCTTATCTCGTCACCCTCGCCCTCATGATGCTGTCCATGTTCTGCACTTTCAGGTATGGATATTGGCGCATCACCCAGGTCGTACGGTTTTTCCAGGACCCGGCCAGCCACCCCGGGGCCCTCGACGCCTTTTTTATCTTTTGCCTGCTGGGTGCTGAAACCTACGCGTTCATCATCCTTTTCCTGGGTTATTTCCAGACCATCTGGCCGTTGCGCCGCGCTCCCGTCGCCCTGCCCGACAATCCTGAGGAATGGCCGCACATCGACGTGTTCATTCCCACCTACAATGAGCCTCTCGACGTGGTGCGTTACACCGCGCTGGGCGCGCTCAACATGGATTGGCCTGCCGAGAAGCTCCATGTCTACATTCTCGACGACGGCCGCCGCCCGGATTTTGAGCAGTTCGCCTTCGATGCCGGCATCGGTTACCGCACCCGCTCTGACAACACGCACGCCAAGGCGGGCAACATCAACGCCGCCCTTAAATCCACCCATTCTCCGCTGATCGCGATCTTCGACTCGGATCACGTGCCCACGCGCAGTTTTTTGCAGATGACCGTGGGCTGGTTTTTGCGTGATCCCAGGCTCGCCGTGATGCAGACGCCGCACCACTTTTATTCACCCGACCCCTTCGAGCGCAATCTCGGGCAGTTCCGCGTCATTCCCAACGAAGGCGAGCTCTTTTACGGGATCGTCCAGGATGGAAACGACTTCTGGAACGCTTCTTTCTTTTGCGGCTCCTGCGCCGTCCTGAGCCGCGAGGCGCTCGACCAGATCGGCGGCATCGCCGTCGAGACCGTCACCGAAGACGCGCACACCGCTCTGCGCATGCAGATGAACCACTGGAATACGGCCTACATCAACATTCCCCAGGCTGCGGGGCTCGCTACCGAGCGCCTCTCCGCGCACGTCGGCCAGCGCATTCGCTGGGCGCGCGGCATGATTCAGGTCCTGCGCACCGACAACCCGCTCTTCGCTCCCGGACTCACCTTTGCGCAGCGGCTCTGCTATTTCAATGCCATGGGCCATTTCCTCTACGCGGTGCCGCGCCTTATCTTTCTTACCGCGCCGCTGATCTATCTGCTTCTCAATCACACCAACATTCCCGGCTACTGGGCCGCCATTCTCGCGTACGCGTTGCCGCACTTGACGCTTTCCAACGTCACCAACTCCCGCATTCAGGGCGAGCACCGCCATTCCTTCTGGAACGAGATCTACGAAACCGTGCTCTCGCCTTACATTCTGTTGCCCACCATGCTGGCGCTCATCAATCCCAAGCTGGGCAAGTTCAACGTCACCTCCAAAGGCGGCGTGGTCAAGCGCACCTTCTTCGATTCCAAGATCGCGCAGCCCTTCCTGATTCTGCTCATCTTCAACATCGCCGGCCTCATTGTCGCCATTCCGCGCTTCTTCATCTGGGACCGTGACCGTCCCGGCACGGTGCTGATGAATGTCATGTGGTGTCTGTTCAACGTCATCATCCTGGGCGTTTGCACGGCCGTCGCGCGCGAGCTCCGTCAGTTGCGCACCACGGTGCGCATCAATGTCGTGACTCCGCTCGTCGTCAAATTCCCCGATGGCCAATCGGTCGCCGCCGAAACCATCGACATTTCCAGCGGCGGTACCGGCATTCGTCTTGAAGAGGCCCTCGATGTGATGCCGCAGTCGCAGGTGCAGTTGGCTTTTCCGGTTCCGTCGGCGGCCATCGATCTGCCTGCTACGGTTGTTTCTTCGGAGGGATCAGTGTTGCGCGTTTGTTTTGAAAACTTGACCATCGAAGAACAGGAAGTGCTGACCATCGCCCTTTACTCGCGAGCCGATTCATGGCTCGGCTGGGGCGAGTCCCGCGAGAGCGACAACGTGCTGCGCAGTCTGGGCCGCATCTTCCAGATCTCCCTGCACGGCATGTGGGTCACATTCCGCAGCATCTTCAGCGACCGCGACGCGTCCGAGCGCAAGTCCAGCTCGCTCTCCATCGCCCGTCCTTTGATTCTTCTCTCCCTGGCCGCGGCGCTGGCGTGGGGCGGTCAAAAGGCGCACGCGCAGCCGCAGGGCTATGCCGGCTCGCTGCAGACTCCCGCCACCGACATTAACGCCCCCGTTCCTCCCGGCGAATATCACGATCACTTCACGCTGGAAGACGCGGGCGAAGCGCAGATCGCGCTGCACAGCATCGATACCATGCACAGCGTCTACTTCACGCTGCCTGAAACCCATGTCATCGGCAACGCGAAGATTCATATCTCCTACGCCTTCTCTCCGAGCCTGATCCCGCAGTTGAGCCATCTCAAGCTCATCATGAACGGAACCCTCTTCGCCACCGTTCAGCCCACTCCGGGGCAGAACGGCGGCTCCGACAGCCGCGACGCCGAGGCCGAGTTCACCATTCCTTCTGAACTGCTGGTGCACAACAACACCTTCACCATCGAGTTCATCGGCCACTACACCATGATCTGTGAAGACCCGGCCAACACCACGCTGTGGGCTCATGTGTTTCGCACTACCTACATCGACATCCGCGGCAAGCTGCTGCATCTGGCCGACGACCTCAAGCAGTTGCCCATGCCCTTCGTCGATCCCGCCGTCATTCAGCCGCTCAGCGTTCCCGTGGTCTTTCCTGCGGCGCCCTCGTACAAAGCCGTTCAAGCCGCCGGCATCGTCACCAGCTACTTCGGCATGATCTCCGAAAACCGCCCGGTCCGCTTCCCGGTGCACATCGGAACCATCCCTCCCGGCAACGCCATCCTCATTGCGGAGAGTCCCTCCAGTCTTCCCGCGGGCTTGAATCTATCCGGCGTCACCTCGCCCACCGTGGCGATGCGCGACAATCCCAGCGATCCGTTCAGCAAGCTGCTGATCATCACGGGCGGCAATGCCGACGATCTCATCAAGGCGGCCCAGGCCGTGGCTCTGCACAGTGAGATGCTCGACGGCCCGCAGGCCTCGATCCAGAATCCCGGGCTGCCCAACAAGCAGGCGCCGGATGCGGCTCCGCGCTGGGCGCGTACCGATCAGACCATCGCGCTCTGGGATTACGCTACAGCCGAACAGATGCAGGGCGACGGCACCGCGCCGCTCAATGTCTACTTCCGCATTCCGCCCGACATTTACTACGCCACGGAAGAGCCCAACACCAAACTTCACGTGGTCTACCGCTACAACTCTGTTCCCATCGGGCCCATCTCCAGCATGCAGGTGCGCGTCAACAACGCGTTCATGGGTTCCATTCCGCTCATCCCGGGACAGGAAACCTCGCGGCGCATGCAAACCGACGTGCCCGTCCCTGTCGTCAACCTGCGGCCTTTCTCCAACTCGTTGTCCTTCGATTTCACCTTCCAGTTGCTCAAGAAACAGGGCTGCCAGGACACCACGCCCATCAATATGCAGGGCGCCATCCTGCGCGATTCTTTCCTGGATCTGCGTGATTATCCCCACTGGGCTCCCATGCCCAATCTCGAAATCTTCGCCAATGCCGGCTTCCCGTTCACGCGGGTTGCCGACCTGAGCGAAACCACCGTGGTGTTGCCGCCCACGCCCACGGAGCAGGAGATCGAGACCTTCGTGACCTTCATGGGCCACTTCGGCCGCCAGACCGGTTTCCCCGGCCTGCGCGTCACCGTGGCCGGCCCCGATGCGCTTCATAATGGCGCCGACACGGACTTCCTCATCATCGGCTCTGGCAACGATCAGCCCGCCTTCAATACGCTCGGCACGCATCTTCCCGTCTCTCTGGGCAGCGGGCAGGTCCAGGTGCGGGATACGCAGGGCTTCTTCGTCAACCTGCTGCACCACGCCTGGTGGAAGCTCGAATCGAACGAACACACCGAATCCGGCATGCTGACGGCCGGAGGCACTCCCGACGCCATCATCGAAGGCATCGAGTCACCGTACGACGTCGCCGGAAGCCGCAGTATTGTCGCCATTCATCTCAAGGATGGAACGGCCTTTGGACCCTTCATGGACAAGTTCATGGAGGTGCAGCAGGCCCACGACATTTCGGATTCCGTCGCGGTTTTCCACGGATCGCAATTTCAGTCCTTCCGCATCGGCGCTGAGGTCTATCATGTGGGTGTGTTGCCGTGGTGGACGCGTTTGATGTTGTGGTTCACGCAGGTGCCATGGCTGGCGGCAGTAATAGTCATTATGTTGGCTTTCCTGTTCGCTATCTGGACCCGGCAATGGTTGCGCGCCAGGGCTAGAGCACGCTTGACGATGGTGGAAGACTAACGTTTTGACCGCTTGAAGTTGTACCAATCTCCGTGCCCCATCCTTTTCCGCGTTTTTTGCGGGAAGGGGTGGGAGAGCACAGATTTGCGCGGTCACTAACCTGGAACGGCTTTGATAAATGGCTTTGTATCAGGGCACGACTTCAGTCGTGCTAAACGAGCCGAAAAAATTGCCGGGCTTTAGCCCCTGAGGGATGTTTCTTCAAGCGCGACGATGGAATGCGTTGCGGGGGACACCACGCTAGCTCCGCTAACTCCGCTAGCTCCGCTTGCTTCTGGAGACACGAACGATGGGCCTTTCGACATCCCGGACAGGGAAGCGCTTCCTGCTGATCGTGGCTTTATCCATGTTTTCCGTGACAGGCGGCTGCAAAGAAGGTCCCTGGCAGCTCTGGAACTCTTACGCGTCCCGCTTTATCGACCCGCAAAGCGGCCGTGTCTTCGATCCCAACGGAGATCAGCACACCACCTCGGAAGGCCAGGCCTATGCGCTTTTCTTTTCCCTGGCCGACAACGACCGCCCCGTCTTCAACCGCATCCTTGCGTGGACCGAGAACAATCTCGCTGCTGGCGATCTCAATACCCACCTCCCGGCCTGGCTCTGGGGCAAGGACAAGGATGGCCAGTGGAAGGTCCTTGACGCGAATTCCGCCTCCGACGCCGACGTCTGGATGGCGTACACCCTTCTTGAAGCCGGGCGCCTCTGGAAATCCAGTGAGTACACGCGGCTCGGCCGCGACCTGCTGACGCTCATCGCCGGCAAAGAAGTCGTGAATCTTCCCGGCTTCGGCCCCATGCTCGTGCCCGGTCCCGCCGGCTTCCAGCAAGGCAACAACTGGATTCTGAATCCGAGCTATCTGCCCATCTTCCTCTTTGAGCGGCTCGCGACACTCGACCCCGCTGGCCCCTGGCAGCAGATTGCATCGGGCATTCCCCGCCTTCTCGCGCAGAGCTCACCCCATGGCTACGCCATGGATTGGGTCGAATATGTGCCGGGCGACGGCTTCTATCCCGAGCCCAAGCCCTCGGATGCCAGCCAGAACGGCCCCAATGCCGAGGGGCCCGGCGGCAGCTACGACGCCATCCGCGTCTACCTCTGGGCCGGCATGATCGACCCCAAGGATCCCGCGCGCGACCTGATCCTTCAAGCCGTTCCTGCTTTGAGCGGCTACCTTGCCAATCATGATGCCCCCCCGGAAAAGGTCAGTGACCAGGGCATTCCAGTGGAGCAAGATGGTCCTGTAGGCTTTTCTGCGGCCGTAATGCCCTATTTGCGCGCCTATCCTGAATTCTCCCGGGCTTTCGCCCGGCAGATAGTTCGCCTAAACGCGCAGAAAGACGCAACTTCGGGATTGTATGGAAAGGACATAGCGTATTACGATCAGAATCTTGCCCTGTTTGCTACTGGATTTCTCGATGCCAGATTCCGGTTTGGCCCCGGGGGCGAACTGAACGTAGAATGGAAGCGCCGATGAGGTTGGGCTGGGGAGCTTGGAAAGCAACTTTGTTCGTGGCGGGCTGCCTGATATGGACGGTCCCGGGAGTTCACGCCCAAAAATCCTCTGGATCCGCGTCGGCAGATGCCACGCGCGCCGGCCTGGCGGTGAAGGCTCGCGACCTTGAAGCCCGCGGCCGTGCCGACCTCGCCGTCCAGATCTGGCAGCAGATTCTCCTCTCCTCGCCCGACAACGCTGAAGCTCTTGCCGGCCTCGCCCGCGACTACAAACTCACCGGCAGCGAAGAAAAGTCCGATGCGGCTCTGGCGCGATTGCGCCGCGTCAATCCCAACGATCCCAACATCGCCAAAATCCAAGCCATGCCCGTCACCAGCGGCTCGGTCGAGGAGTTGCGCCAGGCCGGCGACCTCGCCAAACAGGGCCGCAACGACGAGGCCATGCGCATCTATCGCCGGCTCTACGCCGACCATCCTCCCGACGGCGACATCGGACTGGCCTACTACGAGACGCTCTACGGCACCTCCGGCGGCAAGCAGGAAGCCATCGCCGGCATGCGCGGCCTGGCCGAACGCAACCCCGGCGACGCGCGTTATCCCATTCAGCTGGGCATCATGCTCACTTACGATCAGCGCACGCGCGCTGAGGGCATTCGCATTCTTCGTGCGCATGCGAACGATCCTGATGCAGCGGCCGCCTATCGCCAGGCGCTCATCTGGGACTCCTCCAATCCCGCCTCGGCTGAGGAACTGCGCGAGTATCTCAAGACCCATCCTCAGGACCAGGAGATTCAGAAGGGCCTGAGGCTGAGCGAATCCCGGCTGGCGCAGATGAACAACGGCATCGCGCGCACGCCCGCTGAGCGCGCCGCTTTTGCCGCCCTCAATGCGCACCGCCTCGACGAGGCCGAGCAGCGCTTCACCGCGCTCCTGGCCGCCGATCCCAACAACGGACGCCTTGCGGCCGGCATGGGCTTCCTGCGCATGCAGCAGAAGAACTTCAGCGGCGCCATCAGCTATCTCGTGCAGGCCGAGCAGAACGGGTACAAGGTCAAAACCGTCGATACCGCGCTGGCCACCTCCCGCTTCTGGTACACAATGGGCGAGGGCACGCAGGCTCTCGACGAAAATCAGCTCGACGTTGCCGCCACCAAGTTCCGCGTCGCGCTCGACATGAACCCGCGCAGCGCCGATGCCCTCAACGGGCTTGCCGGCGTCTACACCAGGCAGCAGCAGTACTCCGCCGCCGCTACCGTCTATCAGCAGCTTCTCCACATCCGGCCCGCTTTGCTCGAAGGCTGGCGCGGCCTCTTCCTCGCCTACGCGCACGACAATCAGAACGCCAAGGCGCTTGCCATCTCCGCGCGTTTCCCTGCGCAGGTGAAGGCCTCGCTCAACCGGGATCCCGAATATCTCCACGCCCTCGCAGGCATCTATCAGGCGCAGAATCGCCCCGCCGAGGCGCAACGCGTCCTTGCTCTTGCGCTCTCCCTGCCGTTCCCTGATAACGGCGGCACGCTTCTGCTCGGCACCAAACTGCAATACGCCGGCATCCTGATGGACGCCAAGCATTACGACCAGGCGCTCGCGCTTTATTCGCAGGTGCTGCAAAGCGATCCCTCCAATGTCTCCGCCTGGGAAGGCTTCATCGGCGCCCAGCACGAGATGGGGCAGGACACCGAGGCCATCGCGGACGTCGAGAAGATGCCCGCGGCGACCTACGAAACCGCACTGGCCGATCCCGGCTTCCTGGCCATGCTCGGCGCCATCTATCAGCAGGCCAATCAATTTGAAGTCGCTCAGGGATTTCTCGAGCGCTCCGAAAAACTTGAGATCGCGGCCGGCGGCCAGCCCAGCGTCGCCCTGCAGTTGCAATTGGCTTCCATCTATCTTCTCCGCAGCAACACCGATCAGGCGTACGCCCTCTACCGCCAGGTGCTCATGGATCACCCCGACCGTGCCGACGCGTGGAAGGGCCTCATCGCCGCGCTCACCGCCACGCACCGCGATCAGGAAGCCCTGCAGGAGATCGCGCAGATTCCCGCGCCCGTGCGCAAGCAGCTCGACGGCGACATCGACTTCCTGCAAACCGAGGCCAGCCTCTACGCCACCACCGGCGACACCACGCACGCCGTGCAGTACATGAACCGCGTGCTCACGTACTACTCCAAAAGCAAAGAAAAACCGCCGGCCAATATCGAGATTCAGAACCTGTGGCTGCTCTACAACATTGGCAACGATCGCGCGCTCTATGCAGCCCTGATGCGCATCGGCGGCCGCAACGACCTGACCGTGGCGCAGCGGGAAACCGTGCAGGACATCTGGGCCAACTGGAGCGTGCGCCGCGCCGGCATCGCCATGGACAACGGCAACGTGCAACGTGCCGTGGACATTCTCGAAGCCGCCGGGCAAGCCTTTCCCAACAACCTCACCGTGCGCAAGGCCGTGGCCGGCGGATTTGCGCGCGTAGGCCGCGGCAAAGAAGCATTGGCCCTCTTCAAGACCATTCCCATGCAGGACGCTTCTGCAGGCGACTTCGAGGGCGCCATCGGCGCGGCTCTGGCAGCCAACGACAAGAATCAGGCTGAGATCTGGTTGCGTCAGGCCCTCGACCGCTTCGGAACCGATCCTGCCATCCTGGCTTTGGCCGCGCGTTACGAGCAGGCCCGTGGCGACAACGAGCGCGCCGCCGACTACTATCGCGCCTCGCTGGCGGCCATGCCCAAGGTTTCGCCCGTCGACCGCCTCGCCCACGTTCTCGTCTACCCGGAGCAGGACACAAGAGTCCATCGCGCCGTCACCGCGGCCGATCTGCAGCGTCTACTCGATCCCGACTACGAGCCGTTCGCCAAGACCACCAAGCTTCCGCCGTTGCCCTCCTACGGTCCCGATCCCTACAGTCCCGCGCCGGTCGTGCTGCCCAGGACGCAACCCGCGGAGGCGAATCCTGCCGTGCCGCCCCCCGGTACGCCCGGCCCCGGCGCCCGCATTGAACCCTGGCCAAATGAAACGCGATCTGCCCCGGCGCTCTCACCGCTTCCGCGCGGCGCATACTACGCCCGTCCCTCCATGCAGGGCGCGCACCTGGTACCCGCTTCCTGGTCACGGACGTCGACGCGCACGCATCGGCCCTTCGCGGCCAGCCGCATTGCACTGTCGATGCGTTTCGGCCTCGGCCGTCCTGCCGTCATTCAGTCTTCCATTGAGGCCTTCGGCCAGGTCGACATCGTTCCCAATCCGCCGCACTCGCTCGCGTCTGATGCCTGGAAGGGCCTCGTCTTCTCGCTCATGGCCGGCAATCGCAATGCTGAGGCGCTCGCCGAAATCGGCAAGATTCCCAACGACGTGCGCCGTCAGCTTGAAGCCGACATTGAATGGGTGCAGGGCATCGCCAGCCTCTACTTCGCTGTGGGTGACAACCCGCACGCCACGCTTTATCTCCATCGCGTGGAAAACTACTACCTCGTGCATCGCACCTCCGCGCCTGGCAATCTTGAAGTGCAGCACGCCTGGCTTCTCTACAACCTCAGAGACGACGTCGCACTCTATCCGCTTCTCGAGCGGCTCGATGCCCGCCAGGATCTGAGCGCGGATCAGCGCCAGCAGGTGGAAGCGCTCTGGGCCGATTGGGCAGTGCGCCGCGCCAGCGATGCCATGCAAAGCGGCCACTTCGTGCGTGGCGTCGAACTCCTGCAGGCCGCGTCGCAGGATTATCCCGACAACATGACCGTGCGTCTCGCCGTTGCGGGAGCCTACGCGCGCGTGGGCCGTTCGCAGGAAGCCGTCACCCTCTTCAAGTCGCTCAACATGAACGACGCCAGTGTCGGCGACTTCCAGGGCGCCGTCTCCGCCGCCATTTCTGCCGCCGACATGGCCCAGGCCGAAGCCTGGCTGCGCATCGCTTTGGGGAAATATCCCAACGATCCCATCATCCTCGGCCTCGCCGCCCGCTTTGAGCAGGCTCGCGGCAACAATGAGCGCGCTGCCGCCTTCTGGCGCGCCGCCATCGCTGCCATGCCTCCCGGCTCCAGCGTCAGGAGCCTCGATTACGGCCTTGTCATGCCGCCGGGCACTACCTATCACACGCCCAACCCCGGCGACACCAGGCATCTCCTCGATCCACGCCTCGACCCATTGCCCAGCGCCGACCGCCTCGCGCCGCTGCCTTCCTATAAGCCGCAGACCACCACGCAGGCTCCTGTGCCCACGCCCAGCCAGCCCGCACCCGTACCGCCTCCGCAGGTCACCGCGCCCTCCAATGAGCCGCTTCCGCTTCCGCCCAGCGCCAGCTACATTCCCAACGGGCAGGGAACTGCGCCCTCGAATCAGCCCATCTACGTTCCCCAGGCTGTCAATCGCACTCCTGCGCCCCCCGGGCCGGTGCTGGTTGAGCAGAGCGCTATCCAACAGCCCCAGCGTTCCCAACAGCCGTTAACCGGCAGAGTGCAATTGCCGCCCACAGAAGAAACCATCAACACCACGGATGCCGCCGGAAACTCGCGCCTGCCGCCGCTGGCCCCGAATACGGTCTCGTCCGGCGCAGCGCCGCAGACGACCCCGCCCGCCAATCTCCGCATTGCATCGCAGCCCCCATCGCCGCTCATCGACCCCGCGGCTGCCAGAACGCAACTGCTCTTCGCCGACCAGACCGATAATCAGCTCACCCAGGGCTCGGCAAACCTCATTCACAACGTGCCCAACGCTCCGGTCGGCCCAATGCCCACCGTGCAGGCGACGCCCACGGTCGGGGCGCCGCCTTCAAACGGCACTGCGCAGGGCACCTATGACATGGCGCAGTACACGCCCTCCGCGCAGGAAGCTGCCACGGGCGCCTACTCCGCGCCCCAGCAGCAACAGCCGCAGGCCGCGCAGCAGCCTCCGGCCAAGCCCCAGGCCGGCTCCACGTCGCGCCACAAGCGGAAGAAGAACCAGCAGGCGCAGACTCTCGGCAACGCTCCCATCACCAGCAATCCGCCGCCCGAAGCCGCGGCTCCTCCCAGCGAAGTTCCTCCGGCTGAAGGCCAGCAACCCATTCCCGCGCCTCAGGAGACTTCGACGGAAGGCACCACCTCCACCGGCCTCACCGACGAAGAGCTCGAGCAGCGCAATCTGCCGCCCTTGCGCGGTCCCTGGATCCGCATTCAGCGCCAGAGCGGTCCGCTCAGCCCGCGCGACTTGGCCGAACAGCAGTTGCAGGCCATCGAGAGCGGCTATAGCGGCTGGCTCGGCGGCAGCACCGTGCTCAACTACCGCACCGGCGATCTCGGGTACAGTCAGCTGGCCGCCATCGAGTCGCCCTTTGAGGCTTCCGCCCCGCTCGGCTATCACGCCCGCATCACCGTGGTCGCCCGTCCCGTCTTTCTCGACTCCGGCCAGGCTGACGGCACGGCCGTCCAATCCGTTCTCGAGTCCACTATTTCCGGGACCACGCTCACTGCCATTCCCGAGCCCATCGGCACGCTTACCGCCACCAACGTCACGCCGCCCGCGCAGCAAAACGCCGTCGGCCTCGGCGGCGAGCTGCAACTGGCCTTTCCCCACTTCGCCATCGCCGGTGGCTACACGCCCTATAACTTCCTGGTTTCAACGTTCACGGGGCGCGTGATGTGGAAGCCCGGCAACGGCCCCTTCACCTTCAGCCTTACCCGCGACTCCGTCAAGGACTCGCAGCTCTCCTATGCGGGCCTCCGCGACCCGGCGGGCAATACGCTGGGCACTGAAGGTCAAGTCTGGGGCGGCGTGGTCTACGACCAGGGACAGGTGCAGATCGCGCACGGCGATGCGCAGTCAGGCTTCTACTTCACGGCCGGCGGCCAGTACATCACCGGCTACCACGTCCTCAACAACAATCGCATCGATGGCAACGGCGGCGCTTACTGGCGTGTCTTCACCGATCCCGAGTACGGCAGCCTCAGCGTCGGCGCCAACTTCTTCGCCATGCACTACCAGAACAACCAGAACGCCTTCACGCACGGCCTGGGCGGTTACTTCAGCCCCCAGGGCTACTTCCTCGCCAATATGCCCTTCACCTGGCAGGGCCACTACATCAATCGCTGGCACTACAACGTCATGGGCGCGATCGGCGTGCAGGCGTTCCAGGAGGACTCCGCGCCGCTCTGGCCTCTGGCCGCCGACAAGCCGCTCGAGACCGCGCAGAACAACCCCATGCTGCCCAACGTCACCACCGTGAGCGGCAACTACGATGTCCGCAGCCAGATCGCCTATCAATTCAGCCCCCACTGGTTCGTAGGCGGCTACATTGCGGCCAATAACTCCCGCGACTACACCTACACCTCGGTCGGCTTCTTCGTTCGCTTCATGTTCCGCGAACAGCCGTCGACGGCGACCACCCCCACCGGCCTCTTCCCGTGGGACGGTGTGCGACCCTTCACCGTGCCGTAGCCGCGCTTCGCACCCGCCCAGCCTAAGCATGGTTCTTCGTGAGCGTTGGCAGCGAGGTGACGATATGAATCTTCTGCGGTACACGCTTCTTCCGCTACTCGCAACGGCATTGGCTCCCAGCCAGCCCGCTCCTCCGAACAATCCGTCTAGCGTACCCAATCAGCCCGAGGCGCTGGTCCGAAGCTTCTATGAGCAAGTGGTGGCTCGTCACCCGCACGACATCCCAGCGGGCGCGGACATGAAGATTTTAGGGCCTTATCTCAGCACGGCATTGCTGCACAGAATTGATTTAGCCAAGGCCTGCTCTATTGATTGGGACCGGCACGACCCGGAACCTCACTTGAAAGCAGAGAACGCCTCATCGTATGGACTCTTCACTGGTGAGGGCGAGCAAGCCGAGCCGGGAGCTTTCCGAATCGAGAGGATCCAATCCGAGAACGACGGCTCCACGCGTGTGTATGTGAATCTCACATTGAAGCCTCCAAAACGCCCGTACACCTGGCCCGTTGCTGCCGTCGTTCTGCGCGAAGACGGCCGCTATGTCATCGATGATGTCATCTACATTAATGACAATACCTACGACAAGCCGGAGGAGAAACCGGCCGACAGGCGGCTATCTGAGTATTTGTCCGCAGGATGCAATGGCCCTCACTGGATAGGGTACAGCCTGCCGAACCAGCCCGAGGCGCTGGTCCGAAGCCTCTATCAGCAGGTGGTGACTCGTCGCCCTGTCGGTATCCCATGGGGCGCGGACTGGAAAATCTTCGCGCCATATCTCAGCAAAACATTGCTTCACAGGATCGATCTGGCCATCGCTTGTGGAGATGATTGGGATCGGCAGGATCAGAGACGCATGTTGATGAAGGATCAAGTCATAGAGAAGTCACCATTGGCATGGCTGGAACTCGGACTCTTCTCAGGCGGTGATGATGAAGACGAACTTCGGGCTTTCCAAGTTGAAAAGACGGAACCGGAGAAGGATGGCTCCTTTCGCGCGGATGTAACGCTCACGTGGGGATGGCCACCCGAGAAGCCCTGGATTTCGCACGTTGCGGCAATAGTGGTCCGGGAAAATGGTCGCCCTGTCGTGGACGACGTGATCTATCTGAAGGACAATGACATGGATGTAGAGTATCGACTATCGAAGGCCCTGTCCGCGGGCTGCGACGGCCCTCATTGGGTCGGCTATGATTCCCAGCGCAACGGCCAGAAGCCAGAGCACAAGTGAACAGGCCGATGAATCCACCTCCCTCCGCTCTAATTACAGGGTTTTTATTGTGTTTTCTTAGAAGTCGAGCATGAATTCATGGAAATCTTAATTGAATACTCGAAATAATCAAGAAAATGAATTCTAATACTTGACAAATTCAAGAATCATGATTATTCTCGGAATCGACCTCAAGATCCTCGATTCCAACCATGCCCCCCGACCCCAAACCCGCCTCCGACTGGCAAGACCTGCTCCGTATCGCCCAGGGGTCGCCACTGGTCATCGAGCGCGTCCGCATTCCCGAGAAGCAGATTGCCGTCGAAGGCCAATTCACCCTGCCCGAGCTGGCCCGCCTCAGCCTGGAAGATCAGGTCTTTGTCATTGCCTTTATCCGCTCCCACGGCACCATCAAGGAGATGGAGCAGATCTTTGGCGTCAGCTATCCCACCATCAAAGCGCGCCTCAACCGCATCTCCAGCCAGTTCGAGTTCGTTGACACCAATCCTTCAC
>Ga0326728_10014288_pt1 | contig 16914 bp, 14 predicted proteins | sample MB3enrmetagenome_FD_207602 | JGI IMG/M metagenome (GOLD analysis project Ga0326728, IMG submission 207602) | Lab enriched peat soil microbial communities from McLean, Ithaca, NY, United States - MB31MN | ecosystem: Environmental > Terrestrial > Soil > Wetlands > Peat | place: USA: New York...
CAGGGCAGATCCTGAGAGCATCGTCGCCATCAGGGTTTCGTGCCCCGGCGCATCCACAAACGAGACGGACCGGAACGGTTTACCCGTTCCCCCGCAGACCGGGCATTCCGGCTTGGTCGAAAAGGCATCCGGTCCCTCGCACCGATCGCATCTATAAAATGTTGCGTCAGCATATCCCAGCCGGATGGAGATGCCACGTCTCACCTCTTCGCTGTGCCGGTCAGTCCATGTCCCGGTGAGCGCATTCACCAGTGTGGTCTTTCCATGGTCTACATGGCCCACGACCCCGATATTAACACTGGGAATTGTCACATCATGCAAATGAGATCGAACCTCCTTATCCTATAAACGGTTTAGAACACCAACACCCTTATTTGGAATTATCGCCCATCTTGATACATGCACCCGGATATCCTGCGAGACATAGATCAGAAAGTACATGATGGTGTGATCACATCTAAGGATTCCAAATTGATATTAAAGTATCTAGCAGAGCGGCAGAGTACCCGGGGACTTGAACCAAAGTCCCTTCTCTCGGAGTACCAGTGCCTGATACCGTGGGCGGAGTACCTGAAGTTCTCTGAAGCCACTATCGACGATATTTACCAGGCGAAGGCGGCGATGGACGGCAAAGGGCATAAACAGAACACCCTCCGGCACTACGTCCAGCGTTTAAAACGGTTTTATCAGTGGATGCAGGAGCAGGGATATCCGATCGATCCGGTCCGGCTCAATAAGATCAGAGTGCCGGCCATAGACCTGCTCACGAAAGAAGCATCGGGCATGCTGACGGAAGAGGAGATCAAACGGATCATCGAGACGTGCGGCAGGGTTCGTGATCGCGCATTTTTTGCCATGCTCTATGAGGGGGGTTTCCGCCCGGTTGAGCTGGTCCGGCTTATGTGGAAAGACGTGCGGTTCGACGAATACGGGGCGCTGGTGAATCCATCGGCAAAGACCAAACGGCCCCGGTACGTGCGGCTGATCTCCTCGGTCCCCTATCTCGCGGCGTGGAAAGTCGAACACCCCCTCGGCGGACGGGATACCGACCCCGTCTTCGTGACCCTCCCCAAACCCCACACCCGGCTCGAATACCTTGGCATGAAACCGGTCTTGAAACGGGCCGTGAAGCTTGCAGGGATCGCCAAACACGTCACCTTGTATACCTTCCGGCACAGCCGCGTGACGAGCATGCTGGAACAGGAGGTACCGGAGAGCGTGATAAAGCTGCAGCACTGGGGCAGTTTGAATTCCACCATGCTCGCGACGTATGGCCACATGAGCAACCGGAGCATGGACGATATCCTCCTGAAACATGCCGGGGTGAAGCGGGGGAGGCCGAAGGGGCCGTCGGCGATGCATGCGAAGCAGTGCGAGTACTGCGCGACCGTGAACGGGCCCACCGCACGATACTGTGGGACCTGTGGCCGCCCCCTCGACCCGGCAACAGCACTGAAATTAACTGAGAAGAAGGAGATCGCACGCCGGAGTCCGGACTACCAGGAACTGCTGGACCGGTTGAAGAAGGATCTGAACCTGTAAGTTTTTTTTTGCGAGTTCTCGTCGTCTCTCACGGGTTCCTGCGTATCACCTCGCACGCTTTCGTTCCTGTCGGGGCCGGTTCGAACGGTGAGGTTGCGGCAACGGGGCCTGCCGTCCGACTGCCGGGGATTCCAGGAGACGGGCCCGGCCGTCGCGGATCCAGCGCCGCCAAACCAGCGCGGCGACCGGGTCGTCGAGATGCTCCAGTTCATCGACCGTGATCGTCAGCATGCGCGCCCCGCCTCAATAATACAACCTTGCCCCTGCCCATCCCGTACACGGTGAGGGTGCCCCCGGTCTACCGTGCCGCGAACACCCTCGCACGAGCTTTGGGGGGTTACCCCGTCTCTTCCTGATGCTCCGTGCGGGGTACCCGCCTGAACCTGCCACCCAACGGGGACTTGCGGGGACTTGCCTGCCTCCGGCCGAGGGCCCCGGCACCCTGCCGGTTGTCACCCACGGTAGATCTTCCGACCTTCTCGGTCTCCTCCTTTGGCGCTGGCGTATCGGCAAAGTCCTTTGCCATCTCCTCCAGCATGTCGCAGGGTTCGCAGACCTCTGTCTTGGCCGCTTCCTCGGGCACCTCCTTCTGGGGAGGTACCTGTTCCGCATCCGCGCGCGCCGGTGCGGGCGGCTGATTCCCGGGACTGGCAAGTCCCTTAATCCGGTGAACGGTCACGTTCGTAATGTCGCATTTCTTCTTGCCGTTCGCCGTCGTACATTCATACTCGACGGTGTACCGGGTAACGACCCGGCCCTCGTCGGAAGGTCCGGGCTGCTCCGGTGTCGATCCCTTATTATCTAAGGTTTTCATGGATACACCAGCCCACCATTGTGGGCATATTTGTGTAGGACGGGGGATTTAAAAAGGAAATAACGTCGCAAATCCTCAAAAAAGAGTATATATGTAGTATTTTTTAAAATGAGTCTCTGAAACTCGTTTTACTCTTTACGGTATATATCCGCTATACAGTATATATACCTTGCCCTCCCAATGGTTCTCTATGTCTGGTAATCTCTGGAGCGAGACCTTCTGCGACGAGCGGGATGCGAAGGGAAAGATTACGGTGAGACCAGTGACCAAAGTGCTACTTTTCATTCTCTTTATGACGATGGAATATTCCTATGCCTATCCTATCGCAATGGCATTCCAGAAAGCTCTTGGAAAAAAGAGTTCGAAAGAAGCAAAGGGTCTTGCAGACCTGAAAGTGGCCGGAAAAATATCCAGCGCCATCAACGCCATGGCCAAACAGCGGTTACTTCTCCCTCTCGATGAGGCAAAGAAACGGTATCCGACATTCCGCTGGACCACGAAGAAGGAACAGGGGGCCGGAAAGAAACGGAAGTATTTCACGATCAACCCGGATGTACTACTCGCGCCTGAGAAGATTGAATTATCCCAAGAACGGAGAGAAGAGATCCTTCACTACCTCAATGAACGCCATGGGAGCGTAATGCATATAGATCGCAAACCAGAGAGAGAACCGCACAAGCCATCCTCTAAACTCGCCAATAAACCTCCCGAAAAAATTCTATGGGAATCGAAGTCTGATGCCGAACTGCTGATGGCATACATCGGCAACAGTCATGATTATTCGGATTCATCATGGCTGAACCCCGAGAGGGGTCTTTTCTTGTCCTATTCCAACTATCTTTCGGCAATCCGCTTTATGCAGAACTATAACGCCGATCCTCTGACCATAATCAAATATTTGGACGGAGTCACGACGAAGGATTACCTTACCGTCCTCCTGACGGAAAAAACGTTTGCCGGTGAGATCTCCCAGACGTATCGGAGAATACAGAACGATCCACGGCGACCCCCGCATCTTTCAAAAGATCTGGGTGACGAGTTCACGAGAATCGTATCTGCAGAAGTTAAAAAAGAAAACCGGGTTTTCACCAACTGGAAGCATCTCGAAACGGCACGGAAAAAGACGTTCGCGGAAATCAACCCGTCACCGGTACGCGATGATGATCCCTTTCTGTATATTGTTCCCACGGACATGATGGGATTTTTAATGATGCTGGATCAAGCCATTACCTATTGTATCGAACAAGAGAGACTCCCTCATGGAGGGACAAATGACGACGGGGTGCCTGCGAAGAGGGCAGAATCTCCTCACGATTCAATATCACAGGGGGCCAAGAAAAAACCGGCCAAATGAGAGGAACGACGGTTGCTTCCCGGTATCTCTGTTAGAAATTGGCGCTCAAAGTACTATTGTGCGCACGATATTCGCGGGGGTGGTAGGCCGGTCCCCCAGTCGGTCGGTGAGATACTTGATTATCATCCCCATCCTAAGGATCGCCCAATGAAGCGCTTGAAAAGATTGTTCATTTCGGGCATGTTGGGAGGTGAACATATCCCATAAATGCATTCAAAAGTTTTGGTTTTATCACCATGTTCCAGTTAGGCTGGGTGCTGTCGACAAGAATTGGTTGGTAACATCTTGCACATGGGATAAAAAAACGTTCAATTCTGGCCAGGTTCAGTTCTTCTACTTTAAGAGCCTGGATCTTTTCATCTAATCGTTGAAGAAAGATCTCTTTATCATGTTCGAGAGCTCGGGTATTTTCATCATGTTCCCGAAATAGGTTTTCTCTCTCAGTTTCGAGAGCTTGGTTCTTTCTATTGTATTCCATAGCCAGGTTTTTTCTTTCATTTTCGAGAGCCAGCTTCTTTTTATCAAATTCCTGAGTCCAGTTCTTTTTTTCAGTTTCGAAGGTTATCCTCTCCAATTTCAGTTTATCTTGCTCCGACTTTAATCGGGAAAAAATGCCGTCGGGTGCAAAAAGGGATTTTATAAACTCGGCATAACTAAACTCGCCGCGAGCAGCATCCAATGCTTTTTTTGTCTCTTCCGTGAGCACGACGCTGATTGTTGGATGGGCCTTACGGTATTTTTTATAAGCTGGTGGGTAATGCTTTGCTTTAGGTTTGGCCATATAGTTTGTTATATGCTTTTATCATATAGATTTAGTTTCCAATTTACCCAGCTTTTCCCCCCAAGCTTTCCCTATTAGTTTTCGGGGAATCCATGGGCTTAATCCGTAAGGGATCACTATGGACAATAAGGGCTGTATTGCTTGGGTTAATAGGAAGATCTTTGCAGCCCTCTCTTTTGACAAAATTGAATGAAAATTTTCATGGGTCGTCTTAGTAATGATTCTAATCTTTTGTTAAAAATCATCCCATGCCAAGTTAACAGAACCGTAAAATCACGAAAAGGTACCAGAACCCGTAGAGATCATAAACCATAACTAACCTCTTATAACTTTCACGGTAGGGTCGTTAGGTTTATGGGTGGGGGGAGTGAATGGACGAACGAGAAAACAAATTTATAAAATCTCAGGAATGCACGGCAGGTAATTTAAATCAGGTAGGTTTTCACGATGATGTTATTTTTGGATACGGAAACTACTGGGCTTCCAAACAAACGATATGCCACCGTTTATCATTTATCGAACTGGCCCCGGCTTGTTGAAATTGCATGGATTGAATGCAATGAGAACGGGACTGTCGAATCAGAGTATGATCAGATAATCAAACCGGAATCATTTGAAATCCCAAGAAGTGCCTCTGCATTGCATGGAATAACTACGGAAAAAGCGATCGAAGATGGAATTCCATTGAATGAAGTTCTGAAATTATTTTGTCAATCTCTCAATCGTTCTGTCCTTTGTGTCGGACACAATATAGACTTCGATGTCAAAGTTGTCAATGCAGAATTACTTCGAACGGGTTTTTTCCTGGAGCATTTCCGGTTTCTTTGGAAACAGACAAAATGCACGATGAAATCTTCTACGAAATTGTGCAGATTGAAAACAGGGCATGGATATTACAAGTATCCGAATTTATCGGAACTTTATACCAAACTGTTTGGAAAAACCTACGAAGACAAGCACAACGCGCTCAGTGATGCCCGTGCATGCATGAGATGTTATTTTGAATTGCACCGAAGGGGATTTTTATGAATGATTTGAAAAAAAAAGATTTTCTTTCCAGAGAGATGTGCAGGATATCAGGGATAACCCATGAATGGTGAAACACTGGAACCGTATTACTATTATTGGGGAAAAGCCGCAGGCAGTAGTGGTGAAGATCCATTACAGTATCACCTTCTCGTGTATCATTGTCTGGATGTCGCTGCGGTCGGCCGGACCCTGCTCATGAAGGATCATTTTCTCTGCGAAAAAATTATTTCGCCTACTTTGCAGCCCAACAATGATGCTGAAAAAAACCGGGCACTTGACATCATCGCCCATCTTCTTGCGTTGCATGATATCGGGAAATTTTCCGGACGGTTCCAGAATCTTCGGCCGGATATCATGGAGAAACTTCAGGGACGAACCTGTGAAACCGAGTATACTGTTTATCATGATGATATGGGGCGGCTCTTGTTCGAAGGTGATCTCTGGAAGCGGGCTTGGTCAGAGAACTGGTTTGGTCTCAATCTTTCTGCTAATCAGTTTGAGTGGAGAGATGCATTGCGCCCATGGGTTTTTGCAGTAACCGGCCACCATGGGAAACCCCCGGAAAAACCAAAAAATAATCTGACGCTGAGTATGCTTTTTGATTCAAGGGAACGCAACTCTGCCATTGCATTTGTGGAAGAGAGCGCCGGGCTCTTCCTGAAAAGATCCTCCCCTCCTGTGATGCTTGATTTTTCCGCAGCGACTCTTACTGAATTCTGCCGGACCTCGTGGCTCCTTGCAGGACTTGCAGTACTCAGTGACTGGATCGGCTCTGACAGTGGGCATTTTCCCTTTTATCCTGAACCGATGCCGCTGGAGAAGTACTGGAATGAGTATGCCCTTCCCCTGGCAGAAAAAGCAATCCGCGATGCAGGTATCCTGCCCGCCAGAATTTCAGAAAAAACCGGCATGAAGGCATTGTTCCCGAATATATCCCCAACGCCCCTTCAATCCCATGTTTCTGAATGTGAACTCGGATCCCACAGTCCCCGTATGTTTATCATCGAGGAAGCGACCGGGAGCGGAAAGACGGAAGCTGCTCTTGTACTTGCGCAAAGAATTATTGCGGTGGGAAATGGTGAAGGGATCTTCTTTGGTCTGCCGACAATGGCAACTGCTGATGCGATGTATGGGAGAATGGAGCAAGCTTACCTGAATTTGTTCATGAGTGAGGATCACCCGTCACTTGTATTGGCACATAGTTCGCGCAGCCTTTCGAAAAAATTCCGAAATTCTGTTATCCCGACCAGTGATGCTTTCATCGAACCTGACCGGAATGGAGAGATAAGTGCTTCCACGCAGTGTGCTGCGTGGTTGTCCGATAACCGGAAAAAATCACTTCTTGCACAGATCGGTGTCGGGACAATTGATCAGGCATTGATGGGTGTGCTGCCTCTCCGGCACCAGTCTCTTCGTCTGCTGGGATTGTCAAGAAATATTCTTGTCGTTGACGAAGTGCATGCATACGATCCGTACGTGCATAAGGTACTTGAAACACTCCTTGAATTCCATGCCTCCCACGGGGGCAGTGCAATCCTTCTTTCCGCCACTCTCCCTCACAAGCAGCGACAGGAACTGGTTGCCGGGTTCTGCAAAGGATTGGGTATAGATGCCGGCACAGTTACGGTTCAAAAATCCGATTATCCCCTTGTAACCTGCGTGAGCCGCGAGCCACTATCAGAAATTCCCATTGAACGCTGTGAGCAGACCCATCGGACGATCTCTGTTGAATGTGTTAATGATCCGTCCGTTGTGATAGCCCTGTTATCTGACGTTATCAAAGAAGGGCGATGCTCCTGTTGGGTGAGAAATACTGTTGATGATGCCATCGAAACGTATCATGAACTCTCCAGCCGCTTTGGTCAGGATCATGTCATGTTGTTCCACGCCAGGTTTGCGATGGGAGACCGGTTAGGGATTGAGCATACCGTGCTGGATAAGTTTGACAAAAATAGCACTCCTGAAAAACGGCGTGGGCAAATTCTTATCGCCACGCAGGTAGTGGAGCAATCGCTCGATCTTGATTTTGATCTCATGATCACGGATCTTGCCCCGATGGATCTGATCATCCAGCGTGCAGGCCGGCTGCACCGGCATAAACGCGAAGGCCGGGACACTCCCCAAATTATTGTGCTGACACCCTCGCTGGCTGGAACCCCAATGGCTGAATGGTATTCTGCCACGTTTCCTAAAGGTGCATATGTGTATCCCCATCACGGGCAGCTCTGGCTCACTGCCCGGCTTCTTGCAGAACGGAAAAAGATTACGATGCCGGATGATGCACGCCTGCTTATTGAAGGGGTTTTTGGCGAGGATGCACAGGGGAAAATTCCGGAATCGCTCATGCAGGCAGAACTTCAATCTGATGGCAAGGATATGGGCGGTCGTGCCCAGGCGAACCTGAATGAACTCAAGCTGGACGAAGGATACCGGAGTACACCGGCGCAGTGGATGGACGATGCCCGGACACCGACACGGCTTGGCGAGCCCCGGGTAACGGTTCTCCTTCTCAAGTGGGATGGATTACACATCTCGTTCTGGTCATATCCTTCCGAGTTTGCCCGGGAAATGAGTCAGGTCAGCATTTCTGAACATAAACTTTCAAAGGAATCTGAATATGGCGGGACGCTGGGGGCAGCTCTTGAAAAATTCAAACAGACCCTGCCAGATAAGGGTCGCTGGCAGGTTCTTGTACCGCTGACCCAGAACAACGGCGAATGGTCCGGCAGTGCTCTTAATGCGAAAGGCAACAGGGTTAGCGTCGGGTATGATCCAAGAACAGGACTTGTGGTGAACAAATCATAGTGGTTAAGGTGTTGAAAGATGAGGCTTGGATATGGGAAGAATTATTCAAAGCATTCATATTTTTTAGGTAGTTGGATTTGTCAGAAAACCGGGAGAATTTCGCTGATATCTGAACAGGAGGGCTGGCATGTGCAATCTTCTGCATGAACGATGGATTCCCGTAAAAAGGAAAACCGGTGAAAAGCCGGAGTATATTTCTCCGTCACAGATCACGGACGGACTGGTGACAAACCCGATTATTGCGCTGGCTGCACCCCGCCCGGATTTTAACGGAGCCCTGATCCAGTTCCTGATCGGTCTGGTGCAGACGGCCTGCCCTCCCGCAGATGAAACAGAGTGGCAGAAAAAGTTCCGGACTCCTCCTTCCCCCGATGATTTGAAAATAGCCTTTGAGAAATATGCGACTGCGTTTAATCTGGATGGCGATGGGCCGAGATTCATGCAGGATCTCTTCATTAAAAACGGCGTTAATCATCATATCGACCAGTTATTAATCGACATACCTAATGACGAAATGATTAAGAAAAATACGGATCACTTCCAGAAACGTGATAAAATTCACCACATTTGTCAAAGCTGTTGCAGCATCGCATTATTCACATTACAGACAAACGCCCCGCAAGGAGGAAGAGGTCATTATACTTCAATAAGAGGCGGGGGTCCATTGACCACAATTGTTCTGGGGAATAATCTCTGGGAAACCGTCTGGTTCAACGTCCTGTCCCAAAAAGAGTTTTCCCGGTATGGGGATACCACCAAAAATTCTGATGCTGATCGATTTCCGTGGCTGAAACCAAAACGATCCCAAGATGGTGGCATTACAATGACCTCTTTGGATGCCAACCCGGTCCATGTTTTCTGGGGCATGCCTCGAAGAATCAATATCTTGTTTGAAAAAAATTCTCGTAAAGAAAAATGTGATGTATGTGGATCTATTTGTGATATCCACGCAAGGCAGTATACGGATAAAAGTAACGGTATTGCTTATAGTGGAGATTGGCTTCACCCCTTATCCCCATATATACTCGACCAGAAAACTAACACGCATATTCCTCGCCATAAGGTTCGTGGCGGGATCACCTATCAGCACTGGCTGGGCCTTGTCCTTAACACGACAATCCAAAATAATCTCAATGAACCGGCCGCTGTTATTCACGCCTTCCGAGAAGAACGATCAAATTCTGAAGACTCTTTTATGAGACTGTGGGCCTTCGGCTATGATATGGAGAAGAAGAAAGCATGTGGCTGGTATGAAGGAACAATGCCCCTCATTCATGTGGATAAAGACATTCGATCCGAATATGAAGTGAGGGTGAGTCAATTGATAGAGACTGCAAATCTAGTCGCTATGAATACTCATATGTTTATCATAAAAGCTCTCTTCAAACCGGGGGTAAAAATAACCGGGGATCTTTCGTTCATTGATTCAGAGTTCTGGCAGAATACCGAACCGGATTTTTACCGGGTATTGGGTGAATTGCATGAAAATCTAAAAAACAAGCAGCCCCTCAATGATCTGAAATTGCACTGGCTTTCCATTCTTGTACGAGAGGGCGAGATACTTTTTGATCGGTACTCGCAATCGAACCTGATCTCTGTTGCCGATCCAAAACGAATTGCTCTTGCCCGGCGAGACTTCAAAAACTTCTCTTCACCCTATAACAAAAAAATCATTGAATTACTTGATTTACAAAAACCCGTGACAAAGGGCGCAAAATTATGGAGTATGTGATATCGTGAGGTAATGAAACATGGAACAAAAAACCAATTTGACATTTTCCCAATCCGAAGTGCGGGTTGCACTTCTTTCATGGTGGAAAGAACTGGATACTGCGAGGGGTGACCGGGCAGCACTCAGGCAATGCCACAACCCGCTTGAAGTTGCATTTACACCTGCATTTCACCGGTTAAAAATGCGACTTGAACCGTTTGGCTCCATAAGCCCTGACCAGATGGACAGGCTAGCCATCGTGGCTGGTGTGCTTTCGCATGTGAAGGAGAATAAACCCGAAGGTCATGAGAAAAATCTCCAGCGATCATTTGCTACCCAGATGGCAAGTCCCCCCTCAAAAGGAGGCCCGAGAAAAAAGGCCTGCGTGAGCGGCATGAGATTCCGGCAGCTGCTGAACATTGAAGATCCGGACAAATTATACGCAACGATGATCCGTCTTGTCCGGCTTCTCGGAGGTTCCGTTGACATTGTCAGTCTCGCAGCCGGTATCTACTGGTGGAATGAAAGTACGAAAAAAGAGTGGGCGTATGCCTATTATGAAAACGCACCGAGTGAAGAAAAACAAGGAGTCTGAAGAACATGGCTGAATTTATCCAACTACATATGCTTGTATCGTATCCCCCGTCGAACCTGAACCGTGACGATCTCGGCAGGCCGAAAACGGCCGTAATGGGGGGAACCCAGCGCCTCCGCATTTCATCGCAGAGCCTGAAGAGAGCATGGCGGACATCAGATATATTCACCGAACGTCTCAAGGATCACATGGGGACACGCACCAAAGAAATGGGCGTGAAGGTGAAAAATGCACTTACCACCGGCTTGTCGCTCAAAGAACTGCTTGATGGAAAGACGATCGATGATCCAAAAAAAGTAACCGGCATTCCTGAAGAAAAAGCAAAGGTTTGGGCGGGGAAGATTGCATCGGTATTCGTCGATAAACCCACGAAAGAAACCAATAAAAATGCCAATAAGAGCGAGGCGGAAAAACCCGTTGGTGAGACCAAGGCGAAGAAAGAGAAAGAATCAAACATCGACCAAGAATCCTTAAAGAGCGAACAACTGGTTTTTTACTCGAACGAGGAAATTGCTGCTATCCAGACATTGATCACGACACTCATCAAAGACAAACGTGAGCCAAAGCGCGATGAACTCTCGTCCCTCTTAAAAGAAGATCTTTCATCAGTTGATGTAGCGATGTTCGGTCGTATGCTTGCGAATGCACCAAGCCGGTTTAATGTTGAAGCCGCAGTTCAGGTTGCCCATGCCGTGACCGTACACGAAGTGGCAGTTGAAGACGATTATTTCACGGCAGTTGATGATCTCAACAAAGAAGAAGATGATGCCGGTGCTGCACATCTTGGAGAGACGGAATTTGCATCCGGCTTGTTCTATGAGTATGTCTGTATCAACAAGACGCTTCTTGAAAAGACCCTTGACCAAAAAAAGGATAAGGATGGGAATGATCTAGCAAATATTGCTATCCGGGCACTTGTTGAATCTGCTGCAAAAATTGCACCTTCGGGCAAACAGAATTCTTTCGCTTCACGGGCATATGCTTCCTTCTTGCTCGTTGAGAAAGGTGACAAGCAACCCCGATCGCTCTCTGTTGCATATCTTACTGCAATAAAGGATTCTACAGACCTTCTCGGTTCGGCTATTTCTTGTCTAAAAGAAACCCGTGAAAAGATGAATAAAGTATATGGGCCGTGTTCTCGTGATGAGAAAGAGATGAATGCCCACTCAGTACCAACGGAACAGAAGGACATCATAACACTGGAACAGATTCTTAAGTTCGTGGCCAGCTGATTCCTATGCAGGAATATCTTCTGTTTCACCTTTACGGTCCAATGGCTTCATGGGGTGACATTGCAGTAGGTGAGTTCCGTCCGACATTCGACCACCCGTCAAAATCTGCGATCATCGGACTCATCGCCGCAGCCATGGGAATCAGGCGCGACGAGGAGGAGCGGCAGCGTGAACTTACTGCCGGGTACCTGATGGCGATCAGAATCGATGGTCCGGGCGTCCTGCTAAGGGATTATCATACTGCACAGGTTCCCCCGACCGGCAAAGGGAAAAAGAAATATCATTTTTCCACGAGAAAAGAGGAACTTGCTGTACCCAAGGATGAGCTCAATACTATTCTCTCATCACGAGATTACCGGTGCGACGCAGTTTATACCATATGTCTGTGGGGCCGTACTGCATCTCCACCATATCCTGTTGAAACAATAAAGACACAACTCGCTAACCCGACGTTCGTTCTCTATCTCGGGAGAAAATCCTGTCCGCTCTCTCTTCCGGTTCACGCTCAACTTGCACGGGCAGAAAACTTGGCAGAAGCACTGAAGTCCGTCCAGTTCCCAGATCATCCTTTTATTTCACGACTCACCTCCCGGAACAATTTCCGGGTTTTCTGGGAAGGTAATGAACAATCCGGATTTGAGGAAGATCATACCGTAATACGCCGTGATGACCCCTCCAGCCGGAGACGCTGGCAGTTCGCCGATCATGAAGAACATTATGCAATGATTAAGATCTCTCAAGGAGGCTGACGATGCTGATCAGCAGGGTACGGTTGCGACCGGATGCAGCAGAGGAAAAAGAATTCTGGGAGCATGTTGATAGCGCCTATCACATGCACTCTCTTGTCTGGGATCTGTTTGCTGATGCGCCGGAACGAAAACGGGATTTTATTTATCGGCAGGATGTGGTGCATGGACTTCCCGCCTTCTTCTGCGTATCGGAGCGTGCGCCAAATGATCGGAATGGAATCTGGATCGTAGAGACAAAACCGTACGCCCCCCTTGTGAAAAAGGGCCAGATATTTTCGTTTGTCCTGCGGGCAAACCCCATCCGGGCAAAACGTGACGATGAACACAAACAACATCGGCATGATGTTGTAATGGAGGCAAAAACCCGTTTCAAGAAAAAACAGGGTGTGTTACCCCAGGAAGCCGATATCGTGCAGGAGGCGGGTTTTGTCTGGCTGGCGCAAAAAGGGGAAATCAACGGCTTTTTCATCAGGGGCGAAGATATCAGGGCAGATGGTTATCTACAGCACCAGTTCAAAAAAGCCAAGGGAAATCATGAGATCAGGATCAGCACCATCGATTTTACCGGACTTCTCACGGTTACCGATCCTGATGCATTTATCCGGGCGCTCTTTACCGGTATCGGGCCCGCGAAAGGATTTGGTTGCGGGATGATAATGATAAAACGACCATAAATTTGGAGATCCATGCTTCCTCCCTTAAAACCCATTGCCATTAAAGAAAGAGTTTCTCTTGTTTTTCTTGAAAGGGGAGAACTTGACGTACTCGATGGAGCCTTCGTTCTCGTTGACAAAAACGGGGTTCGTACCCAGATCCCGATCGGAAGTGTTGCCTGCCTCATGCTTGAACCCGGCATCCGGGTTTCCCACGCAGCGGTAGTACTCGCCGCACGTGTCGGCTGTCTGCTGGTCTGGATTGGTGAAGCGGGTGTCCGGTTGTACGCCGGTGGGCAACCCGGCGGAGCCCGGGCAGATCGTCTTCTCTTCCAAGCAAAACTTGCGCTTGATGAGGAGGCACGGTTGAAGGTCGTACGAAAGATGTACGAGTTCCGGTTCAAGCAGCCAGTTCCAACGCACTATTCCGTGGAACAGTTGCGGGGCGTCGAAGGCTCCCGGGTCAAAGAATTGTATGTTCAGATCTCGAAAAAGTACGGTGTGAAATGGTCGGGCCGTTCCTATGATCGCACACAATGGGGCAGCGGCGATATCCCAAACCGTTGCCTGAGTTCTGCAACAGCCTGTCTTTACGGAATAAGCGAGGCCGCGATCCTTGCCGCAGGATATGCACCGGCGATCGGATTCATTCATTCAGGTAAACCTCAGGCATTTGTGTACGATATTGCAGATTTGTTCAAGTTTGATACTGTTGTTCCAGTGGCATTCCGTATCGCGGCACAAAATCCGGCTGACCCTGAACGAGCTGTAAGGCTGGCCTGCCGCGATCAGTTCCGCGAAACACGGTTGCTGAAAACAATTATTCCCACCATTGAAGAGGTTCTTGCGGCAGGGGGTCTATCGATTCCTGAAACGCCGGATGATTGTCTGCCTCCTGCGCTTCCAGAAGAGAAGGGGTTAGGCGATGCTGGTCATCGTACTTGAAAACGCCCCGCCCCGTTTGCGGGGAAGATTATCGGTCTGGCTTCTTGAAGTCCAAGCGGGGGTCTATATCGGGGATTTCTCTGTAAAAGTGCGTGAAATGATCTGGGAGCAGATTGTTGAAGGGATCGAAGACGGGACTGCTATTATGGCGTGGGGAACGAATAACGAGTCCGGTTTCGATTTTGTTACGATTGGTGCAAACCGGCGTATCCCGGTGGATTTCGATGGTGTCCCCCTAATTTCGTTTCTTCCACCTTCAGTAAATCAAAAGCAGAGAACTTAATTAACGATGAAACGTTATTGAATTGTAGGGAGATGAGGTATATCTTCCGAAGTCGAGAACATGATCCACTCTTACCTGCTGGGAATTTTCCCGATCAAAATTAAAAATTGCGTAGATCCCCGGAAGTAATCTTCCTTGTTTTAATATAAAAATTGAAGGAGTTCCCCACATGCGTGGGGATGAACCGATCCCGGGTCGAACTGGCACGCTTGGTGTAGAGAGTTCCCCACATGCGTGGGGATGAACCGACCGAGGTGGAGATCCCAAAGGGTACTATTTCGAGTTCCCCACATGCGTGGGGATGAACCGTACCGGCTGCCGTGTAAAGATGAATGGGATTTGAGTTCCCCACATGCGTGGGGATGAACCGAAACGCAGGAGAACAATTACAAGTAAAGGGTAGAGTTCCCCACATGCGTGGGGATGAACCGGTCTACGCGGTACTCAGTTTCATGCTCGCGATGAGTTCCCCACATGCGTGGGGATGAACCGTATCAAACGGCATGTTTCACCTCGTTTTTTTCGAGTTCCCCACATGCGTGGGGATGAACCGGACCAGCCGGTCCCGGAGAAACAGGATCCGGAGAGTTCCCCACATGCGTGGGGATGAACCGAATCCAGAATTATAGATTGTTTTCTGGTTATCGAGTTCCCCACATGCGTGGGGATGAACCGATCCTGCAAATCTTTAAAGGTGAGATCAAGGCGAGTTCCCCACATGCGTGGGGATGAACCGAGATTATCAAGCTCACGGGGCCGGATGCCAAGGAGTTCCCCACATGCGTGGGGATGAACCGCGTATTGCATGCCAGAACTTCAAAGTCAGATTGAGTTCCCCACATGCGTGGGGATGAACCGAGCATTGAGTTTACCTGCTCGGTCTGCCTGAGGAGTTCCCCACATGCGTGGGGATGAACCGGCAGAAAAACCCGCAGATCATCCGGCATCACTGAGTTCCCCACATGCGTGGGGATGAACCGTATTGCGTAAAAATTATTTTAAATTCTCTTTAGAGTTCCCCACATGCGTGGGGATGAACCGCAAAACCCGCACCTGGCGATATATTGATCTGCGAGTTCCCCACATGCGTGGGGATGAACCGGTGTAACATGGACGGAAATGAATGCCAGTTCGGAGTTCCCCACATGCGTGGGGATGAACCGACCCGAAATACTATACGCACCTGCGGCAGCTCGAGTTCCCCACATGCGTGGGGATGAACCGGCAATCAACAACCTTGCCGCGGTCTCACTCTCGAGTTCCCCACATGCGTGGGGATGAACCGACCCGAAATACTATACGCACCTGCGGCAGCTCGAGTTCCCCACATGCGTGGGGATGAACCGTTATAACCGATCCTCGTTATCCTGGTGAATCTGAGTTCCCCACATGCGTGGGGATGAACCGAAGCAGGAGCAGGCAGGGATTCTTTTTGATGAGGGTTTTGATAAGTTGACGGGACTTCGTGAAGAAAATCGGAGAAAATACGAATTTTCACGACGGAATAACTTGCATGAATTATCCCAAGTCTCGAGAAGTTATCAGCACCGTTTTAATAATCCCGATCTGATTAATGAGTACTCCGCCATTCAGTCAATTATTTTTCGGGCATCCGAAAGAAAATCAGAATAAGGGTGCCAGTGTTTCAAACTGTCCTATAAACAATGGGCATACTTATACATAACCTGTGAGGAAAGATACCGCCGTTGCCATTAAAAAAAAATCTCCTTTTCGATTTTTCCCACAATAATTCCCTTAAAACTGATTATTTGATCCCGTGGAGAGATTGCAGAATCTGCAACTATGAGGCTAAAAAACGTTAGTATAGCATCTGCAATAACCTGATCGCAGGAAAATTGCGGGGCTTCTTGCCTCCGTAGAAAAACTGAGTTTTCTACAAATTACACAACACACATTGACGGAGGGGACAGTGCCTGTCCCCCCGGACCGCCCCTGCAGCTTTTGCTATGATGTGCGTATCACCTTTGGGGAGTCATCGCTATTTAAGGAATGCCACAGCGGCGGGGGCGGAGGCAACACTTGCAAAAAGCCCCCAGGAGCGTTAAAAGTTTTTCTGATGATCTCTCCAAAGCCGATCTCTGCCGATAGTAAAAAATAGTGGGCACCAAATAAACCGCGCTATAGGTGCTAGGTCAACCGCCGCCCTCGCAGCTCTGGTCGATGTTTTTCAGTGCTTCCTGGAATTCGCCTCCCGCGGCAAACTCCCGATCGTGTTCGATCACCTTTTTTGCATCCTCGATGATGGTCTGTTTTGCTGTTTTTCCATGTTCTGCAAGGATCAGCTGGTCAGCACGGTACAGGAGGTGCGTGCTGTCCAGTTCTGCAAACAGATCGCCTTTCACCTGCTCAACGCGGACGACCTTGCCGGTGGTCCCGGTGCGGGGGTACCGCACCTGCATG
>Ga0326728_10014290_pt1 | contig 16912 bp, 14 predicted proteins | sample MB3enrmetagenome_FD_207602 | JGI IMG/M metagenome (GOLD analysis project Ga0326728, IMG submission 207602) | Lab enriched peat soil microbial communities from McLean, Ithaca, NY, United States - MB31MN | ecosystem: Environmental > Terrestrial > Soil > Wetlands > Peat | place: USA: New York...
CCTGTATAGTTATATTGGTCGGCGGTTGAAGTCGTGGATGTCCCGCCGGGTGTGGTGACGGTAACGTCAACGATGCCGTCTCCTGGAGAGGCCGGGCTGGTCGCGGTGATTGAACTATCGCTGACAACCGCGATATTGGTCGTCGCAGTGCTGCCAAAGTTTACTGCGCTAGCTTCGGTAAAACCTGACCCGGTGATGGTTACCACAGTGCCGCCGGTCATCGGGCCGGTGTTCGGTGAGATGCCGGTAACTACCGGGGTGGGTGGAGGTGTAGTAAACTCGAAAAACTTCTCGATCCGGTTATTATTCAAGTCAGAGACATAGACATTCCCGCTCGCATCCACCGCTACGCCCTCCGGGGAGTTGAACTGGCCGTTGCCAGTACCAGAGGATCCCCAAGTTCCTTCAAACGCACCGGATGACGTGAACTCCTGAATCCGGTTATTACCGGTATCAGCGACATAAACATTGCCGGTCGCATCCAGCGCTATGCTGTCAGGGTTGCTGAACGTGCCGTTACCAGTACCAGGGTGCCCCCACGAAGTTACCCACGTCCCGGAGGGATCGAACTCCTGGATCCAGTTATTATTGGTATCTACAACATAGACATTCCCGCTTGCATCCACCGCTATGCCCTCTGGAGAGTTGAACTGGTCGGTGCCAGAACCATAGGATCCCCAATATGTCACATATGTCCCGGAGGGATCGAACACCTGGATCCGGTTATTACCGGTATCAGCGACATAGACATAGCCACTCGCATTTACCGCTATGCCCTCTGGAGAGTAGAACTGGTCGGTGCCAGAACCATAGGATCCCCACATTCCTTCATACGAACCGGATGACGTGAACTCCTGAATCCGGTTATTATTGGTATCAGCGACATAGACATTTCCACTCGCATCCATTGCTATGCTCTCTGGGGAGTTGAACTGGCCGTTGCCAACACCTGCTAATCCCCACTCAGTCACGAACGACCCTGTTGACGTGAACTCCTGAATCCGGTTATTATTGGTATCAGCGACATAGACATTCCCGCTCGGGCTCACCGCTGTGCCACTAGGCCTATTAAACAGGCCGTTGCCAATACCCCCGGCCCCCCACTGATTTACATATGCAGGAGGGGATTGTGCACTCGCTGGTACACCGACACCTGCCGCTAAAGCCACAATAACAACAATACTCAGGATGAATACGATCCTCTTTGCAAACTGCTTGATTGGCTTAACCATGTTCTTTCACACCCAACATCCAATGGTTTGCACATGCCATCGTTACCGTTATACCGTTAAGACTCTCTACTGGAATGCAGATTGTTGGACAGCTTATGCTCAACAATTGAAATTATTTCATCACTATTTTTTGAGGATTTATATCTTCCGAAATAAATACCGTCAAGTTGTCGGCAGCTGCATTCCTCTCCAGCAATGCGATATATTAGGAGGAATCCGATACAATTTAATGACTAATATAAATAATTTAATATATATACTCGGGTACTGGTAAATATTTTAAAATGCGTTAGATGTTTACCGTAAGGTTCTGGTGCGTGAGCGAGATTCAAAGAACATGACGCCCTCGTTATCCGCAAAGGGACCTCCCTCCCCTCATGCCGGGGCAGGAAGCGATCCCGTATGACAGGGATCTGCAAGAGTAGTCCCCGGGAACAAACAAAAACGATCGCGAAAAAGGGATCAGAGCCGGACCAGCTCGTACTCGCGGCTGCCCATGCCCAGCTCTTCCGCGTACCTCAGCTGGCGCTTGCCGTCCGTGTTCGGCCGCATGCCGGAGAACTTGTCCTCACCCCTATGACGGTGAGTGGAAAGGAACGACTCCGCATATCCCTCCTGCTGGTTTACGAGGTCGCAGGCCGCCGCGTCAATCGCCACCGGGTCTTTTGAGGCAAGGATACCGATGTCCGGGACGATCGATGCATCGCTCCACGGGACGCAGTCGCAGTCCGGCGTGATCCGGGTGAGGAAACTAAGGTAGCCAACCCTCCCCTCTTTGCCCTGCACAGCCCCGTACGCGTACTCGATCAGCCGCTCGGTGAAGAGCGGGATCTCGGTCACCCAGTCGATATCGATTGCATGCGACGGGCAGACCGTCATGCACTCGAAGCAGCCAATGCAGAGATCAAGATCGATTCCGGATTTTTCATCGACAAGCGTGATGGCGGATTTCGGGCAGGTCTCAACGCACTTTCCGCAGCCGGTACAGCGGTCGCGGATAGAAAACGGCTTTGCCTGGTGCTGGGCCCGTTTCCCCTGCGGCGGTGCGCAGCCCATCGCGAGGTTCTTGAGTGCCCCGCCAAAACCGGCCACCTCGTGCCCCTTGAAATGGGTCATCACGATCATACTGTCCGCCGCAACAATGTCGCCGGCGATGGTGACGGCCTTAAAGTGCTTTTTGTTGATGGCGACAGGGGCGACGTTTTTCCCGCAGAGCCCGTCCGCGATGATCACCGGTGCGCCGATCACCGCGTAATCGAACCCGTGGAGCACCGCGGTCGTGATATGGTCGACCGCGTTGGAACGGCTCCCGAGGTAGAGCGTGTTCGTATCCGTCACAAACGGCAGGGCGCCCGCCTCTTTTATCCTCTCAACCACCTGCCGGACGTAGACCGGGCTGATAAACGAATCGTTGCCCCGCTCCCCGAAATGCAGCTTGATCGCCGTGCGATCCCGTGCGCGGATGCAGGACGGAAAACCGGCAGCCTCAAAGAGCCGCCGGACCTTTGCCTCGGTACTCTCCTCCCCCGACCGTGCCCGGAGGCTGGCAAACCAGACCGTGCTTTTCATTTCCGGATCATCCCCGGGAGATCATGGTCATGCATACCTATCTAACATTCGTGTCCGGTCAGACAAGGGCACCGAGATTGCGCTTCCGGACCAGGTTCTTGTTGTACCGTTTGAGATCCCCCGCCCTATCGAAGTACTGGCGCGACAGTTCTTCCCGGTTCATCTTCTGGGCGCAGATACCCATGTTGTTCCATGCATCGGCATTCGCCGGATTCTTCTCCAGAAGCCGGCTGTAGGTATCCAATGCCGCCGAGAGGATTTCGGTATCATTCCTGAGGATCCCGAGTTTCTGGAGCGTCTCGGCACAGGTAAAGAGGATCTCCTCGTCGGCCGGCGCCAGCTCCAGTGCTTTTGTGACAGACGCAAGCGCCTCCTCGTTCCGCTCAAGGGCCCGCAGGCACACGGCTCGGTCATGCCATGCAAAGGCATGCGAAGGATCGATCTCAAGCGCCCGGTCAAAGGCGGCAATGGCGTCCGCATACCGCGATTCCCGGTAATAGAGGCGGAGACCTTCGAGGTAGTTTGCCTTTGACCGGCCCATGATGCGGTCAAACATCTTCCCCTTACCCGGGGAAACCTCGGCTTTTTCCACCCTTGCGGTCACTTCCGGCGCAACAGGCGCCTTCTGGGTTACGTGGTCTGTATCGACAGAACGGGTAATGTCCCGGATTGCCCCGATGATGCCGATAAAGATCCCGCGCCCGTCAAAGAGGGAGGTTGCCTTCATCCACAAAATGCGCTCCCCGCCATCCGTGCCGGGCGCTTTTGTCCTCGCGATGATGGTACCCTGTTCCTGGGAAATGATCGAATAATTGTTTTTCCGGATCACGGCGGGATCTTCAAAGACCATGTCTATAAGTATCGGCATTCTGCGCCCGAAGAAGGGGACGGCATACTCATGGTCTTTTTTCCCGACCATCTTTTCGGCCCCTACACCGGATAAGGCCGCCATCCCGTCGTTCCACGCGATCACCCTGCCGTCCCGGTCGATCGCAAATGCCGGCTCTTCGAAGAAGTAGATGACGTCGCTTAAGAGTTTCTGCGAAGTCCCGATGCCCCTCCCGAGCATTTTTCCTTCGACCGCCTGCCGGATCATATGCACCATCTCGCGGAGCTGCGGCTGGATCTCCTCGCCTTTTTTTAAGTAAAAGTTTGCGCCGTTGTTGAGCGCCTCGATGGCGGCGTTTTCTCTCCCTATCCCGGTAAAAATGATGACCGGTGTCGTGTCGCCTTTTGAGCGGAGGATCTTCAAAAATTCAATGCCGTTGATCTCCGGCATATCGTAATCGACAATGATCGCGTCGAATGTCTGGTCATTCAAGAGGGCCAGCGATTCCTTGGCGGACCCGGTGGTCCGGACCGTCATATCGCCGAACCGCTCCAGGAACAACCGTATGACTCCGAGCACTTCCTCCTCGTCGTCGATGATAAGCACTGACAGCATTTCTGACCGCTACCCGTGCATAGGACAGCAAAAGATAAAAAAGAATGTATCGTTATTTTCGCTTTGAAAGTTCGTGATCGAGACAGAAGAGGTGCCCGGGCGTATCGCCGACGGTTTTTATCTTTTCGGCGATGAGGACCGCATTGGCCTCTTCCTCGACCTGTTCTTTCACAAACCACTGGAGGACTTCGAAGGTTGCATGGTCTTTTTCCCTGGTGGCAAGGTCGACAAGGTTGTTGATCATGCCGGTCACTTTCTGCTCGTGGGCGTAGACCTCCTCAAAGACCTTGCCGGCCGATGACCACTTTGCTTTGGGTGCCTCGATCGCGTCGAGGACGACCTTTCCCTGCCGTGCGATGATATAATCGTAGAACTTCATCGCATGGGCCCGCTCCTCTTTTGCCTGGATCATCATCCAGCTGGCAAACCCCTTGAGATTGAGCGTCTCGAAATAGGCCGACATGCCAAGGTAGAGATACGATGAGTAGAGCTCCCGGTTGACCTGCCGGTTCAATGCTTCTTCCATGGTTTTGGATAACATACGGAAAACCTCTTTTATGCGATGAGATTGGTTTGTTTTTTTATAATGGTTTCGCAGGTGACAAGGGATCGCCGGCATTGTTTTTACGATGCTTGAGAGAAAAGAGAAAACCCCCCGCCACCGGGGCGGTGTAACCCCGGTATCCGGCAGCCCCCGGTCTCGCTGATAACCATGAGGATTGGTTTTGTGAGGCGCATATTCATCCTCATGGTCCCTCGCCCGGCGGTATTTCTGCAAAACGGCGGCACCCCCCCCAATCCCCCCGGACCGGTAGTCTTTACCCTGAAAAGGACAAAAACAAGGATGCAATGCCGGCATGCGAAACGACGGACCGGGACGCTGTTTTATGTTTTCTTTCGCGGTTTTGCAAGAGCATGGACAAACCCGGTAAACGGGTTCTGTGTCTTAGGCCGGAAAACCCCCTGGTTGACGTACCGGACATCCTCGATGGAGAAGAACGCATCCGGGTTCGTCTCCTCGATGTGCCGGGTGATCCGCGGGACATCGTCACGGTTAACAAGGGAGATGATCATCCTGACGCCGCCCCGTGCCCCTTTTGCATCGAGGCAGGTGGTACCGTACTGTTCGGCCTGCAAAAACCCCGCGATCTCCTCGCTCGTTTCATCGGTGGTGATGATGCGCATGATCACCATGCCGATCGAGAGCCTCTCTTCGATCACGAGACCCACGTACGTGCCCAGCGCAAACCCGAATGCATACGCGAGAAAGTTGGCGACATTGCCGAGGTTGCTCATCACGCCCACGATGGCGAGCAGCCAGATGATGATTTCAAAGAACGCGATGATGGGAGCGAGGTACTTGATCCCCTTGGAGAGAAAGACGATCCGGAGCGTTTCCATGCAGACGTTTGCGACCTGCGCAAGGAAGATCAGCGCCGGCAGGATGACCCAGGCATAGATTTCAGGACTGATGATAAAAAACGCCATACATACGCCTCAGGTCACGTGATCCCGCGGAATGCCCGGATACCGGCACGCTCCAAGGAATTTTACCGTCGTTTGTATATCAAGGTTATTCACAATCCGGCCAAAATGCGGGAAAAACGAGAGGATCCGGGTAATCTCGCGGATGAGTGTGCCCGGTTTGTAATACGGGCACCCTCACGCGTACTTTGCCGGATCGGCATCGAACTTCTTCTTGCAGCCCGGGCCGCAGAAGTAGTATTTCTTCCCCTTGTACTCGCTCGTGAACTTTGCCGTCTTCTCGTCGACGGTCATCTTACAGATCGGATCGATAGCCATCCTTTCGTCACCAGTTGATCCCTTTTTTGCTTCCGGTATATACCCTTTGAGGAGGAGCGAGAGGGTCACGACCGTCACCGAACTCGCGGCCATCGCGAGGGCGGCAAGTTCGGGCCGGAACACGAAGCCGGAGAACGGGTAGAGGATCCCGGCGCCCACCGGGATAAGCGCCGCGTTGTAGGCAAACGCCCAGAAGATGTTCCCCCTGATCCTGCCCATCACTTTTTTCGAGAGTTCGAGCGCTGCCACCGCATCGAGCAGGTCGTCCCGCACGAGGACGATCTCCCCGCTCTCGATGGCGATATCCGTCCCGCTGCCGATCGCGATCCCCACGTCCGCCTGTGCAAGTGCCGGGGCATCGTTGATCCCGTCGCCGACAAACGCGACACGCTCCCCCTGGTCCTGCAGGGCTTTGACCTCCGCGGCTTTTCCTCCCGGGAGGACTTCGGCTGTCACCCGGTCGATCCCGAGCATGCGGGCGATGGCTTCTGCCGTGCGCCGGTTGTCCCCGGTCACCATCACAACGGCAGTACCGTGTGCCCTGAGCCGCCTGACTGCATCCGCGCTGGTTTCCTTGAGCGTATCCGCGATCGCGATGATCCCCGCGGCCCCGTGGCCGGAAGCGACGAGAACCACGGTTTTGCCGTCCTGTTCGAAGGTACGGATCTTCGCATCCATGCTGTCCGGGAACGCGATGCCGTTCTCCTGCATGAGCGTGCGGTTGCCCACCAGCACTTCTTCGCCGAGCACCAGCGCACGGACCCCTTTGCCGCCGGCAGTGTCAAACTTCTCTGCCGTGCCAATCGTCACTCCTTTTGCCTGTGCAGCACGGACAACCGCCTGCGCGAGCGGGTGGACGGAGTTTTTCTCGACGGTGGCAGCAAGGGAGAGGAGCGTCTCGTCCGTGATGCCGTCTGCCACGATATCGGTCACCTCCGGTTTTCCCCTGGTGAGCGTTCCGGTTTTGTCGAAGATAACGGTCGTGACCTTCTCGGCAACTTCGAGCGTCTCGCCGTTTTTTATCAGGATCCCCAGCTCTGCGCCTCTCCCGATCCCTACTGTCACTGCCGTCGGCGTTGCGAGGCCGAGCGCACACGGGCAGGCGATCACGAGCACCGATATGAGTGCCGTGAGGGCAAAGAGCAGCGTTGCACCGAGGACGAAGTACCACACGATAAATGCCGACGCGGCGATGAGAAGGACGGCCGGGATGAAGTACGTGACCGCCACATCCGCGATCCTCTGGACGGGCGGTTTTGAACCCTGTGCGTCCCCGACGAGCTGTATGATCTGTGCAAGAACCGTCTCCTTCCCGATCTTTGCGGCTTTCACCGAGAGGACGCCGTTCGTGCTGATCGTGCCGCCGACCACCCGGCTCCCTTTTGCCTTTAAGGAGGGGACAGGCTCGCCGGTGACCATCGACTCGTCCACGTAACTCTCGCCGGCCACAACCTCACCGTCTACCGGGATCCTGCTGCCAGGTTTAACGACTACAATGTCGCCGACCACCAGATCCTCGATGGCGACCTCGGTCTCTTTCCCGTTGAGGATGACCGTCGCGGTCTTTGCCTGGAGCCCGGCCAGTTTTCTTATCGCATCGGAAGTCCGGCCTTTCGCCCGGGCTTCGAGATACCTCCCGAGCATTAAAAACGCAGCGAGCATGATCGCCGTATCGTAGAACATGAACTCGCGGGTGAGCACGATCGAGAACGTACCAAGCACACTTGCGGCATACGCGACGCCAGTGCCCATCGCGTACATGACATCCATGGAGAGGGTTTTGTTCCTGAGCGCCGTCCACGCGGCCCTGAATATGGGGTAGGCAACGTAGACAAAGACCGGCGCCGAGACCACGAGCATGATATACCCGAGCGCCTGCATGGAGATACCGATCGGCACCCACATGAGTACCATAAGGGGGATGCTGACTGCAAACCCGATCGAAAACCGCATCAGCTTGTCGTGGAGGTCGGCGTCCCGCGCCGCCTTTTCCGCCTCGTCGCTCACCTCGCCGGCAATTCCGAGGTACTGGTAGCCGGCATCCTCGATTGCCTTTTTCATGTCTTCGACTGATGAGAGGGACGGGTTGTAGGTGACATACGCCCGCTCGCTGCCGAGGTTCACGTTTGCGGTGACGACCCCGGGCAATGCCCGGAGTGCCGCCTCGATGGTCTGGACGCAGGTGGCGCACATCATGCCGCCGCCCCTGATCACAACCTCCCGGTTGGTCACGTCGTAACCGGCGTCACGCACCGCTTTTTCGAGATCGCCAAGGGAAACCTTCAGGGGATCGAACTCCACCCGGGCGGTATCGGTCCCGAAATTTACCTGCGCACCAGCGACATTCCTGACGTTTGCAAGCGCTTCTTCCACGGCAGCTGCACACGTCGCGCAGTGCATACCGGCAATCTTGAGTTCGGCTTTTCTCTTCTCCGGTTCCGGCACAAGCTATCCCTCCTGTAATAACAGGGTTTCTTTGTCCGGCATCTCTCTTTTTTCGTGTTTATAACGTTTCTGAAGGGAGCAGTTTGGTACGGGTGGAATATTTATTGCGCTGCACGCTGACATGCAGGAACGAGTACGTTTGAGGGATCCTATGAAGGTGACCATCGATCGGATGCAGTGCGTGAGTTGCGGTTCGTGCTGGGATACGTGCCCGGTGCTCTTTGTCCAGAATACGGATGACTCGTTTTCGCAGATCGTTCCCGAGTACCGTGAGAACGGGGATCCCGCAAGCAGTGTCACGCTTCCCGATACCATCGACTGCGCCCGTGATGCCGCTGACCTCTGCCCGGCGGCGATCATCGCCATCGTGGAGTGACCGGCAGGCACCCGGAGAGAAAAGGCCGGCCGGGTTCACTCGCGGATCATCGTAAGGATCATCCGGAACCGCTCGTGGGCAAAGACCGCATGCGGCTTGTTCGCCGGCAGGATGATCATTTCGCCGGCGCCGATCACAAAGGACGTTCCCGCGATCCGGATCTCCGCTTTGCCGTCGGTCACCATGAGGACGGCATCGTAGGGAGCGGTGTGTTCGGAGAGCCCTTCTCCCGCATCAAAGGAGAAGATCGTGATCGAGCCGGCTTTTTTAAAGACGATCATCCGGCTTGCCACCGTGCCGGGTTGGTACGCGACGAGGTCGTTTACCCCGAGAACTTTTTCCCTGAGATCTTCACGTCCGGTATCGGTCATAACAGGTTCCTGCACAGTGTTTTTGTGTGCATGCTGATATCTGTACCCGTCCTGCATAAGGCCTTCCTTTCCGGGACAGGAAACGAAAAACTCTTTTCCTCTTCATAATGAACCGTGGGTGCCCCCCTCTCACGCTGACAGATGAGGATAAGGAAAGCAGCTCCTCAAAAAAAGTGGAAGACATTTGTTGCAGCCGACACAGGAACACGTTTTTTTTACAACCCTTACAGGATAAATATTGGAAAAGACTACAAAAATTTGGGAACAAGAGTTATTAGCGCTCAAAATATTGAAGGAAATGCAAATGTAAAGTCCCTTTCCGCAAAACAATCTTGTGAAGAAGGCAAAAAATTTTCAGATTGGATTGTCGATAATTTTCTTTGTTGTCTTGTTGGAGACACAAGTAAAAGAATATTAGAAACTGCATTTGGTGAAAGTCCAGATTTACCGATACAGAGCACATTTCATAATAGACAAAGAAGAAGTATCACCCAAATGACGTAAGATAATCTTTGGTGATCACTGAAACTCCGCACTGTTTTCCTTTTATTTGCATAAAATGAGACATTATTACTCAAAAGTAGTTCCTGACTATCTCGTCTGTTTATGAAATCAATAACGAGCAAAATCACTACGCAATGTTAAAAAGCCATAATAATGCGACAGGACTCCTCTCCAGGCAGTATATATATTAAATATTGTCAAATGCTCATACCAGGAAATTATGGACAAACTCCGCATCGTACCCGCGCCTGAGTATTCAGAAGAAGTGATAAAATACACCAGCCTTGTCAACGCGGTTTCGGTCGCAGGACATCCGGTAACAATCTCATCGATGAACGACAGCCGGGTAATCCCCGCCATCCCTGCCGTATTCGATCAGTACGTCATCCCCATCATCTCGATCCGGACCCCTTCGCCTGAGGACATCTTTATCCCCCTGGATGGCAGGGAGTTGGAAGGTGGCAAGGGAGACGGTAGCGAGGCTGACAGGCGGCGATCGCCGTGATGCCCAGGATGCTGCGGAGCACCCTTGCGATCTTCAAACGGGACATCAAGAAGTTCCTGAGTAGCCCGTTCATTATCGTGATGACGCTCTTAATACCGGTCATGTACCTCGTGGTCTTCGGGAATGCGTTTGGGGGCACCCTTAGCCACGTCCCGGTCGGCGTCGTACAGGAAGCCCCGCCCTACAACGACACGCCGCTCTTTACGAGCGCTTCATATCAGCTCAACCACATCAATCAGGGAAGCCAGAACGATGCAGAGAAACTTCTGGATGTGACTGTTTACCCGGACGAGGCCCAGGCCAACCAGGACCTGGAGAACGGGAAACTATCGGCTGTGATCGTTTTCCCTTCATCGGTTACAAACGACAACGCGGTACGAGTCTACGTCGATAGTTCGGACTCCGTAACACCCCCGGTTGTCGAAGCGGCGGTAGATCAGGTCCTGCTTGACCTCAAGGCGAAGAACCCGGTCGTTATCAACGAGATCTACGGGGACATCACGTTCCTCCAGTTCTTCGGTGTGGGCGTGATCATGATGGCTATCTTTACTTCCACCTCGTTTGGTGGCGGGATCGCGCTCATCAAGGACCGGGAGAACGGTATCCACGAAGGGTACCTGGTCACGCCGGTCAAACGCTCCAGTATCATCATGGGGATTATCGCAAGCGGCACCGTCCGGGCGTTCATCGCGGGATTTACTATTTTCTGGATCGATCTGCTGGTCACGGGTCTCATACTCCAGAGTTTCCAGGAGTTTTTAATGGTCCTGCTGGTAATCCTTATCGTCTGTGTCGGGGTGACGAGCCTCGTTGTATCCGCCGCATCCCGGTTCTCGGTCCAGCAGGAGTACCAGTCGGTAATTGCGTTTCTCAACCTGATCCTGTTCATGACCTCTGGTGCTTTCTACCCGGTGATCGGAATGCCAGGATGGCTGCGCTGGATCACGATAATTAATCCCGAGTACTACGGCATCCATGCCCTGCGAAGCATCGTCCTCAGGAATCAGGGTCTTAACGTGATCGGTCAGGATCTCATCGCCCTTTTGATCTTTTCCACAGCGATGATCATCCTCGGGATCGTTACCTACCGGCGTACGCTGGAGTGATATCATATAGTTTCTGCTAATTATGCAAATTAAAAGAAAGAAAATGCGACTTAATAAAATTAATTTTCTTCATCAGAATTGTAAGGACCAATAAAATATCATTTCAAAACAAGTTTATAATACTATACCAATGAGGAAATTTATGCACGTTAGGATAGTTGCGGAGTGCTACAATTAATATCCATCCTGTATCGAAGGTATTAACGGGTGAACTTTTATAATAGTATATTAATGGACGCAAGATCCGAACCGACACCATTTGATCAAAGGCTCTTTTTTATCTTCATCGTCACGTTTGCAACGATGACAGTGTTCGAATTTGCCGGCCATTACGTCTACCCGTACCCTCCCGAATGGCGCTCGAACCTGATCACGAGCCTCTTCACGAGCGGGCTTGCTGTCATCATTGCCTACTTCCCGCTCAATGCCTACTATGACATGAATACCCAGCTCCTCTCTGAGGTGGCGAGACGCCATGGCGTGGAGATGGAATTGCGGGAGCGCAGGGAGCGCCTGAAAAAGACCAACAAAAAACTCACGATGCTCTCGACGATCACGCGGCACGACATCAAGAACACGCTGACCGGCCTCGTCGGGTTCCTGCAGCTGGTCAAAAATGAGGCTTCGGACAACCCGCACCTGCAGGAGCACCTCAATAAACTGGTGGAATGCAGCGAGACCATCGAACAACAGATCGAGTTCACCCGGTATTACGAGGAACTGGGAACAGGAAATGCAGCGGTCAGTTCCCGAAAAATGATTTCTACAGAGCCTCCCAATGATTTATATGATAAACCCGATGTATACACATTCGTGAAACGAGAATGAACTGGGTGTTTGCAGTTCTTGTAATTATAATAATCGTCATGGGTGGAGGTGTAAGTCTTTGTACGAGTAAATCGCCACCAACAATTCAAACTCCTGTTGAAGGGTTCTGGTGCGTCTACGGTTGATACGAAAATTCTTCCAAGATGAAAAATCCGTCACCACCCCTCAACGCACCAGCACCGGTAAGACCATTATATACATCCCAACGGTAAATATTATTTTTTATTTTTCCTTGCTTGTCGCCAATTGTTAAGCAGATTTCAAGGCTTTCCTCCTTAAATTTTGTAGCCTTTTTGAAATCGCTTAGACTATCATAGATGATGCCAAGGTTAGTATAACATTTTGATTCTCCCGCAGATGCAACTGAACGAGGGAACGTAACGTTTAATAGCTGAAATAATACTATACCTCAATAAAGTTTAACGGGTGCGATATGACAAACCAGGAATGGGCCGGAAAAACTGCTTTAATAATGAATGGATTGACATTGGATAAAGCACTTTTAAATCATACAATCAATCAAATAGCACTAGATCCCCAGATTGGATATGCAATTGAATTGATTAAGGAGGAGCAACATAATCGAAAACTTGCCCAATTGGGGAGGAATATTCTTGATAAGTTTGACACAACAGAAATTATACATCCATTATTAATTCCAATATCGGCGCCAGTAAATATAGTTACTTCCGTATGTAAATTATTGTCAAGAAAAAGTTTAGATGATATAATTAAAACTATTCCACACGAAATACCGCCGGAAGAATTACAGTCATTAAATAATTTTTCATATTGGAAAATTTTTCTATCTAATCTATCCGATGCGCAAGGTTTGATCTCTTTAGGCGAATTTAACAATTTAAATAATAAAAAATACTCTAAAGTTAAATATGTCTACTGTAGTCGTCCTTATTATGAAAATATGTACATTGATACGATTCAAATAAAAATGCCAAAAAAGATGCCAGTATTTGATAAAAATAAGGAAATAGGAGCAGATCTGAAATCAAGATGGCAAATAATTGATCGAATAAAGAAAATAAGAGGAGATCAGAAATCAAGGAGACAAATAAATGATCGATTAACGAAACAATATTTAAAAGATTTGATAGATCTACACATAATCTCAATTGTATATGCAGGCCATATTAGTAAAAATGCCAGAGCCAAATTAAGTGAACTTAATAGAATAAAGGATCTTGATACCGATAAAATGGATTATTATCTCATGGACGGAAGTTTCTCTGATCGAAGTTTATTCGGGATTTTTTTTTTAAGTGGCTTCTTAAACTACCTTTTCCAAAAAAAAGATATCTTGGTTGAATTTTCAAATGATTTTTTCAGATCCACGAATCCGACCGACCAAGAAAAATGGTCCCTAATATTTGCTAAAGAGCTTCTATTATTAGCAGGAGACCCAGGGAAAATGGAATTTTTCAAAGAGGGCAGTCACGAACAAAAACCAAGAATTATCATACAATCATTAAATACCTCCCGAACACTGAAAGGGAAAACAAATTTTGAGAATGTCTTTAACTATTCCGAAGACGAGGATTATATTAATATTAGCATTCCCATCAAGCGTATACTTTCAGTACCTTCCTATTATTTAAAAAAATTTGATAATACAACAATGTACGATATAAACCAATTTATTGATTTATATCCATTACCTGATGTCTTCAAGGATGATGATCTTGAATTATTCGCACTGGGGGGGGCTGAACATAACTTACCATTGGCCCATCTTATTAACGTTTTAAGATATAAACAACAAATATCTAGGCATTTTGGTTTTGTTGAAAATGCTTATGATTTGGAAATGAAAAAAGAGAGCAGGGGCAAAAAACCGCAATTTTTAATGTCTCTCGAAAAAAGGGTGAGTGGGATGAATGCCCAGTGGAGAGAGCGAGAGTGTTTTAATTCTGATCCTGAAAATTTTAATCTCGAATATCTGACTAACCAAGCTGAAATTTTAAAAATTGTATATCCTGAGAAAAAAATTTCTGGATTTTCTTTCTATGGGTTTTCTGCACCAATGACAAGAGTTGCTTTTATTGTGTGGTTATTGAATAAAAATGAAGGATTTACACAAAATTTGGAAAAAAAGGATATCGAAAAGAAATCCGAACAAAAAGACGCGTTTGGCGAATGGGCAAGATCAAAAATAGCAGTCTATGAATTGGGTGAAAAGGAATCAAATAACCCAAATGATGAAAGACTTTTCAAAAATATTATGGAGAAACTTGATCAATTTGATGTAATGAACAATTTTAACAAACTTTTAGATCCAAATGAAGATTACGTAACCAAATTATTGATTGAATATGGTGAGTTAATACCAAAATAAAGATCTGTTATTTTTGTTCATAATCAGTAAACCATCAGATATTTCGTGTGGATTGTGGTTATGTTGGGTAGTTTTGTATGGACCATAATTAATATACAGCAACCCGGTTCATGATATCCCTCATGCTGAAAAACTCCTAGTCCAGTGTTACCGAACGAGAAATTCTGATACCTATGTCCTCGATAAAAGGTACGATTCCGAAAGATATTCACAAACTGATCCAAGATGATTTGAACGCGTATTCTCTTGTCCCGATCAGAACCAGAAAACGGAAACGGATATTGTGTCCCATTTGACGAGAACTCTTTAAATCATTTGACCAATACAGATACCATCGATGAAACAAAGTTGAAACCGTATTTTCTGTCCTCAAAAGAAGGTTCGGAGAATCTCTGTAAACACGTAAATTTCAATAACAGATCAAAGAACTCAAAATCAAATTAATCATCTACAACATCTAGAAATTCAATCTCACAATCTTTATCCGGATCTACTACGGAAGAATTCTATAGCGCCATTTTAAGATCGATTTAAAAAAGAACATCGCTTGATGATATCGATTACGCCATCGCCGTTTTCGTAATCTGATACATAATTGACAATTTGTTTGACTTCATTAGTGGCGTTATTGGGTGCGGCTGAGAAACCTACATTTTTTAATATAGGAAAGTCTCCCCTGGTATCCCCTATCCCTGCAACATCATTAGGATCAATATCTAGTTCTTCCAACAGGAATTGAAGACCTGAAAACTTATCGATACCCTTGGGCGTTATATCGATAGCACTTGCCGAGTGGGTAATATTCAAATCAATATGACGTTTTCTTAGGGTATCTTGAACAATTTCAAAAAAATATTCTATTGACATATTGACAGGTGGATCAATACTTATTGAGAAGTCTTTACCCCATTCAAACTTCGCTTTGAAGGTATTGATTATTTCTTTACGGATTACATTTTTTGCCTCTGAAATCTGTTTTTTTATCTGGGGTATCTGTGATGCTATGAGGAAATGTAATCGATAATCATCTTCTTTGGGGTAATAAAGACCTGCTCCATTTTCAAATATTGCGGGTATGTAACCATCTATAGCCCTCATCATTGCTTCAACATATGGGAGCGATCTTCCACTACATAATGTAATTGGTGGAACATTTTTTTTATTTTTTGATTCGCGATTATATTGCCTAACTGTTTTTAAAGCCTCTAAATTAAGAGGTTTACCTTTTCCTGGAGTTAGGCAACCGTCAATATCACAAACAATTAATTTTATCGTGTTTTTCTGACCCCCGTTTTATCAACGATTCAATTATTTTTATTTCTTTGGTTCTGTTTAGCTGTTGCGTTTACGTTTGGTAATCAATATTTATTTTGTTAAAATATTCAAATCAATCGCCAACGCAACAGCACATATTTTCCATTTTTTTGTTTCTCTCAAAACCGGATCTATAATTGTTATTAAAGGAATAACGGAAAATTCAAAATTTTTGTCAAAAAAAAAGATTTCCTGCAGGGTCATCATCCGGCTCACCAGAAAAGAATTCCTTTATCAGAGAGATATCCGGGAATTGTCTCTCTGAAGGTCACCATAACAGGGCTCCGGCCAGGGTGGGGCAACGTATTTTTTGTTTTTCTCCTTCACGATTGACGGCACGTAAGTACAAAAGAGAAAAGGGTGAGATCAATAGACATCCTCGACATAGACCCGGTATTCCCAGTTCTCCGGGAGGTTATGGAGATTGAAGACAGGTACGGTGTACTGGGCCTGCCCATACGGGGTTATACTGACTTCGCTGTACCCGCCTGCCAGCTGCATCCTGCCCGATTCATCATAAATACCCGCGCCGATAACGGCAGTGACCGGCACCGCGGTGTTGGACTTCACGGTCCCGTAAAAATAGGGGGTACCCAGCGATGAGTATCCCACCGCCGTATCAACAATCTCGACGACCGGTCCCGTCTGTGCTGAAGCAGGAATGGGGTGGGATGGTAATGGTGCGGTGGAACCGGGCATTCTGAAATAAATCGCCACGAAGATAATCGCTATAAGAGAAATCAGTAAAATGATGAGGGTGTTTTTCTTCATAACTCCCGGATCCCTTCATTATATCCTGAATATCTGCATTTCGGGCGTCCGATCCCTTGTAAAGAGGAATACATGCGGTTACGCATCACACGTATCTCGACCTCATTCTGTTTTTCGGAATAAGTGCGATGGAATCCTCCTAGTTTTCTCTTATAAGGACGCAGGGGGATTTTCTGTCTTCCGCGATGGCCGGATCTCCCGGAGGATCAGGTAGAGCACATCGACAAGATACCCGAACATGGGCAGGATCGCGAGAATGACCCAGACCGGTGCAAGCATTTTCTGTTCCTTTGC
>Ga0326728_10014291_pt1 | contig 16911 bp, 9 predicted proteins | sample MB3enrmetagenome_FD_207602 | JGI IMG/M metagenome (GOLD analysis project Ga0326728, IMG submission 207602) | Lab enriched peat soil microbial communities from McLean, Ithaca, NY, United States - MB31MN | ecosystem: Environmental > Terrestrial > Soil > Wetlands > Peat | place: USA: New York...
CAGCGATCAGCTTTTGCATGAGGGCGGTGAGCATCCGTTTGACTTCGGTGGTCTCCGCAGCCAGTTTCTCATGGTCGGAGGTCTGGAGGTAATGAAGGTCGCGAGCAAGCAGTAGGTGTTCGCATTGTTGACGACTTCTCGACACAACGAAGGCCCGAGACGGGAGGCCACATCTACCGAAAACTCAGGATCATTGAGAATAAACCCTGTGCGGAATCGCCTCGGTGAGTGCCAGTATCTCGTCCGACACGCCTCGACCGCCAACTTCCAGGCGGCCGTGATCCTCACGTTGATGGAAATGGCGCCGAGGCCGCGGGCCTCGAGTGCCACCCGCCAGGCGCTCACGACGGCCTTGCTGAAGCCGGGGCGAGGCTCCCGGCCGTGCCAAGCGATCAGTTCGTCCAGGGCCAGGTTGTACACCCGCCGCGTAATCGGGGAGGAGACGCCGTCCAGGACCAGCCCCTTGAGCCGGTGCCAATCGGCCGCCTTCCCTCTCAAAACCAGTTCGTTCATAAGGTCCCTTTAATGGGCAATATCGGTAGCCATGTGAACATTACCTCGGGTCCTTGAGGACATCAAGCGAAATGCCGAGATGGCTTGGAGTTTCCCGAAATGAGACTGGGGAATGGGCGCTCGCCGTGAATCCAACGCCATCGGCGCAGCCATCAAGTTTCTGGTTGGGGCATTCCCGCCAGGTGTCGTCGCCGGGACGCGAAACTCGCTACTGAAGAAGGCCGGGCTTCTTTGAACGTGCAGGCGGGATTATCTTGCCGCAAGCGCCGGTCCGCCGAAGGAGAATCCCACCAAAAGCGCAGCCTCGCTCCGGTCGAACTCGCTTGATGCGAGCGAGCTCCCGGCTCCCCACCGGGTGAACCGGAATGCCGGTGCAATATGGAGCGCGTGCCAGTGCATTTCCACGCCGGCGCCCGCCGTGACGCCGTCCGCCGAGAGACTCACTACCGGGAGGCGAAAAGACGGTCCGCCTTCGGCGAACGGATTCACTTTCCCCAATCGGAACCGGTACTTCGCCAGCACCGGAAACTGCCATGTCGCGGCCTCTGTATAGGTGACCGACGAATAGACCGTCCCGTTATCCAGGACCGTCTTGTAATGCTCCCGCAGCGGCCTGTAGAAACCATCCAGTTCGACCGATAGATGGCGCGGTAGGTGAATTTCCATGACGGGGCCGATAATCAGGCCCTTCACCCCGGTCACGTACTCGGTCGCGTTGGCCTGAGTATACGTGTTTCCGGAAGCCGGAATTGTCACGGCGACGTTCCCAGTGTAGGGAGAAATATCCTTGCTCAATTCGCATTCGGCAATCACGCCCAGCGACATCCGTCGTCCCAGGGGGCTCCAGTGCGATTCCGACGCCCGGCTCACTCCCACCAGAAGCTCCACCTGGTTCAGTTGCGACACGGGACGGAACGGAAGCATGTCCTGCGCCCAGCGGGTGTAGCGCACCACCGGCGCGATGTTCAGTGCCCGCCAATGCGTCTCCACGCCAAACCCGGCGCTGACGCCATGGTGGGACGGGAAGAAGTTCAGATTGCCCGTGGCGCGGAAGGAGGGGCCAGCTTCCACGAACGGTTTCAGCTTTCCGCCGCCGAAGCGGTACTTCGCCAGCACGGGAAACTCGAAGGTGACAACCGGGAACGGCGACACGCCGTTGAGCGATCCATTGGGAGCGACGGAAGCTATGGTGGCGCGCAGCTCGCGATACATGGCGTCCACTTCCACCGAGAAGCGCGAATGGAAACGGAGCTCGAACATCGCGCCGGCAATCCAATCTTTGGATTGTGACCACGTACGGACGTTGTAAGCTGTCTCGTTCCGAACTGCATCCGTCAGGCTGCCGCCACCGATTGCGCCAATGGACAAATTTTGTCCCAGAAGGCCGAGCGGCATCCCGGCGATAGCCGTCAGGAACATGGCAACCGCGATGAAGTAGCCTTTCCCGGCAAACGACTTGGGCGAATTGAAGCCGTAGGAAGACACGCCGTCAGCGAGCGGCATCGGAAACGCGGCCACCGCCTCGGCCACTCGCTCCTCATGGGCAGTGCCTATCGACCCGGTGCGCGCAAGTTGGCGGCAGGTAACGCAATCGATACACGTGGCAAGGACGAAAATCGGCCCCTCCGCGTTTTCGGGCAGAGCGCGCTCCCGGTCCGCCATACCTCAGGATCGCACGGCTCTCGATTGCTTTCCGAAAAGCCGGAATCCGCATGGTGAACGCCCTCTTCGCGCGCAAAGGCGGGGAACTCCCGCCGAACCATGTCCTATCGGCTCGCCCACAATTTGCCTCGATATCCGGCAATATCGGAAGCCGCGGGCTTGCCGAGCGGTAATGACACAGTGGACTTAGACGCCACGATCAGAGTGTTGAGCAACGCGGCTGATGTTTTGGACCATGCTGTCGACACCTAAATTGTGCCATACGGCGGGTAGCGGAAAGGAGTACATCCGAGATGAGCGCACCCGGGCTGTGGGCGAATGTAGCGTTCTGATTCGTATTTCGGTTGACATCCGCCGGCATCAACTGCGCACGCGGTCGCGCAAACCTTGGCGGTCGTGATGTCTGGCGCGTTCAGGAGCGCCCGCGCCGGCTTCAGAAGGCGATCAGATGCGCACGCCTAAGCCTGCCCAGGTGGTGACCTGCCGGGTGTAGATGGCTTCTCGTCCCAGGATCGCAGTGAGTGCGGCGGTGGCCGCTACGGTGATGTCCGCCGGCGACTTGGCGCCGGTGCGAATGCTTTCGAAAAACGCCGCCTGGTGCGCGTTCGGATCTTCCTGCACGGGCTCCACTAAAACCACCGGCTTAACGCCCCGGTCCAGCGAATAAGCCGTCGCGGTGCCGAGATCCACCGCCCCCTTGGTGCCATAGACGTAAGTGGGCTGGCCGCCTCCCGGCATGCCCGCGGGGTGGAAAAACATCTGCGCGTAGGAGAGCTTGATGCCGTTGATGTAGTCATAACTCACCGTGTAGCCGTCCATGTTGGTGCGGCCCGGCGGATCGTTCTTCCAGAGCAACGTGCCGCCGAAACCGCCGGCCCGGTCCGGATGGCTCGCGGCGACCCAGTTGCATTCATCCAGGTTGTGCACGGACATTTCCACGATGACGTCGCCGGAGCGCTGGGCATCGAAAAACCAATCCGCGGACGAAGAGTCGTGGGGCAGATCGGCCGAAGCCGTCCGTGCGGCCTTGATCATGATCACGTCACCGACCACGCCCTCGTGGATCTTGTCGATGGTCTGGCGCAACCGGGACATGCTGCGCATCTGCAGGCCGATTTGAAACACGCGCCCGCTGGCGTGCACGGCGTCGATCAGCCGCTGGATCGATTCGGCGTTGATGCCCGCCGGCTTCTCGCAGTAGACGTGCTTACCCGCCTTCAGCGCCGCGATGGCCATTTCCACGTGCAGATCGCAGGGCGTTGCAATGAATACCGCCTCCACGTCCTTGCGCGCCAGAAGCTCGTGGTAGTCCTTGAAGGTGGCAGGCTTGTGGGCGGAAGCCAGGGAAGCGGCCTTGTCCAGGCGATCCGGTTTCAGGTCGCAGAGCGCGTTGACCTTCACGCCCGACTGGGCAAGCACGGCGCGCAGATCGGCGGTGCCGCGGCCCCCCACACCGATCATGCCGGCGCCGATCGGGGCGCCCGCGGCTTGCGAACGGGCGCGGCGGGCCGCTACGGCTGCGCCCAACGATCCCATCAGAAAATAACGTCGATTGACCCAATTCATCTGGCTTCTCCTGCCTGTGCGATTGCCTGCGGGGACTGAATGTCGCGAACCACGGTCTCCACGTACTCGCGGGCGCGCCGAGCCAGCGCCTCCACCTTTTCCAGTTGCGCCGGCCGCGGCACGATCGGCTCGAAAATGTTTTCAAAAGCCAGCGGCATATCGAGCCCCGTGCGCGCCACCGGCATCAGCAGCTTGTAGTGGTCGAGCTCTCCAAAGCCGGGCCCGCAATCCGTGTTGCGCGGCCAGAAGCGGTGATCCTTGATGCAAAACGCGCGGACCTTTGGCCAACACTCCTGAATGTCCGCGATGGGATCGGCGTGCTCGTAATCCATGACATTGCCGCCATCGTAGCAGACGCGGAGGCCCTCGTCGCCGACCTCATCCACGATGCGGGCGCAGTTCTTGCCGGTGCCCGTGTTGCCGCCGTGCTGTTTGATGACCACGGTCACGCCGCTGGCGCGGGCCACCGGGGCCATCTGTTTCAGGTTGCCGATAAATGTTTCGTATTCGCCCGGGGATGTTTTCCCAAAGGTCAGCAGGTAGGGCATTCGGGCTGCCGCCGCCTGTTCGATGCGGCGCATGTGGGCGGGGCCGGCGCCGGGCGCCTCCAACTGGACATTGGAGAACATCATGACGGGCTCCAGTCCCATACCCCGGCAGCGCTCGGCCAGGGCCTTGGCATCGGCCGGCGGGGCATCCACGGCCAGCGCCGGCCGGCGGTCCCCCGGCCCTTCCAGGTGCACGGTTCCCCATACCCCATAGTTGTAACCGGCTCGCTTAATCGCTTCGAGCGAGCGCTGCATCGGAAACTGCTGAAATGGCAGCGTCATGCAGGCAAGCTGAAAGTTCGTGAGTTTCGGAGCGTCGGCGCGGACGGACGCAGACGCTAGCGCGGCGCCCGCGGTCCACAATAATCCCCGGCGCGTCACATGGTTCGGTGGCGGCATGCCAGCGATTATATCTCGGACCCTCGGCTCGCGATCTCGGACACCTGGCTTGAGAGTTTCCACCGCGGCTTTCACGCCAGGCTGAGAATCTTGTCCAGGCCGCGAGAGATCTTGTCGATCTTGTCGGGATCGTTCGGATCGCGGCCAATTTCCGGCGAAACGAAGCCGTTGTATCCGACTTTGACGAGCGCGGCCATGACGGCCGGCCAGTCGATGTCGCCCTCGCCGAGATCGACGTAGCGGCCCGCCTCGCCGCGGGCGCCAAACTTGTAGTCCTTCACGTGCAGGCGCTTGATACGCGTTCCCAGAGTCAGAATCCAATCCTCGGGGAAGCCGAATTGCACGATGTTGCCCACGTCGAAGTGCGCCTGCAGGTAAGGCGAATGGAACACGTCGATAAAGTCGCGCATGTCCCTGGGGCTCACCAGGAATTTGTTCCCCACCTCTTCCGGCGTCAGGATCACTTTTTTCTCGGCGGCATAAGGGATGATCTTGGGCAGCTCCGCGCTGAGCCGGTCCCAGGTTTCCATGTAGCCGGTCTGGAGCTTGCGCCCCCCCAATCCTCCCGGCACCAGCAGGATGGCGCCGCAATTCAGCCAGGAGGCAATGTCGATGGCCCCGTGGAGCGTTTCGATGTGGCGCGCCCGCACCGCCGGGTCCGGGCTGTTCAACGGGTTACGGCTCTCCGGCTGCGACGCCCAGACGCTGGCGATCTGGATGCCCGCCGCATGGGCGGAATCGCCCATGCGCTTGACGTCGTCCGGCGACGACTCCATCGGAATCTCCTGCCCCAGCCGCATCTCGATGGCGTCGAAGCCGGCGCTCTTGGCTTGCCGGAATTTATCGGCGGGCGGGAGGTCGTTGGGGAAAATGATGGAGCAGATGCTCTTGGTGAAACGGGATGACGCGGCGGCCGCGGGCAGAGCGGCGTTTGCCACGGCGACCGCCGACGCGAGGAAAGTTCTACGATTCATGGGTCCAGCATAATCGATCCGGGACCGGTCGAGTGGCCGAACCTCCTATCCAGATGGTGCGCGACCGGTGGTGCAATAGCGCTGGCCCCGATCACAATGCCGGCAATATCGTTCTCGTCCCGAACCGCGCTAGGCTGCCCTGGGCATTCTCCGCTCCGGCTGGGCAGTCAAACTCACGCCCAAAGAGGGGGACGTGGCCGATGCTGACAGCCCCGATATCGTCCGATATCGGTAGGCGCTTCACGGGCGCTAGTATATCGCGAATCGCCGGAGCGGACGCCCGGCGGACGGCGCCGGACGGCGCTGTCCCGCTATGGCTGGAGCGTCAGGGTGGCTTTTCCGGCGGGACCGGTGTAGAGCAACTCGATCGAATGGATGCCCTGGATCTTGCCGCGGTACTGGAAAAAAATCACCCCTGCCTGGGGAAGGGCGCGGTCGCCTTCCGGGAGCGCGGCCCTTTGAACGCGCTGTGCCATCGCGCGCTGCACCCCAATGGGTATGGGGGGCGGCGGCGGTGGCGGCGCATTGAGATCACGCTGCTCGCCGCCTCCGCCGGTGTTCAAGCTGGATTTCGACTTCGATGCGACGGCCTCCGCTGGCACATATTCAGGATCTTTGACGGACGCGATCACCATCCCGTACGGCAGGCTCGGTAAGGGCGTCTTCTTGCCGTTGATGCGGAGCGCAAAGTCGCCGGTGGAAAGCTGGAGCCGTGCACCCGGCGAGCCGAACAACCCGGTTTCGATCGCTACATAGTCTTCCGTGGTCAGGGGGCCTTGCGGCGTGGGGATGGAATGACCCGTGAACTCGGCCGCAATTGTCACCGTGCCCGCGTGAGCCTGGGACTGATAATCGGCCGGAGTCGCTCTCGGCGGCAGGCCCTTCGCCTCGATTGGCGCTTCCTTGCCCGGTGGGCTTGGTGGGTTTTGCCCTTGCACGCACAGACACAGGGCCATAATCGGGAAAGCCATCCTCAACGCCATGGAAACTCGCATAACAACTAAAAAGCTAGCATAGTCGAGGAGCTGGCCGCCGAGGCGCATGAAAACAGGCTCTCCAGGCGCGGCATAGGTTCGAGGAGGCCATCCGCCGGATCGCAGCGACATCGGGCGGGGGTTTTTTGCGGGTCAATGGAGAATCGATCGGCCTGAATCGCCAGCCACTCGGACAATGGATTACGGACCGCGCTGCCAGACGGGCGTTAATACCTCATATCGGTAGCTTGCCGCGGAAGCCCATGTGGTACAGCTTGCCGCTCATGGAAGGTAAGCATAGATCGTCTTCTTTGGATCGTGACGCTGGCCGTCTGAAAGGATATGCTCGATCTGTCGGCGGAGGTTTCCAAAAGAAAGGAATCCCGCTCACTTGGCAAGATATCGCTGGGCCGCGACGGAACCTGCTGCCGCGGCTGCCCGCAGCGCTTTTCGGCCTTCCTCAGTTCTCTTCAAATCGAGAAGAGCAAAGCCTAGGACCTCCTCAGCCCCGCGGTATATCTCGACGCTCGGTGCGAGCTCGTCAACCTGCGTCAATGTCAGAGCCTTCCTGGCTTCCTGCGCCGCCTCTGCCGGCCGCCTGGCCGCCAGCAGCACGCGCGCTCGCGTCAGAGCCATCGCTCCCGACGGAGTCTTGGCCACGGCGATGTTCAACGCCTCCTCGAACGCCCCCTCCTTGGCCAGTATTTCCGCCAATGCCCGCCGCGCCGGCTGGTACCGAGGGTCCAGCGCGCAGGCTTTCCGCGCCAAGGCCATGCTGCTTTCCACGCGAGCTGCCACGGTCACTACTGGCGCCGACTCGCCCGCGTGCGCCAGGGCGTCGCCCACCACTTTCTTGAGTCCGCCCTCTTCGGCAAACGCCTGGCCGTTCGTGGGCCCTTCGAGCACTTCTGCGGACCGTGCGGCCAGGTACCACAGGGTGGCCGATTGCGGGCACTGCCGCAGCGCCGCCACCGCCTCGTCACCGATCGTGCGAAACACGCCGAGCTGGTTCGCCGCCGTCGGCACGCGCAACACTTCCGCCTCCACGCCCGCTTCTATATCGGCGCACGTGAGCGCCTGCGCCTGCCCCAGGGCCGCCCCGAGAGAAAAACAAATGGTAAAACAGATGTTTCTCATGGCGGGCCCATTTCCGTATAGGGTCGTACCTCGAATGGCACGCCCTGCTTCAGGTAGCCGGCGCTCATTAACCGGTCGCGCTCCTTCGGCACCAGGTGGATGCAGCCGTGCGAGTTCGCCAGAAACACCGCCTTCCCCTGGGCCGAGGCCCGCTCGTCGTCCGGCGTGGTGTGCATGAAGTAAGGTGTCCGCTGGCCGTTTCTCAGCAGGTTCCACCCCCATCGGCCGAAATCGTTGTGTTCCCAGGTCGCGGCCCATAACTTGCCGGTTGCCGGATTGATGAAGATGCCGCGTACCTGCGCAACTACGTCGGCGAGCTTTGGGCGCAGTTTGTCCCGCTGCAGGAAACTCATTTGCGCCTGCGTGACCACGCCCTTTGGTCCCGTCGCCAGACGCCACTTGCCCGGCGACGCCTCGAACTCCGCCTCGCCATCGGCGTTGATCCGCAGCGCCGCCCCCCAGGGGATCGCCGACATCGGCCAGCTCGGCGCGATCACGTGAATCCGCGGCCCCAGGACGTAGTTGCCGGCCGGGGTGGGTTCGGCGGTGTGGCCGCCGCGGTCGCCATACCCCACCGGCGGCCCGCCGGCCGCTTTGACGTTCTCCCCGTGGCCACCTACCACGTAGATCGTCCCCTCGGTCGTCCCGCCCGCCATCCGCTCGCCCGGGAAGAACACGAGCCGTACGCCCGTGCGGCCGGTCACTTTTACGGTTACCGGCGCAGCATAAGCGCCTCCCGTGGGCAAAGCCGCTGTAATCGTGGTTTCGCCGTCCTGAAGGGCGGTGATCAGAAAGTGGCGCCAGTGCGGATAGGCGGGGTTGTACGGCTCCTCGTGCACCACGCAAATCGCGCGGTCCGTCACCTCCACAACCAGCTTCTCGCCCGCCGGCCCGCCACCCCAAAGTCCGACATGTGCGTTCTGCCCGACCGCGATCTCCTGGGTCGCGGTCTTTTCAGTCCATCCTTTGTGACTGAGGTTCGCGTATTTGCCGAAGTGTGCCATACTCTCCCGTCGCTACGACCCTCCATAGAGTATACGTTCATGAACGTCTCCTAAAGATGAGTTTTTTTTCGACTCCTGCCGGCCTCATGCACGCCCGAGTGGCGCCGGAATCGCCAGCTCAGTCACTCATGAGAGTCTCCTCGGACGGCCAGTACGGATCGCAGGTGCGAGTGGAAACAGCCCCCACCGGATCACGGATGCCCGATGTAGTCCACAGTGATCACCTGCGCGGCGATGAAGCCTGATTGTACGGCCCACGGTTTCGCTTCGCTTCCTGCCGCGTCGGATGCCGTCGCTTTCTACTTAACCGATCTCGCTGCCAGTCGCAAAACGTCCACCATGATTCGGCGGACATCGGCAATCAGTCAGGCCCATCAGATCACGGGATTTGAGATCCCCTACCAAATCGGCAAGGGTGCGTCGGTCCCCGCCGTTGAGGAGCGTGTATAACAGGCAGAGATCACCCGCGGACGATTTCTGCCTGTTTTACAGGCGAGCAGGCCCCGGCAGGCCGGCCTGTGGCCGCTGGGCCGCTTGCTCGCACAACAGCCGGCGGCGGCCCCGCGTCTCTGTTATTCGCCGGTTTATCAGGGGGCGCCTGGCAGGCACGAGCGAGTGGCGGAGCCGATCTCGGCCTGCAAAGTGGTCCACATCTCCTCCTCGGGATACTTGGCGCGGGCCGCGTTCAGCTCCACGGCCGCCTGCTTGAGGGCGCCGCGGCCGAGACGTTGGCGGACGCGCTGGGCAATCGCGGCCACATATTCGCGGCGGGCCAGTTGCGCCTGGCGCGTTTCGATTTCCGTTTTCAGACTGGTCCACAGACTTTCGTCGCGCTCTTTGATCCCCGCCGCTCCCAATTCGACGGCGGCTTGGCGGATGTCGTCGCGCTCCAGACATTTGCGCACGCTGGCGGCGATATCGGCCGGCTGTGCGCCGGCCGCGAGGGTGGCGGTATCGTCCCTCTGCGCCGGGCTACCCGACCGGTCCTTCCGGGCATCGATCTCCAACCGCAGGTTGTTCCACAGAGTTTCGTTGTGGTAAAGCGACCGGCCTTCCGCCAACTTCGCCGCCGCGCCGCGAATATCGTCCCGCTTCAGACAATCGCGGATTTGGCCGGCAATGGCCTCCTGTTCGCGAAGCTGCTCCCGCTGCACATCGATTTCGACCTGCAAGCTGACCCACAGGCTCTCGTCCGGGTAGCGGGCGCGCCCGGCTGCGAGAGCGGACGCCGCCTCGCGGATCTCATGGCGGTTGAGGGAGTCGCGCACTTTGGCGGCGACCGCCTCGCTTTCGGCGTGCTGCTGGCGGATCAATTGGAGGGTCTCGGAAGCACGCTCATCGAGCGCTACTGAAACCAGTTGGCTGGCAGCGGATTCGGCCTCCGCCAGGTTGCCGCCACGCCGTTTCCGTTCGATTTCGAGGAGACCGTCTTCGTAGGCGCGGCGGCGGGCCAACTCCTTCTCCAGCGCCTTCCACTGAGGGTTGTGAGAAAACACGGAACGGGTTTCTTCGAGCTGCCGGAGGGCGGCGGGGAAATTCCGGGCCGCGAGCTTGGCTCTCACCTGCGAAGCCACCTCGCGCAGGCCGTCTTCGCGCAGCCCGACTTCCACCTCCGCGGACAATTCGTCGAAAGCCACCTCACCGGGAAAATCGGCGCGAGCGTGGTCGACGGCGGCCTGAGCCTTCTGCCATTCCTTTCCCTGTATCTCACTGAGGATCGCGGCGCGGTGTTGCTGGATGGCCTTGCCGTGCTGGTAGCGCGCGAATTCGCCGCGCGTCCGATCCAGGCTCTGGGCCAACTCCGCGTTATTGGGATACTTCAGGAGCGCGCTCTCGAGGGTGCTGAGCGCCTGCTTCCACTCGCCCCGCTGCTGCAGGTTTTCCGAGGCGGATATGGCATTGCCGGCGAGCTTGCGCTCTTCCTCGGCGGCGGCCGCCGTGCGGGCGGCATCGAGGAGCGCGAGCACGTCCGCGTCGCCCGAGTACTCCGGAGCTTCGGCGATCCGGCTGATTACTTCGGCATATTTGTTGGCGGCCATCAAGGCGCGGCCGGCTTCCAGGAGACCTCGCAGCCCGGCTTCGTGGCGGTGGTGCTGGAGCTCGGTTTCGGTGGTGCGGGGTCCCGGTGACGGCTGGCCGGCGGGCGCCGCTGCGGTGCGCTTGAGTGCCGCGGCCAGGGCGCGGGCGGAGGCGCGCTGGCGGGCGAGTTCCGCATCTTCGGGGAATCTGGCTGCGGCGCGGCTCAGAAACTCGGCGGCTTCCTCAAACGACCGTCGCGCCAGAAGATCGTTGGCATGCTGCTGGCAGGCGGCGATGTCGCGCTGGCGGACCAGGGCGTCCAGCCGTTTGCGCAGCAAGGGGAGCACTTCGGAGGCCGCCGGTTCGTCCGCGAAGTTGGCGTCCAGAAAAGCGAGCATCTGGACGGCGAGGTCGACGTCGCCGGCCTGGATGGTCTCGCGCGTTTTGAAAACCGCCAACTGGAAACGCTCGGCGCGCACGCGGCGTTCTTCCTCGGCCTTTTCAGCCTCGATGCGGGCGCGGAGGCCGGCCACCCCGGGAGCGCCGGGCCAGGTGCGCTCGAATTCATCGAGCGCGGCCAGGGCCTCGGCGTAACGCTTGGCCTCCATGTGTTCCGACGCGTTGCCGAGTGCTTGCAGCCTGACCTGGTCGCGCTGGTGCCGTTCCGCCTGCTGGCTGATGCGGGGGCGGAGGCGCAAGGCTTCGGCGTGCTGGGGATCGATTTGGAGGGCGCGATCCAGGCAACCGACGGCCTCCGGCAACTCCCCCTTCTGCTGCCTGGCGCGGGCTTCTTCGACCAGGCGGTCGGCCTGGACGGAGCTTTCCAGCCGGCTCCTGGCATCCGCCAACCGCATGCGGACGGCCACGTTGCCGGTGTCCAGCCGGGCGGCGGTTTCGAGAGTCTGTACCGCTTCGGCGAAGCGGCCCTGGGCAATCTGCTGCTCGGCCTCGGTCAGGCGCGCGGCCACGCGATCGCGGTTCAGTGTCTCGCGCAGTTTCTGGTCGATGGTCTCGAGCAACTGGCGGGCCGTGCGATTGCCCGGCTCCAGTTTCTGGGCCTCCCGGACCTTGAAGCGGGCCGCGGTCAGCTCACCGCGATTCACCAGCGCCGGCACATCCTGGAGGATGGCGCCGGCTTGGTCGTGCTGGAGATCGACGAGAATGGCCTCGCTGTCGAGACGCAGTTCCTCGAATTTCTGGTAGCGGAACTCGCGTTCCTTGGCGAGGGCCCGGTGGACGAGAAGCTCGAGCGCATCGGGGCAGCCATCCAGAATTTTGCCCAGCGCCTCGGGTTGCTGAGTAAGGATCGCCAGGCGAAGGGCGGAGGGGTCATGCAGGCTGGACTCGTAAGGGTGCCGGCCGGTGAGAAGCTCATAGCACACGACGCCAAGAGAGTAGATATCGGTCTGCTCGTCAGCCTTGATGGTGGACGTGAACAACTCGGGGGCCAGGTAAGCCACGGTGCCCACGACAAACCCCTCCATGGTGACGGTAACGTTGGGGCGGTTGGCTGCCAGGGCGATGCCGAAATCCATGATCTTCACGGAGCCGTCGTTGAGCAGCATGATGTTGGCGGGTTTGATATCGCGATGGACCACGCCCCTGGAATGCGCGTAGGCGAGCCCGTCGGCGACCTGGTTGACGATGCGGACCTTGTCCATGAGGGACAAAGGAGCCGGCAGCTTGCCGAGTTGGCCCAGGGTTTGGCCTTCGAGCAACTCCATCACCAGGTAAGGCGTGCCTCCCTCTTCGCCGCTGGCGTAGGTTGTGATGATGTTCTTGTGATGCAGGCTGGCGGTGGTCACCACCTCGAGCGCAAAACGCTTGAGAAGGTCGGGATTGCCCTCCGCCAGGAGGACTTTGATGGCCACGGACTGCCGGAAATCGGGATCCCAGGCTTTGTACACCCGGCCAAAGCCGCCGTGGCCAAGCTCCGCCTCGATGGTATATTTCCCGATGCGCGCAATCATCCGCAAACCGCCGCTATTAAACCGTAGTTTATGATAAATACGTTTCCATTGATCATGTTTCTGAACCCCGAGGAGCCAGTACCGGGACTTTTGGTATGTGCCGCCGAACGCCGTACTCCGTCAGTTCCGCTATAATTCTCTGTTCAGCGGAAAATTCCGATGTCCGAGCCATTCCCGGCGAAGATCGGTAAGTACGAGGTCCGAGGTGTCATCGGCGAAGGCGGCTTCGGGCTGGTTTACAAAGCTTACGATCCCACCGTCGGCCGGCCTGTGGCCCTCAAGGTCATGACCGCCCGCAGCACTCCCGACCTGCTCGCCCGGTTTCAGAAGGAAGCCATCGCCGCCGGCAATCTGCGCCACGAAAACATTGTCACCATCTACGAATTCGGCGTCTGGGAAGGCGCTCCCTACATCGCCATGGAGTTTCTCGATGGCCTCGATTTGAGCCAGCTCATGAGTTCCGGGCAGACTGTCAGCCTCCTCGACAAGGTCCGCATCATGACGCAGGTCGGCGAGGGACTCCAGTGCGCCCACGAGCACGGCGTGGTCCACCGCGACGTGAAGCCGGCCAACATCAAGGTGCTGCCCGACGGCTCCGTGAAGATGATGGACTTCGGGATTGCCCGCCTCACCCGCGAGGACACCACCCGCCTGACGCAGCAGGGCGACCTGGTGGGGACCATCCGCTACATGTCTCCCGAGCAGTTCGCGGCCTTCGATGTCGACGCGCTCTGCGATATTTTCGCCTACGGCGTGATCTACTACGAGTTCCTGGCGGGGACGCATCCGTTTGAAGCGCCCGACATGGCCTCGTTCATGTACAAGATCACCGGCGCCGAACCGGTGCAACTCTCGCGGCTGGTTCCAGGCTGCCCGCGCGCCCTCAATCAAATCGTGATGCGCGCCATCGAGAAAGACCGCGATCTGCGCTACCAGAGCCTCGAGGACCTGCTGCTCGACTCGCGGCCGGTGCTCCTCGAACTGCAAAAGGAGCGGGCTGCCGAGTTGCTGACGCTGGCTCACGACCTCTTCTCGTCCGGAGAGGTGGTCCGCGCGCAGGCTTCGCTGAAGGAGATCCTCGATCTCGACCCCAACAATCCCGAGGGATGGGAGTTGCGCGAGCGCATCCAGCAGTCGCTCCACCGCACGAGCGTGCGCCCCAAGATCGCCACCCTGCTGAAGGCCGCCGAGAACGATCTCAGCCGGCGCCAGTTTCCCCTGGCCATCGAGTCGTTGGAGTCCGCACAGAAGCTCGATCCCAACGATTCCGCGATTGCCCGCAAGTTGGCCGAGGCGCGCCTGCAGTGGGATGGCGCGATCCGCGCGGAGCGGCTGCTGCTCGACGCCACGCGCGAGTTCGAGCGCAAGAATCTGACCCTGGCCGAGCGCTTGGCCGCCGAGGCGTTGAATAACGACCCGGCTAATTCCAAGGCCGCCGATTTCATCGAAACCGTGCGCATGGACCTGCGGCGGAGAGACCAGGAGCGGCGCCTGAAGCTGGCCCTGGACGATGCCAGCCGGCTGACTGCGGTCGAGGATTTCGATGCGGCGATCGAGCGGCTCGCCACGATCAGCGACGAGGACGATCCCCAGGGTCAGGCTGCCCAAAAACGCGCCGGCATCCACGCTCTGAAGCTGGAGCGCGCCCGGCAGGAGCGGCTGCGTTCGGAGAAGCAAGTCCTGCGCCGGCTCCTGAAGGAATCGCGGCTGGCCGAGGCTTTGCCGCAGTTGGAATCCCTGGTCGCCGAGTTCCCCGAGGATCGCGACCTGGCGGCCCTGCTGGCCGACACTCGCCAGCAGTTGGCCGCCCTTCGCCAGGCCGAAGACGTGCGCGCCGCCCGCGAGCAGGCCGGCGCGCTCCAGGCTTCCGGCCAGTTTGCCGAGGCCGAGGAGGTGGTGCGCCGCCTGGCCGCGGCTTACCCCGGCGATTCCGAAATCGGCTACCTGCTCCAGGAAGCCGAGCGTCTCCACGCGGAGCACGAGCGCCGCGAGAAGCTGGATCGGAAGCTCCGCGAGATCGAGAAAATGCGCGCCGAACGCCGCTTCGAGGACGCCCGTTCGGCGCTGGACGCAGCCCGAAGGGAGTTCAGCGACGATCAGGGTCTGATCGAGGAGCAGAAGAAGCTCGAATCCGAGTGGGAGGCGCACCGCCGCGCCGAGCGGGCACGCCAGGCGTTGACTTCGGCGCGCACCAAAATCGCCGAGGGGAGCTTCGATTCGGCGCTGCTCTACCTCAAGCAGGCCTTCGCCGACGATCCCCAGAATCCCGAAGTGGAGAGCGTGGTTCGCGAAGCACGCCGCCAGGCGGAAGCGCAGCGGGCCAACCGGGCGATCGATCAGGCCTGCGCCCAAGCCCGCGAGATGGCCGTCGCTCACGATTTCGACGCGGCCATCGCCGTGCTGCAGGGCGCGCTTCAAAGCCATCCCGGCGACCCGCGCATCGAGGGTCTGCTGGATGCCGTCTCCAACCAGCAGCGCGAGTGGGAGTCTCAACAGCGCCTGCGCGAAGCCTTGCGAACCTGCTCGCAACTGATTCGCGAGCGCCGCTATCCGGAGGCCATCCACGCGCTCGAAGTGCATCTGAAAACCAGTCCGGAAGCGCCCGCGCTGCTAAAGCTGCTCGCCCAGGCCAGGGCCGAATGGGAATCCGCCAGGCGCAGCGAAGCGCTGGCGCAGGCCATCTCCGAAATCCAGTCGGCCATCGACCAGAAACGGTTGGACGAGGCCATGGCGCTCGTCGAACACCACTCCCGGGAATTCGGCGGCGACCCGGCTTTTGATGCGCTGCGCGGCCAGGTGGAGGAATCCGCACGCAAGCTGGAGCGCGAGCGCCGCATCGCCGATGCCGAGAGCCAGATTCGCGCGCTGCTGAATCAAGGCAACCGGGCGGCCGCGCTCCAGGTGTGCCAGTCCGCCATGGCGCGCGATCCCGACGCTCCCGGGCTCCTGGAACTGTTTTCCGGCGTCCAGCAGCAGATGGCGCGAGACCGGCGGGAAACCGAAGTGGCCCGGCTCACCGGCAGGGCGCGGCAGGCGATCGCGCTGCGGGATTGGAACGCCGCCGGGGCCCGGCTGGATGAGTTGCGCGCTCAATATCCCGGCGATCCCGCGCTCCCCGCCCTGGACGAAGCTCTCAGGCAGGAGCGGCGCAGGCACGAAACGGAGGTAGCCTTCGCCGCGCTGGAGGATGCCATCCAGCGCCGCGATTGGCCGCGGGCCGAAAAGCAGCTCGCGGCCACGGCGGCGCTGGCATCGGACTCGCCGCGCATCGCCGACGCTCGGGGGCGGATCGAAAGCGGGAAGCGGCGCGATCGGGCCGTAATGGAGGCGCGCACCGCTCTCAAGAAGGAACGCTTCGAAGAGGCGGAAAGGCTGCTCGCGCCGGTGGTATCGGACTATCCCGGCGATGGCGAGGCATCCGATCTGCTGCGCCAGGCCCAGTCGGCGCGCGCCGCCGCCGATGCCGATGTGGCCGTTCGCCAGGGCCGCAAACAGGCCAGATCGCTCGCCAAGGAACTCAACTTCGACGATGCCATCCGCATCTTGCGGGGCCTCGTCGCCAGCTACGGCTCCAACCCCGAAGTGGAGCGCGAGCTCTCGCAGGTTATGCTGCAAGCCGACGTGCATCGCACCGTCCTGCACCTCCAGGAAAGACGCAATGCCGGCGATGCCAAGACGGTGTTTGAAGGCGCCACCCAGATCTTGAACGCCGGCGACTCGCCGGAAGCGCGCGAGTTGCTGGACTGGTCGCGGATCGCGCTCGCTCGCAAGACTCCGACTGCGGCAGCCGCCGCGTCGGCCCGCCTCGCTCCTGCCAGAGAGGCTGAGGTCCGGCCGTTCTGGAAAAAACCGGCGGTCATCGGCGCGGCGGCGGCCGTTGTGGTGGTCGCGGCCATCGTGGCCGCCAGGCTCTGGCCGAGCTCTGCGCCCAGGCAGCTTGTGGTTTCAGCTTCTTCCGTGCCTCGGCAGGGAACCGCCGGCCGGCTATATTCCGGCGCGTTGACTGCCTCCGGCGGCATGGCGCCGTACCAGTGGAGTGTTTCCGCGAGCGCGCTGCCGCCGGGATTGAGCCTGGACGCGGCCACGGGAACCATCAGCGGCACGCCCGCCGGCGACGGAACGTTCGATTTCGCCATCCGCGCGAC
>Ga0326728_10014292_pt1 | contig 16909 bp, 14 predicted proteins | sample MB3enrmetagenome_FD_207602 | JGI IMG/M metagenome (GOLD analysis project Ga0326728, IMG submission 207602) | Lab enriched peat soil microbial communities from McLean, Ithaca, NY, United States - MB31MN | ecosystem: Environmental > Terrestrial > Soil > Wetlands > Peat | place: USA: New York...
GTTCGATGGAGGTCGTCACCTTCCCCGCCGATGCCGTGATCATGGCCACCGGCGGCGTGGGCGCCATTTTCGGCAAGTCCACCAATTCAGTCGTCTGTACCGGCTCGGCGCAGTCGGCGCTGTATCAACAGGGCGCCTGCTACGCCAACGGCGAGATGATCCAGGTGCATCCCACCGCCATCCCGGGCGAAGACAAGCTTCGCCTGATGTCGGAATCGGCCCGTGGCGAAGGCGGACGCGTCTGGGTCCCCAAGCAGCCGGGCGATAAGCGGGCGGCGCGCAGCATCCCGGAAAACGAGCGCTGGTACTTCCTCGAAGAGTGGTATCCGAAGTACGGCAATCTGGTTCCCCGCGATGTCGCCACCCGGGCCATCTTCAAGGTGGTGTACGAGCACCATCTCGGGGTCGATGGCCAGCCGATGGTGTACCTGGACTTGACCCACATCGACCGCAAGGTTCTCGACCGCAAGCTGGAAGGCATTCTCGAAATTTACGAGAAATTCGTGGGTGACGATCCGCGCGACATACCCATGAAGATTTTCCCCGGCATGCACTACACCATGGGCGGCCTGTGGGTGGATTACAAACAGGGCACCAACATTCCCGGCCTCTATGCCTGCGGCGAATGCGACCACTCCATTCACGGCGCCAACCGTCTGGGCGCTAACTCGCTGATGTCGTGCATCTACGGCGGGTTTGTCGCCGGTCCGGAGTCGGTGAATTACGCCCGCAACCTGACCGCGGCCGCCGCCGATGGCGCCTTCGCCGCCGAAAGGAAACGCCAGGAGGAATTCAATCAACGCCTGTTGCGCTCCGACGGCGCGGAGAACCCATTCAAGATCTGGCGCGAACTCGGCGAATTGATGACCAAGAACTGCACCGTCATTCGCTACAACAAGCCGCTGCAGGAAACCGACGCGAAACTTTGCGAACTGCTCGAGCGCTGGAACCACGTCAATTTGAGCGACAAGTCGATGTGGACCAACAGCACCTTCGCCTTCGCCCGCCAGCTCTACAACATGCTGCAGCTGTCGCGGGTGATCGCCCAGGGCGCGCTTCAGCGCGACGAATCGCGCGGGTCGCATTACAAGCCGGACTTCCCGGAACGCGACGACGTCAACTGGATGAAAACCACCAAAGCGTATTTTGCCGCCGGCGCGCCGCGCTTTGAGTTCGAGCCGGTGAATACGTCGCTGGTGACGCCGCGGCCAAGAAAGTACTGAGGACAATAGTAGCTAGTGGCTGGCAGTCAGGCCCCTAGCTACCAGCTGCCAGCTACTAACTACCCGGAGCTTACATGGCAAACAAAACGGTTACTTTCCGAATCAAGCGGCAGGATGAGCCGCAGTCAAAGGCCTACTGGGAAGAATTCGAGATTCCCTGGAAGCCGGGCATGAACGTGATTTCTTCCCTGATGGACATCGCCATGAATCCGGTCACGCGCGAGGGCAAAGCGACCACGCCGGTGGTATACGATTCCAATTGCCTGGAAGAGATCTGCGGCTCCTGCGCCATGATCATCAACGGGCGCGCCCGCATGGCATGCTCGACCCTGATCGACGCGCTTCAGCAGCCGGTCACCCTGGAACCGTTTTCCAAGTTTCCGGTGGTCCGGGATCTCTGTGTGGATCGAAGCGTGCTGTTTGAGAACCTGAAAGCGGTCAAGGCCTGGATTCCGGTGGACGGCACCTACGATCTCGGCTCCGGTCCGCGGCTGTCGCCGGCGGAACAGGAGGTTTCGTATCCGCTCTCCCGCTGTATTTCGTGCTGCTGTTGCATGGAAGCCTGCCCGCAATTCAGCACCGACACGGGTTTCGTCGGCGCCGCCACCATTTCGCAGGTGCGCCTGTTCAACACCCATCCCACGGGAAAGACGCTCAAGCGCGAGCGCCTGACCGCTCTGATGGGAGACGGCGGCATCCAGGAATGTGGCTATGCCCAGAATTGTGTCGAGGTCTGTCCCAAGGATATCCCGCTGACCGATTCGATCTCGAACGTCAGCAAGGAAGTCATGAAACAGGCCATCGTAGACCTGTTCCGCAGCTGAGGAAACAACTCATTAGCCGCAGATAAACGCTGATGAACGCAGATAACAACAGGTCACCGGTAAGCGCCGCCATATTAAGCGACGGAGAACCTGCCGGTGTTTCTGTTTTGATCTGCGTTTTTCTGCGTTGATCTGCGGCAGATTGGTTTTGCATTCGATTAGAAAGGAGCGAAATCCCATCATGCGCAAACTCTCCATTGTCCTGATGTTGGCCATCTCCGCCACCGCCTTATTCGCCCAGGCGGCGCCCGCGGCGAAGGCCGCCGTCAAGTCCGCGGCTCCCGCCGGGCCCAAGGCGATCTTCGACACCACAGCGGGAAAGATTACCTGTATTCTGTTCCCCGACAAAGCGCCCATAACCGTCGAGAACTTCATTGGACTGGCCACCGGCACCAAGGACTGGACCAACCCCGCATCCGGCGCCACGATGCACGGCAGGCCGTATTTTGACGGCACCGTGTTTCATCGCGTCATCCCCGACTTCATGATTCAGGGCGGCGACCCGCTCGGCAACGGCGCAGGAGGCCCCGGCTACCAGTTCAAGAACGAGTACAGCGACTTGCGATTCGATCAGCCGGGTAGGCTCGCAATGGCGAACGCCGGCCTCGACACAAATGGAAGCCAATTTTTCATCACTACTTCGACCCAACCGCTCTACCAGCTTGACGGCAAGTACACGATTTTTGGGCAGTGCGGCGACCTCGACGTAGTCAAAAAAATTGCCGCCGCTCCTAAGACCTTCGCCATGAATGGCGAACAAAGCAAGCCCATCAACCCGGTGAAAATCACGAAGTTGACCATTGTGAAGGCCGGCACGGCAACTCCGGCAAAGCCCAAGCCGACGGCTCCGAAGCCGTAGCCCTTTTCACCGCAGAGGACGCAGAGAACGCAGAGGAAAACCTTCGGAGAGGAAACCTGCCGGCATCTTTAGACCTATGGGAGATCGATGATAAGCGGGTGAACAGAGATAAGGCCAAAGACCTTGATCGGAGCCAGGTAGTCTGTAATAGCGCCCAACATTCCGTGCTCATGATTTTTCCCAAAGGGTTTTTCCTCTGCGCCCTCTGCGTCCTCTGCGGTGAAAGTCTTCTCCCCCTTGTGGCCCACGTCATCTGCCTGTAACCTGTAATACGACATCCGCAGCCGAAAGGAACGCTATGGCTCGTCAGCCCGGAACTTACGCAATTTTTGATACTTCCGAAGGACAAATCGTGTGCCGGCTTTTTCCGGAACAGGCCCCCAAGACAGTTGAGAACTTTGTTGAACTGGCCCAGGGCAAGCGCGACTGGAAAGATTCGGTCAGCGGCAAGCAAGGGCCTGGCCCCCTGTACAACGGCACCGTGTTCCACCGTGTCATTCCCAACTTCATGATCCAGGGTGGCGATCCCAGCGGTACCGGCATGGGTGGTCCGGGATATAAGTTCGCGGACGAGACCAAGGGGTCGCCTCACAAGTTCGACCAGGCCGGGAAGCTGGCCATGGCCAATGCCGGCCCCAACACGAATGGCTCCCAGTTCTTCGTCACGGTTGCCCCCACGCCCTGGCTGACGGGAAACCACACCATTTTTGGCGAGGTCGTGGAAGGCCAGGATATCGCCGATAAAATTGCCAATGTTAAGCGCAATTCCCAGGACCAGCCGCTGAAGCCGGTGGTCTTGAGTTCCGTAAAGATCGAGATTAATGGTTAGAAGTCAGGAGTCAGGAGTTAGAAGTTAAAATCGGACGATCAGTATCCAATTGGCTTCTAACTCCTGACTCCTGTCTTCTGACTCCTGGGTTCAAAATGATTCCCGCCAACACGCTTTGGGTCGCGGTTCTGGTTATCGTCGTTATGTACGTCGTCGCCCGCTGGGTCCGTTCCCATACGACCACGGAAGAAGAGCAGGAACAACTGCCTCACTACAGAATCCGCTCTGGTGGGATAAGTACGACGGAACATCCCGCGACGAAAGGCAGTCTGACCGTAAGCCGTTACTATTTTCGTCAAACCGACATCGAGACGGGACCCGCCGATACCGCCGACTTTTTCGACGAGCTGTTCATTGATCTGCGCGACGCGGAATCCGGCCAGGTTTGGGAGAATTCCATTCATGTGGCCACCCTTCGCGGTCTGGACCGCGTAATGGCCGAAGAACATTGGGACTCGGTCATCGGCACCGAACTGCTGATCGTGCGCCGCTACGATCTGGACACCATCCTGCACGGCGCCGTCGACCATCTTCAGGAAATCTACGAAACCCAGGTCCAGTTGGTCGGCCACGGGCCCGCCGCGGAACCGATGGCCTGAAAACCGCAATTGGCAATTGGCCGTTGGCAATTGGCTTAGATGCGGATTGAGCCAAAATATGGGAGAGCGTTCTAGCGCTCCAAATAATATTGTCATCCCGAGTACGCCTATGCGGACAAAGGACCTGCTCTCTCGTGCGAGTGCACAAAAACAGCAGGTCCTTCGCTTCGCTCATAATGACAAATATTGTTGTGCGGCTGGCAAAAGCGATAACTGCTCAATCATTGGCTTGTTACCGGCTCCGGTTCAGGCCAATCGCCAATTGCCAATTGCCAATCGCGAATTCCGCCTACACTCCAATTACCGCCACCAGCTCTTTCACTGCCGCGGCGCTGCGATCGAGAGCGGCTTGCTCTTCGGGTTGCAGTTTGATTTGGATGATTTCCTCGATCCCCTTCGCGCCCAGCTTACACGGCACCCCGACAAACAGCCCTTTGACGCCGTATTCGCCTTCCAAGTAAGCGGCGCAGGGCAGAATCTTCTTCTTGTCTTTCAAGATCGCCTCGGTCATCTCCACCGCGGCCGCCGAAGGCGCAAAGAACGCGCTTCCGGTTTTCAGCAGCTTTACGATCTCGGCGCCCCCATCGCGCGTGCGCTGTACCAGTCGCTCCAAAACATCCGGCGCCATAAGTTCCGGCAGCGGAATGCCGGCGACGGTGGAGTATCGCGGCAGCGGAACCATGGTATCGCCATGGCCGCCGAGCACAAACGCGGTTACGTTCTCCACGCTGACGTTCAATTCCTTGGCAATAAACGCGCGAAAGCGGGCCGAATCCAGCACCCCGGCCATGCCGATCACGCGGTGGCGCGGAAAGCCGCTCTGCTTGAAGGCAGCCTGCGCCATGGCATCCAGCGGATTCGATACCACGATCAGAATGCAGTTGGGCGAGTACTTCACCACCTTGCCCACCACGTCGCTCATGATCTTGTAGTTGATATTCAGCAGGTCGTCGCGGCTCATTCCCGGCTTGCGCGGCACCCCGGCCGTAATGATCACCACATCGCTGTTGGCCGTGTCCTCATAATTATTGGTGCCCACGATATCCACGTCCCGTTTAGCGATGGGCATGGACTCCAAAAGATCGAGCCCCTTGCCTTGCGGCACGCTTTCAATAATGTCGATCAGAACCACGTCGGCGAACTCGGCCGCCGCCAGCCAATGGGCCGCGGTCGCGCCGACATTCCCTGCGCCTACTACCGTCACTTTCTTCCGCATGAAAATCCCTTTCCCAAGTTAAATAGCACCACTCAATATAATAACCTTCACCACGGAGGCACCGAGGAATGTCAAATTTGTAATTTGCTATTGTTTACACAATCTTGAACACAACCCGCAGTTCAATTTGAAATTACAAATTACCAAATTACAAATCTTCCTCCGTGCCTCCGTGGTGAAAACAGAAATTATTTCGCCGCCGCCAACGACGCCGGCATATTCTCGATGATACAGGTTGCAAACTCGCTGCACTTCACCTTGGTGGCCCCTTCCAGCAGGCGATGGAAGTCGTAGGTAACCTTCTTCTGCTCGATGGTCTTCCGGATGCCGCCTTCGATCAGCCGTGCGGCCTCGTGCCAGCCGAGGAAGTCGAACATCATAACCCCGGATAACATCACCGAACTGGGATTGATCACGTCCAGGTCGGCGTATTTCGGGGCGGTGCCGTGGGTGGCCTCGAAGATGGCGTAACCGTCGCCGATGTTGGCGCCGGGAGCGATGCCCAACCCGCCAATTTGTGCCGCGCACGCGTCGCTGATGTAATCGCCATTCAGGTTCGGCGTAGCCAGCACTTCGTACTCGTCGGCGCGGGTAACCACCTGCTGGAAAATCGAGTCCGCGATGCGGTCGTTGACCATCAGCTTCTTCTTCCACTGGCCGTTGCCGTGGGTCTTATAAATCGCTTTGAGACAATCGGAAACTTCCTTCTGCACCGCCTGCTGGAACGCGGGCGTGGCAAATTCCAGGCCGGGTTCCACCAGGCTGGCGTTTGCTTCCACGGAGAGGTCGGGATTCTTATCCTTATTGTCGAGAATCCAGCTTTCGCGCTCGGTGACAATCTGATCGCGGAACTCTTCCACCGCCAGGTCGTATCCCCACTGCCGGAAGGCGCCTTCGGTGAATTTCTGGATGTTGCCCTTGTGGACCAACGTGACCTTCTTGCGGCCATTCTCCAGCGCATGCCGGATGGCCATGCGCACCAGGCGTTTGGTGCCGAAGATGGAAATCGGCTTAATGCCCACGCCGCTGTCGGCCCGAAGTTGTTTGCCGGTGCCGGCCAGCATTTCGTTATTCAGAAAGTCGATCAGCTTTTTGACTTTCTCGGTGCCTTCCTGCCATTCGATGCCGGCATACACATCCTCCGTGTTCTCGCGGAAAATAATGACGTTCATGCGCTCCGGATGCTTCACCGGCGACGGCGCGCCGTAATGCTTCACCGGGCGAACGCAGGCATAGAGGTCCAGGATCTGGCGCAGAGCCACGTTCAGCGAACGGATCCCGCCTCCCACCGGCGTCGTCAGCGGCCCTTTGATTCCGATCCGCAAATCCTTCATCGCATCAATGGTTTCCTGCGGCAGCCATTGATTGAACTTCGCCATCGGCTTCTCGCCGGCGAAGACTTCGTACCACACCACCTTGCGCTGGCCCGAGTACGCCTTTGCCACCGCCGCGTCAAACACCCGCACAGAAGCCTTCCAGATATCACGCCCCGTGCCGTCCCCTTCGATAAAGGGAATAATCGGGTTATTGGGAATGCTGTACTTGCCATCCTTGTACTCGATCCGCGCACCCTTATCCAGGGGCACCGGAATGCCGTTATAGACCGGAACCGCCATCGAATTCCTCCTTGAAGGAAGGTTTCAAAGTTTCAAGGTTTCAAAGTGTCCGGGCGCCGGAGTCTCGGGATTTCGGCGGCGCGCATTTGTCGCTATGAAAGGTTTCCGAGATATCGATCTCCACGAAACCCGGGGTGCCGTCTATTCCTTTTGGCGTCCAATACCTTGAAACCTTGGAACTTTGAAACCTTCGCAGAAATCTTGAAACGCCCACATCTTCTTCTACTATCAGACCACGAGTTGAGGAATTGATCAATCGGGCATGAAAAAATTGTCGCAAATCACAGCCTATTGGAACGCAACTCGCGAACCCACAATAGAATTGTCATTCTGAGCAAAACTCAGGTCCGCAAATGCCCATGATCAGCAGGACCGGCTTAGCCGCTCATAAATTTCCCGGACGCTCAACATGGTGCTTTGCAACTCGCTTTCGAGGCCATCGGGGAAACTGCGTTGCAGCATTCTGGCGCATAATTGCTCGCAGGCCGCCCGCGCCGGTCCGGAAACCGGCAAGGTCTTACGGGCATGCCCGGTCACCAACCGGATGGCGTGCTCCGCCGTTCGCAGAAGATCCGCATGCTGTTGGAGTTTCTTCCCCTCCTCAGCGTCCAGCAGGCCGCGATCGCACAGCTTGGCCAGCCGCTGGCGCAAGTTACCGGGCGTCCCGGTCATGCCATGGCGCACCAGCCGCATGGTCGCCAGAAAATCGATATCGTACAGCCCGCCCGGCCCGTTTTTCAGATTGTCCGGATCCTTATCGCTCTTTTCCAAGCGCGTCCGCATTTCGCGCACTCCCGAAACAAACTGCTGGTCGCCGGCAAAACGCCGGAACAGGCCGGCCACCGCCGCCTGAACCGCCGTGGCTAATCCGTGGTCGCCGCCGACATGCCGCAGCTTGGTATAGGTAAGCGCTTCCCACACCTGGGCCTCGCGCGCAAAATACACTTCCAACTGATCCGGCCTGGTCACCAGTTCCCCTTCGCCGCCGTGCGGGCGTAAACGTGCGTCCACGGGGAACACGGCGCCTTCCCGCGTGTACGCGGAAAGCGCTTCCACCATGCCCTGTCCTACGCGGCGCGCGTCGGCCGGGTCGGTGTCCTTATCGCAAACGAATAACAGGTCGGCATCGGAAAGCAGGTCGTGTTCACAAGTGCCCAACCGTCCCAAAGCGAAGACGGCAAATCCGGGCGGCGGACGCAGAATCGACAGCGCCGCACGGATCACTTCATCCGCGGCTTCCGTGGTTTCCGCCAGCGCATTCCACACCGGTCGCGCCCGCATCACGTCGCGCGCGCCCGAAGCGAACATTCGCGAGCGATAGCGTTCCCGCAGCAATGCCATTCTCTCCGTATAGGAAGCGTCGATTTCCTCCAGATAGGCCAGGGCGCGGTCCGGTATCGTCCCGGCGCCACCGGCCTCAGCATCGTTCCCGCTGGCTGCTTCCGGCAATAACGATGGCGGGAATAGCGCTCCCGATTCCGGAATCGCCGGCGCCGTTCCCTCTCCGCCGTCCGCGCGCAGAGGCGCCGTGGTCTCCGCCGCCAGGGTTTCCAGGGTCACGATCTCCTCCGGATGCCGGATCAACATATCCGTCAGATAATCGCTGAGGGCGAAGACCTCCACCGCATTGATAATGGCGCCGGGCGCGTGTACCACGGTGGCATATCGCTCCGAAGTGGTAAATGCCGACGCCAGGAACCGGTCGAGGTTCCGCCGCGTATGGATGTCGAGTTCCGGACGCTGCGTGAGTTCGTAAATCGCGGGCGCGTCCACCGCCAGACGATCGGGAACCTGCCGGCGCCGCCTTTCCCGGCTCTCGCTGGCGCTACGCAGCCGGAATTCCGCTTCCTCATCCCGGAACCGTACCTGCTGTTGATCCACGATGCGGCTGTAAATTTCCGCCACCGCGTTCATGCGCTGCCGGATGCGCTCGATCAACTCACCCGGCTGGCCCGGCCGCCGGTCCCCGCCCGGCGCCAGATGGTCTTCGCCGGATGGAGTCATCACCATGCGCGCCAGCACCTGCAGCTCGTCTTCCTGCGCGGGCAGCCGGTGGGTCTGCTGCCCGTGCCGCAGTTGCATCCGGTGTTCGACCGTGCGCAGGAATTCATAGGCGCCCGTGAGTGCCTGGAATTCATGGCCGCCGATGTGCCCTTTGTCGTGCAGTTTCTGCAATGAAAATAAAGTGCCGCCCGAGCGCAGCCACGTCTCCGCGCCGCCGTATACGCGTTGCAGGCACTGCACCAGAAACTCGATGTCGCGGATGCCGCCGCGGTCGAGCTTTATGTCGATGGCTTGGCCGTGCCGCGCCATCCATTTCCGCCGCCGGGCGCCGATCTTTTCGCGCGCTACCAAAGCGGTTTCAATGGCGGCAAAATTGACCTTTTCGGTATAGACAAAAGGCTGCACCTGGCGGATAAACTGCCGCGCCAGCGCCTGGTCGCCGGCCGAATGGCGCAGCTTGATCAGCGCCTGCCGCTCCCAGTCGGCGGCCAAATGCTCGTAATAATGCAGCGCTCCGGCCAGTCCGATGGCCGGCTCGCCTTCCCCGCCCTGCGGGCGCAGGCGCAAATCGATGCGGAACGGGACCCCTTCGTGGCTCATAGCAGCCAGCGTCCCGGTCAACTGTTGCGCCAGACGAATAAAGTACTCACGATTGGAAATAGTGGCGCCCGGCGGCGCTTCGCCGTCGCCAAACAGGTACAGCACATCGATATCGGAGCTGTAATTCAGTTCGTTGCCGCCCAGCTTGCCCAGGGCCAGGACGGTAAACGGCACAATCACCAGGCGTCCACCGGCATCGAGCCTCTGGGGCGGGCCATAGCGGTTCCGCAGCCGCATGTCCGCATCGCGCAGCGCCTCTTCGATCAGCACGTCCGAGAGCGCGGAAATCTCCGCCGTCGTCTCCGCCAGCGTGGCGATCCGCAGGACGTCGCGTAACATGATGCGCACGTATTCCCGCCGCTTGAAGCGCGCCAGCAGCAGCACCATGTCGGTCTCCAGCGACCGGGAGCGGAAACGCGCGAAGGCCTCCGCAAATTCTTCGCGCGAATGCGTCAGCCCCAGGTTCTTCTCCCGCAGCAGCACCTGGAATATGTCGGGATTGCGAATCAACGACTCGCCCAGATATTGGCTGTAGCCGAAGACGGTGATGGCGTAATGCAAAAGAAAATGGTGCCAGGAAAAAAGCTTCAGCATGCTGGAGGCGCCAGCTGCCGTGAGCCGCTCGAACAAATTGAGCGCGGTATCGGGATCGGGCGATTCCGCCAGCACCTGCACCAGCGGTTGCCGTAACGCTTCCGGCAGACGCTCACGCACACACGCCAGGTTATGCGCGGCAACTTCGGGATGCCGAAACTTGACCTGCGCTAGAGCCGCCGCCTGAGGCTGTAGTCCACTGTGCGTCACAATTTCTCCGTTCGAGGATAGCACGCAGGATCAGTGGCGAGGAGCGGGCGTGAAACCTAAAACGAGGGTTATGTTGACGCTGTGTGAACACGTTGTTATGATCCATATGCGGGGTGGAGCAGTCTGGTAGCTCGTTGGGCTCATAACCCAAAGGTCGGTGGTTCAAATCCACCCCCCGCAACCAAAGATCTCTTTGAAAACACAGCATTTACTGCGGGGCCGCAAAAGCGGTCCCGTTGTTTTTTGGGGCAATGATCCGCCTTCTGTCCATGAATGCAGCTTACTGGTCGGACCCGGATGACTCCCGAGGTTTGGGCGTTTCAAATCGATAACCGGCGCCGCGCATAGTGCGGAGGAGTCGTGGATTCTCCGAGTCGCGCTCGATCTTTTCGCGCAGGCGCCGGACATAGACATCGACCGAGCGTGGAGTAACGAAAGCCGTATCGCGCCATACGGCGTCCAGTAGCTGATCGCGGCTGAATACCCGTCCGGGATGGCGGGCCAGATACTCCAGCAACCGGAATTCCGTCGCCGTGGTCGCCACCAATTTGCCGCGCACCTTTAGCGACATGGCCGCGCTATCGATTTCGAGATCTCCGGCCTGCAAAGGCACACAGGACATGGGTTGTTCAAAACGCCGTAGCACCGCCCTTATGCGCGCCACCAATTCCCGTGGGCTGAACGGCTTGACCATATAGTCGTCGGCGCCGACCTCCAATCCAATCACCCGATCCGATTCTTCCGACTTCGCCGTGAGAAAGATCACCGGCACCGCAGCCAGCACCGGAGTCTGGCGGATGCGGCGGCAGAGTTCCAGGCCATCGCCGCCGGGCACCATGATATCGAGCAGAAAAAGGCTGGGACTTTCCCGCAACGCCTCGCCGAGAACATGATCCGCGGTGAGAAAGAGCCGCGATTCATATCCCGCCGCTTCCAGTTGATATCCGACCAGGCGAGCAATATCCACATCGTCTTCGACTACAAATACGGTACGTTTCACGCCCTCATTGTAGCCGCGCACCGGGAGCATTCCTATAGTTTCGGGCACTCTCCCTGCAGTTTTAACCGTACTGTAACAATGCGAAAAAACCGGCAACGACACCGGCTATGGCAGCTTTGACGTCATTACCGGATTGCTCTTGCGAAACGCTCTGCGTGACGTATAATTCGGGCATTCCGGGGTTTTTCTTAAGGCGAATTTCCGTTGCGGGAGGGTTCAGTGGGAAGACAAGCGAGCGGACCGATCTGGATTGATCCTCCAAAATATTGGGCGGCCATCCAGGGCAAGACGGACGAAGAGATTGAAAAGATGTGGGACGAAATTCTGCAACTGTTGCAGGAAGAAAAATTTGATTTGCTGAGCCGGATTGATTTCGTTACCTGTATAGGCTACCCCTACGAAGGAAAGCGCTTTCCCGCGGCGGCATAGCAGGCGAACCGGCTGCCCTTCTCCCCGCCATCATGAATCCTGATGTGCCATGGCCGGCGCGAGCAACTATAACGGCGAGACTCAGTGCCCGGCGGTCATGCCCGCCACCTGGGCTTCGCGAACAAAGTAGAGTGGCGCCTCCGGCGCCGGAGAGTCAACGCTTTTTCCGCTTTCAACTTTGAACCGCCTCACCAGCGACTTCAGTTCCGTGGCCACAGCGCTCACCTTATTGGGCCTGCCCTTGGGGAATCGCGCCAGTGTTTTATGGGGCCGGCGGATGGAAGCGATGGGTGGGTTCATTTTGATCGCGATCGGATTTGTGAACCTGTGGGATCACAAGGGATAATCGAGGCCAGAAGCCGATGCTGCGTCATACGTTTCTTCACATTCCGGGCCTCGGCCACACTACCGAACAGAGACTGTGGTCACAAGGCATCCACACATGGGAGGACGCTGCCGGGCTGATCGACGGATCGCCGGACGACCTGGACGCTGTCGCTCGCAAATTGCAGACCCACCTGCCGGGGGCTTTTCGCGCACTTCAGGAACGCAATGCTGCCTTCTTTGCGGAACGCCTAGCCAGGCTGGGTGAGTCGTGGCGGATGTTCGGCGAGTTCCGGGATGAGTGCGTTTACGTTGACATCGAAACCACCGGCCTTTCGTCAGCTTATGACGAAATAACAGTGGTTGGCACATACGACGGCAGGAACTTCAGGGCCTTCGTGAAAGGTTTGAACCTTGGCGATTTGGCAGGAGAGTTGAAGAAGCACCCGGTGGTGGTGACTTTCAATGGAAGCAGTTTTGATCTTCCGTTCCTTCGCAGGCGCTTCGCGCCCTTGTTGCCGAAGGCTCATATCGATTTGCGTTCAACGACGCGCAAGTTGGGGTATAGCGGCGGCTTGAAGAATATCGAATCCAGGTTTGGCATAAAGCGGCCAACGCGGATCGCCTCGATGAATGGATACGAGGCCGTGGTCCTTTGGTATCGCTACTGCAATGGAAATAAGGCTGCGCTCGAACAGCTCCTCGAATACAACGAGGCAGACGTCACCAACCTGAAGCTGATCATGGAAAAGTGCTATGAAAGGCTGGCCGGCCAGCTCGCTCAATTCTTTGCCAAGTAAGGGCTTCTGTCCCATCCCGGATTGTCGCTGCACACCTCCGGCGTAAATGACCCGGTAAGCGCATGATCTGCCGTTTACCGGATCACCTTCTACGAGATCATGTTACGGAATCCCGTGCTCAGAATATAACTTGCTGATTCAGTCGTGCCCACCAGACGGCGTGGCGCCTGCCGCGTGATTGCCCTCTCCTCACAAAGTGGGAACTACGTTGCCGCTGAAGTCAAACTGCTGGCCGTTGCAGACTGCCTCTCCCGCTACCTTCGTGCTTTGCGTCGTGTCGCAGGTGAGCGTACCGGATATGGTCTGGCTCGTGGCATAGGCGGTCCCGGTGTAATCAAAAACGTAGTAGTTGCCGCTGCTGTCCTGCTCCACCAGAATGCCGGTAATGGCCTGACTGCCTTGCGGGGGAACCGGGTCAGTCTGCAGTCCGATCACGAATCCGACTGGGGTGTGTGCGAAACCAGTGCCCGAACTCCAGCTCTTGATTTGCGATCCAGGGGCGTTGTAACAATTCGGTTCTGAGGTCGAATCCTTGTATGTTAAACCTTCCGTATCCACAATAACCGAGCAACCCAGCACCCAGAAAGACATCGAAATGCTCCCGCCTGAGGCAGCGTTGATGGTCAAGTTACTCTGTTGAAATTCAAGACTGTTGTTGCTGGACGTGGTACCACTGCTACCGCCACATCCCGACTCAAGGAGGATGAAGCCAGCTACGCACAGCAGCGCCAGCCCACTGAATAAACGATAGTGAGCGTTCATAACGGGAGCTCCTTTTAGAAGGTCTATTGGAATGAACTTGAGTTTGGGTCCCCTAAAAAGACAAATGCTGGCCCGATTCCAACTGGCTCGGTTGCGAAGAGTGCATCCGAACTTCGCTCGTGATCATCTGGAATGCCGCGATAGTAACACGGACAGCGAACAATCCTCAATGCACGGCGGATAACCGAACTGGTAATGATGAGTGGATCAAGGATCGTCTTGCGGATTTGAGTTACGTATAGGCGAGGCCGGAAAACAGGCGGCGGGCCAGGCGGGGATTCATCCCTTTCAGTTCCAAATTACCGATCTGAAATCCACTCAGGGCGTGATTACCAATCTTTGTACTTGGTTCCGTCGAGAGCGATCCCTTGCGATTTCGAGCGAACGTCGAAGACATACTGGCCGTCCCAGGAGTCGGAGTCCCGGTCATCCTGCATGGAATGCAAGGTCCATTCGGCTTTGCCCGTCATGGGATCGATGGGAATTCTGCGTAGAAATCTTGTCTTCTGTCCCTGAACATCGACGCCTTTGACCAGCGTCTCCAGATCCGGCGGGTAGCCTTCGCTCCCCAATTTGGTTCTGGTCATATTGGGCTTACTTTGCAGAAATTGCTGGTATCGATCGATGGCATCGCGCATATCCCACAAATCGCGCCGCAGTTCCCGCTCCTTCTCGCGCTTCACCGTGAAGCGGGCCAGAGGCACCACCATCCCGACCAGAACCGCCAGGATGGTGACCGTGGCGATCAGCTCGATCATCGTCGTGCCGCGCCAAGGCCGCTGCCGGGCGAAATAACGGAAACTTAGGTGCCGCGAGGGCATGTTTATATTTTAATGCAAAACCTCGATGGTCAGCCGCCGGCAAACAGAAAACGCAGGGATCGACCGGTCTTACGGTCAAACCCTGAGTTCGGGATAAATTCTTTCTGCAGCGCGGGAGGAGATGGGGGCAGGCGCTACCAGTTGGTAAATCGAAATCCACCAAACCGTCGTGCCCGATGTAAGCCACGGGGCAAATTTGCAGCTGCTATCGGCTCAAGCCGCTTAACCCATTATGGTTAGATTATTTTTAATTCAGGAAAAATTGTCGCTCGCCGATAGGGACTTAGAAGGGGGACAATTGTCCACGAGCGCCACGAACAAGCCGGCGAGCGGCGATGTGACCAACGCGCCTCCGGAACCATCGCCTGAGGAATGTTTGAGGACTGCCGCGAAGGCGCCGAGCGGTTCCAGACTCCGCGGATTATCGCCGGCGGTAATCTTGCGCCGCCCCATGCTGTTGACCACGGTCGCTCTGGGCTGCATCAGCATCTTTGAGTTTCTAAAGGGAGTTGCTTCCCCGCATCTCACGTTTTGGGAATCCCACCTGCTTACGATCCTATTCATCGCCGCCGGAGCGGGAGTTTCCGCTCTGTTGACCGCGCGCGTGATTTCGGTCGAAGTAACCCGTTCCTCTACGCTACTGCAATCGACTGAGGCGTCCTTGCGCGGTGTGCTGGTGGTTCACAGCACCATCGAGCGAGTCAATGGCGTGATTGCCCGCTGCCAGTCGCGGTCCGAACTGATGCAGCAGGTTTGCAGCGCCGTCGTAGAAGGCGGTCCTTTCCACATCGCGTGGTACGGACTGCTCGTGCGCAACGATATTAATCCCGTCGCCATCGCCGGCGGAGATCTGGCGGGCTTGACGGCCGCCTGGAAGGAAACCGGCGCCACCGTCGATTTCCCCTGGGCCGCCCGGACAGCCCTGCTGCAACGCCGGGCGGTTGCCGCACGCTCCGGTTCCTCCGAGCGCCAGGTCTTCCCCGAATACCCTTTCGCCATCGCGATTCCGGTGTGCATCGATGATAATCTGCTCGGCATCCTGACCTTCTATTGTCTGCAAGAACCGTGTGCCGTGGAACACCTTTGCCTCTTCGACGGGCTCTCCACCGATCTGGGATTGGCCATGGCCCGCCTGGCAGAGCGCGAGAAGCGCGAGCAGGTCCAACGGCAACTTCTCGCCAGCAAAGCCAAGTACCGCACGCTGATCGAGCATCAGGGCGAAGGTGTGGCTATCGTCGATCCCAGCGAGACCTTCGTTTTTTCCAATCCCGCGGGCAATCGGATCTTTGGCGTCGATCCCGGCTCTCTGGTTGGACGCAATCTGCGGGAGTTTACGGTCGAGGAGTCCCCCGATACTTCGGCGGAGAAAACCAAGCAGTGGCGGCACGAGCAAGCGTCCGGTTTCGAGTGTCAGATCCGGCGCGCCGATGGCAGCCTGGCGCATTTGATGGTCACTTCGACGCCCCAAACCGACGATCGCGGTGAGTTTGCCGGAAACCTGGCCGTTTTCCGCGACATTTCCGACCGCAAGCAAACCGAGAGCGCCCTCGCCGAGAGTGAAGCCCGCCTCCGTCACGCGTTGGCGGCGCGGGAAGAGAGCGAACGCAAGTACCGTCAGATCGTCGATGCCGCGGCCGAAGGAATTATCATTTTCGACCGCCATGGCAAACCTCGCTTTGCCAATCAGGCGGCGGCAGCCATGTTCCGCACCACCATCGACGAATTGGTGAATGCCGACAGCATGAACTCCGTTCTGTGGCCGGAAAATGCCACCCTGATCGAGGAACTGCAACAGCAGGTCATAGGCGAGTCTGCCGCCCGTTCCGAACTCAAGACGGTCCGGAAAGATGGCACCGAACTCTGGACCATGATCTCCTCAGTGCGGCTGCGGGATGCCGACGGCGCAATCACCGGCACTCTGGCCATGATCACCGACATCTCCCACCTGAAGAACGTGGAGCAGATCCTGCGCGAAGCCGAGCAGCGCTGGCAACTGGCGCTGCGCGGCAGCAACGATGGCGTGTGGGACTGGAACATTCCCGATAGCCGGGTTTTTTGTTCGGCGCGCACCATGGCGATGCTGGGTTTCCCGGAGCAGGACGTGACCCAGTCGGAGAAGGCCTGGACCGCGCGCATTCATCCCGCCGACTCCGCCCGGGTCAAGGCCGATCTGAAGAATCATATGGCGCACCTGACCCG
>Ga0326728_10014293_pt1 | contig 16909 bp, 9 predicted proteins | sample MB3enrmetagenome_FD_207602 | JGI IMG/M metagenome (GOLD analysis project Ga0326728, IMG submission 207602) | Lab enriched peat soil microbial communities from McLean, Ithaca, NY, United States - MB31MN | ecosystem: Environmental > Terrestrial > Soil > Wetlands > Peat | place: USA: New York...
AAGCAGTCAAGAGGCATTAATTTTCAAAATGACCCACTACCTACTTTTTGCTTTTCCCCTCAGCCAGGATTCTGCTCACGGTCACCGACAGGTCGCGCATGTTTATCGGCTTCATTATGAATGCCTGTATACCCAGCATTTTCGCTCTGTCCTCATCAACGGTTTCACTGAATCCCGTGCAGAGGATTATAGGAACATCGGCGCGGATTTTAAAGATTTCCCTGGCCAGGTCGGTGCCTGTCATATGAGGCATCGTCATGTCCGTGATTATCAAATCGAAGTTATCGGGCCTGACCTTGAAGGCTTCGAGCGCATCCGGGCCGCTGCACCTCGAAACAACCTCATAGCCCAGAGTCTCAAGCATGGCCTTGACCATCTCTACGATGAATTTTTCATCATCGACCACCAGTACCAGGCCGTTACCCGTAACCAAAGGCTCGGACTGGTCGGCATGCGGCCGCGAAATGGTTTTGATCCTCGGCAAATAAACGTAGAAAGTGGCTCCTTCGCCCGGCTCGCTCAAGACAGTTATTGCTCCGGACAGGTCCTTGACGATACCGTAGACCACAGCCAGACCGAGGCCGGTGCCTTCGTTGGGTCCCTTGGTAGTAAAGTACGGATCGAAGATCCGCTGTTTTACAGTCCTGTCCATTCCGTGTCCGGTGTCGGCAACCGACAACCTGAGATAAGAGCCCGGTTCCACATCAAAAGGCCCGGTTTCGGCGCGTGCATCGATTTCGATATTCTCCAGGGAGACGGACAACGTTCCGCCATGCTCGCGCATTGCATGGGCCGCATTCGTGCACAGGTTCATGAGCACCTGATGAATCTGTGTGGGATCGGCCATGGTCGTACTTTCGACAGCATCGGGCTGCAGAAGCTGGCGGATAATGACGGTGGAAGGCAGCGATGACCTCAACAGTTTGAGGGCCTCTTTCAATATCAGGCTGACCTGAACCGGTTTCCGTTCCTGCTGGGTCTTGCGGCTGAAGGTGAGGATCTGCTTTACCAGGTCCTTGGCGCGGTAGGCGGCAAGAAGGACCTGCCTCATGTGATTGCTCAGCTTCGGGTCTTTCGAAACCTCATTGAGTGAAAGTTCGGTGTATCCGATGATAGGCGCCAGAATATTGTTGAAGTCGTGAGCGATTCCTCCCGCTAATGTCCCGATCGCCTCCATCTTCTGGGCCTGTTCGAGTTTGGCGCTGAGGAGCTTTCTGTCGGTAATGTCGCTCGCCGTACCTTCCAGATAGGATGGCTCACCGGCTTCGTTGTAGACTGCCCTGATACTGAGTGCAACCCATACGGTACTCCTGTCTTTTCTGCAGAACTCAACTTCGAATTCCCTGGCCGATCCGTCTTGTTGAATAATTCGGATCATCTCGGACCGTCGCTCCGGGTGGACATAGAGCATGTCGAGATGGCTTATAGCTTCCATCGCCTCCTGAGGCGAATCATAGCCCAACATGCGGGCAATGGACATATTGATGCTCAATATGCGTCCATCCAGGGTGGTCTGGTAGATGCCCGTCACCGAGTTTTCGAAAATGTCCCTGTACTTTTTCTCCGCTTTCGCAACGGCTTCCTCCATGAGTTTCTGCCTGGTGATGTCCCGTATCGATTCAATCGCCCCGACGACGTTTCCCCCGGAGTCGTACAAAGCGCTTGCCGTCCCATAAAGGTATGCCGGCTGTCCCTTTAGTGACCGAATGTACGCCACTCCCACAAGCACACCACCTTTTCTTTCCAGGAGCTGATATTCCTTTTCGACTTCCGTGCCCGGATCAAGGACGAGATCGATGAGGATGGGTCTCCTTTCGCCGTAAAACGGCAAAGCGTATTCATAGTCGCCCTTTCCAAGCATGTCCGCCGCCTTGATCCCCATCATTTCCTCAATCGCCCGGTTCCATGCTATGACCTTTCCTTCCCTGTTGATGACCAGGGTCGCGTCGGGCAGAAAGTCGATTATATTTGCAAACTGCTGCTGAGATTCTTTTAGAGCACTTTCGGCCTGTTTCCGTTTGGTAATGTCTCGCGCAATGCCCAGAATCAGCGTCTGGCCTTCAATTACTATGGAGTGGAACCTGTTTTCGATGAAGAACGTCTTGCCGTCTTTTCGATTGAATGTGTACTGATCGGAGCCGGTGAGAAAACCGGTTATGTTTTGAGATAATGCATTGACGGCCTCGGCCACCTGCTCGCAGGGCACGAGATCGAGTTCAGACAAAATTTTTCCCACCAGATCCTTTTTTGCATAGCCGGTCAACTGCTCGAAGGCCCTGTTGCCGTCCACGATTTTCCCGTTGAGGTCTATCAGGTAGTGCGAGTCAGGCGCGGACTCAAATAGTATTTTAAGCCTTTCCTCCGATCTTTTTAGCTCCTCTTCCGCAAGTTTTTGCTCCGTGATGTCGCGGATGGATGCGATGGCACCCACACGGTTCCCAAGAGCATCGAACAGCGGGGACACGGTTACAAACACATATGCTCCCTGGCCTCCGTAGACGCAAGGAACATAGGTTTGCCCATAGAGAATGTCGCCCTTTCTGCTGAAATGAACGTATTTTGACTCAAGTTCCTCATCGCGGGTGTCGATGAGATCGATCAAACTCGGCAGCCTGGCGCCGTAAAAGGGAACTGTGTAGGCGTAGTCTCCCTGACCGATCATCTCCTTCTTGCTCACACCGGTCATCTCTTCGATGGCCCGGTTCCAGGCAATAACTTTCTTGTTCATGTCCAAAACGAATGTTCCATCCGGCAGAAACTCGATTATGTCATTCAGTTGCCGGTTTACGGAAATGAGCGCATCCTCCGCTTTCTTACGCGCGGTAACATCCTCGAGTGTCTCGATAGCCCCCACGATATTGCCCTGAGAGTCCTTGATCGGAGCGGCAGTGCAGCGCAGCCACCATCCCCCGTCACCCATTTCCGGGAAGAACATGGTTATTTCTATCGCCCCTTCAAGTAAGCCGGATTTCCTGTATTCTCCTCCATACCAGGCGGTAATTGCCTCGGGAGTTGCCTCGTCTACCAGCAGGTCGGCTAAACAAGGCCTCGCTGTGCCGTAGAAGGCTCTCCAATGTGCATCGGTTCCTACGACATCGGCTGCCTGGATTTGGCTCATTTCCTCCAACGACCTGTTCCAGTAGATCACCTTGTGATCCCTCCCGATCACAAAAGTGGGAATAGGGTAGCTGTGGACTATGCTCCGAAGCAGTTGGCCGCTTTCTTTCAGGTCTTCTTCCGCCTTCTTAAGCTCGGTTATGTCGAGAACGGCCCCGATCAATCCCCCTAAAGAGCCGTCAGACCTGGCAAATGTTGCCTTATGAAAAATAACATTGTGTAAACTTCCATCGGCAGCGGTAACGGACGATTCGTAAATCCGGATGCCGGGGTCCGTCAGTAAGGCTGAACCGTTGGCTTCGTAGGCGTCAATGTGTTCCTTATGCGCGATATCAAAAACAGATCTGCCTATTATCGCCTCTTTGCCAATGCCCAGGAAGGTTTCGTATGCTCGGTTGCAGCCGAGATAGCGGCCCTGCGAATCCTTGTAGAAAACCGGGACGGGCAAAGCATCGATGAGTTGCTGCTGAAACGATGCCGATTCTTGAAGCGCCCTCTCAGCATGCTTTCTACTCGTGATGTCCCGAACGATTCCAAGGACCAGCACCTCGTCGCCCGCCTCAAAGCGGTTGAGACTGATCTCTGCCTCGAAGAGAGTACCGTCGCGCCTGCAGAGTGTCCACTCGAAGGACTGCGGTGTCCCGGAAAGGGCATCGGCCACTTTCTTCATGGTCCCACCCCGCGAGTCTGTCCCATCAGGCTGGACGGGCGGTGAAATAAAGTAGGGAGTTTTGCCGAGAATTTCATCCCTGCTGAATCCGAATGTCCTGAGAGCGCTTTCATTGCAATCGATGAATTCGTTCTCCCGACACAAAAATATTGGATCGACAGCCGTTTCGAAAAGCGTCCTGTACCTGACTTCACTGATCAGCAGACTCTCATTGGCTCTTGCCAGCTCCGCGGTCCTGATTGCCACTTTGGCTTCCAGTCCATCGTAGGCTTTTTGGAGCGCCGCTTCCGCCCGCACGCGTTCGATGTCCCTGTTTTCGAGATCCGAGGCCATGTCATCGAACGATTCGGCCAGGCGCCCCAGTTCATCGGAGCTGTGAGGCAGGCCGGTTCGTGTTCCCATGGCTCCCTTGCCGAGCTTTCGCGTCGCTTCGACGAGAAGATTTATTGGTTTTATCAGCAGATGATCGGCAGACCTCCATGTCAGGGTGATCGCCAGGAGAGCCAGCATTCCGAGACCAACCAAGGCGCGAAGCATCTCCGAGTTGGCGCCCTGGTAAATGTGGCTTTCAGGACTGCCGATAGCGCAATAAAGGTAAGGAGGAGAACTTTCCCTCAGACGAAGCCGTTTGAAGGCATAAATCCTGGGAACACCGTCCTCTCCAATTCTGGCAATTGTACCGTTCTCCTCGGGCCCGGACATCAGCTTGAAGGCATCTGCCGGGACGGGTTTTCCCGGCCCGATTTCGCCCACTTCCGGAAGACGGAACAGTCGTATGCCTTTATAATCCGAAATCATGATTACGGATTGATCGGGAAGATTCGCCCCGGTCAAAAAACCGGCGTATTCGTCCAACCTGAAACCTGCAATCAGTACGGCAACAAGCTTCTTGTCCCTGCCAAGGACAGGGTAGCTGAAATGAATGGACGGGACCTTGCTGATCCTGCCGATGATATATTCACCGGCGGAGAATTCAAGCGTCCCTACCGCATCCCTGAAGTATTTGCTGTCGGATAGATCTCTGCCGTTATCGAAAGGAGAAGAGGCAAACACCTTTCCATCGGGAGTTGTCGCACCTATGAAGCAGTAGTGTGGGTGCTTTTGTCTTAATTCACTGAATAGTTCATTGCAGGCGTCTTTTTCGAGATTCTTAACCTCAGGCAACTGGCCCAGGGTGCTCAACATCTGCCTGGTCGCGGCCGTGACCTGCTCCTGCTGTGCCGCGAGGCTCATGACCAGGACCTGGACCCGGTCTTCAGCCTCTTTGATCGCCCTTCCGCGCTGCGCTATGTTTGAAGCCAAAATGAATCCGAATGCGGGCAGAAATATCATCAAGAAAAGTATGAGCAATTTCTTTGATATCGACAGGGAAATTAAGGTTCTGGAAACGCGCATGAATTACCCTCCCCTTTATCAGTCAATCCAGGATCTCCATGCTTACAGTCTGTTAACCGGCATCCTGAGTCAAAATTTCTCCCTCGACTCAAGACAGAAATCGACCAGCAACTGGTATAGGCCAAATTGGATGTGTCCTTTAGCCTATGCGAATCCTAAGCCAAATCCTAATAGATCACTAACAGATTTTGCTACGTTAGTAAATCTTTGTATATGAGCCGACCGATCGTCCCAGCTAATGGATCTGATTTTAGTCAAAAGCAAAGGCGATGACACAGCGCAGCTTTAACCATGTTTTCGCATATCGAGGACCTTCCGAATCGTCTCGGCGAATTGCTTTACTGAATGAACTGATCTCCCACAACAATTGGCTTATTATGATGAAGTCGTCTTCGTCATCTTCTACGACCAAGACCCTAAGGTGACGTCTCATCGGCATTCCTTCGACTATCAGTCAGACTTCTTTAGTCCGAATAAGTTGGAGCGGTTCAATCTTTACACCTCGAAATTCCGCTCACTCTTTTTCCACTGCACCAGTTTATTCAAGCGCCGACTGCCGGGCCGGCGGCCATGTTTTCATCGAGCTTGTCAAAAATCTGAGCCGCAGGTAGTTTGTGGAACTAAGAACGTGGAAGCCAAATCTTAGATCCTGCTTCAATTCACACGAACTTTAGTGAAAACCGATCACTATTTTGTCGCTTTCTATTCAACGTCAAGTCTCTGTCCGTAATGACGATTTAACTGTAACAGCTACAAGCACGATCCGTGTAAATATCGGAGGTCAGTCCTGTCCTTCGCTTCGGGTCTCTTGTTCAAAATTGCGCCGTGAATGGACCGAGGAGAATTGTAATGAAAAAACTTAACCTTACCTGGATGTTAATTTTAGGCGGGATGATGATAGTGATCGTCAGCATCCTGTCTATCGGCATTGTTGTAAATCTCGAGACATCCGCCAGTCTTGAAGAGTATTCAAAGAATCTGGTGCAAAAAACCTCCCAGGACATTGCCGAGCTTGTTCAACAGACCTTGAAGCAGGAATCGAGAATGGCAGTGGAAATTGCTTCGGGGAATACCGCCGTTGATACGGCCACCATGGTGGCAAAGGAAGGCAAGGAAAAGGCAGCCGACCAGATAGAGAACCTCCAGCGAAAACTTATTACTGTGCAAAAACACGTCGGCGAAAACTATGAAACAGTGGTAGCAATGGACCTGAACGGCGTGGTTTATGCCGATAGCCTTGGCGGCAAGCTCAAGGGGTTGGATGCCGGGGACCGGGAATACTTCAAACAGGCAAAACAAGGTAAATGCAGCATCGGCACGGTGTCTAAATCCAAGGCGACGGGCAATCCGGTGACGCAGCTTGCCGCCCCTATAATGACAGACAAAAACGAAGTTGTGGGAGCTATCGTTATAATTCTGAAAATCGATTATCTGATTGACACCGTGGTGAAAGTCAAAGTTGGTCAGACAGGCTATTCCTTCATGGTCGATCAAAACGGCTTGATAATAGCTCACCCCGATCGGGACCAGATCCTGAAGCTCGATGTAAGGTCCATTCAAGGGATGGAGAATCTGTTGAAAGCCGTGCAGGCAGGAGAGACAGGCGTAATTGATTACACTTTCAAGGGGACCCGGAAAACGTCCGGATACGCTCCGGTCAAGATTACGGGCTGGAGTGTGGTGGCAACGTTACCCTATGATGAAATAATTGCCACGATCAGGACCATGCAAAAACAGGTGGTCACGGTCGCCCTTATTCTTCTCGTCCTTATCTCAGGGGTGGTATTTATCCTGGGCAGGAGAATCTCCAAACCGATCACGACGGCGGTGGCAGGTCTCACCGATGCCGTGGAACAAGTCTCCGCGGCTGCCGGCCATGTGGCCATATCGAGCCAGCAGCTTGCCGAAGGAGCGTCGGAACAGGCGGCTGCCATCGAGGAGACATCTTCATCACTCGAGGAGATGTCGTCCATGACCAGACTGAACGCGGAAAACGCAAAGCAAACCAATCAACTGATGGACAAGACCATGCAGACTGTCTCGCGGGCAGGTCAGTCGATGGAAAGGCTGACAGCTTCGATGACGGAAATATCCCGTGCAAGCGAGGAGACCTCTCACATAATCAAGACTATCGATGAAATCGCTTTTCAGACAAACCTGCTGGCTTTGAACGCTGCGGTTGAGGCCGCGCGTGCCGGGGAAGCAGGGGCCGGTTTCGCCGTTGTGGCCGATGAGGTGAGAAATCTGGCCATAAGAGCGGCGGAAGCGGCTAAGAACACCGCGGACCTGATTGAAAGTACCGTGAAGAAAGTGAAAGAAGGGTCCGGACTGGTTGCGGACACGGCAAACGAGTTCCACGAGGTAGCCGAAAGTGTTTCGAGTTCCGGCGAACTGGTGGGAGGGATCAGCGCAGCATCCAACGAACAGGCCCAGGGGATAGAACAGATCAGCAAAGCGGTAAGTGAAATGGATAAAGTTGTCCAGCAAAATGCAGCCAATGCGGAGGAATCTGCCTCGGCATCCGAGGAAATGGACGCACAGGCCTCAAGAATGAAAGAATTCGTCGGCAGTTTGGTTTCGCTCGTAGGCGGCGGCGGTGACACAGCGATAAAGACCGGGCCGGCACGAGTCAGGGGCAAGAGCATGCCTGTCTTTACCTCCCAAAATACATTGATATCAAAAAATAAGATTTCAAACGTCAGAAATGCCGTAAAAAAGACGGCCGCCAACAACAAACAACCCTCAGGGGCAGATGCCTTCTTCCCCTTGGACGACACCGAGGCTTCCAAGTTTTAACCATGGGCGCCATTGGTGAGACGGGGCGGCAGCGTGCGGTTCGCACGCGCCGCCCTCTTACTTTGATCTGCCCAGGGCCGCGGCCTGATGAGTCACAATTGGCCACAGAGCACAAGCTGTTCAGTAAAAACTCACAACCAACACCGTGAAAGGGGGTGGAGTTGGAAGTTTGTCCGAAAGCATCTATTGTCATGGTTGACGATAATGAGGATGATTGCTTCATCATAAGTGAAGCACTGGCCAAAAGCGCGCTTGAATCAACGATTACTACGTTAGGATCGGGTTCCGAGCTGCTTGACTAAAACTCGATGGAGTTAAGGTAGGACTTCAGACTGGTCTTGTCGCCTTTCAATCCGAGCTTCGATCGAAGACGATGGCGATGAGTCAGAACCGTATTCACTGAAACACCCAATATTTCCGCTATTTCCTTGTTTTCTTTGCCTGCCTTGATGAGGTTCGCTACTTGAACCTCCCTGGAACTGATGTGAGCATGCTGATCGGACAGATTTTTCGAAAATGGCGAGCAAATATCCAGCAGGGTTGATTCCAGAATTTCCAGATGTCGCCTCTGCACTGCGTTAAGATGGCTGTTCTTCAGTTTTTCCAGACAGGGAAATACCAGCTCTCTTAAATTTGATGTCACTTCGCCTCTGAAATCCTCCCTTTCTTTTTCCCCCATCTGGAGCAGTACTCCCAGGGCGGTGTTCAAATCCTGGAGATCCTTCAACAGTGCGCGTTCACGATTCAACCTTTCTATCTTGGCCTTCAGTTCAGACATTTGGAACGGCTTCTGGATGAAGTCGGATGCTCCGGCTTTGATCACGTCGCTATAAATATAGTCAGCAGTGAATCCCGTCATTATAATTGTGTGGACCTTGATGCCGGCGGCCGATATCTTACTTATGAGTTCCAGTCCATTTATTTCAGCCATTTCTATATCGGAAATAACCAGATGGAAATCTCCCTGCTTTAATATCGAAAGTGCTTCCACCGGATTCGTTATGCTTGAACAAGCATAACCCACGGCTTGCAAATATCTTTCAATCATGGCACAGGTATTGATATCATCGTCAACGACAAGAATACTATTGATTTGGCTGCTTTTGAGCATGATCTATTCCTGTCAATTATCAAAGGACCAGACATCTATTATCCCAAGTAGTTTCACCTATGTCTCAATAGACAGTCAATCAAAAATCTTTCCGGGTTTGGCCAACCCCTTTGCGCACTGAAAATTTTCCACATTATCTCAGACAGTTGCGCCATGTCGAAACATTTTCTTTGCCCGGTCGATTCCATTTCGTCTCGCGGGAACACTGTCAACCTCCGTCAATGTCAAGAACCCGAAGGGCAGTTAACGACTCAGCTATACCGTATATCGGGTTAAAGATTGGTTACAGCGGCGGATATGGACAAATGTCGCTGAATGGCTCACAGGAAGGATGCGGACGATATGAACCGTCCAATGTCAAGCGAAGGTATTCCAAATCTAAAACTAATGAATCATTCATTCCACTTTGACGCCGCGCTAATATCGGAAAATACCCGCCTGCCGGATCGGTCACTTTCCGAATGCCTTCAAACAGACCCTATAGCCGCCCCACCCCATTGTCTGGCTTGGGTCGGGGGTTGCGAGGTCGGTCCAGGTGCCTGGTTTGCCATTCGGCGAGGCGAAGCTTTTTCCCGGTGTAATGGTGGAATGCGAGCTGTAATCCGTATCCTGCTCCTGGACAGCTATAGGGTAGCCACTGCCCCCTGGATCGTTCAGACCAACAACTACTGAAAAGAGCGCCCCTGCCGTCACGTGCGCCGGTCTTGGAAATTTCACCGTGTGGTATCCTGCCGACTCCGAGTCCCCGGTCACGGTATACCTGAGCGTCCCGGCCACCGGATCGATGACGGGTTCGAACAATTCCCCGCCTGAAGAAACGTTATCATAAATCTTTACCGTGTAGGCCGTCAGGGCATCTGGCACATAGAAGCTCACTGCCTCGATATTCGTCGCATTCCGGTCAACTCTGAAAACATTGGCCATCCATGCGGTACCCGCGCCATAACCGTAAACGTCGGTCCATCCGGCCGATCCTGTCCAACCAAACGTATCGTATTGATAGATGGTCCAGCTATTCTTTGTTGCGGGTTCAACACCGTAGAAGCAGAAAGCCTGGGGTTCCAGGGAAGCATCGTAGTAGGACATCCAAAAATAGCCGCCTTTTCCCCATTTATCACCCCAACTGTTCCTGACCAGGTAGGCTCCTTGGCCCGGAGGGGTTGTCGAAAAATTGGATGGAGAAAAATCGTCGTCCCAGCCAACTATTGCCACACCGTGATTGGCATTGTCGGCCTTGGGGTCGTAGTAAGCGCAGGTTGATGGATTATAATTAGCCGAACTCGTGGAACCAGTCATACCGTCATCGGCATAAAAGGCAACAGCAGCAGCGGCACCACGGACCGTAATGGCTCGTTTCACCCCGGCAGTGTAAGGACTGGCGTCAACATAGACCAGATCAACATCCTGGACGCCGGCTCCGGCCCAGGCGCTCGCGGGCAGTTTCGGCACGGTGTCGTTCGCATCCAGGTATTGATATGTATACTGATCCTGAGACACGACCCCCTGCCTTGCAAGAACCGCGACGGACATCGAATATTGCCCCCCGTCGCAAGGCGCGAAATCGAATCCGTGCAAATCAATAACGGCCTGCTCGGAAAAATCCGGAGTCTGCTTCCCCATCAGCGCTGTCTCAACGGAAGCAATCGACGCAAACGCCCAGCAACTGCCGCAAAAACTCTGGTTCTTCACCGGCGGGACTTTGTTCTTGGCACGCATGTCGTATTGCGCCGAGTATGAGCTTTCCTGGGTTGCCGCATCTTTGGCTGCTTGCCTTCTCAGGTATGAAAAGTCAATCTTGGATGGGATATATCCAAGCTTATGGGTGCCCGGCGAGCTGCTCACCATGGATACCCCCGCATTTTTGGCGGCCTCTTTTTCAGCCTTGTAGTTCAAGTACTTGGGATTTAGCGGCGCCAGACGAAAACTGAGTTCCTCCGCCGGAAAAGCGATAGATGCGTGCAGTATACAAATAAGGGATACAGAGAACGCACCCGCGACTAGAACACGAAATATCCGGTTATGTTTCACATACCACCGATTGCATCCGGCACTCATTTACCCCGCTCCTTTCACAACTGTTGAGAACTCAATTCAGCCCGGCGTTCCGGAAATACACAAATATCCGGCCTATCTGAAAATATCCGGATATAACTATCCGCCAGGAAGTTCAACTCTACTCCTGTGCTTTATAATTCGGCGCCAATCGGCTCATCGATAAACTAAAGGGGTGTATGCGGGCATGAATAGTGTGAAGCAGATTAGGGGTTGATTGCTCGCAACGGGAGGCGCCGGGCATAAAGGTAAACCTGTAGACCGATTTGCCGGTGGAAAGTCAATTGAGAATTTCAAGAAATACTGCCCCAAAGAAACTCTGGGACATTATTGAATATATTCGCAGGCAAAATGTCCAGATTCGGCTCGGCTCTTCATCTTCTCAACGATCCATTTCGGAAGGTACCCTGCGCTCATAAGCAGGCATTTTGAATTCTTGCCCTGTTCGGCCCAATGCACCATATCATCCGGACATTCGAATTCAAAGTCATTGCACCGGACGCAGGAGAAACCCTGCCATCCCCTCTCGAGACAAATTTCAAGGCATTCCGAGTAGCGGGAACACAGAACCCGCCTCTGAACATCACTTGGCCGATTTACTGCTTCGGCAGGCATAGGATTAAGCATAAGACGCCTCCTGAATTCTCCTTACCTATTATTTCGGCAGAATTCGCGCGTTCCTGAATCAAAAATTTCAGACTCTGTTCGCGATTGAAAAAACGTTGTCCGTTGAGGGGGCCATGAATTCGGGGCAAAGGCGGCCGGCATTAACCTAAAGCTGAAGCAGGAAGCAAGGAGCAAGGAGGCAAAATCGGAATTAGTTTGTGAGAATCTAAAATCTAAAATCGCTTTTCCCCGTCTCTTCGATCATCCGAGCCAGAGCGACTCCATCAACCAGTTCCACGGGCTTTCCTTCGGCGAAATCCGAGGCCTCCGGCGTGAATTCTCCGGAACAAATGAAAATCCCACCCGAAGCGCCTTCGGCTGAGATCACCTGATAGAGTTTCCTCACCTCTTTCACTCCGACCTTCCCCAGCTTCCAGTGCTTACACCGGATGAATAGTTCCTCGTCGTTTCTGCTCAGTATCAAGTCAACTGCTCCATCGGCCACGCCGCCGGTTTCCGTAACGCTATAGCCCCGTCTGATATACGTTTGCCTGATGAGTGTTTCAAATTCCGGCCGGGACATCGATAGAATGCTCCTGCTTTCACTTTGACCTTCAGGCAGCTTCTCCCTGCGCCGGTTGTTTAGAATCGATATTGCCTTCGGCACCAGCATAGCCGCGGCGCAAAAAGGAGCAAGGCCGCCTGACGCCTTTGCAGTCCAGGCATAGAAAGCGTTTCCAAAGTTTAATGCGGGGGCCAAATACTTCAAACAGAGATAAACAACTATTGCCAGGATAACATTCGCCCACCAGGGAAGCCGGGTCAGGCCGGCCAGGATCGATCCACTCTTCGCCACGTTAAACTCCTTTGATCCAGGAATATTTCTTGTCAAATAAAAATATGCGAACCGTAGTAGTTTGACAAGAGGATGCCTGCTTCCAGGAGGTTTTTTCGGCGGAAACGACAAGCAACCGGAACTGCCTGCCGGAAATCCCGCGCATGAACACCACTGGCATGCCCTAGGTCAAGGAAGGTTACAGGGCGCGGGATGAGCGGACTGATCCTAAGCGGCATTAGGTTTGGAAAGGATTTGAGACTTATTTCAAGAAAAGGTGAAGGACCCCGAGCAAGGAGGGGTCCCTCGAGTCGCGACAAAGTCTGGGGAGCGATTCCTCCGGGGATGGGAAGTTCCCCTTGCTCATCCACGGCTTGTCACCTGTTCAAATACTATTACAAACCGTTACGGAATGTTTGCTATAACTTTGGTGAAATAATAGTGATTATCTATAATCAGTCATCAAGTGTTTTTAAGTAATTTCGCAGATTTACCTTCTTGTTGCTCAATCCGAGTTTTTTTCGTATGTGAAAACGGTGGGACGACACCGTATTTTCGGAAACACACAGCATTTCGGCAATTTCCTGGGTCGTCTTCCCTTCCCTGATGAGACCGACGGTTTGAATCTCCAGCGGGCTGAGGCCGAAATATTTCTCGGAAAGCCTCTTGATAAAAGGGGTGGTAATCTCCCGTATATGGGATTCCAGAATCGTGAGATAGGTCAACTGGTCGCCGGTCAACCGGCTTTTGAGCTTTTCAACGTACGGCACGACGAGGCTTTTCACGTTAAGCAGAACGCTCTCTTCAAGTTCCGATTTATCCTCTTCTCTTTTTTTCAATAAGACGTTCAGTGCCGCGTTAAATTCTTCAAGGCGGCGCGTCTTGGCGCTAAGCTCTTTGGTTCGCTCCTCGACCTGGCTCTCGAGTTTGGTGTTAACCCTTTTCAAAGCCGCCTCGAGGCGTTTACGGGCGGTGATATCCACATTTGTCCCGACAATTCCTATCGTCTTATCGGAGTCACGAATGGGAGCGATCACGTTATAAAAATACCGTTCCTCATCCCCGAAGGCATACTTCACTTCGCCGTGAACCATTTCGCCCATGTAAGCCCGCCGGTTGTTATCCTGCCAGACGGAAAGAATGGTCTCGTTTGGGCATATGTCCTCCGGTCTCTTGCCGATGATATCTCCGTAGCGTGCCCTGGCAGCGCGGTTTTGCATTGAATAGCGGCCGTCTGAACCAATTACCCAGAATTCGAAAGGGATGTTTTCAATTGCCGCCGAGAGGTAAGCTTTACTCTCTCTCAGCGCTATTTCCGCACGTTTGCGTTCGGTAACATCCTCCACAAAACCTTCCGTGTACAAAAAATTACCCGCTCTGTCACGAACGGCCCAGGCATGTATATTACCCGTAAACATGCTCCCGTCCTTTCGTTTATACAAGCTCTCCAATTGGACGGGCCCGTCGCCGTCCAGTATCCTGCGGAAGATTTCATTTCTTATTGATGGATCGACATAGATGTCGACGGCGGCATTCCTTATTTGACTCACCGCATCCTCCGGAGAACCAAACCCGAACATTCTGGCAAAAGCCGGATTCACATCGATGAATTTTCCATCCGGCGTGGACCGGTAGATTCCCAGTACAGAGTCTTCGAAAAGTCTTCTGTATCTGTCCTCGCTTATAAGCAGGGACTCCTCGGCTTTTTTGCGTTCGGTTATATCCCGTGCGGCGGCAAAGATGCCCATGACCTTTCCGCCCTCATTCTTGTATACCGAGGAGTTATACAGGACATGGGTCAGTTTTCCGTTGGAGTGCCTCATCGTAAGCGGATAATCGGTAACAAAGCCTTCCTCAAATACTTTGCGGTATCCTTCGCGCGCCAGTTCCGGTTCCGTAAAGTACGTTGAAAAGTCGGTGCCGATAAGCTTTTGACGCTCGACTCCGGTGGCTTTTATGGCAGCTTCGTTCACGTCTGTGATTTTTCCTTCCGGGCTGATGGTCACCAGCGGATCCAGGCTCGCCTCGATAAGGCTTCGGGTATAAAGACACGCTTGCCGCAATGCCTCTTCCATCCGGTTGCGATCGGTGGTATCGCGGACGAAAACCAGAGAGCAGGGACTCTCCCGATACATGATAGGTTTCGAATAGGCTTCGACGTCAACCACCGTCCCATCCACTTTCACGCCTTTCAACTTCGTAAGCGGGGTGCCCTGCCTTTCCTCTTTTACGGCCCTGATGCGCTCCAGCGCGATAGCACGGTAATCGAGATGGACCCATTCCACAATTTCGCGGCCCAGTATTTCTTCATCCGAAGTTGCCCCGAACAGCCGGACAGTTGCATCGTTTACATAAAGGAACCGCCCATCCTTCTGTATAAAAATTGCATCCGGCGAGCTTTCCACCAGAATCCGAAATTTTTCTTCGCTCTCCCGCAGTACTCGTTCGGTCCGCTTTCTCTCGGTAATATCCATGGAAACACCGAGCACGGCCGGCACCCTTTCATCCGCGACTTCGAAAGGGACTTTTGTAGTCTGAAAAAATCTCAGATTACCCTTGGAATCGGTAAATGCTTCCTCTGCAACGAACTTGGTTTCCCCCTTCGTTATGACTTCCAGGTCATCCAGCAGCATTTGTTCAAGTTCAGATTTATCCGGGTGGAAGTCGGCTTGATATTTCGCCGTGAGGGCGCTGACAGTCATGCCATACGCCTCAGCAACAGCTTTGTTTACCAGCAGGTATTTACCATCCCCCCTTTTAACGAAGATCCTGTGAGGCACCAGGTCAATGATCTGCCGGAGTACGGCTTCGCCCTTCCGCAGCGCCTCTCGAACCCTCTTGCGCTCCGTGATCTCGATCGAGACTCCGTTCCAAAGAATGTCTCCGTTAGATAAAAGCTGCGGTGTCGACACAACGCTAAACCATCTGATCTGCCCGTTTGCATCGATCACACGATGTTCCGCGGAAAAAGTGTCAAGCGTTCGGGCTGAAACGGCTATCGCCTGTCTGATCATCTCCCGATCGTCGGGGTGAATTGGAGCTAAAATCAGGGGCGGATCGGCCATGACCGCTTCGGGAGTCATGCCTGAATATTCAATGATCCGGCTGTTTACATACGGAAGGTCGAACGAACCGTCCTGGCGCTGGACATACTGAAACACCATGCCGGGAATGCTTTCAGCGAGTTTGAGATACTTTTCGTTACTCTCCCTTAATGCCTCCTCAGCCCGCATGGATTCCGCACACTTCTTTTCCAGTTCGGCATTGCGCTCACGCAGCGCATATACTTCCATTATGAGCTGCTCTTTGGTTTTGGCTTCATCCTGCATGTCCTACACCTCCGGAAATCAGCTTAATTTCCAGTGAAAGACCTGTGGAGAATCCTATATCACAGACCTGCAAAAAATTCTGATAGACTCGCCGCGCTATGAATGTGGAATGCTTTTCACCTCAGCATTCTATGGGTGATTTCGAATTCACTGTCGAACTAAGACTGTTTTTCTACACTTGTTCTCCACTTTATCACACGTTGGGGAATGCACAGAGAAGAATCAGGAAAAATTGTTATTATATTCAGCAGGTCTTGGCAATTGGAACGAATATCCTCCTGACAATGCGTGAATATTCCGGCCCTCGTTTACGGATTTGAAAGCGTGCATCCGGATTTTCGGTTTCATTAATGTTTCACTTGAGTGTTCTATTCAAAATTGTATGATGTTGAAGGGTTAAGAAGCGATGGGATCTGTCGGACAACAAGGCTGTCCCGACATGCAGTTTGGGAAGCGAAGCGCGGAAGATGATGAGTTATTCCGGGTAAGATCCGTTCCGAGCCGTGAATCTAAGGAGGCAATGTCATGAGCAGTGCAACGACGCCGGACAAAACGTTCGAGATCATCATGCGGCAAATGGTGGAAACTGGTCAGGCTCCCCATTATACGGAAATTGCCGAAAAGCTGGGTCTATCCATTGAAGAGGGGCGGCGGGCCGTCCATGAGCTGTTTGCCGCGGGTGTGCCGGGGTGGCTGTTTCCAAATACCAGTTTGATCTCCTCTTTCGCTCCGTTCAACAATCAGCCTACGCAGTACAGGATTAGTGTAGACGGTCAACAGAAGTGGTTCGGGCAGTGAGGATTCGAGTCGCTGGCGGTCTGCTGGCTTTTTCCAGGAAAGACGGTGCGGGTTGACTGCCCCTGTCTGGATTGCGGACTCCCCATCCGTGTGGAAATCCGGGACGGAGAGCTGCTTAACGCCGAACCTGAGGGATTGGCGGGATATGTGGCGGTTCCTTTCTGGCAGTGGTTTAACGACACTCCGTATGCCTGAAGTAC
>Ga0326728_10014295_pt1 | contig 16906 bp, 18 predicted proteins | sample MB3enrmetagenome_FD_207602 | JGI IMG/M metagenome (GOLD analysis project Ga0326728, IMG submission 207602) | Lab enriched peat soil microbial communities from McLean, Ithaca, NY, United States - MB31MN | ecosystem: Environmental > Terrestrial > Soil > Wetlands > Peat | place: USA: New York...
AGCGATTGATAGGGCACATCCAGCTTGCGCGCGTGGTTGCGGATGGTGTCCAGAACATTCTGCGGCATGCGCAGGGAGATGGTCTCAGTGGGAGGGCGCAGCCTGGGAGAAGCCGCCAGCCTGGCCTTGTTCCAATCCAAAGGCTCCGTGATTTCATTTTTTACGGACTCCCAGAAAGCGCGCTCTTCAGCTTCGCTCGAAAACTCAGGGACGGTCTTCAGTTGCCTGCGCATGGACGATTCTCTCCTTCCGGTTCATCGTGCGCGCCGAAATGGGGGCGAATCGACGTTCCATCTCCGCCTGGGAAACGCCAGGCCTCTGGTTCTTCCTTGAGGCGCATGGATCCCAGTCGAATCCGGTACAGGGCAGGGGGGGTCTCTGTATATGAATGCAATATACCAAAAGAACGAGCGGAAGTCATGTTAAAGTCGAATTCCTCTGACAGTGCGCGATCCATGCGGAAGGATCGGCTCCTGAGCGGGGCGGGCGGCGGCGTCTTTCTGCTTTGCGGATCGGAGAGGCGCTATGGAAAGGGAAACTCGCGGGGCTGCGGGGCTGCGGCCACGAACCCTTACGGATTGGTCGCCGGTAACGTTGCCGCGGGCGGCAGCGCAAGCCCCCCAAAACGGTTTCGTCCAGATGGGCGCAGCCCACTTGATTTATATCCCCACCGGCGCTATGCTCCTCTTATGCCCACCTCCGCGGTCATCAAAGATACCGATTTCCAGTTGGTTTCCGAGTTCGCGCAGCCCGATGCGAAGAAGCGCCTCTCGCTGGGAGCGGCTCTGCGCGATGCAACGGCCTATAACATCTACCGCAATCCCCTCGGCCAGCTCATTCTCGACCCGGTCAGGACCATTCCCGTCTCTGAGACGTGGCTCTACGAGAACCCGCCGGCCCTGGCCAGCGTGAAAAAAGGCTTGAGGGAATCGGCGGAAGGGAAGAGCGTGTATCGCGGCTCGTTTGCCAGGCACGCCAAATAATTAGCTCAAGGTCTGGATATGGATGGGCTTAGATATGGAACGCAAGCTCAAGTTCACTCCCACGGCAGATGCGCAGTTGACGGCGCTCGAAAAATCGCCGTCCACAGCCGCGCTCCTCGCCCAGGTGCGCAAGGCCCTGGGGTACCTTGAAATCGACCCGCGCCATTCGGGCCTTCACACGCACGAGTTCACGTCGCTTGCCGGTGTTCACGGCGAGAAGGTCTTCGAGGCCTACGCGCAAAACGACACACCCGGCGCCTACCGCATCTTCTGGCATTATGGTCCCGATGAAATCAAGGGCAGGAAGCGAACGCCGGTGATTACCGTCGTTGCGATCACGCGGCATCCATAGGCACCTGCGGTGCGGCAGACGGCGCTTTCGCGCCAGGGGGGTTCGTGGGATCCCACCCTTCACAAAGTGCGAAGGGTGGGGCAGCCGGTCGTGATTCAGGGGTCAGGCGAGGAGCTTGGCCGCGTCTTTGGCGAAGTAGGTGACGATGAAATCCGCGCCGGCGCGGCGGATGCCTACGAGCGACTCGAGCATGGCGCGGTTGGGGTCGAGCCAGCCCTTTTCAAAGGCTGCGTGGAGCATGGAGTACTCGCCGGAGACCTGATAGGCGCCGATGGGTACGTCCACCCGTTCGCGCGCGGCGCGCACCACGTCGAGGTAAGGCATGGCGGGCTTCATCAAGATCATGTCCGCGCCCTCCTCGATGTCGAGATCGATCTCGCGCATCGCTTCCCTGAGATTCGCCCCGTCCATCTGGTAGCTCCTGCGGTCGCCGAACTGCGGCGCGGAGCCGGCGGCCTCGCGGAAGGGACCGTAAAAGGCGGAGGCAAACTTCGAGGCGTAGCTGAGGATGGGCGTCTCGGCGAGGCCCGCCGCGTCGAGCGCCTTGCGGATGGCCCCGACGCGGCCGTCCATCATGTCGCTGGGAGCGACGACGTCTGCGCCGGCTTTGGCCTGGCTCACCGCGGTGCGCGCCAAGAGCTCGAGGGTGGGATCGTTCGCCACCTCGAAGCTTGCATCGGGGCCGTCGCCCGACTTGACCACCACGCCACAGTGGCCGTGGCTGGTGTACTCGCAGAGGCAAACGTCGGCGATGAGGACCAGCTTCTTGGCCGCTTCCGTCTGCTTGAGCGCGCGCAGGGCCTGTTGCACGATGCCGTTTTCCGCCCAGGCGCCGGTGCCTTGCTCGTCCTTTGATTCGGGCAGGCCGAAGAGCAGCAATCCGCCCAGCCCCAACTGCGCGGCCTCCTCGGCTTCGCGGACCGCTTCGTCCACCGACAAGTTGAAGACGCCGGGCATGGAACAGACGGGCGAGCGCACGCCCTTGCCAGGACAAATAAACAGGGGATAAATCAGGTCGCCGGGCTCGAGTGCAGTCTCGCGCACCAGCGCGCGCAAGGGCTCCGTGCGCCGCATCCGCCGCATCCGCTGGGCTGGAAAGGTCATGGAACGATTGTAAGACAGGAAAACAGCTATCAGCTATCAGCTTTCAGCTATCAGATAAGGGCACCTGTTTCGGGCATTCGCGACAAGAAACCCATTGAGAAATCGACAGGGAACGATTTGACCTTTTCGATGCTGCGGCGGTCTGCACAAACAAGCTGAAAGCTGATAGCTAAAAGCTGAAAGCCGTCTTTCACAGATTGTCGTAGAGCGCCGAGTTCCGGTAGCCGAGCAGAATGACCAGCGTGGCCACGCCGAGCGCGGTTCCGAAGGGGATTTTGATGAGGCAGACGACCGCGGCGATGATGGCCATGATGCGCCCCCACTGCGCGCGTTCCAGCAGGCCCCAACCGGCCACGGCGCAGACAACCGACCGTAGCGAAAGCATGATCCATGCGAAGTGAATCAACGCCGGACCGAACCATTCGGGGAACGGCGAGCCGTGCGCCCAGGGGCCAAAGCCGCCGGCGAAGAAGGCGCGCGCGAAGCTCATGGCGGCAAAGCCGAGCACGAGCGAAAGTCCGGCATAGACCAGCCACAGGATGCCGAGCACGCGCACCTTGCCCGCGTAGCGCGCCAATTCATATTCAAGGCCGGGCGTCGGGACAACCGGCGGCGCGATCGGCGCCCCAGCCCAGCCGCACTTTGCACAGAAGCCTTTTCCGGCTTCGAGTTCCTGACCACATCCGCTGCAAAACATATTCTTTCTCCCAATCGCAATAAGGATACGCAAATCCGGCGCGAATGGTTCCGAAAAAGTGAAGGAGCGAACCGTCGGCTTGTAGCCCTCAGAGCAAGACCAGGGTTGCTGCACCCCGGTCGTGGCTTTGTAACAAGGGCACGGCTTTAGCCGGGCCGATCAGCGCGGCAAAAACGCCTGGGGCTTTAGCCCCTGCCGGGATACACCAACTGTAGGGCTGCCCTAGCTTGTAGCCGGTAGCTTGTGGGTTTGGATTCGCGCGAATGCAAAGAACGTGTTTCAGGGCAGGGCGGCCGTGCCGTTCTTTCGCCCGCTGCAGCGGGCTTCGGTATTATTTGGTTGCGCCCGCCGCCCTGGTCCAGCGTTCCTGGTGGCGGTTGTCGTCGAGCACGTAGGCCGTCACGCGGCCCTGCGCATCGCGCTCGAAGGTGAGATGGATGGTGCGCGCGCCGGTCACGTCGCCGGGGCGGAAAAACGAGTCGGCTGACTCGGCTTCGAGGCCGATCAGCTCGCCGCCGGTGGTTTTCTCGAAGAGCTGGTCGCCCTGGCGGAGGATCGTCTTCACTTCGTGTCCGTTGGGTTCGCGGTACTGCCCGGTCAGGCTATCGAGTTGCGCCGTGGTGAGCTTGATGGCAGGCGGGTGCAGCGGAACCACGAGGAACTCCGCCATGGTTTCGGGAGCCGGGGGCGTGCGTTGCGCGAGCAGCCAGCGCGGCAGTTCCGGCTCGTCGTAGGCAAGCGTCCAGCAATCGTGCAACAGACCCTGGTAGAGCCAGAAGCGGACGTTGCCGCCGGCAGCCTTGAGGGCGTCGAACATGAGCACGCTCTGGCGCGGCACGACGGTCGTATCCAGGCTGCCATGGAAGAGCCACACCGGCGTGTGGCCCACCGCGCGCGCGTATTCGGCGGGCAGCAGGTTCGCTTGCTGCCAGCGGTCCGGTTCGTAGCTCCAGAAGACGCCGCTGGCCGCAATGGCGATGGCCGCCCAGCGACGGGGATGCACTTTGGCCAGCTCCCAAGCGCCGTATCCGCCCATGGAAAGGCCGGTGAGGTAGGTGCGCGCCGGGTCGCCGTGAAACTCGGCCGACTCCCGATCGAGCGCGGCCATGGCCAGCTCCAGAATCGGGGGATCGGTCCAATGGGCGTTGAGCGGGCACTGCGGCATCACGATCACGAACGGCCAGCGGTCGGGATGGTTGCGCACTGCCTCGGCAATGCCGATCTGCGTTTGCCACATGCCCTCGGAGCCGCGCTCGCCGCGCCCGTGCAGAAACAGAATGACAGGCCACTTCTTGCCGTCGTCGCGCCGCCAGTCTTCGGGCAGGTAGACCTGAAAGCGGTAGGTGACGCCGTGCAGCTCGATGCCGCGGTTCAGGAAGCCCGTATCCTGCGGCGGTTCCTGCCGGGCGGGACGCGCCGTGGTTGCGGCGCCGCGCGCCAGGGCGGGCCATGCCACGCAGGCCAGCGCCATGCAGGCGATGGAGATTCGAAGTGGGCTGGGCATGTCGAACTCCATGATACGGGGTTTTGGGCGGAGGGACGGTATTTTGTGGCGCGGGGCATCTATCCTTGCCATTTCGCGCATACCCGTTTTCGCTTTACGGATCCCTTCGCCGGTCCTTGCAGATTTCTTATGTTTTGCATGAAACACTCGAAATTGCGATGCTGACATTAGTGATCGACGAGCTCGAAGTTGGCGAAACCCTGGACCACTACCGCCTGGACGCGGAGGTTGCCCGCACCGGCATGTCCACGCTTTTCCGCGCCACGGACCTGCGCACCGGCCAGACGGTGGCGCTCAAGGCGCCGCATCCTGAGATGGAAGCCGATCCGATTTTGCTCGAGCGCTTCCGGCGCGAGGAGGAGATCGGCCAGGAGATCGACCACCCCGGCGTGGTGAAGACCTACGACGGCGAACAGCGCAGCCGCCTCTACATGGTGATCGAGTGGGTCGACGGACGGCTGTTGCGTTCCGTCCTCAACGAAAAGGGAAAACTGCCCATCGACCGCGCCGTGGCGCTCACCGTGGCCATCTGCGAAGCGCTCGACAACCTGCACAAGCACGGCGTGGTGCACCGCGACCTGAAGCCCGAGAACATCATGGTGTGCGAGGGCGATCGCATCAAGATCATCGACTTCGGCATCGCTATGAAAGAGGACGCGCGGCGCATCACGCACACCTCGCTCACGCCCGCACTGGGCACGCCCGATTACATCTCGCCGGAGCAAGTGAAGGGCCAGCGCGGCGACCAGCGCAGCGACATCTACGCAATGGGCGCCATGCTCTACGAGATGCTCACCGGCCAGCCGCCGTTTACGGGTGCGAACCCGCTGGTGGTTCTGAACGAGCGCGTGTTGATCGATCCCGCGCCGGCTCGCGATCTGAACCCGGCCATTTCAGCCGAGTTGCAGGAGATCCTCTTCCGCGCTCTGGAACGCGATCCGCGCCATCGTTATGCCACCGCAGCCGAGATGGCGTGGGAGCTGGAGCACCAGGAACTGGTGGGCGTGGACCAAGACGCGCACCGGCCGAACCTGCGCAGCCGGCTGGGGCTCAACCGCGCCAAGCTGGCGCTCTACGCCGGCATCGTCCTGGTCCCGCTGGTGTTGTTCCTGGCGATGCTGCTGCTGGCGCGCAAGTAGCTGGGCTGCCCGTATTCTGGCCGGTTTATTGCTGGCAGACGTGGCGGCGGCGGCGCTATACTCGCGGCAATCCGCCGCCAATCCCCTCGGCCCAATCCTGATTTGCGCGGCGCGAAGAAAGGCATGCTTATGAAAAAAGTCGCCGTGCTGCTCTCTGCAGCAATGGTTCTGACCTCGGCTTTCGGTCAGCGCCCCGGGATCACGCTGAAAGGCGTGCCCACGCGGTCGAAGCCGCCCATCGTGCGCATGGCACACAGGCCGCTGGTCCTCTCCAAAGGCCGCGTGCTGACGCCTGCCGACAAAGCGCAGTTCATCGCCTCGGCCCGGATGGCATTCAAGACGCCTGCGCCCGGCAGTCCGCCCAAGCCGATGACCGCTGCGCCGGCAAACTCCGGGCCCACTACGCAAACCATCACCGTCGCGCAGCCTACGAGTGGAGGAAGTTTCACCATGGCGGCGTATAACGTGGGCGAGTGGGATCCGGACAACGCGGGCCTGCTGCTGAATATGATGTTCGAGCCGAACAAGAGTTTTCTCGGCTTCAATGTGGTCGCAGCGCCCAACAATCTGTACGTGCTGAGCTTCCAGGTTTATTCCTATTGCCCGGCGCAGTTCGCCATTGCCACGGCGCCCGATGGAACCGGACCTGCCGCGCAGCCCACGGAGACGGTGAGCGTGGCGCAGGGCACAAGCGGATTTGCCTACGCCTTTGACGCGACCGCGGCGGGCGGCATCTGGATTCAGGTTTCCGCCAACTGCCCATGGGAGTTCCAAAGCGCGGAACTGACCACGACGCCGATGTAGAGCTGAGCTGACCGCCCGGCGGATGGCATTGGCTCTTACGCCGGGACGCGTTTGAGCAATGCGGCGGCGCGGCGAAACCACGGCCGCTCGCGACGCCGCAGGTAGCCCGGCATGGTGGGCTTTTTATCGAGCACCTTCTGCGCCCAGGTGCGCGCCTCGACGTTGCGCCCTTGCGCGGCGAGGAAATCCGCGTAGTTCAGATACGTCTCCGAGAGCGTCGAGCGCTCGATCGCCTTCTGGAACATAGCATTGGCCTTTTCGTTTTGGCCGGTTTGGGCGTAGGCGTGCGCCAAGAGGCCGGCGGCGCGATAGAAGTCGTGACCTGCATCCTTCCCGACGGCCATTTCGAGATCGGGAAGAGCCGCCGACGCGTCGCCCAACAGAAGAGCGCAGACGCCGCGGCGGTAAAAGCAATCCACAACCGTGGAGCGTTTTGCGATGGCCTTGTTATACGCGGCCCGCGCGGCGATGGCCTTGTTATATGCGGCCCGCGCCGCGTCGAGCCTGCCCTCGTCCATCAAGAGGTCGCCAAGCTCTTCGAAGTTTCCCGTCGAAGGATTGTCGTGAATCTCCAGGTTGAGCTGGGCGATGCGCTTGCGCCGTGGAAATCCCTGGAACGACTGGCGCAGCAGCCCGAGGTCGGGCAGAGCCTCGACACAGAGGTACACCAGCGCGCCGAGGGGGCCGAGAAAGAGAATGATGAAGATCCAATAGGTGTCGGGCCGCCGGCGGATGAAGTGAATAATCGCCGCGACCCACAGCAGCAGACCCCACGGGTAGAACAGCCCGTTAAATAATCCCATAAGATTTTGATCCTGACGGCAGTTTACACAGGCCGGCGGGGATGAGCGGCATTAGCGGTACGATTCGTCGCGGTAAATGACGAACTCGGTGCGAGACGAGGTTCGTTGCTTTGCGTTCTAGGCTTCATCTTGCTCATTCATGAGTTTGGCTGCTTCGCGGATTAGGACCGGCAACTTCGATTGAACAATACCCCAAACAATCCGGTCGTCAATTTGCGCATAGGCGTGGGTCAGAACATTGCGGAAGCCAACGATGCTGCGCAAGTCTGTGATCCGGGAGGCCACGCTGGCGTCAACGCGGGCCAGCTGCCCAAGCGCTTCGCCAATGATTGTAAAGGCGCGCTCGACGGCAAAGCGCAGCATCGGGTCTTGCCGGTAATCCGCAAAGCCTTTACCTTTGGTGAACTGGGAAACGAGCTCGGCTGCCTCTTGCACATCGAAAAGATACTTTCGCGCCTCAAGCTGCATAAAGCAGTGCCTTGTTCTCGTCAACGCTGCGGCGGAAATAAGGATTACGGATTGCGGATGCAACCACCAGATCGACCGGCCGGCCAAAGAGCTGCTCCAGCGCATCTTTGAAGCCGAAGAAGGCGGTTGCGTAGTCGCCGGGATCGAGCGGCTCGAACTCCACCAGGAAATCGAGATCGCTGCGCTCGGAGTCGAAGGCGCCGCTCAGAGCCGAACCGAAAAGCTCCAGCCGCAGGATATGAAATTCTCGGCAGAGCTTCGCCAGTTCGGAATGATGCGCGGCAACAACGCGCAGCCCGGCGCCTGCTTCGGGTTTCGGAATGTGTATCGTCGCCATAGGTACGATGATACCCCGATCGCGAATCACCGGTACGACTCGTCGCGGTGAATGACGAACTCGGGATAGGCGCCGCCGCCCAGCTCGTGCAGGTCCATGCCGATGCGCTCGCCGTCGGGATCGACGCGGAACGGGACCACGCGGTTGAGCAGCGCGAAGAGCAGGTAGACGAGCGGTAATACGAGACCAAGCAACGCGGCAATGCCCACCAGTTGCGCCGTGAGTTGCCCGGCCTGGGAAGCGAAGAAGCCCGCGGCCAGCAGTCCCCACAGACCGGACGCGCCGTGCACGGCGATGGCGCCCGAGGGGTCGTCGACGGAAACCGCCAGCTCCAGCAGTTCCACGAGCAGCGGCGTGAAGAAGCCGGCCACGGCTCCGGCGAAGATGGCTTCGAGGGGCGTGGCCACGGCGGCGCAGGCGGTCGAGGTCACCAGGCCGGCCAGCCATCCGTTGGCGCAAAGGCTGGCGTCGGGCTTGCCAAAGCGGATGCGCGTAATGGAAAACGTCGCCAGCAGCGCCGCCGCGGCCGAGAGCAATGTGTTGATGGCCGTGCCGGGCAGGGCCGCCAGCGGAGCGTGCAGCCAGATCACCGCGCCCGCCGCATTCCACGCGAGCCAGCCCACAAGCGCCAGCAGGCAGCCGAACAAAACATAGACGGCGTTGTGGCCGGGGATCGCGGTCGACAGGCCCTCGCGCGGGAATTTGCCGCGGCGCGGTCCGGCGATCCACACCAATGCGAGCGCGGAGAGCCCGCCGAGAACGTGCACGGTGGCCGCGCCTCCGGCATCGAGAAACCCCGCGCCCAGCCCGAAGTTCGCGCCCAGTTGCGCCAAAAATCCGCCGCCCCAGATCCAGTGCGCGGCCAGAGGAAAGACGATGCCGGCCAGCACCGCCGCCGCAGCGCATCCACCTGAAAGCCGCCAGCGATCCGCGCCCGAGCCCCACGGAATCATCGCCGCCATGGCGACTGCGATGAACTCGAAGAGCAGCGCAAGCTGCGCCTGCGGCGTGGCCGAGGCCAGTCCGTGCAGCAGAAACGGCCCCAGCCCGAGCACGCCCCAGGTCTTTCCGGCGGCGTGAATAGCGGCGTCTGCCGTTCCCAGCGTCCCGGCAAACGAGGCGCCCACCAGCGCAAAGACGATGACGGCGACGGCCGCAAGCGCCAGATTGCCCAGGAGCGCCTGCGCCGCGGAGCGCGTGCGCCCCAGGCCGGCATTGATGAGCGCCACGCCGGCAATGGCCAGCGGCGCAAGCAGCAGGAGCGCCAGGGTAAGGGCAAAGACGGCGTCGCTCATCGCGGGCACGGGGGCGGCCGCGGGAATCATGGGAGTCATGGTGTTCATGGGCGGCTCGCTCCGCGGGCGGGCATGTGGCCGCGCACCGCGATTACCAGGCCCATCGCCACCACCGCCAGGCCGCACACCACAAACGCCAGCCGCCTCGCATTGTCGGGAAACAGCACCAGAGCAGCGAGGGTGAGAAGGAATCCGGCTGGCATCACCAGCAATCCGGCGAACTTCATGCGCTTCCTCTTCCTGGAGGGCCTTCCACGGGTGCGGCGCCGGCCGCGTTGGAGGCAAAACCAACCAACCAGGCCGAAATGCAAGTCCCGCGCAGTGAGATGTTGCTGAGAGCGGTTGTTGCGCCCTTATGAATTTTAAACGATCCGTCGCGCAGGGCTGCCGTGACGCAGCGCTTGGCCTAACAGCCAATGGCGAAAGTCCGGTCTTGAAAGGGCACGACTTTAGTCGTGCCGTAACGCCCGCACAATCAGCGCGGCTTTAGCCGCTGAGGGATGCCTTTTCCGGAGTTTTGACTTTCACCACGGGCTGCCAAGGGCGATTCACACTGTGGGAGCAACGGGCGGGCCTTTATAGATTCCTTTCATGCAACGGAGAATAATGAACTGTGCAGACTCTGAATGACGGTAATCGCAGACTGGTTCCGCTCATGATGGGCATCGCGACGCTTGCCAGCGTCGTGCTGCTCTTGATTGAGGACGCGGCTCCACGCCTGTTTCCCGCAAAAGGCCACGACTCCCTCGCAGCTTTTTCCCTGGCGACGATCGCCTGTGCCTACGTGGCTTTCCAGTTGGCGCATCGTCGTGCCGCGGCGGAGCTGGCCAAGGCGATCCTGCTGGCGGCGGCCTTTCTTTTCTGGGCGGCGAATCAGTTCTGGCCGAATTCTCCACGGGCCACATTGTTCAACGACGTTGCCATCGCGCTCTTTGTTCTGGATGTATTCCTTGTGATCGTGGGCTGGCCACCTGGGGCAATGGGCAGCTTTCCGGACGGCTGCTGCGGGAGCAACGCGAATCGGTGCAGTTGCGGTTGCGGCTGCTGCAATTGTTCCCCCCGCGCCGCGGATGACGTTATGGAAACGACGAGGCGATAGGCGGGGCTGGCCAATCGCACGAAACCTGCGGGCGGCTATTGTTGGCTGCATGAGTAATGTCCCGATAAGCGCGCCGGAGGCGGTCGCCGCGGCGACTTAGCCCCGCGCTTCAGCGTGGGGTGGGCGTAACCAATAAAGACATCCGGAGTCCCGTAGGGACGGTGCAAGGACATTTCTTTTGCAGGGATCAATAAACCGTGCCCATGCAAAGCCGAACTTTCACCAGAGGCTGTTCGGCGGACCCTCGCCGGCGCACGAAAACTTGCTCCTTCGCTCGCTGCCTGCGCTATCATTTCCTCTGTGCAACCGGAACACTTTACTTATCCCGCTTACAGCGAACCGTTGCTCGAAGCCTATGGCGGCGCGTTCGAGTGCGTCTTTGTCGCGCTGCATCCCTTCGTGCGCGTGCCGGCGGAGCTGGCCTGGAGCGCCACGCATCAATATCCGGGCGACGCCCAGATCGTGGCGCGCGGCGTCAAGGTCCCGTGGATGGAGGTCGCGGCCGCGACCGGCCTCAACTCCTGCGCGCGCCTCAACCAGGCGCTGCTCACCTCGATCGGCTCGCTCAACGATCACTTTGCCGACCCGGCCGGCCGCGACGAGCTCAAGCGCTTCCTCGAATCCGAACCCATCTGGATGCCCACTGAAGGCCGCTTCGAGCCACTTCTCCAGACGGACATTCTCCGCGTCTTCGTAGCCGCCGGAATGCAGGAACTCATCTTCGTCCCCGAGTTCCTGAACTCCGATCCCGTCACCGTCCTGCCCCTCGCCGACATCTACCTGGGCTCCATCCCGTTTCCTGCGCGCGGAACCCTCCTCGCCCCCGACCACTCTTTCCTCTTCACCGTCGATTGGGACAGCTTCTTCACGCTCTTCTACGGCGCCCGCTCCTTTGTGCCGCGCGTCGCCGCCGCGCTCGGCCTCGAAGGCTTCTTCGCCACGCCCAACACCGAGCACGCCTGGTTCAACTACTCCTTCGGCTGCGCCACGGTGACGCTATCGCCGGAGCATTGGCAGACGGCGTGAGGGGCGTTGGGCGATTAGGAAGACGGAGCTCTTTCAAGGGTCAGCATAGGCAACGATACGCCCAAGAGGCCAACAACAGAATTACTTGGGGCCACTGGATACCCCCGGATTTCGAATAGATTGGCCGAAATTACCAGTCCGCCCATATATACCAGTTGCCATCGATGTGCACATAGGAGGGGCGTCTTGGTCTATCTGTTTGATAGAAAGCGTCAAGGCTGATCACGGTGTTCGACGGTTCGCGCTCCAGCCATGAAATATCGACATGCCTCGTGTCACCGGCCCAGCCAGAAGCCCAAACCCCAAACGACACTTCAAGGGGATTTCCTCCTTGGCCCACCCTTCTGGCACCGATCTCCTTGAGCAACGCGAGATACTCTTGATACCTCTTGACCGGCATCCCTCCGTCGGGCGGGGTCTCCCAAAGCGGGGAATCCTCCGAACGGATGCCCCACGGCGCTACGTCTTCCACACCTTTATCCTCCAAGAGCATCGTGCGCACACGTTCATATGAGGCCCGATGAGCCCTGAAATCGCTAATAATCCTGCCCTCTTTGGGAGGTCTGGATGAAATGGAAATGACGATAAAGGGCGAAGCGATGATTGCAACGACGGAGGATGAGATGATCGCGAAGCGATTGAAGGAACGCACGGGCTGCACCCCCGAGTTACATTACACTCGAGTGACCGGCAATTCGGAAAGTACGTTTTTCTCATGTGGGGCCGGCGGCAAAAGCGGCCGCAGATCCCTCGGCTGCGCTCGGGATGACAGTCGCTTGCGCGACAGTTCAGGGGCGGCCAAGTGCAAACTCGGGCGGCACACTGGCGCGGTGCGCATCCGGCATGATATTTTTTCCGTGAACATCCCAACTTCTGGTATGAAGAACGCCAGGAGAACGATGTTGGTTCGCCATTTTCCACGCTCGTCACAAGCGGGTTTCTTTTCAGCAGATTACAATGTGGTACATCGCATAAGTTTTTGCTATTTTTTTGCTCCGCTCCCGTGTTGCAACCGTCCCACCTGCGCTATATTGAAATTTCGGGCTTCCCTGCCTTTCAGTAGAGCTTTATCGAAGAGCGGTTCTTGTACACCACCCATGTGACCGCCAGCACACGCGGCGCATGAAAAACGAAAGCCGGGATTCGTTCATGGCGCAAATCTTCGACCGCAGCTCCAATGCACTGGCTCGCATGGGCCTGGTGCTTTCGGGGTTGATCGTCATTGCTTTGGGGGTCACGCTCGACGAGCTGCAGCGCTCGCCGTGGGTCACGCGGCAGGGGCAGCGCGCGGAGCAGCCGGTCCCCTTCAGCCACAAGCATCACGTGCAGGGCCTGGGCCTGCAGTGCCAGTACTGCCACACCACGGTGGAGAAGTCGAGCTACGCCGGCATTCCGCCCACGCGCACCTGCATGAATTGCCACGCGCAGATCTGGACCAATGCGCAACTGCTCGAGCCTGTGCGCCAGAGCTGGGCTACGGGCGAGTCGATTCCCTGGATCAAGGTCCACGACCTGCCCGACTTTGTTTATTTCAGCCACGAGATTCACGTTGGCAAGGGCATCGGCTGCGAAAGCTGCCACGGCCGCGTGGATGAGATGCCGCTGATGTACGCCGAGAACACGCTGCAGATGGAGTGGTGCCTGGATTGCCACAGAAATCCCGCCAGGAATCTGCGGCCCACGAGCGAGATCTACAACATGGCGTGGGAAGGCCCGAGCGAAGACCGGCCGGTGTGGTGCGCTGCGGCGGACAAGGCAGATGCCCCCACCGCCGAAAGCGTGAGCTGCGCGACGCGTGATCCGAAGAGTGAGGCGGCGTTGACTTCGCCGGCGCTTCTGGAGCCGGCTTCGTTGACCGGCGAATCCACCGCGGCGAGCAAATCGGCAAACAGTTCGGCGGCGGCGCTCGAAGTCCAGAAGTTCACCAGCCAGGAGGATTTGGGCAAATTCCTGGAGGTGCACTACAAGATTCGCAACCCCAAGGACCTGACCAGCTGCGAGGTGTGCCACCGATGAGCAGCGAGAGAAAAAACGCGACCGGGCAGACAGTGGAGAATCCAATGGGGAGCGCCGTGAACGACCAGCACGAAAATACGGCCCTGCCCGCGCAGCCCGGCAACTCCGGGCCAATGTCGCTCGAGCAGGTGCGCCGTGAGCTCAACGGCGCGAAGGGCAAAAAATACTGGCGCTCTCTCGATGAGTTGGCGAACACGCCGGAATTTCAGGCTGCGGTGGAGCGCGAGTTTCCCTCGGCCGCGCAGGAGTGGGTCGATCCCGTTTCGCGGCGCGGCTTCCTTAAATTGATGGGCGCGTCGATGGCGCTGGCCGGCCTGGCAGGTTGCACCAAGCAGCCCGACGAGCCGATTTATCCCTACATCAAGGCGCCGGAAGATTTGGTTCTCGGCAAGCCGATGTACTTTGCCACGGCGCATCCCTTCACAACGGGCGCGGTGCCGCTCCTGGTCAAGTCGGACGAGTTCCGTCCTATCAAAATTGATGGAAACCCCGAGCACGCCTACAATCGCGGCGGTTCCGATCCGTTTTCGCAGGGCACGCTGCTCGATCTCTACGATCCCGACCGGTCAAAACATGTCACCTATAAAAACGACAACCGCGAGTGGGCCGAATTTGCCGAAGCCTTCCGCGACAAGGTGGTTGCGACCAAGGACGGGACCGGCATCTACTTTCTGAGCGCGACCATCACGTCGCCCACGCTGGCGCGGCAGTGGCAGGAAGCGCAGAAGGCGTGGCCCAAGGCGAAGCTGGTGCAGTACGAGCCGGCGATCGCCGGGACGTTCCTTGAAAATGGATGGAAGGTTCAGTACGACCTGAGCCAGGCCGATGTGATTGTCTCGCTCGACGCGGATTTCCTGTCGGGTGCGAGCTATCCGGGCTTCCATAAATTGGTGCGCGACTACGCGGCGCGGCGCAAGCAGCCGGAAAACGGCATGAACCGGCTCTACGCGGTCGAGTCGACGCCAACCACGACGGGCATGAAGGCCGAGCATCGGCTGGGGCTGCGCGCCAGCGAGATTCCGGCGTTCGCGGCTGAGTTGGCGAAGGCTCTTGGCGTTCCCGGTGTGAACCCTCCCTCGTATGCGTGGACCGCCGAACAGCAGAAGTTTCTTGCTGCGCTAGTGAAGGACCTGAAGGCGAACGCTGGCAAAAGTGCGGTGCTGCCGGGGCTGTACCAGGATCCCTGGACCGCGCTCCTCGCTTATCTCATCAACAGCGCACTCGGCAACGTCGGCAAGACGGTTTTGGTTGAGGCCGGACCCGCGATCCCGCTGCTCAGCGATCAGATTGGCGATTTCAAGTCCTTGGTTGCCGATCTCAACGCGGGCAAGGTGGATTGGCTCATCATTCTCAATGCCAATCCGATCTACGATGCGCCCGCGGATCTGAACTTTGCCTCGGCCTTCAACAAGGCCAACATCGTAGCTCATCTCGGCACGCATTACGACGAGACTGGCCAGCAGTCGCACTGGCACATTCCCGCCGCGCATTATCTGGAATCGTGGTCGGACGCGCGCGCGTACGACGGCACGGTTTCTATCGTGCAGCCGATGATCGATCCGCTCTACGGCGGGCGCTCCGCGCATCACGTCTTCCAGGCGCTGCTCAACGAGCCGATGGTGAGCCCATACGATGCAGTGCGCGAGACGTGGAGGACGACGATCAAAGGCGATTTCGAAGCGGGCTGGCGCAAAGCGCTGCACGACGGATGGATTGTGGACAGCGACGCGCCCGATCAAGAGGTAATCGGCAAGTTGGAAAGCGTCTTCGGCGTGCAAGGGGCAATCCCCGCGCCCACGCCGAAGGATTCGGTCGAAATCATCTTCCGTCCGGACCCGAACGTCTACGACGGCCGCTGGGCAAACGTGGGCTGGTTGCAGGAGCTGCCCAAGCCAGTCACCAATCTGAGCTGGGACAACGCCGCCATCGTCTCCGGCGCCACGCTCACCAAGTGGAACCTCGAAGAAGACGACATCATCGAGATCAGCGTGGGCAACGGACGTGTAAAAGCCCCGGTGATCGTCGCGCCCGGCCATCCCGATAACTCCGTCACCGTCTATCTCGGTTACGGCCGCCAGGTGGGCCGCGTGGCCGGCGGCGCGGGATTCAACGCCTATCTGATTCGCAACACCTGGGCGCCGTTTTACGCGACGGGCGCGGTGAAGAAGGTAGATGGCAAGTGGGGCATTGCCATCACCAAGAGCCACTTCCAGGATCATCGCGGCGAAGCCTTCGGCCAGCCCAAAGGCCAGAACAACAACTCGCTTGAAGCCGATGAAGCGATCGGCGAGCGCGGCATTATCCGCTACGCATCGCTCGAAGAGTTCAAGACCAACCCGAACTTCGCGCACGAGGGCGAGGGACGCGAGACGCCATCGAACGACACCTCGCTCTTCCCCAACTGGGAGTACAACGAGGCCAACGCCTGGGCCATGTCCATCGACATGAACAGTTGCACGGGCTGCAACGCCTGCATCGTGAGCTGTTATGCCGAGAACAACATCGCCGTGGTGGGCAAGCAGCAGGTGCGGATCGGCCGCAACATGCAGTGGCTGCGGATCGATACTTACTTTGAGGGCGACCTGGCCGCGCCGCGCGCCCACTTCCAGCCTATGGCCTGCCAGCACTGCGAAAACGCGCCCTGCGAGCAGGTTTGCCCCGTGGGCGCAACCGTGCACACGCCGGAAGGCCTGAACACCATGGTCTACAACCGCTGCGTGGGCACGCGCTACTGCTCCAACAACTGCCCCTACAAGGTGCGGCGCTTCAACTTCCTGCTGTACTCCGATTACGAGACTGAGAGTTTGAAATTGATGCGCAATCCCGACGTGAGCGTGCGCTCGCGCGGCGTGATGGAAAAGTGCAGCTACTGTATCCAGCGCATCTCGGCAGCCAGGATCGAGGCCGACAAGGAGAACCGCAATATTCGCGACGGCGAAATCGTGACCGCATGCCAGCAGGCCTGCCCGGCCAGCGCCATCACCTTCGGCAACATCAACGACAAGAACAGCCAGGTGACGAAGTTGCGCGCCCAGCAGCGCAGTTATCAAGTAATTGCCGACATCAACACCCGTCCGCGCACGACTTATGTGGCCGAAGTTTTGAACCTGAACCAGGAACTCGAAGAGACGCCGACGGAAATCGCGCCGGCGAAGGGTTGAGCAGCCCATGGCGACCAAAGAAGTAAAACCCGCTGACCATTGGGTCGATCCCGCGACGGGCGAATATCGCGTGATTGCGCCGGGGCAGACCTTCCGGTCGATCACCGAGAAGATCGTG
>Ga0326728_10014296_pt1 | contig 16906 bp, 12 predicted proteins | sample MB3enrmetagenome_FD_207602 | JGI IMG/M metagenome (GOLD analysis project Ga0326728, IMG submission 207602) | Lab enriched peat soil microbial communities from McLean, Ithaca, NY, United States - MB31MN | ecosystem: Environmental > Terrestrial > Soil > Wetlands > Peat | place: USA: New York...
ATGGCTGCGGCAGTTCCGCCTGCCCCAGCCCGGCTGGCTGCCCAGCGCCATGGCCGCCAATGCGCTGGACGGCTTCCACAATGACCCGGCCGCCGGCCTGGGCTGGATGGCCCTCTTGTGGCTGGGCGGGCTGGCGCTGCTGCTGGCGGTGGCCCTGTGGGGCGGCCGCGCCTACCTGCCGCTCTGGCTGCGCACCCGCGATGCCGGGGGCGGCAAGGAGCCCGCGCGCGGGGGCCCTTGGGAGGGCCTGCTGGGCCGGCTGTGGGCCAGGCCCCGCGGCTGGGTGGCCAGCCTCTGCCTGCAAGAGGCCGCGCGCACCCTGCGGCGCGACACGCAGCGCCTGCAATTCCTCTTCTTGGGCACCTTGGTGGGCATCTTCCTCTTCAACCTGGCCCGCCTGCCCATGCAGGACCCTGAGGTGGCCAGCCTGCACGACCCGCTGTTCATCGCCAGCGCGGGCTTGAGCTGCCTGGTGCTGCTGGCCGTGGCCGCGCGCTTCGCCTTTCCGGCGCAGAGCCTGGAGGGCGAGGCATCTTGGCTGCTGCGCACGGCGCCCATCTCCAGCGCCCGCTACCTGGCCTGGCGCTGGCTGGGCACCCTGGCTTTGCTCTCTGGCCTGGGCCTGCTGCTCTTTGGCAGCTGCGTGCTGGCCCTCAAGCCCTCGCCCAGGCTGCTCCTGGCCGGCCTGCTGGTCATGCTGACCGCGCCCATGGCCATCACCAGCCTGTGCGTGGGCTTGGGCGCGGCCTGGGGCCGCCCAGACATGGAGAATCCGGAGGACATGGTGACCGGCGGCAGCGGCCTGCTGCTGCTGACCCTGGCCGGGCTCTATCTGCTGCTGAGCCTGGGCCTGCTGGTGCCGCCGCTTGGCGAGCTGAGCCGGCTGGCCATCAGCCACCGCTTCACCCCGCGCTGGGCCGCGCTGCTGCTGCCCGCCGCCTGCTGGCTGCTGCTGCAGGCAACCGCGGTGGCGCTCCCCATGCGCTACGGCCACCAGGCCCTGGCGCGGGGGCAGGGGGCTTGAAGTCGCGGCCTTGGCGTGATACAAATTGATACAATTGGCCGGAGGGCACTGCCGCTCTGGGGCCAAGGTCTTTCAATTTTTGGAGGGTTTGATGCTCAAGATCAAGCTGCTGGCGATCTCCCTGCTGATGTGCTCCGCTCCCCTGATGGCCCTGGATCTGGGCGACGTCCAGAAGCAGGCCAATGACCTGGGCAAGAATGACACGGTCAAGGCCGTGGGCGGGGCCGTGGCCCCCATGGCTGCCGACAAGGGCGCCGAGATGCTGACTGCCAAGCTCAAGGACGTGCAGAATGAGAATGGGCCCATTGTCTTCAAGTCGGGCACGGCGAACCTGGAGGCCGACAAGTGCGAGCGCACGCTCAAGGCCATTGACGGCCTGGTGAAGCAGTTCCCGGGCATGCTGGTGACGGTGTGCGGCTACACGGACAACAAGGGCAGCAAGAAGGCCAACCTCAAGATGTCGCAGAAGCGCGCCCAGGCGGTCATCGACTGGCTGGAAGCGCACCTGCAGACCCCCAAGGCCCAGCTGGCGGCCAAGGGCTTCGGCTCGGACAGCCCCATCGCCGACAACAAGACCGAGGCCGGCCGCGCCAAGAACCGCCGGGTGGAGTTCGTGGTCACCCGTCAGCAGTAATTTTGGATGCATGGAAGCAAAGAAAGCCCGGGCCGATTGGCCCGGGCTTTCTTGTTTTCCGCTCACAAGCGCATGCCGGCTAGAAGCCCTTGTTGGCCCCTGGCGCGGCGTCATCCTCATCATCAGATTCGCTCTTGGCCGGGGCCTGGCCGCTGTCCAGGTCCTCCTCCATGATGTTGCCGCTGCGGTTGTGCAGCTCGCATTCCTTGGTGGGCTCGGTGCCGTCCACAAAGGCCTCGTTCACCGCCTTGCGGCAGGCTGGGGTGAAGAGCTGGCCTGAGTCGGCGCAGACCTTGACGAAGTGGATGCCGGAGGGCACGGGGAAATCCTTGGCCGGCTTGCCGGCGGTGGCCTTCTTCATGAAATCGGCCCAGATGGGGGCTGCCACCACGCCGCCGGTGAGGAACTTGCCGATGCTGCGGCGGTCATCGTAGCCGATCCAGGCGCCGGCCACCAGGTCGGGGGTGAAGCCCACGAACCAGGCGTCGCTGAAGTCATTGGTGGTGCCGGTCTTGCCGGCCGCGGGCAGGGTGAAGCCGGCCTGGCGCACGGTGCTGCCGGTGCCGTGGTCGATGACATCGCGCATCATGCTGGTGACGATGTAGGCCGTGGTGGCGCTCAAGGCCTCATGGCTCTTGGTGCTGTGCTCCTCCAGGGTGCGGCCGTTGGCGTCCTTGACCGAGAGGATGGCGATGGGCTCCACCCGGATGCCCTGGTTGGGCAGGGTGCCGAAGGCGGAGGTGAGCTCCATCAGGGAGACCTCGGCGGTGCCCAGGGCCAGGGTCAGGTCGCGGTTGAGCTCGCTGGTGATGCCCATGCGCCGGGCGTAGCTGATGGCGGTGTTCACCCCGATCTTATTGAGCAGCTTCACGGTCACCACGTTGCGGCTGTTGGCCAGGGCCTTGCGCAGCGGGGTGGGCCCGAAGAAGCGGTTCTCGAAGTTGATGGGCTTCCATTGCTTGCCGCTGGGGTCGGTGAAGACCACCGGGGCGTCAATCACCACGTCCTCGGCGGTGAAGCCGTTGTCGATGGCCGCCGCGTAGATGAAGGGCTTGAAGGCCGAGCCGGGCTGGCGCTTGGCCTGGATGGCGCGGTTGAACTCGCTGGCGTTGAAGTCGCGGCCGCCCACCAGGGCCTTGATGTAGCCGGTGTGGGGGTCGATGACCACCATGGCGCCCTGCAGGGTGGGCTTCTCGCCCAGCTTGAAGAAGTATTTGAGGTAGCTCTCGGCCTTCTTGTCGGCCTGGGTCAGGCCGTTCTCCACGGCCCGCTGGGCCATGTCCTGCAGGCTCAAGTCCAGGGTGGTGTAGACCGAGAGGCCGCCCTTGTAGACCGCGTTGTCGCCGTAGGTGGCGGCCAGCTGCTGGCGCACGTACTCGGTGAAATAGGGGGCGTTCTGCACCTCGCCGCGCCGCACCTGCACCGGCTCGGCTTTGGCGGCCTCGGCCTCCTGGGCGGTGACGTAGCCCTCGCTCTGCATGCGAGCCAGCACGGTCTCCTTGCGGCGCTGGGCCCGCTCCACGTCCACGATGGGGTTGTAGGCATTGGGGGACTTGGGGATGCCCGCCAGCACCGCGCACTCGGAGAGCGAGAGCTCCTCCACATGCTTGCCGAAATAGGTGCGGGCCGCGGATTCCACGCCATAGGCCCCGTTGCCGAAGTAGACCTGGTTCAGGTACATCTCCAGGATCTCATCCTTGGTGTAGGCCTTCTCGATCTGGATGGCCAGCATGGCCTCCTTGATCTTGCGGCTCAAGCTGCGCTCTTGGGTGAGGAAGAGGTTGCGGGCCAGCTGCTGGGTGAGCGTGGAGGCGCCTTGGATGACCTTGTGGTTGAGCGTGTTGACCAGCGCCGCGCGCAAGATGCCGGGCACATCCAGGCCCCAGTGCTGGTAGAAGTGCGTGTCCTCGGTGGCGATGATGGCCTTCTGCATGGCCATGGGGATGCGCGCCAGCGGCACCAGGGTGCGCTGCTCCAGGTAGAGCTGCTTCACCAGGTTGCCGTTGGCATCGAAGATCTTGGTGGACTGGCTGGGCTTGTACTCGCGCAGGTCGCTGACGTAGGGCAGCTCGTTCATGTAGGCCACCACCAGGCCGGCCACCGCCCCCAGGATGATGAAGCCGCTGATGATGAAGGTGACCATGAAGACTTTGATCGGGCGCCAGGGCGCCTGGGGGTCCTTGAATCCAGAGGGCAGGCGCTTGGGCGGCGCTGGCTTGAAGGCGTTGCGCAGCAATGCGAGGAGATCCATGGGCTTTCCTGGTTGAGGTTGGCGGCTGAACGCGGATTATAGCACAGAGCCGGGGCGAAGTTCAGATATCCGGAGCGCCCTGGCAGCGCGCGGCCGCTTTTTCTGAAGACGGACCCTTGCCCCATTTAAAACTTGTCAAAAAATCTATAAACCATATAATCAAACTTGGCTCAAGATGCCATGCTGGAGGGTGCGGATGACAGATCAGCTGATCGGGATAGGCGCAGCCGGCAAGATGAGCGGGCTCTCGGAGCGCACCTTGCGCTATTGGGAGTCGCTGGGCCTCATCACGCCCGTGCGCATGCCCTCAGGCCACCGCAAATACAGCAAGGCCATGGTCAAGACCATCATCGCGCTCAAAGAGACCTTGGAGAAGAACAACCTGCGCATCAATGACCTGGTGACCAGCTCAGGCTTTTTGCAGGACGAGGCCCTGCGGCGCAAGGTCAAGGACCTGGGCGCCTTCAACCTGCGGGCGCAGATGGAGAGCTTTTACGCGGATGTGCGCCGCGACATGCGCTTGAACCCGCTCTCGGGCCTGCCCGACCACTTCTTCACCCAGCAGGAGACCGAGCGCAGGCTGGAAGAGGGCCGCAAGATCGCCATCTGCTACATCGACCTGCAGGGCTTCCGCTTCTACAACCAGCGCTATGACTATCCCCGCGGCGACAGGGTGCTCAAGTTCTTGGCCGCCCTCATCTTCGAGAAGATGCGCGATTTCGGCGGCGAGGATGATTTCGCCGGGCACCTGGGCGCGGATGACTTTGTGATGCTCAGCACCCCGGAGCGCTATGCCGCCAGCATGCAGGAGCTGATCAAGGCCTTTGACGCCATGATAGGCCAGCATTACGACAAGGCCGACCGCGAGGCCGGGCGCATCACCTTGCGCAACCGCCGCGGCGAGGAGCTGGTCTACCCGGTGATGAGCCTGTCCGTGGGCGTGGTCACCAATGAGCGGCGCAACCTGCTGCACTTCGCCCAGGCTGGCGACATCGGCCTAGAGCTGAAGCGCTTCGCCTCCACCTTCAAGCGCAGCGAGATGGTGGTGGACCGCCGGGTCAATTAGCTCATCAGAAGAAACTGGTTGACAATCCCAGCCCATTCCGATAAAACCTAATACCTTTTTTAGCTGACCGATCCCTTGCCCAGGCAGGCCTGCCTGCCGTTGGATCAGGCTAGTGCCGAGATAGCTCAGTTGGTAGAGCATCTGCCTGAAGAGCAGAGTGTCGGCGGTTCGATTCCGTCTCTCGGCACCATTATTTCATGGTGAAAAGGGCCCATGCGTGGGCCTTTTTCTTTGGGGGGTTGTGCCGGTCTCGGCCGGCTGTGCCGAGGTAGCTCAGTCGGTAGAGCAACTGATTCGTAATCAGTAGGTCGTCGGTTCGATTCCGATCCTCGGCTGTTCTTTGCTGCAAGAAGTTGTAATCCAACCCAGGAGGTAATCCGTGTCCACCGCCATGCGCCTCAAGCGCACCGGTACCACCAAGCGGCCATGCTATCGCATCGTGGTCATCGACAGCCGCAACGCCAACAAGGGCGCCATCATCGCCAATGTGGGCATCAACAACCCCCGCGACGCCAAGTCGGCATCGCAATGGGTGCTGCAGGAGCCGGTGATCATGGATTGGCTCAAGAAGGGGGCCCAGCCCAGCGAGTCGGTCAGGACCATCTTGAACAAGGCCGGCATCTGGGCCAAGTTCAAGGCCCCGGTCAAGGCCTGAGGCCGTGCGCGAGCTGATCTTGTACTTGGCTGAGCAGCTCTCGGGCGAGAGCCGCGAGAGCATGGAGCTGAGCGAGAGCCCGGGCCGCCCCGGGCACTACAAGCTCTTGGTCGAGCAGCGGGCCATGGGCCGCCTGATCGGCCGCGAGGGCAAGGTGGTGAAGGCCTTGCGGGTCCTCATCGAGGCCGCGGCCTCGGCGCAGGGCCTTGAGGCCGGATTGGACATCGACGAGAAGCGGGGCTAGCGCCATGCCGGCCGCGCTGGTGGAGCTGGCCAGGCTGGTCTCCCCGCACGGCGTTCATGGCGTGATGAAGGCGGTCTGCCTCTGCGAGCGCCCCGAGCGCTTGACCCAGGCCAAGAGCGTCTGGCTGCAGCCCAAGGCCGGCCCGGCCCGCAAGGTCGCGCTGGCCCATGCCAGCCACAATGGCAGGCAGTTCTACGTGCAGCTGGAGGGCATTGACAGCCCCGAGGCGGCGCGCGCGCTGGCAGGCTGCATCCTGGGCCTGGAGCGCAGCGAGATCAAGACCGAGCCGGGCGAGGTCCTCATCTGCGACATGAAGGACATGGACGTGGTGGAGGAGGGCGGGCGCCGGTTGGGCCGGCTGTCCGGGGTCTATTCCACGGGCGCCCAAGATGTCTATGAGATCGCGCCCGACCGCGGCGAGAGCTGGCTCATCCCGGCCATCCCGCAGGTGGTGCTGAAGATCGATGTGGAGGCGCGGCGCATGACCGTGCGCCTCCTGCCGGGGCTGGAGCCGGAGGCCGGCGCATGAAGGCGCAGGTGGTCACGCTCTTCCCGGGCATTTTGCAGGGCGCCCTGTCCGAGAGCATCCTGGGCGCGGCGCAGGAGCGGGGCTTGCTCAGCGCTGAGCTGGTGCAGTTGCGCGACTTCTGCCACGACAAGCACCGCCAGGCGGATGACCAGCCCTATGGCGGCGGCGGGGGCATGGTGCTGAAGCCCGAGCCGGTGTTCGAGGCTTTGGCGGCCTGCAAGGCCAAGGACCCGGCCGCGCGGGTGATCTATCTCTCGCCCCAGGGCCCGGCTTTGAGCCACGCCAAGGTGCTGGAGCTGGCGGCCCTGCCCGGGCTGATCCTGCTCTGCGGCCATTATGAGGGCGTGGACCAGCGGGCGCTGGACGCGCTGGTGGATGAGGAGCTGAGCATCGGCGACTACGTGCTCACCGGCGGCGAGCTGGCGGCCGCGGTGCTCATTGATGCCGTGGCCCGCCAGCTGCCCGGCGTGCTCGGCAACCAGGCCTCGGCCCAGGCAGACAGCTTCGCCGATGGCCTGCTCGACTTTCCGCACTACACGCGGCCTGCCAGCTTCGAGGGCAGGGAAGTGCCGGCCGTGCTCTTGGGCGGCGACCACGCGGCCGTGGCGCGCTGGCGGCGCCAGCAGGCATTGCTCGCCACGCATGCCAAGCGGCCAGACCTTTTGCAAAGGGCTGCATTGGGCCCTGAAGACATCCGGCTCCTCGAGGAGCTGGGAATATCCTGCAAGAGCAAGGCGGGGCGACCCGCGAAACCCAAGTGAAGAGGTAGAAAAATGAGCGGCATCCAAGCCATCCTGCACCAGGTCGAAGCCAAGTATATGCGGCCCAAGCATCCTGATTTCAAGCCTGGCGACACCGTCAAGGTGCACGTCAAGGTGGTCGAGGGCGACAAGGAGCGCATCCAGGTCTTCGAGGGCACGGTCATCGGCAAGAGCAAGACCGGCATCCAGGAGTGCTTCCGGGTGCGTCGCATGAGCTACGGCGTGGGCGTGGAGCGCGTCTTCCCCATGCATTCGCCCTTCATCGAGAAGGTGCAGGTGAGCAAGCGGGGCATTGCCAGCCGGGCCAAGCTCTACTACCTGCGCGACAAGTCGGGCAAGGATTCGCGCATCCAGGAGGAGCGCCGCGTCATCGAGGAGCAGCGCACCGCCACGGTGGTGCCGGCTCCGGTGGAGCAGCCCAAAGAGGCCGCTGCCGCCCCTGCCGCCGCCGCTGAAGCCAAGAAGTAGCCACAAAGGGCCTCCTGTTCAGGAGGCCCTTGATGTTTGGATTTAAAAGACCGATGGGCGCTCCATAGAACCGGATGGTGAGAAATGCCAAAGAGGATAAAGCCGGACCTGCTGCTGGAGAAGGATGCTTGGGCCTCGGGCGCGGTGCTGGTGGCTGGCTTGGACGAGGCTGGCCGCGGCCCGCTGGCGGGCCCGGTGGTGGCAGCGGCGGTCATCCTAGACCCCGAGGGCCTGCTGGGCCTGGACCGGGTGGATGACAGCAAGCGCCTGAGCGCCAAGGCGCGCGCAGAGCTCTGCCCGCTCATCCAGGCGCAGGCGCGCGCCTGGGCAGTGGGCCTGGCCAGCGAGCAGGAGATCGACAGCCACAACATCCTGCAGGCCACATTCATGGCCATGCGCCGGGCGGTGGCGGGCTTGAGCCTGGCCCCGGACCGGGTGCTGGTGGATGGGCCGCATGCGCCCTTCAGGGACCCGCCCTGCCGCACCGTGGTGCATGGCGATGCCATCAGCCTGAGCATCGCGGCGGCTTCCATTTTGGCCAAGGTGCACCGGGATGGATTGATGGACGCCCTGGAGGCGCGCTGGCCCGGCTATGGCTTCATCCGCAACAAGGGCTATGGCACTCCCGAGCACCTGCAGGCCCTGGCCCGGCTGGGCCCCTGCCCGGCGCACCGCAAGAGCTTCACAGCGGGGCGGTTGGGCCAGCTGCCGGGGCTTTTGCTGTGAGCCTGGCTGGCAAAGCCTGGGGCCGGCTGGGCGAGGCCCTGGCTGAGGAGCATCTGCGCGGCTTGGGCTGGCAGATCTTGGAGCGCAATTGGGTGAGCCCGGCTGGCGGCGAGCTGGACCTGGTGGCGCGCGACAAGGGCACGCTGGTCTTCGTGGAGGTCAAAGCCTTTGCCAGCAGCGCCTTTGGCGAGAGCCCGGCGGTGAACGTGACGCCGGCCAAGCAGCGCCGCGTGGTGCGGGCCGCGCGGGGCTACCTGTGCCAGCTCGGCCGCGAGAAGGATGACTGCCGCTTTGATGTGGTGGCCGTGCAGCTGGACCCCGCGGGCGGGCCGGCGCAGGTGGAGCGCTTTGAGGGGGCATTCTCCGCATGAGCAAAGGCAGCCCGGCAAGCATGGTCAAGGAGGCGCCGGCCCATCTGCCCATCCGCGCCTGGCCGGAGGGCGAGCGGCCGCAGGAGAGGCTGCTCGCGCGGGGCGCGCAAGCCTTGAGCGATGCCGAGCTGCTGGCCCTGCTGCTGCGCACCGGCGGCCGCGGCCAGAGCGCCGTGGAGCTGGCGCGCCAGGTGCAAGCCAGGGCCGAGCAGGCCGGGGGCTTGGCGGCCCTGGGCGCGGGCGGGCTGATGCGGCTGCCGGGCCTGGGCCCGGCCAAGGCCGCGCTGCTGCTGGCGGCGGTGGAGCTGGGCAGGCGCAGCGCGTGCACGCCTGTATCGCCCGGAGAGCGCATCTTGACCAGCCGGCAGGCCTATGAGGCCTGCCGGGCCGAGCTGGAGGCCTGCCCGCAAGAGTCCCTGCTGGTGCTGGCCCTGGATGCCAAGCATCGCCTGCTGGGCCGCAAGACCGTGTCCTTGGGCACGCTGACGCAGTCGCTGGTGCACCCGCGCGAGGTCTTCAGGCCGGCCTTGGAATGGAACGCGGCGGCGGTGCTGGTGGCGCACAACCATCCCAGCGGCGACCCGCAGCCCAGCGCTGAGGACCATCAGGTGACGCGGCGCCTGAGGCAGGCCGCGGCCCTGCTGGGGCTGGGCCTGCTGGACCACTTGGTGGTAGGCAAAGGCATCTATTTCAGTTATGCTGACAGGGCATGGACCATTGATGGGACGCGCTTGGGGGACTAGATGCAGTTGAAGAAGAAGGGGATCGCTGCCAAGAAAAAGGCTCCAGCCAAAGCCGAGGGCCGGCCCAAGGCCAAGGCCAAAGCCAAGCCCAAAGCGGTGCGGAAGAGCGCCGCTGCCAGGCCCGCTGCCAAGCAGGGCATCAAGAAGAAGCAGACAGAGGTGCGCAAAGCAGCATCGCATCCCCAGTCGGATGGCGAGCGCCGTGCCGTGGCAGCGGCCGAGGCCGCCTACGACAAGAAGGCCAACGATGTGCTGGTGTTGGACCTGACCGGGCTCTCGCCGGTGATGGACCACGTGGTGCTGGCTTCGGCCCGCTCTGAGACGCATCTGCGCAGCGTGGCCGACAATGTCGAGGAGCAGCTGGCCAAGCTGGGAGAGAAAGCCCTGCACCGCGAGGGCTACCGGGACGGCCGTTGGATCGTGCTGGATTATGGGGATCTGATGGTGAATGTCTTCTTGGATCAGCAGCGCAGCCATTACCGGCTGGAGCAATTGTGGAGCAGGGCGCGGGTCGTGGCACGCTATGAGGCATGACTTTCAAGCAGACAGAGATGAATAAATCCGAAGCATTGCGCCCCGCAAAACGCCCGATTTTATCATCCGGAAAGCAGAGAAAGAGGGCGGCGCGGGTTTGAGCAAGATTTGTGCGGAAGAAAACTGAAAATATAAAGCCTGTTAATAAAGGGTTAAAATTAAAAAAAGCATATTTGGAGGTTTTCTTAGAAAAAACATATTGACGTTTCTGGGGTTTAGGTTATAATCCCACTCGCTTCAGGGAATGCCGCAAGTCAAGAGCTTCTATCTGAGGTAACAAATGCCACTACGTAGCCCCCATCAGAGTTTGAGCTAAGCGGTCCTAGACTGTTGTGCTTGACTGTCGGGGGCACCCACGCGGTGCCTTTTTTGTTGCGCTGGTCTTTGAAAACCAAACAAGATGCATAACGGGTCCTAAAGCAATAAACTGGTCCCCGCAAGGGGATAACAGTCAAGAACAACTCTATGAAGAGTTTGATCCTGGCTCAGGACTAACGTTGGCGGCGTGCCTAATACATGCAAGTCGTACGATCCGGTAGCAATATCGGAGAGTGGCGAACGGGTGAGTAACACGTGGATGATCTACCCTCAAGATTGGGACAACCCATCGAAAGGTGGGCTAATACCGAATGTGACCACGGCCAGTATCCTGGCTGTGGTAAAAGGTGGGGACCGCAAGGCCTACCACTTGGGGATGAGTCCGCGGCTGATTAGCTAGTTGGCGGGGTAACGGCCCACCAAGGCGACGATCAGTAGCCGGCCTGAGAGGGTGTACGGCCACACTGGGACTGCGACACGGCCCAGACTCCTACGGGAGGCAGCAGTAGGGAATTTTCCACAATGGGCGCAAGCCTGATGGAGCAACGCCGCGTGAGGGATGAAGGGTTTCGGCTTGTAAACCTCTTTGGAGTGAGACGAATGTGCTTACGGTTAACATCCGTGGGCAGTGACGGTATCACTAGAACAAGTCACGGCTAACTCTGTGCCAGCAGCCGCGGTAATACAGAGGTGACTAACGTTGTCCGGAATTATTGGGCGTAAAGGGCGCGTAGGCGGTTGGGTAAGTCAGATGTGAAATACCCGGGCTCAACCCGGGGGTTGCATCTGATACTGCTCAGCTTGAGTACGGTAGAGGAAGGTGGAATTCCCAGTGTAGCGGTGAAATGCGTAGATATTGGGAGGAACACCGGTGGCGAAGGCGGCCTTCTGGACCGAAACTGACGCTGAAGCGCGAAAGCTAGGGGAGCAAACGGGATTAGATACCCCGGTAGTCCTAGCCTTAAACTATGAGTACTAGGTGTTGGAGGTATTGACCCCTTCAGTGCCGCAGCTAACGCATTAAGTACTCCGCCTGGGAACTACGGCCGCAAGGCTGAAACTCAAAGGAATTGACGGGGGCCCGCACAAGCGGTGGAGCATGTGGTTTAATTCGACGCAACGCGAAGAACCTTACCTAGGCTTGACATGTAGTGACATCCAGATGAAAGTCTGGCTTTCCGCAAGGAACACTAACACAGGTGCTGCATGGCTGTCGTCAGCTCGTGTCGTGAGATGTTGGGTTAAGTCCCGCAACGAGCGCAACCCTTACTCTTAGTTGCCATCAGTTCGGCTGGGCACTCTAAGAGAACTGCCTCGGAAAACGAGGAGGAAGGTGGGGATGACGTCAAGTCCTCATGGCCTTTATGTCTAGGGCTACACACGTGCTACAATGGCGCATACAGAGGGTTGCAATCCCGCGAGGGGGAGCCAATCCCTAAAGTGTGCCTCAGTTCGGATTGGGGGCTGCAACTCGCCCCCATGAAGCTGGAATCGCTAGTAATCGCGGATCAGCATGCCGCGGTGAATACGTTCCCGGGCCTTGTACACACCGCCCGTCACGCCACGAAAGCCTGTTGTACCAGAAACCGGTGGGCTAACCCGCAAGGGAGGCAGCCGTCTACGGTATGACCGGTGATTGGGGCGAAGTCGTAACAAGGTAGCCGTATCGGAAGGTGCGGCTGGATCACCTCCTTTCTAAGGAGTATCGCTGAAGCGAAGGGCGCAAGCCCGGAGCTTCACACAGCGATCACACCTAGGTCAAACCCGTTATCTCTTGTTTGGTTTTCCAAGATCAGTGCCGGTGGGGTTCGCCTGTCAAAAGGCGCCACTAGGCGACCGGGCCTTTAGCTCAGCTGGTTAGAGCGCGCGCTTGATAAGCGCGAGGTCTCTGGTTCGATCCCAGAAAGGCCCACCATCTCTCTATGGGGATGTAGCTCAGCTGGGAGAGCACCGCCTTTGCAAGGCGGGGGTCGCCGGTTCGATCCCGGTCATCTCCACCAGTTCGCACTGTTCTAAAAGCTTCCTGCTCCTTGGTAATAGCGCGCGTCGCGCGCAAATCACCAACCACGCAGGACGTAGGTCTTTGACAATCAGGGTAAATAGAGAAACTCTAATTAGAAGTGCCAGAGGAAGTAGCGAAACGGCGGCCTCTAAGCGAAAGCTTGAGAGGCTATTTAATATGGTCAAGCTACTAAGGGCGTTCCAAGGATGCCTTGGCACCAAGAGGCGATGAAGGACGTGGCAAACTGCGATAAGCTCCGTGTAGCCGTTAACAGGCGTTAAGGCGGAGATCTCCGAATCGGGAAACCGGGCAGGGTAAACCCCTGTCATCCCACACTGAATCCATAGGTGTGTGGAAGCGAACCCAGGGAAGTGAAACATCTCAGTACCTGGAGGAAAAGACATTCCCAAAGTAGTGGCGAGCGAAATGGGAATAGCCTAAACCGGATGCATGTCAAGCCTGTGTGCGTTGTGCAACCGGTGTTGCGGGAAGGGACTGCGGCTCGATACAGCGAGTCGGGGGAGTTACAAAGTGTTGACCTAGCGGAACGGCCTGGAACGGCCGGCCATAGCGGGTGAGAGCCCCGTACGCGAAAGGTTGAGCACCTCCCTAGGTTCTTCTCCCAAGTACTGCGGGGCACGCTAACCCCGTGGGAAACTGGGTCGTCCACGACTCAAGGCTAAATACTACTTGGTGACCGATAGCGTATAGTACCGTGAGGGAAAGGTGAAAAGCACCCCGAGAGGGGAGTGAAATAGTACCTGAAATGGAACGCTTACAACTTGTCGAAGCCCTATGTTGGTTTTGCCCAGGCTTTCGGGTCTGTGTGGGCCAACAGGGTGACGGCGTGCCTTTTGTAGAATGATCCGGCGAGTTACGTGTTGCAGCAAGGTTAAGCTCCATAAGGAGCGGAGCCGTAGCGAAAGCGAGTCTGAATAGGGCGCTTAGTTGCAGGACGTAGACCCGAAGCCAAGTGATCTAGGCGCAGCCAGGGTGAAGTCCGGGTAAATCCGGATGGAGGCCCGAACTGATGATTGTTGCAAAAATCTCGGATGAGCGACGTCTAGCGGTGAAAAGCTAATCGAACTTGGTGATAGCTGGTTCTCCCCGATATAACTTTAGGGTTAGCCTCGGATATGTATTTCATGGCGGTAGAGCACTGAATCGGCTAGGGGCCTTGACCGGCTACCAAACCTAATCAAACTCCGAATGCTATGAAAGTCCACTCCGGGAGTCAGACTACGGAGGATAAGCCCCGTGGTCGTGAGGGATTCAGCCCAGACCCTCAGCTAAGGCCCCAAAATGCATGTTAAGTGATCAAGGATGTGGAACTACTCAGACAGCCAGGATGTTGGCTTAGAAGCAGCCATCATTTAAAGAGTGCGTAATAGCTCACTGGTCAAGTGGTTCTGCGCCGACAATGTCCGGGACTCAAACATGCTGCCGAAGCTAGGGATTCATCCGCAAGGGTGAGTGGTAGGGGAGCGTTGCGTTGTAGTGTGAACCATGACCGAAAGGACATGGGGACGAACCGCAAGTGATTATGCCGGAATAAGTAGCGCAAAATAAGGTGAAAAACCTTATCGCCGTAAATCTAAGGTTTCCTTGAGCAAGGGTAATCCACTCAGGGTAAGTCGGACCCTAAGCCGAGGCTGAAAAGCGTAGGCGATGGACAAGGCGTTGATATTCGCCTACTGCCATTAGGAGTTGAACAAGGGGTGACGCAGAAGGATAGAGGAGCCGCAGATCGGTTGTTGCGGTTGAAGCTGGTAGAGGGGGTCCGCAGGCAAATCCACGGGCCCGTATTCCTCGAGAAGCGAGTACGATCTCCGAAAGGGGAACAAAGTCCTCCACTCCACGCTGCCAAGAAAAACCTCGTGGGATCCTAATGGTATCCGTACCGCAAACCGACTCTGGTAGATGAGGAGAAAATCCTAAGGCGCTCGGGAGAACAATCGTTAAGGAACTCGGCCTAATCATCCCGTAACTTCGGAAGAAGGGATGCCTCTTGTTGTGAAGGGACTTGCTCCCAGAGCATCGAGAGGCCGCAGTGAAGAGGCTCAGGCGACTGTTTAACAAAAACACAGGTCTCTGCGAAGTCGAAAGACGACGTATAGGGGCTGACTCCTGCCCGGTGCCGGAAGGTTAAAGGGTGAGGTCAGGGCGCAAGCCTAAAGCCTTAAACTGAAGCCCCGGTAAACGGCGGCCGTAACTATAACGGTCCTAAGGTAGCGAAATTCCTAGTCGGGTAAATTCCGACCTGCACGAATGGAGTAACGATCTGGGCACTGTCTCAACGATTGGCCCGGCGAAATTAGAGTTTCTGTGAAGATACAGAATACCCGCAATTAGACGGAAAGACCCCGTGGAGCTTCACTGCAGCTTTGCATTGTGTCTTGGTGGACTATGTGTAGGATAGGTGGGAGACTTTGAAGCGGGCCCGCTAGGGTTCGTGGAGTCGTCCTTGAAATACCACCCTTATTCTATTGGGATTCTAACCTGCGCCCGTGAAACCGGGGCGGGGACAGTGCATGGTGGGCAGTTTGACTGGGGCGGTCGCCTCATAAAGTGTAACTGAGGCGCCCAAAGGTTCCCTCAGCGCGGTCGGCAATCGCGCATTGAGTGTAAAGGCAAAAGGGAGCTTGACTGCGAGACTGACACGTCGAGCAGGTGCGAAAGCAGGGCTTAGTGATCTGCCGGTGCTGTGTGGAAAGGCCGGCACTCAACGGATAAAAGCTACCCCGGGGATAACAGGCTGATCTTGTCCAAGAGTTCACATCGACGACAAGGTTTGGCACCTCGATGTCGGCTCATCATATCCTGGGGCTGAAGTAGGTCCCAAGGGTTCGGCTGTTCGCCGATTAAAATGGTACGTGAGCTGGGTTCAAAACGTCGTGAGACAGTTTGGTCCCTATCTATTGCGGGCGCAGGAGAATTGCGAGGAGCTGTCCCTAGTACGAGAGGACCGGGACGGACGGACCTCTGGTGGCCCAGTTATCACGCCAGTGGTATGGCTGGATAGCTATGTCCGGTTGCGATAAACGCTGAATGCATCTAAGCGTGAAACGTACCTCAAGATTAATTCTCCCCTAGCGTAAGCTAGCTAAAGACCGCTTGTAGACTACGAGCTTGATAGGCCAGGTGTGTAAGCCCAGCGATGGGTTCAGCTAACTGGTACTAATCGGTCGTGAGGCTTGACCATATTAAATAGCCTTTCAATGGCACTTCACAAATAGAGCTTCTCTAAACCCTGATTGTCAAATAAGTTTCCCGGTGGCCATATCGGTGGGGTCACACCCGTTCCCATTCCGAACACGGAAGTTAAGCCCACCTGAGCCGATGATACTGCACTGGAAGCGGTGTGGGAAAGTAGGTCGTTGCCGGGATTTAAACCTAAAAAAAGAGAGCCGCAAGGCTCTCTTTTTTAGTTTTGGGGCAGGGAGCGCGTTCAGGCGCCTGGTGCTGGAAAGCCCGCTCATGGAGGATTCATGGCCGAGATCTTGTTCGCAGGCGCTGCCAGCGAAGTGACTGGCAGCCGGCACCTTGTGCAGATCCATGGCAAGCGCATCCTGCTCGATTGCGGGCTCTGCCAGGGACATCGCAAGGATGCTGAGGCCAAGAACCGCAATTTCATCTTCGAGCCGGGCAAGGTGGACGCGGTGATCCTTTCCCACGCCCATCTGGACCATGCCGGCAACCTGCCGCACCTGGTCAAGGCTGGCTTCACCGGCGCCATCTGGGCCACTCCTGCCACCTGCGACCTGACCCAGGTGATGCTGGAAGACAGCGGCCACATCCAGGAGAAGGACGCGCTCTTCTTCAACAAGAAGAACCCGCGCGAGCCCATCACCCCGCTCTACACCGTGGAAGATGCGGTGCAGTGCCAGAAGCATTTCCGCAGCATCGCCTATGAGCAGCCTTTTGAGCCTGTCCCAGGGGTCACCGCCATCCTGCATGAGGCTGGGCACATCCTGGGCTCTGCCCAGGTGACCCTGCTGTGGGACGAGGAGGGGATTCCCAAGTCGCTGCGCTTCACCGGCGACCTGGGCCGCAAGCACATGCCACTGCTGAATGAGCCCTTCCATGGCGGCCGCGCCAACACCCTGATCACGGAATGCACCTATGGCAGCCGCCGGCACATGGGCGAAGGCGATGGCGCCGAAGCGCTGCTCAAGGTGCTGGAGGACGCGGTGCGCCTCAAGGGCAAGGTCATCATCCCGGCCTTCGCGGTGGGCCGCACCCAGGAGCTGCTCTACCACATCGAGCAGCTGCACCAGGCTGGCACCCTGCCCAAGCTCCCCATCTGGGTGGACAGCCCCCTGGCCAAGCGCGCCACCGAGGTCTTCGAGCGCCACAAGGCCGACCTGGACGCCAGCTTCAAGCTGCTGGACAGCCATGGCGACCCCTTCAACGAGCCCATGGTGCGCTTCACCGCCTCGGTGGAGGAGAGCATGCAGCTCAATGACCTGCCGGGCCCCCTCTGCATCATCGCGGCATCGGGCATGTGCGAAGCGGGCCGGGTGCTGCACCACCTGCGCAACAACCTCAACGACAAGCGCAACCAGGTGGTCATCGTGGGC
>Ga0326728_10014297_pt1 | contig 16905 bp, 19 predicted proteins | sample MB3enrmetagenome_FD_207602 | JGI IMG/M metagenome (GOLD analysis project Ga0326728, IMG submission 207602) | Lab enriched peat soil microbial communities from McLean, Ithaca, NY, United States - MB31MN | ecosystem: Environmental > Terrestrial > Soil > Wetlands > Peat | place: USA: New York...
GGCCGTCATCGCCATTGATTTTTGAAGGGCGCTTTGCAGGTTTTCCGGTAATCCGGCTAATCGGCCGATGTGGCGGATGCGGATGTTTTTCTCGTGGATTTTCTGCAGCTGTTCCCCGACAAAATGCTCTCCTAGCTTAAACAATCCGTTTATTTCTGATTCCGGGCGGTTCCAGTTTTCCGTTGAAAAAATGTAAAAGGTAACGTATTTGACGGGGAATTCGGTGATATATTGAACCATGCGCAGCATGTTTAAAAGACCTTCCCGGTGACCGTTGAGGCGGGGTAAACCGCGTTTGGTGGCCCATCTGCCGTTCCCATCAGGCACAATGGCGATATGAGTGGGTATTGGCGAGATGCTTGCTGCAGTCTGTTTCATTCTGACGCTCTCTGTGAAGCGGAGGTTCCGACGGCTAGACAGCCATCACCTCTTTTTCTTTCTCTTTGCCGATTTGTTCCATGTTCACAGTATAGCTGTCAGTGATTTTTTGTAACTGATTTTGAAACAGCTTATGTTCGTCCTGAGAAATTTCCTTTTTTTTCTCTTGAGTTTTCAGTCTTTCCAGGGCATCGCGCCGTTCGTTGCGAATGGCAATTTTGCCCTCTTCAATGCGTTTGTGGACGATTTTAAATAATTCCTGCCGGCGTTCTTCATTAAGCGGCGGAATTGCAATCCGGATAACACGCCCGTCGTTAATCGGGTTTAACCCCAGTTCGGATTTCTGAATTGATTTTTCGATGCTGGAAATGCTGTTTTTGTCCCACGGCTGCACCAGTAGTAAATTCGCCTGGGGAGCAGTGATGCTGCCGAGTTGACTGAGCGGTAAAACTGTACCGGCATAATCAATCTTGAGGTGTTCAATTAGGGTGGGAGAAGCATGCCCGGTACGGATGGTGGCGAGTTCTTTTTGTATGACCTCGATGGTTTTTTTCATTTTGATTTCAGCGCCTGAGATATTCGGATTATTAATCATTTTTATTCTCCTGATACGATAGTTCCAATGGGTTCACCCATAACCACACGTTCGATGCTGTCTTTTGTCCGAAAATCAAAAACGATGATGGGCAGTTTATTTTCCCGGCATAAGGAAAGGGCCGTGGCGTCAATTACTCCCAGGCGCAGGTGCAGAGCTTCCGTCAGGGTAAGTCTATCAAATTTCTTGGCGGAGTGGTCTTTTTGCGGGTCGGCGTTGTAAATGCCGTCAACATGGTGGGTAGCTTTTAAAACCACCTCGGCTTCCATCTCGATGGCCCGCAGGGCTGCGGCGGTATCGGTGGTCATAAACGGGTTTCCCGTGCCGGCGGCAAAGATAACAACGATGCCTTTTTCCAGGTGGCTGATGGCACGGCGCCGGATGTAAGGTTCAGCGACTTTGGTAACGTCGATAGCGGTTTGAGTGCGTGTCTCTACGCCGATTTTTTCCAGTGCATCCTGCAGCGTTAAGGCGTTAATAATTGTGGCCAGCATGCCCGCATAATCGGCGGTGACCCGGTCCATACCGTTTTTGGCCGCCTCGGCGCCACGCCAGATATTGCCGCCGCCGACAACGACGGCAACCTGAACGCCCATTTCGGAAACGTGCTTGATTTGTGCGGCGATCTTGGAGACTACAGCCGGGTCAAAGCCATAGGCAGAATTGCCTTTGAAGGCTTCACCACTGAGTTTGAGCAGGATACGCTTATACTTGGGAGCCGTCATTGGTATCCACCTTCAGCATCTATTTTGGATAATTTATACTGAGGGCCGGGTATCTATACTCCAGCGATTCTGCACTCTGCCTGACCGAGCTCAAATCTGGCGAACCGGTTGACCTTAATGTTTTCGCCGGTTTTGGCGATGGCGTCGTTGATAAGGTCCTGAATGGTCATTTCCGGGCTTTTAATAAAAGGCTGGAGAAGCAAGCACGCAACTGCGGGCGTTAAATCCGCATCCTTGGGCATTTTATCTTCAGAGATGCAGATTGGTTCCTGAGCGGCGATTTGCATCGCGATGTTGTGCCCGAGCTCTTTGAAAATCTCGTTGCGGGCAACAAAGTCTGTTTCGCAGTTCAGTTCGACCATCGCACCGATTCTGCCGCCGGTGTGGAGGTAAGTCATCACCGCACCCTGGTTGACCGTACGCTGGCTTCTCTTCTGTACTTTATTGATGGAATTTGTTTTCAGGGTTTCCAGCGCTTTTTCAAAATTACCCTGATGCTGCAGTAACGCGGTGCGGCATTCCATGATGCCAGCCCCGGATTTATCTCTTAGTTCCTTTAATTGGGTGGTGGAAATATCCATGGTTATTTATCGTCGGGGGTGAAAATCTCCGGTTCGGAGCCTTTGGCCTGTGCGGTCGCAGATGCCTCAGCCGGATTTGCCCCTTCTCCTTCCTCTGTTTTTATCGGGGTCATCATTGCTTTGCCGGCCAGAACAGCTTCTGCAATGCGGTGGCAGATTAGTTTAACAGCCCGGATGGCATCGTCATTTGCCGGAATCGGATGGTCGATATCGTCAGGGTTAGAATTGGTATCGACAATGGCGATAATTGGGATGCCTACACGTTTGGCTTCGGCAATGGCGATATTTTCTTTCACGGTATCCACGACGAAGAGGGCTGACGGCAGACTAGTCATGGCCTTGATGCCGCCCATCTGTTTGTTCAGCTTGGTGACTTCTTCTTCGATGCCCATAATTTCTTTCTTGGGTAAGCGGGCAAATTCGCCTTTAGACTGGGAATCTTCCAGGCGGACCAGATGGTCGATACGGGATTGAATGGTGGGGAAGTTAGTTAAAGTTCCGCCGACCCAGCGCTGGTTGACCCAGTACATCCCGCAGCGTTTGGCTTCTTCTTCGATGGCGTCGTGGGCTTGTTTTTTGGTCCCAACGAACAGTATCGTGCCGCCGGATGCGACAATGTCTTTCACGACGACGCAGGCCTTGTCCAGCATACCGGCAGTTTGTTCCAGATTGATAATGTGGATGCCGTCCCGCTTGGTGAAGATGTAAGTCTTCATGCGGGGATGCCAGTAGCTGGTCTGGTGCCCGAAATGTGCCCCGGCTTCCAGTAATTCCTTTATAGTTGTGTTGCTGTCTGGCAAAATATCCTCTCCCTTTCTAAGTTACAACACAGTATAACATAACCGATTATTCTACAGCAAACTTCAGTCATGGCCGGTCTGCCGAGTAACAATCGGCGCTGTTAGGCTGCCTATCTTGTTCTCTTTATTATAATACTAACTATTATACCACTAAGCATCCGGGGATTGCCTTTTGGAAAAGTACTCCACCGGCACTTTAATGTACCCCATTTTATTGAAAAATGATTTAGAGGCGGCGTTTTCCGGTTCGATCAGACCGGCGGTGATATCAAGGCCCAGTGCTTGCAGCCGCAATTCCAGAGTTGCCACCAGGTTAGAGGCGATATTTTGGCGGCGGAAATCTTTTGCTACCGCCAGCCGGTTAATCCAGCCCTTACGTCCGTCGTGTGTGCCCAGCACCACCCCCACGATTCTCCGGTCCGCAACGGCCACCAGGAAAATGGCCTGTCCGCCCTGCAGTTCTTTCGCCAGGTGTGAGCGGCTTTCCCGGCCGTTGGGACGGTAATTGATGCCGGCCTCCGTCCACAGCGCGGTCACCTGTTCGTAATCGTCTACAGTGAATTCGCGGATAATAATATTGTTAGTGTTCATCAACAAATACCCTCTTAAAATGCAGCTTATTCTCAGGAATTCTCTTTGCAACTTCTTACGAAGAAGAAAATGTAGAAGTCTCCCTCTTTTTTAAGGAGGGATTACAGGGAGAATTTTAGATTTTAGCATTGGAAAGAGCTAACATAAAAAATCTCAATTTATGGTTTCACGCAATGGATGAGTAAAAACAGTGACCCGGTATCGCGCCATTTCTGCAGGTAAGGGTGTTCCCGGCATTCGGCAGCAGAGGCACGCGGCTCCACTATTTTTTTCAAAACGAAGCCGGCGGCGGCAAGGTGATTAATATATTCCGCCAGCGTCCGTGGAAATACGGGAATGGCGAATTGTTCGACTTGCTTTTTTATTTCTTCCGGAGCATTGGAAAATTGCCAATGTTCCACCCGTTGGGTTTTACTATAATATCCGGAAACAGTCAGCTTTTCCTGATTGCTTTGCCGGTCGGTGACCCAGCCGAAACCCCGGGTCATAAAACAGGGATGCGAGATACTGAAGAAAAAATCGCCGTTTTTCTTCAACACCCGGTATATTTCGACAACGGCCTTATCAAAATCGGGACTGTCCATCAGCGCCATGGTGGAAACGACCGTATCAAATGATTCGTCTTTGAAAATAGAAAGGTCGGTAAAAGAAGCCGTTTCATACCTGATACCCAGCGGTTCTTTTTTTTCGGCCTGCCTGGCATGTGCAATCAGTCGGGGCGAAATATCGATGCCGGTCATTTTTGCACCCATACGGGCGAAGATGCGGGTGTTGTAGCCTTCGCCGCAGCCGGCATCCAGCACCGTTTTCTCATTGAGATTGCCGGTGAGCTTCAGGAAAGCCGGGTTATTGAGGTGTTCGCGAAAGGTGTCCCAGCCTTTACGGACATGCTCCGTCCAGACGTCGGCATTATCGTCCCAGTGCCGGGAGACTTCTCCCTCAGTGAATGTTTCAGGGTTGCTTTTTGACCGGTGGGTATTCATTTTCACTCTGCGTAAAATCAATAAATTCGATATAAATATTAGCACATTTCAGCCTGTTATTTATGGCTTCGAGGCTAAACAGGCACAAATATTTTTTTGAACAGGCACAAAAAACTCTCAAAACCTATTGACAAGCGTGCATTTATGATTTATGATTCTGACAAATAGGCACAAAAGGAGGGAGAACTAGAATGCAGGCTTATTGTGTGAAATGCCGCGCCAAGAAGGAAATGAAGAACGCCAAAGCAATTACCATGAAGAATGGTAAGCCAGCTACCCAAGGCGTCTGCCCGACTTGCGGCACCAAGATGTTCAGAATCGGCAAGTAGTAGCAATTCCTATGTAGAAAATAGGCATCCTTCTTCGGAAGAATGCCTATTTTCTTTTTTAACGGGGTTGATTCGACGAAGAATCTGAAGAAATCTACGGATTTGAGGATATTAAAATGAATTTAGAAAAATTTGTTTTGGATATATACAACCGTCGTTATCAAGAACTGGAACAAACTGTGAATGGTCTCACTACCGAACAACTGCAATTCCAGCCGAAATCTGAATCGAACAGCATCGGTTGGCTCATCTGGCATGCTGCGCGCAGTCAGGATAGAATGAATGCCGACCTTTTCGGTGAAGACCAGTTATTGGTAAGCGCCAGTTGGTATTTGAAATTCAACCGTTTACCGGACCAGAACGATACCGGTTACGGCCACACTCCGGCCCAGGTTGCGAGTTTCAAAGCGACGGATGCGCAGACTTTGCTTGATTATGCCCCCGCGGTGCATAAACGTACCGTGGAATACGTTACCACCCGGCTGACCGAAAATGATTTAGAGCGGGAAGTATTCAGCCCGACATTAAAAACTACCAGCACGGTCGAACAACGTATTTTGTCGACAATAAATGACTTTCAGCATATCGGCCAGTCCGGTTATGTGCGGGGCTTGCAGAGTGGAATAGGGTGGTACGGGCGGTAAAAAAGAGTATGGCAGTTGAACACAGACACAGATAAATTCCAAACACCTTATACCGACGTTAATCAGGTTATACTGACTTTACTGGATAACGCCCGTGCTATTCTGGTAGATTATTTTGTCGGCATGTACCTGTATGGTTCTCTGGCCACCGGTGATTTTGAACCGGGTAGAAGTGACATTGACTTTCTTATCGTTACCAACGGAGAATTACCGGAAAATATCGTCTTAGAATTGAAAATCATGCACAAACGTCTCTATGAATGCGGTATGAAATGGTCGAAACACCTGGAGGGCTCATACATACCGTTAAACGTGGTGCGAAAATACAGCCCAACCGGTCCGGCATGGCCGATGACAAATCAGCAGAAGTTTCTGTTTGCTCATGAAAATGCCTCCTGGGTAATAAATAACGATATTCTTTATCGTAGCGGTGTGGTGATAACCGGCCCGCCTTTGAAAAGCATAATCGATCCCGTTAGCCCCGAAGAATTGAAAACTGCTGTTATCACTTTGCTGCGTGATGTATGGTCGCCGTGGCAGCATAACCCTGACTTATTTCACAGAGATGAATATCAGTCGTTTGTTGTCCTGACAATGTGTCGTGCCTTGTATACCTTGAAACAGGGTATTGTTGTGTCAAAACGGCGCTCAGCAGAGTGGGCAATCGCAAACATCGATAAAAAATGGGCTGAACTGATCAAACAAGCGGATGCATGGCGCGATGGGGATGTTCCAGGGAATGTCGGACAGACGCAGGAATTCATGCGTTACATCTTTAATGCAGCGGGATTATAGGGAAATTCCGTATCTACTGCTTATTTTCTGAGCGCATCCCCTTCATCCATTCATACTCTCCGATTTTCTCCCCCAGTTTATAGAATCCGCGCCCCAGCCAGATTATCGGGTCGAGTTTGGATTCGTAACGTTCGCCGTTGGCTTTGACTTTATCCGCGTCAATGTGCTCCAGCAGGACTTCGCCGATAAATAAATCGTGGTCGCCGACGTGGTGAAATTCGACTAATTTACATTCCAGGTTCACCGGGCATTCGGCGATGATGGGCGGTTTCACGAATTTCGATGGCAGCGCGGTCAGTTTATATTTAGCGAATTTATCTACATCCCGCCCGCTGTAAACACCGATGCCGCGCACGGCGTTGAGCAGCGCAGTCGGCGGTAAATTGACAGTGAATTCCTTCTGCTGCTTGATGAGTTCCCAGGAATAGCGCGTTTCCCGGATGGCGATCCCGACCCAGACCGGTTCCCGGATGCTCAGATTAAAGATTTCTCCGAGCGTGATAATATTCGGCTTACCGGCGGCATCAATCGAAACTATCAGTCCTGCCGGCGTCGGGAAAATCGGGCGGTAAGTATTTCTGGTTACTTTTGTGTTCATCGGCGTGCACCCCCTGGTTAAAGGTTCGAAAAGTAGATTAATTTAAGCCTAAGCCGCCACCGGCGCACGCTGGCACAATTCTGCAATCAGGATATTCAATGCCAGTTCCTCAGAGTATTTGCTGGTCTTGATGGCGATATCCGTCTCCAGTAACTGCTGGTACACTTGCTTGATGCGCGGCATCGAGTAACGGTTGGCCTGTTCCAGCGTCTTCTTAACGACGTACTCGGAGGCGACGCCCAGCCGCTGCCGCATATCCGGCTCTTTTACGCCCTGTCTTTTCATCTCCCGCACGCGGACAATCAAACGCATCTGCCGGTACAGCATCGAAAGTAAATATGTCGCCGTGGCGCCTTTATCCATCAACTGCTGGAGTAAGGATTCGGATTCATTGGCCTTGAATTCCATGATGGCATCCACCAGATTGAACACAGTACTTTGCTGGGTATAGCTGACCAGCGCTTTGACGTCTTTTTCTTCAATCTGCCGTCCCTGGGCGTAAGTGGCCAGTTTATTCAGTTCGCTGGACATCGCCCAGAGGTTGCTGCCGATTAACCGGATGAGCAGATTCAGCGCCGGCAGGGAAATCTTGCTGCCTTCCTCGATGACATGGTTGGTAACCCACTGCCGCAGTTCGGGGGCTTTCAGGAGCGGGAAATTCTTGATTTTGGCTTTGGGGGAAATCATTTTCAGCAGGGGATTATTATCGTTGATATCGTCTTCGATGAGCACTAGGATGGTGCTGGGCGGGAGTTTGAAAATGCAGTTGCCGAAAGCTTCGTAGGCGGCGGACTGCTGTTCGAGCTTTTTGGCGGTTTTAGCTTTGGCGGAAGGGGCTTTCGCGCCGAACCGGTCCAGTAATCCCCGGACAATCACCAGTCTTTTTTCGGATAAAAACGGCGCCGATTCGCAGACTGCCCGGAATTCGTCGGCCTGCATCGTTTTGCCGTCGAGGGTATTGGTATTGGTGGGCAGCATTTCCTGGTCGCCGATACTTTTTCTGATGGTATCGAGCTCACGGGCAATGGAGAAATCATCCTCTCCCGATAGTATGTAGAACAATTAATTGACCCTCTTCGAGAACTGAGAAAGTTTTATCGTTCTGAGTCCTTCTGTTGAAGGACGAAGAATCTCCAACACTACTCAATAGGCAGGGAGACCCTTCACTACGTTCAGGGTGGTAACATAAGACATCTCAACTATCTCTCGTGTTTGTTACTTTGCTTCACTAGGTTGGAATTATCCCGTGCTTTCTATCCGGCAGGTCTTCCTCTTTATTGATGACCATCTCCAGCGCAGCAATCAGTTTCACTCTGGTTTCTGCCGGATCAATGACATCGTCAACATGGAGGTGCTCAGCGGCGCGGTACGGATTAGCGAATTCCTCACGGTACTGCCGGATTTTTTCCTGCAGCAGTTCCGCCTGGTTGCCCGCTTTCTCCAGTTCTTTCCGGAAAATAATCGGCGCGGCGCCTTCGGCGCCCATCACGGCCAGTTCAGTAGAAGGCCAGGAGAAGACCATGTCCGCGCCCAAGTCTTTACTGCACATGCCGAGGTAAGAGCCGCCGTAGGCTTTGCGGATGGTGATGGTCAATTTGGGGACGGTGGCTTCGGAATAGGCATAAAGCATCTTGGCGCCGTGCCGGATGATGCCGCCCCATTCCTGTTCGGTGCCGGGCAGGAAACCGGGAACGTCCACCAGGTTGACCACAGGAATATTAAAAGCATCGCAGAAGCGGATGAAGCGGGAAGCTTTATCACAGGCGTCAATATCCAGGCAGCCGGCCTTGGACATCGGCTGGTTGGCGATAATGCCCACCGTCCAGCCGTTCAGACGGGAGAAGCAGGTGATGATATTGGTGGCGAAAAGCGGGAACAGTTCGAAGTAATTCTTTTTATCGTCATCCCGCTTATCAAACACCCGCACGATGATTTTCTTCATATCATAAGGCCGGTTGGGGGTATCGGGGATAATTTCAAAGATTGTTTTGTCTAGGCGGTTGGCCTTATCAATAGTTCTGGCACGAGGGGGCAGCTGTTCGTGGTTGCTCTGCGGCAGGTAGCTCAGCAATTCGCGGATATTTTGGAAGCATTCGGCTTCGTTTTCTTCGGAACGGCAGACGACACCGGACTTCTTCTGTGCAGCAGTCGCGCCGCCGAGTTCCTCATCACTGATATCCTGACCGGTGGTAGCTTTAACGACACGCGGGCCGGTGATATAAGCATAGCTGATGCCTTTTACCATGAAGATGAAATCCATCAATGCAGGGGAATAAACCCCGCCGCCAGCCGTCGGACCGAGAATGGCACAAATTTGTGGTACGATGCCGGAAGCCTGTACGTTGCGGCGGAAAATCTGGCCGTAACCGGCCAGGGAATCCACCCCGTCCTGAATCCGGGCGCCGCCGGAATCATTCATCGCAATCACCGGACAGCCCACTTTGACGGCACTATCCATCAGATTGCAGATTTTTTTCGACTGCATTTCAGCCATGGTGCCGCCCATGCTGGTGAAATCCTGGGCATAAACATAGACCTTGCGGCCGTCGATTTCGCCGTAGCCGGTAATCACGCCGTCGGCGGCAACGTCCTCGTACGCTCCGACATTACGGTTGCGGGCGAACATGCCGGTTTCGTGAAAAGTGCCATTATCGAGCAGTGCGTTGATACGCGCCCGTGCCGATAGTTTGCCTTTCTTTTCCTGCGCGGCGATACGTTCTTTCCCGCCCATTTCGGTTATTTTCTGACGCCGTTCTTTGAGTTCGGCGAGTTTTGATTCTTTCAGGGATTTGTCATCACTCATTTAGTGTTATTATCCTTATTTTTATTTCGGGTGGCGGCCACGGTTATTTGGGGTTCTCCGGTAAGTCCTGTTTGCCGAAATTTTGCATCAGTTTCTTGATTGCTGCGGCCAATTCTTGGCTGTTGCGCAGCCGCTCTACAAAAATGGGGCACCCTTCCAGTAATGAGTTCTGTGCAGACGTGGCCATACTGGATAACAGGTTCTGCAAACCGGCATCGTTCGGCATCGCGGAAGAGCCGCCGGGAATCTGCGATTCAAGCTGGCGGCGCAAGTCTTCGGCCGTAAAGCGCATAGGCATCACGCAGGATTTATACCAGGGGCATTCCTTGCACTGGATGACACCGTAGGCTTCATTCAAGATATCAGTCATTGTAGTTCTCCCACAGATAGTAGCAGCCTGTTAAAAGGCTGCTACTATCTGTACTTAAATGGTACTTAATCTCAGGCAAAATATCAAATAAGCAATAAGCAGTCAGCAATCAAGATTCAATTATTTTCGTCAAAAGGCGAACCACTGCGAGAACTGAAAGGACGTGGTAATCTCATACTTTTTAAAAGTATAGTCATAAACCAGATTAGTGGCGCATATATGCTTTAAAAATTGTAACTTGGTATTTGTTTGGTTATTGGTGTTTGGAATTTGAAATTTATTTTTTAACACGTTTCAGTTCGAACACAACCGGGTTTTCCGCGTCCGGGCAGGCGACGGTGGTTTTGTCCGGGTCTTTCTCCCAGGGGAATGACCCGCCGGATTGTAAACCCGAGACAAAGGGGAATAGCGTATAAAATGCCCAGGAGCACATTCCGGCCGGCAATTTATCCCCGACAATGAACTCATCCCCGACTTTGTGCCCGGCGCTGCAGGTGCCTTTCTGGCTGATGACTTTGGCTTTTACCTGATACCATTCTGTCATTTTAGTTCTCCGTTTGGGTTAATCGGACTTTATTCTAGCAGACGAACGCTCCATTGTCATACCCTCGTCTGTCATTGCGAAATTACGTCAGTACTTGAAGCAATCCAACACCGCAGTGCCGTACTGAGCATAGCGAATGTATCAGGGTGGGGCCGATTCCTCCTCATCCCGGAGTTTGCCGCGCTTCGCTCGCAATGACTTTGATATATATTATTTTATCCAACAGACGGTATAATCTCGCACCCAAGGTCATTAAAGCCACCCTCATCCCTCGTCTTCTCCCGTCAAGGGAGAAGGGGCTAACTTTTAAATCTTTTTCTCCACCGCGATTTTATTGGCCAGGTCAATATCGGCCTGGTCTATGATATTGAGGAAGGAATAAAACTGCGGGTCGAGTTCAGCGAAGCCTCTTTTATTCAGGTGCAGCACATGCATTTCTTTGAGGACATGGATGATGCTGTAACGGTTGGTCTCCAGGTGTTTTTTCATCGTTTGCAGGCAGGATAAAGAATAAACGGCATGCAGGGGCTCTTTCTGCATATTCGGCCAGCGGGGAACGATGGCGTCGTAGGCGGGTGAAAGTTTCACCATGTGGTCGAGCAAAGCCGTATTCAGGAAAGGCATATCGCAGGTCACCACGATATTGGCTTTGGAACGTGAGCAGCAAAGACCGGTATAAATGCCAGTTAACGGCCTCTTGATGCGGTAATTATCCGTTACGACTTCAATCCCTTTGACGGTGGAAAAAGTGAGTGTGTCGCCGGTGGTCACCAGGATAATGCGGCCGGTGATTGGCGCCAGGCGCTGCACGACCCTTTCGATGCACGGGATTCCCCCGATTAGCTCCGTCCCCCTGCTTATACTCAATCTGGGATTCTTCCCGTCCGCTAAGATGATTCCGGTCACATCCATGTTATTTCTCACACTTTCTTCGCAAAATTTATTAGCTGCCAGGTAATGGTTTCACATAGTATCGTGATATCTTCCGTTGTCAGGTATTCCAGGATATTGGCGTCAAATAGTAAATTGACTTCCGGCTTCAGCTCATCGTCACCCCGCCAGAGGATAAGATTAACCGGCACACGGGCAAAGGCGTCAATGATGAGGGCTGCGTCCCCTGTTTCTCCCGGGCTGGCGCCGAGCATCTTGCCCACACCCACCAGCAGCGCCGGATTTTTCCCGAAGGCCTCGGCGAGCGGTTCGATTGTCCGTTTGATAAATGTCGGGTAATAGACCAGTCCTCCGGGTAAATCACGGAAGGGAATCTGCTTGCCGGTCAGGATCGTCCCCTGCGCCTGGGTAAAGTAATGTAAAATCAGGATTTTATCCCGTTGCGGAACAGGAGATTTGCTGTCCACGAATGAGATTTCGGCAGACAGGACATCGATGCGGTAAATTTCGTTGAGGTAGTTCAGCGTGACAATTTCCGGGGAGCATAATGCCCCGGTCCGCCGGCACTGCTGTGCGATATCAGAACCCAGAAATCGCTCCTGAGCGATTCTGAGGGCATCGCTCAGATTATAAGGTGTCCGGTCGTTTTTTGGCGGTTGAGCTGTCATATTTCCACAATTTTACTTGATTTGTTAGATCCTGCTATATGAACTCTGGTTATATTTCCACTCTCTCTTCATCTCTCCCTAATAGGGAGAAAAAGTGGCTTTTATCTCCCTCCCTTTCAGGCCGCTAGGTCCCGGAGGTACGAACGGGAGAGGGATTAAGGGAGAGTGACAAATTTTTATATTAACTTTCCAGCCAGGAGTGGGAATAGAGTACTTCGCCGAGCAAAACTTTGACCGATTTAACGTATTTAATCTCTTCCTCGCCAAGCGAAGCCGTGTCAACTTTTTCGCCGTCCATCGTGCGCTGCACCAGCTGCACCAGTTCCGGCCTTTTCCCGCGGGCGATATCAATCAGTTCGCGGTCTAAAGCATCGAGGATGACGGAGTAGATGTTGTATTTCATCAGCATCATCAGGAACGTGCGGTTCAGGTACGGCCGCAGGTGGTTCGGCGCGCCGTTGGATACATTGGATAAACCGAGGATTGACTTGGCTTCCGGCGCAATATCTGGCAGCATGGAAAGAAATTCCAGGCAGGGTTTGACCTGATTGGAATTGACATTGACCGCCGGCGTGGCAATCGGGTCGAACCAGATGTGGTCGGTACTGATGCCTTTTTCGGTGGTATTGGTGAGCAATTCAAGGGCGTTGGCGCCCCGCTCATTAACATCGCGCGGTAAACCGTCCCGGCCCCAGAGCAGCCCCACAAAATCGCAGTCGTATTTCGCCACCAGCGGCATTTCTTCGGCCATACGTACCAGTGAAATGGAGTTGAGCAAGGCTTTGCCCCGGTGGACTTTCAGACCGGCTTCCATGGCGATGGGGTTGGTGGTATCCAGCGAAAGGGGCAGGTCCGTCACTTCCTGCACCGTCCGGACGACCCACTCCATAAACGTATCGCCGTCTTTGCGCGCCGGCCCGATGTTGATGTCAATGTAGTCCATACCGGCCTTAACCTGGGCTTTCACCAGTTCCTGGATCGGCCAGACCTGGCGTTCTTTCAGCGCCGGTCCGTAGGTCTTAGAGACGATATTCAGGTTTTCCCCGATAAGCTTCATCTTTTATCCTAATTCTTCAGGTTGCGGAGATATGCCGGAATGAGGGAACCTTCTCTGGGCCCGACCAGGATATCCCAGCCTTTCAGGTCTTCTTCCAGGCCGCCGCTTTCGGATGCGGAATAGCCGGGAATAATCAGCCGGTGATTTTTCACTTTATCGCCGATGCCGGATTTCTTGACGAAAGCGGCCATCAGGTCGGCGCCGAATTTGCCGGCTGCCCAGGCGGTTAACACCGAAAGCCCCTCGGTATCCATAATCAGCAAATAGCTGGGCACTTTACTGGTCTCAATTTCACCGGAAACAATAAAATAGGTCAAAGAGAAATTAGTGGTAATCAGGACCGGCGAATTCTCGTGGGGATTGTTAATTTCATAAATACCGGGAGTCGTCGCCAGCGGCCGCTGCGGGTCGGTGAAGATATTCATTCGTTCCACCAGCAGCGGGAAGAGAACTTCGCCTTTGATATCGGAAAGGACCACGATGCCGGCATATTTTGCCACTAGCATTGAGGCAATCAAAGCTTCTTTCATCGGATTGGCAGTCATTTCACAGGGAAAGGTAATCGTGGGATAACCCAGCGGTTTGAATTTCTTCTGCAGGGCCGCGCCCCGGATGATGACTTCGTCCTGAAATGCCTGTTTGACGGTTCTGGCGTCGGAATCAATAACAATATCCTTGATACCGGCCTGATTCAGGATTGCGGTGAGCTCGGCGACTTCTTCCAGTCCGGCGCCTTTCACGGCGACCGGGCAGAAATTATCTTTCGCCAGTTGGGCGACCGCGGCGGCGTTGGCTTTGGTCGCGGCGTAAATTAACGGTTTCCGCGCCCCGCAGACTTTTAAACCGGCGGCCAGCACTTCCGGATTTTCACTCATCAGAACCAGGCCGCCGCCGGTGGCTTTGGTGACGGTCTCGACCAGTTTCCCGAATTTTGCGGGATTTCCCGATTCGCTTTTAACGGCTACGGCATCGGTATGCAGTTTCACCCCGACTCGGACATAAATATTTTTATTAAACTTCTCAATCCTGGCAGCGATTTCGCCTTCCGGCATGGTGTCGGTGACCAGCACCGCGATACCGGTGGGATTTTCAAACTTCTTCTCATGGCGGAACATCACCGTCTCGCCGCCGACTTTGAAAGCTGTGCGGCCGGTGCCGATGGTGACCGGACGGATGGGGGGAGCTGATGCCTCCGCCAGCTGCGCTTTCGATTCTTCCGATACAAACGGGCAGGCGATGAGTTCCACTTTGCCGGCTGCTAGGTTCATGGCGAATGCCAGGCAGGTCGGTACGCCGCACTTCCCGCAGTTCGTTTTCGGCAAAAGCTTAAAAATCTGTATTCCGGTGAGCGCCATCAGTGTCTCCTTGCATCAACAAATAGCCAAGTATTAATAATCAGGTTTCATCAACCAGGCATGAGGTATTTTATTTTTAAAATTGAGTTTATTATACCTTATTTGGCGGATGGATTTTTTAGTTCAAAAGTGCAGTAATCATAAATCTGTTCGACAAACCCCTGGTGTTTCCAAAATTCCAGCGCCGGTTTATGGGTATCGAGCACAAATACCCGGACCTTATCGCTGGCAATACCGGCTTGCTGTAATTTTTCGAGGCATTTATTTATCAATGCGTTGGCGATGCCTTCTTTCCGGAATTCTTTTTTTACCGCCAGATGATGGAGAAAACCCCTGCGTCCGTCATGGCTGCATTTTAATGTCCCAATGATATTATTGTCACTGACCGCAATAAAATTCAGTCCCGGGTTTCTTTTTAAAAATATTTTCAGATTTTCGTAGGAATCATCGTCACTGACCCACAGCCCCTCTGTGTTTTTCCAGAAATCGGTCAGTTCCCGATACCGGTCCAGTTTCATTTCGATAATTTTGTATTTCAAGGTTTGGGTTCCTGAGCTTTACGCATTCAACTATTTTAATTTGGGACGAGAAGAGTAACCCGCTAAACTGCTTGATTATTGAACATTGATTCTTGATTCTTATTCAATTATGGGTGGCATGGTCAGAGCGGGATGTCCCTTCTCCGTCAGGAACGGCAATATTTCCTCTTCGGTGGTGCCGATGGTCTCGTCGGCAATCATTTCCATCAGGTTGGGTACGCCCAGTTCGATGGCTCTGGCTTTGAGCCTGTCGCCGATTTCTTCCTTGAGCATTTTCGGCATCCAGACCATGCGTAGCAGGCCGCCGTCGGCCCTGATGAATTTACGCTGGCAGATATTATATTTACCGTGTCCCACAAAACCTGGCGTGCTGATTCCGCCGCCGATTGTCCCGGCAAGGGTGGTGAATTTCATGCCGCAGGGGGTCATGCCGGAATGTTCACGGTTGACGGTCATAATTCCGTTGCACAGCGGCAGCACGGCGGCGATGCATTCGCAGCAGCCGCAGGTGGTCATCGGGTCGTTCACCAGGCTGTAAGAATTATAATGGTCGAATTTCCCGCGGGATGCTTTGAAAAGGAATTCATTCACGCCTCTCCACTGCCCCTGTTTAGCGTCGACGGTTTCCCCTTTGGGCACCGGCTGATTCGGGCCGGTCGGGTTGATTTCATAGGAGGCTTTGCAGTCCATCCAGTTGTAAGAGCCGCAGAGCCCGGTTCTTTCCGGACTGATGATGCAGACGTGGCTGGGCGCGAATGACTGGCAGAGCAGGCAGGAATAATAAGTGTCGGTGCTCTCGTCGGTCATGCCTTCGATACGGGCATCGCGTTCGGCGTAGGCGGCGCGCGCTTTTTCGACGATTTGCTTGACTTTGGCTTCGTGGGTGTAAATCGTAACCTGCAGTTTATCGAAAATCCGCCCGAAATCCTGGTGCAGTTTGGCGTGGAGGATAATGCCGATGTGTTTCAGGCGGAAGCCCTTTTCCACAGCCTGTTTGCTGACACGCAGCCAAGCGATATCCCGCTGCCCGATGTGCATCACGCCCTGAGCGTAATTAATCAGGTGGTGAATTTGCCTTTCCAGAATCGGTTCGTAATCGGTTTCAAAATGCCGGCCGGCAATTTCGACTTTGATGGCCAGCGGTAAAATAGACCGGGCGGGGACATCGGTTATTTCCGGGCCGATGATTTCAATTTTGCCGTCCTCGATTTCGTTCATGCGTTTTGATGTAACCCATTCCACCATCGGACTGCGGCCCCCGCCGGCTTCCAGGTAGATATCGTCGCCGCGGACCCGTTCACCTTCGAAAGCCGGCCCGTAAGCCACCGGAATCGGTATCGCCGAGACATTTACCTTTAGCCCGCGCACTTCGATGGCCCGGGCGACAATTTTGTTGTGGGGGACGTTAGCGACAACATGTTCGTAAGTGGTGATACCGCTCGGCAGGATTTCGGGAATGGCGGTATCGGCAATCACCGGGAAACCGTAGTTAATCGCGCCGGCTGCGTTCGCGCCCCACTCTTCGGTAACGGTGCCGAGCGCCATCACAAAAGCGAAAATGCGGTCTTTATTATAGAGTAAAAGTTTGTGGTAATCGCCGGGTTCGATGCCGCCGAAAGACATGGCGGCCCGGGTGGCAAAACCCAGCGCGAAAACAGT
>Ga0326728_10014298_pt1 | contig 16905 bp, 12 predicted proteins | sample MB3enrmetagenome_FD_207602 | JGI IMG/M metagenome (GOLD analysis project Ga0326728, IMG submission 207602) | Lab enriched peat soil microbial communities from McLean, Ithaca, NY, United States - MB31MN | ecosystem: Environmental > Terrestrial > Soil > Wetlands > Peat | place: USA: New York...
CGGAAACCTCCATATTTGAGGGCCTGCAGTGGCTCGAGTTGGACTGGGACGAGCTGTACCGGCAGTCCGATCGCCTGGAACTCCACCGCGAGATCGCCCAGGCCATCTTCCGCAAGGGCGTGGCTTATCGCGATTTCACCCCTGCCGGCGTCGAGGAGGACCGTTCGCGCGAGGACGGAGCCTGGCTCTTCAACGCCGCCGCGCGGGAGATGAGTTCCCAGGAAAGCGACCGGCGCGCTGCCTCCGGCGAGCCCTTCGTGCTGCGCTTCCGCGTGCCCCGCGACCCTCCGCGAGACGTCCGCTTCCGCGACGCGGTCTACGGCGAGCAGTCCAAATCCACAGCCGATATCGAGGATTTCGCCCTGCTGCGCTCCAGCGGCTTGCCCACCTACCACATGGCCTCCTGCGCCGACGACATCGGCCTCCGGATCAGCCACGTCGTCCGCGGCCAGGACCATCTCACCAACACCTTCAAGCACGTTCTGATCTTCGAAGCCGCCGGCGCGGCCATCCCCGAGTTCGCCCACTTGCCGCTGCTCATCGCCCCGGACGGTTCCAAGCTATCCAAGCGGCGCCACGGCCCGGTGGTCAGCGTCACCACCTACCGCGACGCCGGCTTCCTGCCCCAGGCCTTCGTCAATTTCGTCTGCCTGCTGGGCTGGTCCCCCAAGGACGACCGCGAAGTAATGTCTCGCCAGGAGCTGGTCGATGCTTTCTCCTTCGAGGGCATCAACCGCTCCAACGCCGTAGTCAACTTCCGCGAGGACGATCCGTTCGACCCCAAGGCCGTCTGGCTGAACGCGCAGCATCTCATGGCCCTCCCGGTCGAGGAGTTGGCCGGGCGCCTCCTGCCTTTCGCGCGCGCCGCCGGTTTCGACATACAGCTCCCCCAACTGCTCCCGGTGGTTCCGCTGATCCGGGAACGCATCAAGACGCTGCGCGACGTGGCGACCGTGGCCGACTTCTTCTTTGCCGCCGAACTCGCGCCCTACGACCCCGCCGAACTCATCCCCCAGAAAGGGGATGCGGCCATGGCTCTGGCGGTGTTGCGGGCGGCCCGCCCGATTCTCGAGGCGACCCCCTTCACTCACGCCGCTCTGGATGCCGCACTGCGCGCCGAGGCCGCCCGCCGGGGGTGGAAGGCCGGCCAGATGTTCCAGCCCATCCGCGTGGCCGCCTGTGGTCGCAAAGCGGCGCCGCCCTTGTTCGAAACCTTGGAGGTGTTGGGCCGCGCTACCTGCCTCCAACGAATCGATCGGGCCATTTTGAAGCTGAACTCCGCTCACGGAGAGAGGATGTAACTTATGCCGGGACCGGAAACCCCCGCCCCTTCGAATTTCATTCGCGAAATCATTCTGCACGACTTAGAGACCAATAAGTACGACGGCCGCGTGCATACGCGTTTCCCGCCCGAGCCCAACGGCTACCTCCATATTGGCCACGCCAAGTCGATTTGCCTTAACTTCGGACTGGCGGCCGAGTTCGGCGGAAAGACCAACGTCCGCTTCGACGACACCAATCCCTGCAAGGAAGAAACCGAGTACGTCGACTCCATCATCGCGGACGTCCGCTGGCTGGGTTTCGACTGGGAAGACCGCCTCTTCTACGCCTCCGACTATTTCGATCAGTTGTACGAGTGGGCCGTCCAGTTGATTAAGGACGGCAAGGCCTACGTCTGCGACCTGACCGCCGACCAGATTCGGGAGTACCGCGGCACCCTCACCGAACCCGGCCGCGAGAGCCCCTATCGCAACCGCAGCGTCGAGGAAAACCTGGATCTGTTCGAGCGCATGCGCGCCGGCGAGTTCCCGGACGGCGCGCGCACTCTGCGGGCCAAGATCGACATGGCCGCGAATAACCTGAACCTGCGCGACCCGGTGATGTACCGCATCCTGCATGCCGAGCATCACCGCACGGGCGATAAGTGGTGTATCTACCCGATGTACGATTACACCCACGGCGAATCCGACTCCATCGAGCGGATTACTCATTCCATCTGTACGCTGGAGTTCGAAGATCACCGTCCGCTCTACGATTGGTATGTCGAGCAACTGGGCATCTATCATCCCCAGCAGATCGAGTTCGATCGGCTCAACCTCACTTACACGCTGCTCAGTAAGCGCAAGCTGCTGACCCTGGTTCAGAAGGGCCTGGTAAGCGGCTGGGACGATCCCCGCATGCCGACCCTCTCCGGAATCCGCCGGCGCGGTTACACTCCCGAGGCGATTCGCAATTTCTGCGGCCGGGTGGGCGTCTCCAAGACCAACGGATCGACCGAGCTTTCGCTCCTCGAGCACTTCGTCCGCGAGGACTTGAACAAGCGCGCGCCCCGCGTCATGGCCGTATTGCGGCCGCTCAAGGTGGTGATCGACAACTATCCCGAGCTCCTGGTCGAGGAGATGGAGGCGGTCAACAACCCCGAAGACGCCTCCATGGGCGTGCGGAAGGTCCCGTTCTCGCGCGTCCTGTACATCGAGCGCGACGATTTCCGGCTGGATCCGCCCAAACAGTTTTTCCGTCTGGCGCCCGGCCGCGAAGTGCGGCTGCGTTACGCCTACCTCGTCACCTGTACTCGTGTGGTCCTGGACGAGGCCACCGGCGAGATTGTCGAGCTGCACTGCACCTACGATCCCGCCACTCGCGGAGGCAACACGCCGGATGGCCGCAAGGTGAAAGGGACCATTCACTGGGTCTCCGCCGCGCACGCCGTCCCGGCCGAGGCGCGCCTCTACGAAAACCTCTTCTCGCGCCCCAATCCGGGCGACGAGAGCGAAGGCCTCGAGTTCACCGCCTATCTCAATCCCAACTCCCTGGAAGTGGTGAGCGGCTGCCAACTCGAGCCCAGCCTGCGCGCCGCCCCGCCGGGCAGCCGCTACCAATTCGAGCGCTTGGGTTACTTCTGCGTGGATCCGGATTCGACCGCCGAGAAACTGGTGTTCAACCGCACCGTGGCGCTGCGCGACACCTGGGCCAAGATCGAGAAAGCGCAAAAGGAAAAGGGCGCATGATTATCCTGGGCATCGGTGGCATCCTCAACGAGGCGGCCGCCGCCATTCTCAAGGACGGCGAACTGGTGGGCGCCTGCGAAGAGCGCAAGCTGGCCCGGCAGTTTCATCGCGGCGATTTTCCGGACCAGGCCGTTGCCACCTGTCTCCGCTTGGCCGGCGCCACGCCCGAACAGGTGGACGCGGTGGCTCTGGCGCGTCCGCTCGCCTCCGGTCCCGAAACCGCGCTGCACCTGGCCCTGCGCTCCCGGTTTCCCAACAGCCGCGTCGTTTTGGTCGATCATCACGCCGCGCATGCCGCCTCGGCCTTCTATCCCTCGCCCTTCTCCGAGGCGACCGTGCTCACCCTCGACCGCACTGGCGACTTTCGCTGCGGCGCACGTTGGCGCGCCTCCGGCACACAGATCGCGCTCGATCAGGAGCAGTACTATCCCGATTCTCTGGGCGACCTCTACCGCCGCGTCACCGAGCTCCTGGGCTTCGATCCCGACGCCGACCCCCACAAAGTCCAGTGGCTCTCCGCCGCCGGCTCCGATGGGCTGGCCCCGCTGTTCCTCGAGATCCTGGGCGCCAAGCCCGGCGAGTGGCCGCGCATCGACCGTTCCTTCTTCGATGCGGAACGCCTCGGCCACGGCGGTTTCAGCGCCAAGTTCTTCGAGCGGCTCGCGCTCCCCGACGAATCGCCCATTCCCGCCGCCATGAAAGCGGACGTCGCCGCCGGCCTGCAGCGCGCCATCGAGGACACCGTGCTCGTCATGGCCGGCGCGGGCCGCAACCTGTGCCTGGCGGGAGGTCTGGCTCTCAACGCCCTTCTGGTTTCCAGGCTCGAGTCCAGCCCCAACTGGGAAAACGTCTTCGTGCAGCCTGCCGCCGGCAATGCCGGCACCGCGCTGGGCGCCGTCTTCCACGCCTGGCACAACGTCTACCGGCAGACCGCGCGCGCCGGCATGGGAAACCTCTGCCTCGGCCCCGGCTTCGACGCCGAGGAGATCAAGCGCGTTCTGGAGAACTGCAAGCTGCGCTTCCGCTACCTGCTCACCTCCGGCGAACTCGTCGATACCGCCGTCCGCGAGCTGGAGGACCACAAGATCGTCGCCTGGATGCAGGGCCGCGTAGAGTTCGGTCCCCGCGCACTCGGCAACCGCAGCATCCTGGCTTCCCCTCTCAACCCCTACTCCACCGAGAATCTGAACATCTTCATCAAGCGCCGCGAGCCGTTCCGCAAGTTCGCCGCCTCGGTCCCCGCCGAAGTCTGCTCCGAGTACTTCGAGGCCGGTCCCAACGCCCGCTTTCTGGCCACCGTCGGCCGCGTCCGCCCGGCCTACCGCGCCACCTTCGAGAGCGCCATCCTGGTTCGAGACCTGGTCCGCGTCCACACCGTCTCCCAGGAGGACAATCCGCTCTATTGGAGCCTGCTGCACGCAGCCGGAAAGTCCACCGGCCTCCCGGTCCTCTACAACACCTCCTTCAACCTCTTCGGCGACCCGCTTGTCTCGACCCCCCGCGACGCCGTGCGCAGCTTCTACTCCTCCGGCGTCGACGCCCTCTTCGTCGGCAACTTTTTGCTGCAAAAGTAGCTGGCCAGGACCGCGTCTCTCCCCTGCAACGCTCAAGCCGGAATCTCCAGTTTGATGAAGTCTTTTTGTGCCGTACTCGATCTTACAGGTTAGAATGGTTGGGCGGCCACCTCAACGTCATGATCCCTGCGCGACTCGTATTCCGTGCCATCGGGCTCCTTTTCCTTCTGCTGGCTCCCAGTGGCGTTTCCGCGGGGACCACCGTGGCGACGGTCGGCGACAGTTTTGCCGACGGAATCTACCTGGCCCTGCGTTCCAGGCCCGACCTCCTGAAGACGTACGACGTTCGGGTAACTCGTTGGAGTCGTCCGGTTATCGGGTTGGCCAGAAGCGATTACTTCGACTACCCCGCCTGGCTGCGGAACTCTCCCGAGATGCGTGCGGCCGACTTTTGCGTGGTCCAGATAGGCTCCAACGACATGCAGGGAATACCCGCCGGCGGCAGGAACCGCTGGATTTCGTACGGCTCGGAGCAGTGGAAGGCCGCTTACAAGAGCCGCGTCCAGGACTTGTGGCGGATTCTCGACCAGGGCCGCTGCAAAGAGGTGCTGTGGATACTCCAACCGGGCTTCGAAAAAAGCTCCGTTATGGCCCGTAACCGCGGCCTGATCAACCAGCTTCAAGCGGAAGCTCTGCATTCCGTCGGCGCCACCGTTTTCGATCTCCGCACCACCGGCGCCGAGTACGCCCGCGACGACGTCCACTTCAATCGCGATTTCGTCCTGGCGCTGGGAGGCGCGGTATTTCGCGCCATCGCTCTCTCCAGACAGGCCCAGCAGGCGAATTGCGCCGCCTGTCACGGTGGCGCTGCCGTGCGGAATGCACTCTCCCGCTGCGATGTTTCCCCGCTGAGTTTAGCGACTGTCCACCCTCTTGCCTTCCCTCCCGCGCTCCCCGCCGGCAAACGATAGCGCGCAGCGATCCATCCTCCGTCGCAGGAGAGCGGCAAACAAAACGGGACGGGATCTCAACGACTTCCGCAACCCCCGGACGGTCTTGCCCGCCTGGTCTCGCTCCCCGCGACGCCGTGCGCAGCTTCTACTCCTCAGCCAGCGCCCTTCTACCTGACGAACGCAAGCCCCAGGGGGTGCTGTCCCGGCAACGAGATCGTTTGGATCACCGTGTTCGTGATGGGGCTGATCTCCGAAATGGAATTGGAACCTATGTTCGTCACGAAGACATAGTGCCCGCTGGGCGTCACCTTCACCACGTGCGGCAAGCTTCCCACGGGGATCCTCGCGATAGTGGCCGTGCTCGACACGTCGAAGACCCGCAGGGAGCCGAGGGTGTCGCCCAGTTCCGCCTCCGCCACATAAGCCCTGGTTCCCGTGGGATTGAACGCGATCCCCGTGGGGTAGTCGGCGCTGATGTGCGTCACCACCGTGTTCGTCAGGGTGTCGACGATCGTAACAGTGCTGTCGGCGCGGTTCGTCACCCACAACGTCGAGCCGTCCGGGGTAACCGCCGCCGCCGCCGGGTATCCGTCCGTGGGGATGGTCGTTAGAAGCTTCTGACTCGGGACGTCGATCGCATAGATCACCGAGCCGGGATTGGCGTCGTGGTTGGTGACGTATGCCGTAGAACCATCCGGTGTGAACACCACCCCGTTCGGCTCGGCTGGGTCGCCGTTGAACGGCGGCAGGGCAATGGTCCCCACCACCGTCATGCTGGCGATGCTGATGATGGAGACGTTCGACGAGTCGCCGTTGGCCACCCAGGCGGATTGCCCGTCCGGGCTCACCGCGACCGCCACCGGCCCAGTGCCGACCGAGACGCGCTGGAGGGCGGAATAGGGGCACGTGCCCATGAAGAGCACGGTGTTGTGCGCCGCCTCCGCGACCAGGACGGTAGTCGCCGTCGTCGCGTTGCAGGCCGGCGTCGTCTCGGGCGCGCTCACTCCGGAATACGCGGGGTGAAACGGCAGCCGCATCGGGTAAGGCATCGGGTTGGACAGCAGGAAAGTGGAGGCGCCACTGCTGGCGGCCTGAGGTTCGAAGACCGCCGCGGTCGGCGACGGCGAAGGCCACACACCCGGCGGAACAATCGGGTAAATGTCGAACGGGTTCCCGTACAGGGAAGGCTCGTCGTATGGATCGTATACCATCGGAACGCAAGGAACGGAAACGGGGTTGCCGGTTGGGTCGTTAACGTCCTCCGGCGGGAATGGAACATCATCCCCGAACGGACTGGGCCCCATCGCAGCCGTCTCCAAGATGTCTAGGATCTCCGCCGGATCGTTGTCGAAAGGAGGTTCCGGCAGTGGAGTCGCCTCCGGCATGTCGGGAGGATCGTACTGATCGCCGCCCGCGAAGCTGCAACGGTTTGCCCCCCACATAAGCGCCAGGAGCGCCAAGATCGATGCTTTCTGTCCGAGTCTCATAGCCATGCTCCTACTGGAAGATCACGGTTTTCCCGATGAAGGCGCCCGCCAGGATCGCGCCGGTGTCCAGTCCCGTGGCCGTGAATGCGGTCGGGCTGGCGAGCGGCAAAGCGCCCACGTACACCACTCCCTTGGATTGCAGCACGTTGGCGCGCGTGGCCGGAACGTTGGCCAGCGCGGTGGCCGGCACTGTGAAACTCGACGACCCCGCCGGCGCCACGCACACGAACTCGCCGGTCGCGTTCGACGGCAGGTCTACGCCGCCCCCGTAAATGACCACCGTCTGCCCGGCGGGCGCGGCGCTCCAATTCACCGTAAAGCCCTGGCTGCGAGTGATGGGGGACACCTGGTCGCGGTTACTCCAGGTGAGCGGTGTGGGAAACGTGAAAGTCGCCGTGAAGGCCTCGACCGCCGTTCCGCCACCGCTCGTGATCGTGAAAGCTCCCGGATTGAGGAACAGCGACGAGGGCAGCAAAGATCCGTCGTAGGTATAGCCGAGCGGTTGGAAGTTCCGCGCATTGCCCGCCGGCCGGTACGCTTTCCGGTTGCCCGCGGGCCCGGAGACCGTGAGATAACTCCCGGCGTCCAGGAACGTTCCCGTGGTGCCGCTGAGGGGGAAGGCGTCCCCATCGAACATGTCGCCCTGCGGCGTGTAGGCCGTGCACGTGCCCGCCGGCGGCAGCGAGAAGTAGGGATTGAACGGCGGAAGCGGCGAGGTGATTTCCTGCTGGAACGTGATCATCATGCTGTCGGTGGTCACCGTGGCCGCCGCCGGCAGCCCAAGATCCTCGGTCACCGGAGTGCGCAGCGCCGAGATGACGCCCAGCTTCTTCCCCGCCAGAAACGGCGCCGCGAGCGCGTTGCCGTTCTCCGTGCAGGGCGACCCGTCGGCCGAGATGGCAAGCGTGGTCGCGTTGCTCACGGTCACGCCGCCCGTGCGAACCTGCACCGGCACCCAGCAGCCCAACGGAGCGTTCTGGGGAATCTGGAAGTCGATCTGATCCTCTCCCGCGAAAGTGCTGCGGCCGCTATAAGTGACGGTCGCCGGCAGCCCACCCACGAACACTTCCGTCTGGGTGGGAAGATTGACCTGGGTGGGCGCGACGTTGTCGGCGTACGTAACCGGCCCCAGCCCTGTTCCGTAGAGCGCGACGTACTGGTTAGGCTTGGCCGCCACGTTCGGCAAATTCAACGGCAGCGTGGAGGGGAGCACGTTCAACGCCGCGCCCGGACCGAAGCCCGCGCCATTGATCGTGAAAGCGCCGAAGCTCGCGTTCACCACCGTCGCCGGCGATGGAGGCCCCTTGGTGCTGTTCACCGTGACCGAAACCGAGACCCGGCCCAGCGGCGCATTGGACGGCATAATGGCGTTGATCTGGCTCGCGCTGACGTAGAGCGGGATGGCGTTGACCGTGCTAGTGCCCTGCGTCACCGTAATGGATACGCCGCCTAGCGTGCTAGACAGCGGAAAGGCCAGCGGCGGGCTCGAGGCCGGTCCCAGGCCCGTGCCAAATATGGCAAAGATGGACCCGCGCGCGATCGAACCGCCCGGAAGGCCAGGAGCCATGTAGCTGGCCGCGTTAACGATCCCGCGCGACCCGATCAACTGGGCGTAGCCCCCCGGAGCCATCGCCAGCGTAAGAACCATGCAGAGAATTCTCATTCGCTCCTCCGTATTAAAGAACACCGCCTCTTGGACCGTCCGACACGGCTAGTATACCCCCAGCCGCCATCTCTTGATCCTGTGAGTTTCGCTTCTTCCGCTGGAAGCCGCCGTCAAATGCGGGCTACAGCACAATCGCGCGGTGCCCTGCGGAATCCGGCGTCAGATCCGAGCCGAGGCGCTCCATCAGGCCGGGGCCGTAACGGGCCAGGAACGGCAGGATTGAGTAGAAGCGCTCCTGCAAGTGCCTGGCCGGATAGATCAGGCCATTCAGCCCGGCGGCGTCGCCGGCAGCCCGCTCGTTGCGGCGTAGCGCCTCGCGCGCTGCCTTGCGCTCCAGTTTCGCCAACTGCCAGTCGATCTTACGGCGGCTGGTGGCGAGCGCCGTCGCGAGCGTCGGATCGAAAGCCGCAAGCGCGGCGCCCAGCGAGTCCAGCGCCTGGGCCGAGGCGGACTTTGTGCCCTCGAACGTCGCGGCCAGTTCGGGAGGAACCAGCGTGCGCGCGATCCGCTCCCGCACCGGCTCCTCGCCCTGGAAGAAGTCCGGCAGCGCCAGCCCGTAGCGGGCCATCAACTTGGCGCTGCGTGCGTCCAGCAGCGTGGCGCTCGCCCTCGGCACAATCACCGGCATAGGGCGTCTCAATTCCGCGTAGATGGCCTGCGACTGGGCGAAGTACGCCACTTCCGCGGGCCCGCCCACGTAACCCACGGTGGGCAGCATGTAGTCCTGAACCACGGGCCGCAGCAACGCGTTGGGAGAAAGTTGCCCGGCATGGTCGCTCAGGCCGGCGTAGCCCGCGTCGCGGCGGTCCAGCGTGAGCCGCCGGTCGTTCTTCAGCAGGAACACCAGCGAGGTGTGTTCCTCCAGGTGAACCTGCGCGTGGTAACCGGCCGCCACCAACTCCCTATCGCGCTCCGCTATGCGCGCGGCCAGCCGCGGCGCGGCCTCCACGGCCTGAGCCAGCAGCGGGGCCATTAGCCTCCGCATGGCGGGCCGCAGCGGGTCCAGATAAAGCAATTCCGGCAGCAGCCGCTTCATCAATCTGGCGAATGCGGAGCCAAACGTCGCGCCCGGCGCGTACGAATCCGCAACCAGCGCGACGGTCTCCCCGCCGAACGGCAACTCGCCAAGCGCCTGCCGCAGCTCATCCAAGGGCGGGTCTCCGATGGGGATCTCGCCAACCGGCTGGCGCTCTGAATTCGTTCCCGCGATCTCCAGGCGGACGGGTTGGTTCGCCCGGTCGAAGACGAAGCAGTGGTTGACCTCGGCGAAGTCGTGGTCCTCGGTCGCCAGCCAGAAGATGGGTGCCGTCGGCAGGCCGGCCTCCGAGAGGCGGCGGGCCAACTGGACGGCGGTGAGCGCCTTGTAGATGGCGTAGCAAGGCCCGCCGAACAGCCCCACCTGCTGCCCCGTCACCACCGCGACGGAACCTGGTTGCGCCAGCGTTTCCACCGCCGGCCCCGCGCCATTCTGCTCCCGCAGCGCTTCCACCAGCGCGGCGCGCCGCTCCACGGGGTATTCCATGCGGGATGCGGCTGCCGCGTAGGACGCCGCATCCCCCGGCGGCCAGGCGTAAAACCGGGCCACAAGGTCGAAGTGTTCGGTGTAATCCGCAAACAGCCGGGAGGTTTGCGGCAGATCGCTGTAAGGGACCGAGCCGGTTGTCATCGCCAGTCCCAAGCGTATCAGAGGACAATGGGATTTGGCGGGCGTTTACCTCTCCTATCCGTTCTGCGCGCAGAAGTGCACCTTCTGCAACTTCGCCTCCGGCGTGTTCCCGCGCGAATTGGAGCAGCAGTATCTGGACGCCTTACGCGCCGAGGTTTTGCGCTTCGACTGGCGATGGCGCCCCGAAACCGTCTATCTGGGCGGCGGCACGCCCAGCCGCATCTCCGAGCTAGGTCTGGCGGAACTGCTGGCTGCTATTCCCGGCCGGCCCTGGAAGGAGGCCACTATCGAGGCCGCGCCCGGCACGGTCACTCCGGAGAAAGCCCGCGCCTGGCGGGCGGCCGGCCTCAACCGCATTAGCCTCGGAGTGCAGTCGTTCGTGCAGGCGGAGATCGCGGGAACGGGCCGCCGGCACACCGCGGAGACCGTCGCCGAGGAAGTCAAGTTGCTGCGCGAGGCGGGCCTCGCCAACTTCAACATCGACCTCATCGCCGGCCTGCCCGGCCAGACTGCGCAAAGCTGGAGGGAATCGCTGGACTGGATCGAGCGCCTCGCCGCCCCGCACGTCTCCGTCTACATGTTCGAGATCGACCGGGATAGCCGCCTGGGCAGCGAGGTCCTGAAAGGCGGAGCGCGCTATGGCGCCGGGCGCGTGCCTTCCGAGGACCGCATCGTCGATCTCTACGAGACCGCCGTGGACCGCCTCCAGGAGCTGGGCATCCCCCGCTATGAAATCTCGAACTTCGCCCGGCCCGGCTGCGAGTCGCTGCACAACCTGAAGTACTGGCGCCGGGAGCCGTATGTGGGTTTCGGCGCGGATGCGCACTCCTTCGATGGCGCCACGCGGCGGCGCAACGCGGAATCGCCGCAAGAGTACCTGGCCCTGGCCGGCGCGCCGTGCGTCGAAGAGACCGCAGCCTTCGCCGCCCAGGAGCGGTTCTTCCTCGGTCTGCGGTTGCGCGCGGGCATTCGCCCGTCGCCCGAGGAATGGCTCCAGTTCCAGCAGCCCATCGCCCGCTTCTTCGCCGACGGCCTGCTCGAGTCCGCCGACGGTAACCTGCGCCTCACGCGCCGTGGCGTTTTGTTGTCCAATGAAGTGTTCCGGGAGTTTGTCCTATGAATGCACGCTCCATGCCGCGCGGCCTCGCCGACGCCGAGCCCGGTGAGACCCGCCTGATCGATCTGCGCAGCGACACCGTGACCAGGCCGACCGCGGCCATGCGCCGGGCCATGGCGGAAGCCGAGGTCGGCGACGACGTCTATGGCGAGGACCCCACCGTCAACCGCCTCGAGCGCCGCGCCGCGGAGATCTTCGGCAAGCAGGCGGGCCTCTTCCTGCCCTCCGGCACCATGGGCAACACCATCGCCGTGAAGCTGCATACCCGGCACGGGCAGGAGGTGATCTGCGAGGCGCGCTCGCATGTCTTCAACTACGAGCTCTCCATGATGGCCTGGTTCTCGGGCTGTCTGGCGCGGCCGATTCGCGCCGAGGACGGCATCCTCACCTGGGAGCGTATCCGGCCGGAGGTGCGGCCCCTCCATTCGCACTATGCGCCCACCGGCCTGATCGAGATCGAGAATACGCACAACATGGCGGGCGGATCGGTCTACCCGCCGGCGGTGCTGGATGCCATCTGCGACGGCGCGCACGAGATGGGCTTGAAGGTGCATCTGGACGGCGCGCGGGTGTTCAACGCGGCCACCTATTTGTGCCGGACGGTTGCGCAGATCACCGCCAAGTGCGACACCGTGATGTTCTGCCTCTCTAAAGGACTGGGTGCGCCGGTGGGCTCCATGTTGGTGGGCTCCCAGGAAGCCATCGCGCAGGCGCGGCTGTACCGCAAGCGGCTGGGAGGCGGCATGCGGCAGGCGGGTGTGCTGGCCGCCGCCGGCCTGATCGCGCTCCAGGAGATGCCCGCCCGCCTGGGCCAGGACCACGAGAACGCGCTGCTGCTGGCCGGGGCCCTGTCCCGCATGGCGGGCGTTCAAGTCGTGCACAAGGTGCAGAGCAACATCGTCATCTTCGATGTCGCCGGAACGGGATTAACCACCGCGGAATTCAGCGCGCGGTTGAAATCGCGCGGCGTGCTCATCAACGGGATCGCCGGCACGCTCATGCGCCTGGTCACGCACCTGGACGCCAGCCACGAGGACTGCGAGCGCGCCCTCACGGTGCTGGCCGAAGTGGCCGCCGGAGCCGCCGCCAACGCTTGAAAGGGGGATAAATGGACGAGAGTCTCAGCCGCCGCCAGGCACTCCGCCTGGGAGCGGGCGCAGTGGGTCTGCGGGCCGCGCTTTCGGCACGCAACATCCGGGATTTCGACGTTCGCGATTACGGAGCCGTGGGTGATGGGGTCGCCCTGGACACCGCCGCCATCCAGCGCGCCATCGACGAGGCCGCGGCGGCGGGCGGGGGTGCGCGGGTGCTCGTTCGCGGGGGCCGCAAGTATCTGATCGGTACGCTCCAACTCAAGGGCGGCATCGATTTCCACCTGGCGGACGACGCGGAGCTGCTGGTCAGCACCCGGCCGCAAGACTACACCGGCGCCGCCGTGATCGCCGCCCACGAGGCTCACGGCCTGCGCATCTCGGGCACCGGCAGCATCAACGGCCGTGCGCGCGAGTTCATGACCGGATTCGACCAGGAGCACGAGTGGTGGCTCCCCACGCCGTTCCGTCCTAAGATCTTCGTACTAACGGCCTGCCGGGATCTGGAGATCCGCGACATCGGTTTCAGCGAGGCGCCCGAGTGGGGGCTGCACATGCTGGGCTGCCAGGGCGTCCTGGTGGATAATCTCAAGATCCGCAACCTGCTCGACGTGCCCAACTGCGACGGCATCGATCCCGACCACTGCCGCGACGTAGAGATCCGCAATTGCCACATCGTCTGCGGCGACGACGCGATCGTGGTGAAGACCACGCGGCTAGGCGCGGAGTACGGGCCGTCGGCCAACATCGCGGTCCACGATTGCGTGATCGAGACGCAGGATTCCGGGGTCAAGATCGGGACCGAGACCACCGCCGACATTCACGACATCCGCTTCGAGCGCTGCGAGATTCGTTCGAGCTGCCGCGGTATCGCCATCCAGCTCCGCGACGAGGCCGACGTCTACAACATCGACTTCCGGGACATCAAGTTCGTCTCGCGCTACCACTCCGACCCCTGGTGGGGCCGCGGCGAGGCCATTTCGCTGACCGCCATCCCGCGCACTCCGCAAACCAAGGTCGGGAAGATCCACGACGTGCGCATCTCCAACGTCGGCGGCCGGGCCGAGAACAGCGTGCGCGTGAGCGGCGTGGCGGCGGGCCGCATTCGCGACCTCAAGCTGGAGAACGTGGCCGTGACTCTGGACCGCTGGACCAAATACCCCGGCGGATTGTTCGACAACCGGCCCACCACCGCGCAGCCCGGCATCGAGCCGCACGGTAACCCGGGCTTCAGCCTCCGCTACGCGGACAACGTGACTCTCAAGCGTTGCAGCGTGGCCTGGGGCGCGCTCCGGCCGGACTACTTCACCCACGCTCTCGAGGCCGAGCAGGTGACCGGCTTGGCGCTCACCGGCTTCACCGGCGAGGCGGCGCATCCGGAACGCGACGAAGCCATCCTGATTCGGTGAGAGCGGGAGCCAGCCGCGTTCTGCTACGCTTGGAAGCACCATGTCAGCCAACAACGGAGACAAAGCGCGCTTCGGCAGCCAACGCAAGCGCAAGATCGCCAACCGGGACCGAATTCGAAAACTGACCAAGCCCGCCCCGGCCCCGGCCGCCGCGAAATAGCCTGCGACCCTCGCCGCGCGCCAACCAGCACCGGCCGCGGCGGCATCTGCCGGCTCGCACAAGCCACAATTCCCTTTTGACAGACTGCCCGGACTACAAGTAATAGCCGAGCCCGGAGAAGATCATCCGGGGTGAGCCATTCCGGACGATGTGCACCTCGAGCCAGTGATTCTCGTAAGCGTCGCCTCGCAAAACGACATCCGGTTTCCCGTCGCCATCGATATCGGTTACATCGAGGAGCGACCACGTCGTGACCAGCGGAACGTCTGCATCGGTTTCCTGGAACGGTAACTCCCGCAGAACGACTGCCTTTGAATCTCCACCGATCGTCACAATTACCTGGCAGAGCGTAACCTTCGATCCGACTAAGTGCTCGCTATAACCTACCGCCACAGACCACCCCGCGGATCGCGATTTCCAAACGGTGAAATAGGTCCGCCCGTCTTCGGCAGCGGGCAGACCGAGCCGCCGCAATTCGCGCATCAGAATCGCGCGGACTCCCGAAGGGGGCTGCCCGTGCTGCTGGCACACCTTCTTCCGTTCAGTCTCGCTCCATTCACAGCCAAAATGCGCAATGACGTCGATACCGGTTTTGGGGGGCACTGGGTCTCTGATGTCGCAGCCATCGTCGGGGCCGTTTCCGAACGGCGATTCGCCACAATAATGCGCCTTGAGAAAAGATCTGATCTTCTGGCAGCCAGCGCTATTGCAGGCGGGACGGTGTGGGTCTGCTTCGGCCTCTCCCGTAACTTGCGCGCCAACAATGAGGAGCGGCGTCAGCGCTGCGACAAGGCCGGTTTTGAGGACCCAAGTCTTGTGAACACGCGCCATCGCTCGATCATAGCGCTTTCATCTCTTCCCATTCACGCCAATCGGAACCACTGTTAGAATTGAAACGGACCCATGCGAAGCCCATCCGGAATCCTGCTGGCCGCCGCTCTGACGTTGGCGTGTGCGCGCGCGACCGAGTTCCCCGTCGCCGGCTACGGCGCCAAGGGCGACGGCAAGACGGTCGATACCGTGGCCATCCAGAAGGCCATCGACGCGGCCGCCGCGGCTGGCGGGGGCGCCGTGGTCTTCCAGCCCGGCGTCTATGCGAGCGGCGCGCTCTTCCTGAAGTCGGGCACGCATCTGCGCGTGGACCAGGGCGTCGAGATCCGCGGCGTGCAGGACCTGGCGGCCTACCCGGTCATGTCGACCCGCGTCGCCGGCATCGAAATGAACTGGCCCGCGGCGCTCCTCAACGTCTACCAGCAGTCCAACGTGACCCTTTCCGGCCCGGGCGTCATCGATGGGGACGGCAAGGTCTGGTGGGACAAGTACTGGGACTTGCGCAAGCAGTATGAGCCCCGAGGGCTGCGCTGGGCCTCGGACTACGACTGCATGCGCCCCCGCCTCATCCAGATCTACAAGTCTTCGAACGTCGAACTGCGCGGCCTCACGCTCCGCCGCTCCGGCTTCTGGACGGTGCACATTTGCTACTCCGACAAGGTGACCGTGGACGGCCTCGCCATCCGCAACAACATCGGCGGGCGCGGCCCCTCCACCGACGGCATCGACGTGGACTCTTCCTCCCACGTGCTGGTCCAGCATTGCGACATCGAGTGCAACGACGACGCGCTGTGCCTCAAGGCGGGCCGCGACGCCGACGGCTTGCGCGTGAACCGGCCGGCAAGCAACATCGTGATCCAAGACTGCACTATTCGGGGAGGCGCCGCCGGCGTCACCTTCGGCAGCGAGACTTCCGGCGGGATTCGCGACGTCCAGGTCTACCGCCTGAAGGTGCTTCGCCCGGTGCCCAACGGCATCCTCTTCAAGTCCGCGCGAACCCGCGGCGGCACGGTCGAGAACATCGCGATCCACGACCTGGAGATGGACGGCGTGGCGACGCCCATCAGCGTGAATTTGAACTGGAACCCGAGCTACAGCTACGCCACCTTGCCCGAAGGAATGAAAGACATCCCCGCCTATTGGAAGGCGCTCACCGAGCGCGTTCCGCCCGAGCGGGGGATGCCGCATCTCCGCAAGGTGCGGATTTCCGGCATTCGGGCCTCCGGCGCGCGGCGGGCCATTTCCGCGAGCGCCTACCCGGAAGCGCCGCTGGTGGATTTCCAGTTCGAGAACCTGGAGATCGAGGCGCAGTCCGCGGGCAGCATTGCGAATGCCCTGGACTGGTTGTTCGTCAACGCTCACTTTGAGACCGCCGATGGCAGCCGCGTGGCTGTCTCGGACAGCCGCGGCGTCAAGGGTCTCGCGGAGGAATAACATGCGGCGCAGTTCCAGTCTTCTTCTCGTGGCCGCGCTGGGCGCGCTGCCGGCGTCCGCCGCGGACATGTTCGTCTACTTTGGCTCTCACGCGGAGGGCTCCGGCCGCGGCTTCTCTTTGGCGCATTTCGACACGGCCACCGGCGTTCTGACCAAGCCCGAGTTTCTGCTCGAGGCGGCGGCGCCGGCGTTTTTCGTGATTCACCCCGACGGCCGGCATCTTTACGCCTCCAACTCCATCATGACCTTCCGGGGCCAGCCGGGCGCCGCGGTGAGCGCCTATGCCATCGACCCGGCCACCGCGCGCCTCACCCTGCTCAACCAGCAGCCCAGCGGTGGCGGCGACGCCAGCTACGTCAGCCTGGACGCCACCGGCCGCTACCTCTTCGTGGCCAATTACCAGGGCGGCAACTTCGCCGCCTTCGCCCTCCGGCCCGACGGCGGCATCGGAGAGCGCACCGCTTTCTTCCAGCACACCGGCTCCAGCGTCAATCCGGAGCGGCAGAAGCACGCCTATGCGCACTCCATCAAGGTGGACCCCTCCAACCGCTTCGTCCTGGTGGCCGACC
>Ga0326728_10014299_pt1 | contig 16905 bp, 17 predicted proteins | sample MB3enrmetagenome_FD_207602 | JGI IMG/M metagenome (GOLD analysis project Ga0326728, IMG submission 207602) | Lab enriched peat soil microbial communities from McLean, Ithaca, NY, United States - MB31MN | ecosystem: Environmental > Terrestrial > Soil > Wetlands > Peat | place: USA: New York...
GGTTAATTCTTTCTTTTTCGATTCCACAAATGAATTAGAATGGTATATCTTCTGTGATAAATATTGGAGTGAATGAGACATATCGTTCAAATTCTGCAGTATTTTGAACCCTTTTTCAGTAATCATATAATTTCCTTTTTCATGTTGCTGCAGAATCAGCTCGCTATCCATGAGTTTATGGAGATGAAAAAGTAAGTTTCCTGCTGTAAGGCCCGTAAGTTTGGATAGAGCAGAGAAACTTTTCTGTTCGAAAACTACTGCCTTTAAAATTACCAGACGCTGTTTATTTGAGATCGGTTCTAGGATTTCACTCATAACCATGTCAATTTCGATGGCTGAAATATTTGACTCCTGTCCTTGATTATTATTATAAATATTCTCAGAACTCATGATGTTCATTTGTTTTATTAAGAGATCCGAAACTTCGGGAAAATTGTGATTTAGAAAGGCTGTAAATTTAGAAGTGCAACTCCCCTTTTCAGGACATTTTTTCATAATGTTTCGTTTAAGTCCTGTCTCTAAATTTACAAAAAAATTATTAAGAGAAGCGTGTGAATATTCCTGCCTTGAACTTTCAAGAGCAGTTTCGGCACGCAGCCTGCTGAAATATTCCATCATTTTTTTGATATCACTATGCATTTCGGAAAGTTTTTCATTTAGATCCGTTATCTCTCCCATTTTCCGATCTTCAGATTTTTTAGGATTATTATCTTTTTTTTCGTCGACTTTATTCATGTTTATCTAATTTTCGGGTTTATTATTATATTTTTTGTCATTTGAAAATTTAGATTTGTTGACTTATGCATCAGAAAAACAATAAATTTTGGTTTTTATGGTGAAGAAAAGTAGCACAAGTCAATCAGAATTAACAGAATTTTTGGTACACTGTTTTTGGCTGAAAAATGAGAAAATACATAGATTTAGACACTAAAACTGTGTATAGAAGAACTAGCGAGGTAGAATTTCAATAAAATCCCAATTTCAACAAATTGCTTATATAGAACTTATATAAAACGAGTCAAAAAACGGAGTTTATCGAAATCCTTTAAATGGATATTAAATTTAGGCATATCAACCCATTTTGATTAGGTGAGTTATTTATTTATACTTAATTGACATCAAAATATACTAAATGCATTTCTATGTCATTAAGAAATAATAGTTATCTAGTTCTAGCAGTGTACTGAAAGTTCTATAAAAATGACTGTTCTCAATCCTTTTTTGTTACAAAACAGGATTTTTCGGTTTCACTGATGCATAGGTTTAGACAAAAAAATTATGCATTTTAGATTAAATTAATGCGTGATTATTTTTAAGAGGATTTTGATAAACCCCCAAATGTTACGACAATAGTTAAGACTATTATGAAGCGGTTAATAAATATAAATAAGTAGAAAGTATTGATTCTGAAACATTTTATGTGAAAGTAAATTTTGTTCAGAAAATATTTTTTGTATAATTAATTTAAAATAACCAAAAAAGTAATTACATTTACAATAAGAAGTGACAGAATGTGATCTCATTTTGTACAAAGAAACAAAACTCAATCAATTAAGCAATGATAATACAGGTACAAAATGGGGTGAGAAAAATTATTAAAAGGTATAATGGAGGATATTATGACATGTAATCTCAGTTGTTGGTGGAGTGGTTCACTGTATTCTGCGCCAGGTGCCACAACAAATTGGAGTTTAGGGGGTATTGATATTAGCAAACATTATGGCATTGCCATATGTCCAATTGTAGGTTCTGTAAATGGAACTATTCTCGAGATTCTATCTTTTGGGTGTGAGGTCCCAAATCACATACATGTGAAGGTCCAAAACACTGGAATCCCAGGAGCAACATATACTATACAAGGAATCACAGTAGGTTAAAAAGGAGATATTATGCAAATCAAAGTATTACATGACAAAAGTGGTAATATACTTGCCGCCCACACTCCGTTGTTACAAGGTTCGCAAAATATTACTGTCTGCATTGAACCTGGGGTAGATCAACAAGTATCCGATATTGAAGTACCAGCTGAACATACTAAATTAGTACAAGCTGGATCATTTGATCAACTGAAGATTCAAATTCAAGGCAATCAACATACACTCGTGTCAAAGAAGTAGAATCTTTTTAACTTCTTCTACTCTTTCTGATTTTTTCCTTCTTTTGGAAACTTTGGTTCACTTATACCTAACCTTATTCATTTTTTTATCAATCTTTCTGCTATTTGCCAGAATTATTTGATGGCTACCACTATAAAGTTGTAGGTTTAGATTTAAAGTTTCGACTCGCCATTATTTATCCATACTAGAATCTCACTCTCATTAAAGGTGAAAATCTAATCTATTTTCTTGTATGGAAACACCGTTTGTTGAAAAAGTAAATAAATTATACTATTATCAGAAAAAGATGATAAATGTCGTAGTAAAAGAACATAAAATATAACTTAAGTTGTATAAAGAAAACAGAAGTATAAAGCCCATTTATGTATTAATAGTATTTATGAGGTTCCGTTGCAAAAAATCTGGCTATTTTACAAAACCAATGAACAACATCACAACTGGGATATTTATATGCCAGAAATAGGTCAATAATGATACAAAAAGCAATAATTATAGCCTAAAAAGGCAGTAAAATTATTTTTGCAACGGAACCTTCTAATTTTATCCTATGGTACGATTTCAGCCTGACTACCAGAATCTCCACCACGGTTTTTTCTCAGTGTATTCTGGTATCTGTTTCTGTTGACTAAGCAATGTTTGTATATGTACCGATTGAGCGTGCATAGTTTCGGTTAATTCATGCATATTCTCATTTAGTTTTTCTATTTGAGCATCCTTAACTTTTAGTTGTTCGTCCCTTCCTTTTGCTTGCCCCTGTAGATCTTCAATTTGTCTCTGCAAATCCTTTATTCGATCTTCTTGCAATGTAAGTATATCTGATTTTATATCTTTTCCTTCCGCAATTCCATCAACTAAAAGCAGCTCTAAGCCTTTTATAATCGCTTCTGTGAGTCCATATCCTTTTCCTTCCACTCTGTTATACAACTGTACTGGAATCCTTATGTTAATTCTCTTACTCGCTTCAGCCATGTACAGATAATAACCTGTACAACTGTACATATGTTTTGTGCTCTTGTACAGTTGTTTATATAAGTTATTTTTTTTAACCAGGTTAAATGTAACTAAATATATAGTAGTACAGTTTATGTACAGACAACTTGTACAGATAATTATAGTTTGTAAAGAAACTTTATTCTCATGAATAACTAGGAGTATTATACTGCACTGCTATTTTGATTGCAGTAATGTACATACAAAAACTGTACAATCATACTTAATGGATATTGGGTATCCATCAAACCAATAAATCCTGTATTATAATGAAAGAAAAGGATGTAGAACAGTCATTTTTACAAAACTTTAAGCACAATGCTGCAGAAAATATCTTTTTAATACGGTAATTTCATACTAGTTAGTTGATACATAACTAAATTCTCATGATAAAAGAAATAGATTATGTCTATAACTAAAGAGTTGAGACAACTTCATGAAAAAAAAGATGTTTAAAGATTTCTAAGTTGATATGAATACTTACCTTTTAAAAAGATGTGCATGGTTTTTATTTATAACTTCAATAAGATTCACTTAATTTATGTTAGAACTAGAATTTAACTATCAGAAATGCACATGGATGAAAGCCTGCTAGTGATGAGCTGCATTATTTAATGCAGTAAAAACCAGCCTGCATATAAGAATACCAAAATAACTCTACGGTTTTGAATCCCGTTGCCCTCAACAGTTCTAAATTCTCTTCTACAGTTAGAGGAAAATACTCAGTATCAAAGCGTTCCAAATGCTTCTGTATTTCTTTTTCATCGATTCCATGGCTCAATTGAAAATTTACCCAATATTGTTTCCCTATGGCAGTGCCATCTTTTGTTGATGGTCTGATATTCTCAAATATGATATAAATTCCACCTTCTTTTAGAAGATCGTAACATACTCTGGTTGCTTTGGCCCTATTTTCACGGCTAAGGTAGTGATGACACTGTATAGCAGTGATAACATCTGGATTTTCCTTCAAATTCTGAGAGAATTCCTGCGTAGGGGAAGCTTTCAAAAATTCAAGCCTTCCTCTAGGGTATGAAAACATTTTTTTCCTTGCTTGATCCAACATACCTTCTGATGGGTCAAGTAAACGAAATTTTGTATGTGGGAATTCCGCAATGGCCTTACTGACTAAGGACCCGGTTCCGCATCCAGTATCCATCCATATTTTTGGGCTTGATGACAGCGATTTCACAAGATTGATGATCTTCTGATGGAAAGATAAATAATAAGACATAACATTGGATGTCTTAGCGTCATAATCTTCGGGAAGATAGGGAGTAGAATTTTTTGTAGGTTGTATAGGAGTCATAGCAAAAGATCCTTTGAATTCTAAAATAAGTAAAGTTTACTGACAGTAGATACGTTAATGCAAATACCCGCCGAAGCAGCTTCATTAATATCTTTTTTAGTTCTCCTTATAGAGCATTATAACAAGCTTAAGCCATCTTAATTACTCCATTTTGAAATGTGATGCATTATTATGTGGTATCACATTTTATGCATAGTTTTTGTGGCTAAATCTATGCATAAGTAGAATCAAAAAAACTCTTTTTGTAATGAAAGACAGGGACTGAGAACAGTCATTTTTACAGAACATTTTGGCACATTGCATTTTAATATAGAAATTGAGTCAACTACACACATCAGTATGCGTTATCGTGATGTTCAAAATCTTCTAACGTAACTGTTCTTGTTCCTTCATCAATAGAAAAAGACAAAACAAAAGGTCCAATATGAACACGACTTAGTTCACTCATATCATATCTTAGATTCTTGTATCTATGAGGATCATTAACTATTTCACTAGCTTTACGCTTGATACTATCATATAACTGTTTATCTTTTTTCTTAATCCTTTTGACTGAACTTGTAAACACATCACTAAAAACTAAATTGTAGGCATCACCCATCTTAATCATCAACGTAGTCGTCTACAATTTTATCAAAATTATCGGTACTGCCTACAAATATGTGTTTTCCCTTCTTTATTTTCTCTAATTTATCAATGTATTCTGGACTAAATGCAGGTTCAAGAATTTTTTCTTCGTACTGAGACATAACTAGGTCAATAGCGGCACTCTTATCTTTTAAGTTGTACTTAGCTTTTATAATGTTCAACAACTGGTTAGAATGCTGACTTATATTTATTTTTGCTTGTACCATTCATATCACATAGATATGATGGGTATATATTGTATATATACATAACACAGTATGCTGTTTTTATTGATTTTATTTTTCTTTTCGTGCTACTCTTTCTGACTAAAAATCGTCATCTGCAGACCCTATAAAAAGTGCCTATGTATTTTCTAGTATTTTTTTGCATTTACTGTGATGTAATCGATAGAAACTTGTATATTCCTATAATCTATGGAATGATTGAGTTAAGTAAAACGTAGGTACTGAGTATCATAAAATAAGAGACATTTCATTATTTTTGGGCTTTTTCGATCAGGATACTTTTAAATTATAACAAATGAAATCATACCAATATGGAAAATCTTTCCCGGCACAAAGAATTATTTGAAAAAATTTCTTCATTCCTTGAAAAAGAAGGAGCAACAAAGATAGCAGTTTTTGGCTCTTATGCACGAGGAGATGAAAAACCGGAAAGTGATATCGATATTCTTGTTGAATTTTCCAAAACTAAAAGCTTGCTTACTCTAGTCAGAATTGAGAGGGAACTGTCAGATTTTCTTGGCGTAAAGGTCGATTTGCTTACTGAAGCTTCAATAAGCCAGTACCTTATTGATGGAATTAAAAAAGAGGCGAAAGTGATCTCGGCATGAAAAAGAATGATTTGATTTACCTCAATCACATCCTCAATTCAATCGAAAGGATTGATGAATATACCGCAGGTATGGAAAAAGGCGATTTTCTATTCAATAACTTGGTTCAGGATGGAACTATCAGACAAATTGAAATCATAGGTGAAGCTACCAAAAATTTATCCCAGGAGTTCCGAGTAAAATATCGTCACGTTCCCTGGAGTGATATTGCAGGTATGAGAGATAGATTGAGTCACCACTATTTTGGAGTTGACCTTCAGGCTATCTGGAATACCGTCAAGGTCGATATCCCAAAGTTGAAAGACGATATTCTGGTTATACTCAATGTTCTTGGAACTGAGAAATAATCTTAATTATTCAGTTTAGGAGAAACAATTTCATAACTATGTTAATTTATGCTCTATGAATAAATTTCTATGGGTTGGTTTTATTTAATTGGCGGAAATTGCTCCTGCTATTTATAACCCATCAGTTAATAATTAAAAATAGTGTATTGATGCTCTGTAGAAATCCTCTGAAGTTTCCAGTTAATTCACTTTTCCTAATTTGATTTATTAATAATATATAAAAAATTGTATAAGTATGAGAGACTATATTATTTAATGTTCTGCAAAACCAAAACAATGAAAAACGAGCTGCTAAATATGAAATTTTATGACAGAGTTGAAAAACTAAAAATGTACACAACTGGAATACTATGTGTAACGATTTTTCAACTCGAATAATAGATATTTGACATAAAAATAATTTTTTGGTGTTTCTTATCTTAACTAAATAACAATGAAATTAATATACTCAAATATCACATTTTTACTTTCCATATAGTTTTTTTGCAATTTGGGCTACGTGTCTGCCCTGATAACGGGCCATTGCAAGCTCATTTTTGGATGGCTGGCGGCTTCCGTCTCCACCTGCTATTGTTGAAACTCCATATGGACTACCGCCTGTAATTTCATCCATTCTCATCTGCCGCTTTTCAGCATAAGGAAGCCCGACAATAATCATCCCAAGGTGAAGGAGGCTAACATGAAATGTTAGTATTGTGGATTCTTGACCACCATGCTGCGTTCCACTTGAAGTGAAAATGCTCCCTACCTTACTTACGAAGGCGTCTCTACTCCATAATTCTCCTAAACCATCAAGAACTGTGCGCATCTCGGCAGTCATCATCCCATATCGTGTAGGAGTCCCAAATATCAATGCATCTGCTCCAGCCAATACATCCTTATACATGTCCCGGGTCAGCACAGGTATATGTGCAAAAAGCATTTTTGTCTCGATTGCCCCCATTTTCTCCAAAACCTCGTTAGGCAGAGTCTCAGGCACCTGATAAATTCCTACTTCAACTCCTTCGATTTCTCTTGCCCCTTCTGCTATGGCTTCTGCCATCTTGTAAATGTGACCATAAATACTGTGGAATATCACGTTTACCTTAATCATTCAATCCCTCTTTAGAAATTAAATTCGATAAAATATTATTTAGTCGTTTATGTAGTAGCAATGAAACTTAGTATATGTAGTACTAAATTAGATGACATATAAACATTACCAGAATCTCCACCAAAGCTTTATTGTATTTGGAGTTGTGGTGCAAAAATCTCTGAATGTAGAAGTAAAAATTTGGTTACAAAGCAAAGAGCATAGAGTTAATCAGATTTTACATAACTTTCGGTACACTGCTGCAGACTATATCTTTCTAATATGATAATTTCATCCTAGTTAATACAGAACTAAATATTCGTGATAAAGGAAATGGATTATGTCTATAATTAAAGAGCTGGGACAACTTTATGAGAATATAATACAAGATGTAAAAGGACTTTATGGAAAAACAAAACCGCACCCTCTAGCTTACTTAATTATTATATTTATTTTTATCATCGCATTAGTATCATTGATATTTATCCCACCTTATCAAGTATCTATAATAAATGACACTAACATTACAGAAAAAGTCAAGCAAGAAAATCAAAATCGAGCTACTTTAGCTCAAATATTTGGTGGCGTCACTATTGGAATTTGACTTTACTACACCTGGCGGAGAAATATCATTTCTCAGGAAGGTCAGATTACCGAACGTTTTACTAGGGCTGTTGATCAATTGGGGGCTATTGATCAATCCAGGAATCCAGCAATAGAGATTCGGTTAGGTGGAATATATGGCCTTGAAAGAATCGCAAACGAATCGGAGAAAGATTATTGGCCAATTGTGGAAATTCTGACGGCTTATGTTAGAAAGAATTCTTGTATTGATAGTCGACTAGAAGAACACTCTATATCCATGGATACTGCATCTACCGAAAGTACAAATAAAGAATATTCGAAAATAAAAAAATTCGATATTCAAGCAATCCTTGATGTAATTGGAAGACGCAAATATTATTTGAATGATGGGAAATCTAACCGTCTAAATTTACAAAAGACTTGTCTTCAAAGAGCTGACCTTAAATACGTTCATTTTGAAAGAGTTATCCTTATAAATGCGAATCTTGAAGGAGCTAAACTTGCAGACGCTCATTTTGAAGAATCTTTCCTTACAAATGCTAATCTTAAAGAAGCTATTCTTTGGGGGGTTCCGTTGCAAAAATAATTTTACTGCCTTTTTAGGCTATAATTATTGCTTTTTGTATCATTATTGACCTATTTCTGGCATATAAATATCCCAGTTGTGATGTTGTTCATTGGTTTTGTAAAATAGCCAGATTTTTTGCAACGGAACCGTGAAAAAGGTACTGGCTATTTTGCTAGCAGTTCTTTTTGTATTATCGCTGACAGCAGTGGCAGCTAGTGCACTTGGCGGCTGGGAGGATGATGGGCTTTATGAATTGGGTCTAGCATCAGCTCATTGTAGCGGTGGATTTGGTGGCCATGACAGCCATGGTGATCATAGTGAGCACGGTGGCCATATTGATCATGGTCTTGGCTATGGTGGCCGTTGTCTTAGTTATGTTAGTGGTGGCTATGGTAGCATTGGTGGCTATGGTGCGAATTGTGCAGTTGTTAACGGTGCATTGGTTTGCTCTTCATACTAAGCATATAGTAGCTCCCCCTGCATCTGAATATAAAAATGAGCCATATAGCACACGAAATTTGAAAGATAAAAACCTTAAATAAAAAATTAGTTGAGAGTCTTCCTGCTCATTCAATACGGAAGTTTAATTGTATAACAAAATAATAAGCTCATTACAACGCAATGAAGACTCTTAACTTTATTAACTTGACATTGTTGAATTAACTCATTCTTACAGATACTGCAATTTCTTTCAGTCGAATCATCTACAGTTTACTTTCAGATGAAAAACCTTTCAGAGAACTGGTAACAACTACCTGAGTCTATACTTAAAGCTGCCTTTGTAACATAAAATGAAACTTTGTCAGCAAAACCGTTGGCTTGGAGTCCAATTTTTTGCAATAATTAAAAAATATAATGAATATCAAATTGCAGTTGATTTTTAAAATGTTTCGTGCTGAAATAAGCTTTATTCAGTAACTAGTTATAAAATAGTATTTATATTTAATTATTGTCGCGTGTTAAAAGATTTTATGGGGGGAAAAGTTTTATTCCGAAACTATTTTTTGTATAATTAATTTAAAATAACTAACAAACTCAGTGAGTAAGGTAGTTCATCAAAATTAGTTGGTATAGTTGATGTAATAGAATGGCTATCAACAAAGTAATTCTTTGTAGCTTGAATAGTTACCAAGAACAAATTCCAGTATAATTATTAATTAATTGTAGTCATAGAGGAGTGAACTAAATGTTGAAACAAATGAAAAAGATATTTGGTGTTTTGCTAGTAATTTGTTTTTTAATGTCCGTGACCGCTGCAGTAGTAAGTGCACAAGAGCATCGTGAACATCGAGAAGTCGGACAAGGGGAACATCGAGAAGTCGGACAAGGGGAACATCGAGAAGTCGGACAAGGGGAACATCGAGAAGTCGGACAAGGGGAACATCGAGAAGGTGGACATGGGGAACACCGCGATTTTGGGCATAGGGAACATGGTGACTGGGGCTGGGGTAACGACTATTCGCATCACCATTGGTGGCATGGCCAGTACTACCCTAACTGTGACTGGGTGTGGAGCCCTGACACTAACCAATGGGTATGGGCTTGTTAACCAGTTCGGATAAATATCTGCAATAGATTTCAGTTTTAAATTCAGCTCTGCTCTTATTACAATATATCTAATCTTTAAATTTTAAGTGGCTCTATATCACTTTACTTCATCAAAAAACAGAATACTGAGCCTATATTTTTGTGACAAAACTTATGTTTTTAGATTTTCATTTATGCATAGCTTTTATGAGTAAACCTATGCATCATATTTTAATACCGATTGTATTAAAAATATTTATAAAGTAAGAAAACAATTACTGTTTTGCAGAACAGATCAATAAACTTCCTGAAGAAAATTTGATACTGTTGATGTGTGCAGCATCAGCAGTATTTCTCTACCCGATTCATGATAAACTTTGGTTTCCATAATAGCTAATTTTTGCAGCGCTCAGACCCGTAGCCCAAGTCCTATCGTATTATAATTGAGCATTGGTTGGATGACCTTTTACTAGATATACTATTTTTGTTTCAATATCCCCACCGCAAAAAAAGAGTCCAGAATCACAAGTAGACTTACAAAACTAGTATTCTAATGCAGTGATTTTGCTATAAAACATGTGCATCAGTGAAACCTATAAAGCCTAACTTTTGTGAAACTCTTGTGAGTATGATCATCGATCTACATTTTTCTATTTTTGCGGGAAATGAAAAAAAGAATACCCAGTCAATTTTCTCTGTTACTCTTCGAAACATTTAAAATTCAATATAAACACATATTCAAACTGGATCTCTCAAATCTTGAAGTTTCAAGAATTTGCTGCATTATGTAATATAACGAACTCAGCAAGCTATCAATATTTTCAGATCCGATCTCCCCTGCATAAGGGTGAATATTCTCTTCAAGAACCTTTAGAAGTTTTGGATCAATGTCGTTTATAAAATAAGTGTCTAGAATAAGAAGACTTGAGATCTGTTCGTAGAAATCTGTAAGTTTTTGAAGCCATTCTGGAACTCTATAACTCGTTGTATATACCTGCTTATTAAGGAACATAAGGTAACCAAAAATAGCATTTATGAGATCCTCTGTTAGTCTGTTATCCGGAAATTTAATCGGAAAACGTCCCAAAACTATAGGATCTGCATAATCCGAGAAAATCATTTTAGACTTACATAATGCAGGAAATACTCTGGCGATCGGGCTATTAAGCACGGCGGTAACATAAGGATACTTACTAGAGTCTTTGAGAACAATCCCACAGCCGTTTCTAAACACGTGATTTCCAACAGCATCATATGTAGCCTGAAGATGATACCCACCAATTGCAATGATTTTAGGAATAAAAAGGTGCTCAAGGAACTCTGTTCCTTTTATACTATAATCTGCAGAGCTCAGTGGGGAGGTATCATGAAGGAATTGATTTTTGAATTCCATAATTCTCCTGTAGGCCCGTGGAAATTTTAACTTTAGCTCTTCGGGTGGAATGATTTTGTATTCTTTTTTAATCCCATCGGATAGCCCATAAGGTAACATAAAGCGATAAGGTGAGGAGCGAACTGCAAATTTTTCAGAAACTGCCCCTGATACATATGGATAGATTATTTCAGGTTCTAAAAATACAGGTTTACACAGACCTTCGCAAAGATAGTATAATTTTGAGCCATCTTCCTCAGGAAAGAGAAGCCTATGCATCAGAATGTTTTTTGCACTTATACCCTCAAATATGCTTTTTGAGATATCTTTAAGTGTAACTGGAATTGTACATATTTTTTCGACGATTTTATTTTCTTTAGATAACATCTAATTTTCACTTCTGTAGAACTTCTTATAAGCTACAATATACAATCATCCAAGTAATTATTTTAAATTAATTATACCAAAAATAGTTTTGAAATGAAAAATTCTTCCAAATAAAATTTTTCACAATCAAAAAAAACAATTAAATATTAATAATGATTTTTTTATTTTTTCCCAAAGAAAAAATTTAAAAATATAAGTCTCTTTTAGATTAGATTGTCATTATTTCATGTTTTGTCATCGAGAACTGAAAAACTAAGCTAGAGTAACTTTTCCAAATGGTGCAAAGCTAGCTTTGAGTAGAATTTCAGGATCAATAATTTAGCTAGCATTCTCAGCTATCCCATACATGCATAGTTTTTGTGCTAAAATTTCTAAATTTCCTAAGTTCCATAAGAAATAAGAAAAGGTTACCGATCGATGACTCATGGAGCTTATGGAACTCATAGAACATATGGAGCTCATGGAACTTCTGGAACTAATTAAACAAAAGAACAGTTGTAAATAGAAAAATAAGAAATAATAATTTATGTAGTCAGTGGGATGATTAATTTGGGTATACATCACCAGACTAGTACTGGTCATCGTCGAATTTCAATATCAATGTCCACCTAATTCATGTCCATCTTACTCATTATCTTACTCATGCCCGTCTTACTCATTATCTTACTTATGTCTATCTTATTCATGCCCATCTTATTCATGTCCATGTTCTGCTCTTTAACCATAACAGGTTCTGAGCTTACTGCTTATAGCTGTTAGTGATACTACAAAAAGGATTGCCAGCAAAACGGCCAGTCCCTTTTTCATACTAGATGATTGTTTCAACATTTATTCACTCCTTTAGTTTCGGTTAATTAGTTCTAGATGTTCCATAAGATCCTGCTCTATGAGCTCCATATGTAATAGATCAACAATTTTCATATTTAAACATACGGAGAGCTGGATGTTGGGAAGTGGGGTAAACCCATACACCGTTAACGATCCGCATTTCAAACAATTGTTTATACGTAGACACACATGCAATGTTTTAATTAATTTATAATCTTACTTATTAAAAACTTTGATATTTATGGAAAAACTCTTCGATAATCATACTCAAATAAGTTTTTAAATTTGGATCAACACTTTAAAACTTTAGATAATACTTTTTAGAAGCAAACTAAAGTAAATTTTTGCTTATGCTTTTTATAACTCCATCGTTCCATCTAATATATGAACATGACAATATTCACCGATTTCCCAAGTAAATGCAAAAAAACTAGTAAGAAAGCATAGCAAAATTTAGTCCGTTTTCTTCATCCTTTTCTTCCATTACAAAACAAAATTTCTCGGTTTAACTGATGCGGAGTTTTTGTGTCTAAAGCTCTGGATTTCCTAAATGCCATCAGTAATAAGAAACGGTTCCTGATCTATGACCCCTGGAACTTATGGAATTCCTAGAACATCTGGAGCTCCTGGAACACTTGAAATTAATTAGCCCAAACAATCATCGTAAATAGAAAAATAAGAAAATAATAATTACATAGACAACACAAAGAGATTAGCAATGACAATAAAAAATAATTTATAGAGCAAAAAATTATAGAAAATTCCGATAAATTATAATTTTATTCTAATTGTTGATATAGTTTATATAGTAGCTTGTTTTAATCAAACATAAATCGGAATTCACTCTATTAATATATTAATTATAATATAATATTAACTAGCTAGCAGTAAGGATAAACTATGCCCACGGGACAACCACCGCAGCCATAGAAACTATAGCCATTGCAGGCGCCATAGCCACCCAAACTGCCCCAGCCACCATAGCCCATACCACAGCCACCATAGCCCATACCACAGCCGCCAAAGCCCATACCACAGCCGCCAAAGCCACAGCCGTCACCAAAGCCAAAGCCGTGGCCATGGTCACCATGTCCTCTATGATGGTCACCACGATCTGCACTCGCTGCCGCTGCAGTCAAAGATACTACAAAAAGGACTGACAGTAAAACTGCAAGTACCTTTTTAATTCCAAGTTTCAACATTTGTTTACACTCCCATTTAATTTGATACAATGTAAATCAGTTTCGAACTTACAAAATTTAACAGCAAAAAAAGTAGTTGTTAAATGCGTAAGTTCTAATATTTCAATAAACATCAGTTTTTATCACATGCTTATAAATGGTATCTATACAACTAGTGACAAATCGAACGTTTATCAAAACTTTCTCTATTTCATAGCACATGCCTACTCAACGCCAAAACACAGTGATGAAATGTAAAAAACACTAGATTTTGGAACAGAGTAGTGTATGCCTAAAGGAAGTGATTTTGAATTGTATCGTCAATATATTATTATTCAATGAATATCAAATATCGAGAAATAGAAATACAGAATAAGAGTTCCTTATATTTAATTATTTTTAAAAATATTTATTAACTCATCATACTATTTGCCGTATGTTAAAATCAACTTTTTCCAGATCAGACTGAATCGTTAATAATGCTGTTTTCTGGATTGAGCTTTAAATATGGACAGGTTTATTATACACAGTTTTTGTAATAAAATCCATGAATTTCCTAAATGCCATCAGTAATAGAAAAACATTTGTTGATTCCATGATAATATTATTGAACAACGGTATAATTTTAATTGAAAAGTTTGAATTGTCTTAAACCCTACGATAGTCAGGTTTTGTATGAAAACTTCTACATCAGTAAAACGATAAATCCTATTTTTTGTGTGGCAAAAGAAAAAGAACAGAGAGTTCATCCTAGTTAGTTGATACATAACTAAATTTTCAGGATAAAGGAAATAAATCTTGTCTTTAAGAAAGCTTTGAGTTCTAATCATAACCAAATTCTATGTGTAATAACCGTTGATAAGAATATAGCTTATCTACCTACTATAGATGAACTAAAAAATGAGAATAACTTGTCTAAAAACGTTGAAATTAGACAAACCAAATATTTGAATAACATTATTGAACAAGATAATTGATCTATAGAGTGGATAATTGTTCCAATGCTGGGTTTCCACTTTTTTTTTCACTCTGCCAGTAAGATTTTTAAGGGAATTGAAGCTTTGAATATGGTTAAAAAAGAACAAAGCAAGAATCTAAACTACTCTGGTCTTAATGAAGCTAGATATACCAATCAATTATTTGGAATATTTCTGTAATATTGATACATTTTTCTCGGATATTTTGACTTTTGTTCATAATCCATATATTTACATGCTTATTACGAGATTTTTGCAACGGAACAAGTGCTCAGTGAATCTTTTTCTTTTAATACTGGTCTGTTTATTTCTTTCCATAACACGTATGCGATACCAATCCAGAGAATGAACTTAATTGTGAAAAATATAATCGCTTCTGTCCTCATGAGATATTCCCCGTTATTTATAATAACATTGAATAAAATCGGAAATTCAAGGAACATCCACAATTGTACGAAGTAGAACCATACTATGTGCATGACTTTACGAGATAATATGATGGCAAAGAGTGGCGTGAACCACAGTATATATTGAGGACTTGCAACCTTATTGAAAAATACAAATACAAATATAGCGAATGCAAAATATCCTACAAGTGTCGGAATACTCTGATCATTTTTCCTGTAATACATATAGAAGACAATGACCATTGCTCCGAGCATCAAAAAATTTCCGATCTGTGAGCAAAATGTCCCCAGATTGAAAACATTATCTAACAGGAAGAAAATACTCTCTGTCTGAGCATCACGACCAATATGAAATGTATACGCGTATGTCAGGTTTGAAAAATTTCCACTCTTGAGTGATAGCAAAAAGAATGGTAATAATACGAGAACCGCGAGGATTATACATAATAGTATTGCAACAGAGATATCTTTGTTTTTTAACAACCCCTTGGATTTGGATTCATCTTTTGCAAATTCTAGATATTGTCTTACATCCCTCACAAGTAAAAATGGCAACAGTATGAGTACAAACCATTTCATGAAGAACCCTATAACAGATGCAAGATATGACCATTTGATATCGTCTTTAATTATGTACAAGTATATCGCAAGCACCATGAAAAAAGTTGGGTATGCGTCGTATTTTGTCAACACAAAATATGTCGCTGAAAATGCTGTTATTGTCATGAGTAAGGCAACAAATGCTCTGTCTTCTTTCCCGTAGAGTGTTAGTGTAATGTGATATACCATAAAGCCTGTCGCAATATACAATATGCTGCAGATAAGGCAATGAGCACTAAAATACATCAGCGGATCTCCAAGCGCAATAGATACCAAATACGGTAATAATATTGCTATCAACACGAGCTGCGGATATTCTATATGGAAATCAACATAAGGAATCTTACCAGAGAATATCTGAATTGCATATTTATGATACCAACTCACATCCCAATGATCTAAATACCAATTCGACTGAAATATAATCGCGGGAAGAATGAGACTTGCTACATATAGTATTGTCAGTATGATAATAAGTTTATATGATTTCATGGACAAACCTATAAATGTTGATGTTGAATATATTTCTTTGTCGATGACCACATAACATTTGCTGATATTAATGTATTCCATTACTTTCGGAGTGAATTTATCCCCCCAGCAAGAGATTTTATGAAAATAACAGTATCTTCTTCTTTGATATCATTCATTATTACATACATCTCTTAAGATTATTCGAAATTGTTTGTTCATTTTTTTGTTTACTGCATTAGATTTTCTTTTGCAGATTAGATCTGTAAAACCCAGTTGTATATAATAGTTAGTGGATAAGATTAGTTCATAGATGAAAATTTTCATTTCCTATGGAAAACTAACAGTTATCTGGAGAAATTGCAAAAATTTGTGTGTATACACAGACATTTCCAATGGAACGAATTTTAATTGAAAGGTAGAAATTTCAAAGGATAAAATCGTAAACATTATAAAGGAAAATAAAAATTATTTCATATGGAACAAAATGTTTCAGATGGAAACTGAAACGATAACATAGAATGAATTGTTGTGGAACACCATATATACAGACATTTCCGATGGAACGAATTTTAATTGAAAGGTAGAAATTTCAAAGGATAAAATCGTAAACATTATAAAGGAAAATAAAAATTATTTCATATGGAACAAAATGTTTCAGATGGAAACTGAAACGATAACATAGAA
>Ga0326728_10014304_pt1 | contig 16902 bp, 13 predicted proteins | sample MB3enrmetagenome_FD_207602 | JGI IMG/M metagenome (GOLD analysis project Ga0326728, IMG submission 207602) | Lab enriched peat soil microbial communities from McLean, Ithaca, NY, United States - MB31MN | ecosystem: Environmental > Terrestrial > Soil > Wetlands > Peat | place: USA: New York...
GATGATCTTTAAATCGGAACAACCTCTATATTGCCCCATATCCCCATTTTGTCTTTAATCAGGATCAAAACCGCTTCGATGGAAGGCATCCGTTGAGCAAGCTCCAAGGCGTCGTCAATATCCGCCCAGGTTTGCACCATGTTGCCGAGCCTGGTTGCAGCGGCGTCGGCAAGAGCTGCGTCCCGCGATATGACCGTCACGGCATCAGCTTTGCCAAAAGACAAAGAATGGCCGACTGTTCCCGATGAAGTGCAAATTCCGACTGGGAAACGCTCAGGGCCCAGTTTGATCGCTATTCTGCCGGTGAAAGGCGAATCCGGTCCGGCGAAAATTCCCACATTTGTTTCCTGCTGCATGCGCAGATAGCAGTCACCGCCGTTTTCGACTATTACCGAATCGGAAAACTGTTCGAGGGATACTCCAACCTCCTGGGCTATGGCGCCGGCCACACTTGCCATAGGTCCAACCCCGGCGGCAATCGCCGCCTTAATCATCCTGCGGACCAGGGGAGGGGCGAGGGGATCGTCGGGAAGCGGATCGAGGGACCGGAGAAACTCTTCGTGAGAGGCGATATAATGCTCGAGTTTGTGACGGCAGCTTAGAACCTCCTGCAAGGCTTTCTGCGCCAGATTCAGCCGTGCCCGTATCCAGAGATCGGTCTCCCTGTATTTTACCTGGAAGCTCTCCCAGCCTTTTGGTGAGTGATGTTGATAGCGATAAAAGCGGTGGGTTTCGGCGAACATTGCAGCCCCTGACACGGATGGACACAGATGGACACGGACAAAAAGAATGAATCCGGGAAAGGGAAATCATCGTCTGCCTGGTGTCTATCCGTGTTTATTTGTGTTCATCAGTGTCTCAATACCTACTCCCACTCGATCGTACTCGGCGGCTTTGATGAAATGTCGTAAACGACACGGTTCACACCTTTTACTTCGTTTATGATCCGGTTTGAAATCCGTCCAAGCACCTCGTAGGGAAGTCTCGCCCAGTCAGCGGTCATGGCGTCCACACTTTCGACCGCCCGCAGGGCGATTACCTGGTCATAGGTGCGCTCATCCCCCATGACCCCGACCGATCTGACCGGAAGCAACACGGCAAAAGACTGCCATACATGCTCATACCATCCGGAAGCCTCGATTTCTTCCTGGATCACTGCATCCGCCTCGCGCAGGATCTCCAGGTTTGCAGGGGTCAGCTCTCCAATAATCCTGATGGCCAGGCCCGGGCCCGGGAAAGGATGCCTCATGATTATTCTTTCGGGAAGTCCAAGTTCTCGTCCAACCAGCCGCACTTCGTCCTTAAAAAGTTCCCGGAGCGGTTCGATCAGTTCGAGTTTCATTCTATCAGGCAGGCCTCCGACATTGTGGTGGGTCTTTATGGTGGCCGAAGGGCCCTTGAACGATACGCTTTCGATTACGTCCGGGTAAAGGGTGCCCTGTGCAAGATACCGGGCGTCCTTGATTCGCGCGGCCTCCCGCTCGAAGACCTCAATAAAAAGATTACCGATAATTTTTCGTTTGCGTTCCGGATCTGATACTCCCCGCAAACGGTCGAGGAATTCAACGGAAGCATCGATGTAAATAAGATTTATTTCGAAGTGATCGCGGAATAATCTCTGGACAGTCTCCGCTTCGCCTTTTCGCAAAAGCCCGTTATTGACGAAAATACAGTGAAGGCGCTCACCTATGGCCTTGTGAAGGAGGACCGCTACAACCGAGGAGTCCACGCCGCCGCTCAAAGCGCAGATGACCTGATCGGCGCCCACTCTCTGGCGAGCCGAGCCAATGGCCGATTCTGCGAACGATTTCATGGTCCAGGACGGACGGCATCGGCAGATGCGGAACAGAAAGTTTTCAAGGATATCCTTGCCGCAGGGCGTGTGCGCCACTTCCGGATGAAACTGCACACCGTATAAATGGCGCGCCACATCGCCCATTGCAGCGGCTGGAGAATTATTGCTGTGAGCCATTGTCTTAAAGGAAGGCGGAAGCTTGAGGATTCGGTCGCCGTGACTCATCCAAACCCGCACGCCTTCTTTTTCGATGTCGCGGAAAATATCTTCCGGTGTGTCAATGTCAATGGCGGCGGGACCGTACTCGCGCCTTTGCGCCTTTTCGACGGCCCCTCCGAGCTGGTGCGCCATCAGCTGCATGCCATAGCAGATACCAAGCAGAGGGATCCCAAGATCGAATATTTTCGGATCGGCCAGAGGAGCGCCATCATCATGCACGCTCGCAGGCCCGCCGGAGAGGATAATACCCTTCGGCTCGAAAGACTCGATCTCCTCCATCGTCATATTGAAAGGATGGATCTCACAGTAGACATGACTCTCCCGTACACGGCGGGCAATCAACTGTGTGGTCTGAGAGCCGAAATCCAAGATCAACACCCGTTCCTGGTGCAGACAATCGAGCATATTATTTCAAATCCACCTGATAGTTGGGAGCTTCTTTCGTAATGATGACATCGTGTACGTGGCTTTCTCGGAGCCCGGCGCTCGTGATTCGAACCATTTTCGTTCTTACCCGAAGCTCGTTCAGGCTGGAGCATCCGAGATAGCCCATTCCTGCACGCAGCCCTCCGATCAGTTGGTGCACGATTTCGGAAATCGGCCCCCGGTAGGGTACTTTGCCTTCGATTCCTTCCGGCACCAGTTTCTTCGGTTCGAACACGTCATCCTGGAAATAGCGGTCCCTGCTTCCCTCGCGCATAGCGCCGAGAGATCCCATTCCGCGGTAAACCTTATAGCTGCGGCCCTGGTAAAGAATGGTTTCACCCGGGCTTTCGTCGGTGCCTGCAAACAGACTGCCGATCATTACGCTGTCCCCTCCAACAGCCAGGGCCTTAACGATGTCGCCGCTGTATTTAACACCACCGTCCGCAATGATCGGCACCCCCTTTTCGCGGGCCACTTTGGCACACTCAATAATGGCGCTGACTTGCGGAACGCCGACTCCAGCTACGATTCTAGTAGTGCAGATCGAACCCGGTCCAACACCTACCTTTATACCGTCTGCTCCGGCTCTAATCAGGGCTTCAGCGCCCTCGGCGGTGGCCACGTTGCCCGCTATTACGGGAAAGTCTGCAAACTCCGACTTGATCTTCTTTACCGCTTCGACAACATTGCGTGAATGTCCGTGTGCGCTGTCCACGACAATCACATCAGCGCCGGCGTTGCGCAGAGCGGTCGCCCTCGCCAGCATGTCCGTGCCGATCCCGACAGCGGCTCCAACCCGGAGTCTGCCCAGAAGGTCTTTGGAGGCGTTAGGATACTTTTGTATCTTCATTATATCCTTTATTGTTATAAGCCCCTTTAAACGACCGGCCTCATCTACCACCAACAGCTTTTCGATCCGGTTCTTCTGGAGCAGTCTTTTCGAATCTTCGAGCGAAATACCCAAAGGGGCGGTAACAAGGTTGTCTTTCGTCATTAAATCAGCGACTTTTATGGTCTTGTCGGTTTCGAACCTGAGGTCCCTGTTTGTTATGATCCCAACGAGCTGGTCTCCCCTCACCACCGGCACGCCGGAAATACGGTATTTGGTCATCAGCTCGAATACGTCACCGATCTGTTGGTCAGGGTCAACAGTGACCGGGTCGACTATCATGCCGCTCTCGGATTTTTTAACCTTGTTTACTTCCTGGGCCTGCATGCCGATGCTCATATTGCGGTGAATTACACCGATTCCGCCTTCGCGAGCAATACTGATCGCCGTGTCGGATTCGGTTACCGTGTCCATGGCAGCGCTCACCAGCGGAATTCGCATCTTGATTTCCCTGGTGAGAAAAGTCCCGACGTCGGTTTCAACCGGCAGAACTTCCGAGTAATTGGGCAGGAGAGTGACGTCGTCGAACGTCAACGCTTCGGGTATATCAAAACTGGGCTTATCCATATATTTTCTCCGTCTTATGTCTCCGGATTGAACGAACATTGAGGGGCTTTATCCCTTTTGAAGCCGCCATGTCAAGCTTGTTCTTAAAGCGGCGCCCTTGCCGCTCGACGGCGCCGATTCCTTCTCGATAAGTTCGATCAGAAGGCCTTCCAGAAGACCCGCATCGGATACGACGAAGCTGTCATGGCCAAAACAGGAAAGGATTTCTGAGACGATAACCGCCCCTCCGAGGATTATGTCTTCCCTTCCGGCTTCCAGGCCCGCAATAAGCCGTCTCTCGGCAAGAGGCATTTGCGCCAGGGACTCTATCGTATTGGAAAGCCAATCTCTTTCCAAGACCATTCCGTTCACCCGGTAAGGAACATAGCGCGCCATTTTCATGTGCATGGCTGCCAAAGTGGTGACCGTCCCGGCGGTCCCGACAAGCCGCAAACCGGCTAAAAAAAGAATTGTACCGGTTTTTTTCAAATTTTCATATAGTTGCTCTTTAGCCAACATAATTTCATTTCGGGCTGAAAGCACCGCCTGACAGACAGCCTCAGTGCCCGGCGGATCTCCTTTGAGGAATGCCTCGGTCAAAGTTGCCGCTCCAACCGGCCGGCTGGAGGTGCTGGGGGGAGTCACCGCTCCTGTCAGCACAAATTCGGTGCTTCCGCCGCCGATATCAAATGTAAGCAGATTACCGCCGGTTTCGGGGATTACGCTCAAAATGCCGGTTGCCGCAAGCAGCGCCTCGCTTTGCTCGGAAAGTATTTGGCACTCGATCCCTGTCTCGGCCGCAATATTGTAGAGCACAGCGCTGGAATTTTTCGCACGCCTGACTACCCCGGTTGCCCCGCAGGCGATTTTGGCCACCTGAAATTCCTTCAAGATGGAAATATATTCCTCCAACGCTGAAATATTTCTGTGCTGAGCTTTTTCAGTGATGGTATCATCCAGAAAACCCTGAGCGAGCCGCGTTACCCTTCTTTCGGTGCGAACAGGCACAAGTTGACTCCCTTCTTTTCGCACGATGAGCATACGCGTAGTGTGAGATCCTATATCCAGGCTTGCGAAATATTTTTCAGAAACCTCATCATCCGTCATTTTTTTTGTTTTCGCAGCTAACCGTTCACTGATCTCTGCTCACTGACTTGACATTTCCTTTCGGCTGCCATTATTTTCTGTTTGTTTTTTCTTCTATCTTCTCGGGGAGACAATAGCGAATGATCCAAGAGCTGAATCCAAATCATCCGGAACCCAGAAAAATCAAGAAAGTTGTCGAGGCCTTAGAAAACGGGGGAATAATAGCCTATCCCACGGACACTTATTACGGGATCGGCTGTGATCTTTTTAACAAAGCCTCCATCGAGAAGATTTATCATCTGAAGCGCCGCTCGCAGCACCAGCCTTTCAGCTTCATTTGCAGCGACCTGAAGAATATAAGCGAATACGCACAGGTCACTAATTACGCTTACAAAACAATGAAGCGGCTTTTGCCGGGGCCTTATACCTTCGTGCTGGAAGGCTCACGCCTGGTCCCCCGTATAATGCTGACAAAAAGGCAGACCGTTGGGATCCGTGTTCCAGACCACCGGATCTGCCTCGCTATCGTTGAAGCCCTCGGACATCCCATAATCAGCACAAGCGCTACAGACCCTGAAACCGGAGCTATTTTGTCTACTCCGCGCGAAATTCAAGATAAGATCGGCCACGCCATAGATATGATCGTCGACGGGGGAGTTGTTCCCGGAGTACCCTCAAGTGTAATCTCACTCATAGACGATACACCGGAAATCCTGCGCGAGGGCGCCGGAGACCTCTCCGCCTTTAAGCGAACTTGAGGAACGAAGGATTTACCCTCAATTAATAAATTCGGGAAGCTGGTATCTCACGCAGGCCGATGAATCGGACAACATACCTGTCAATCGCTCGCTGACATCGTTTCCGACAAGCAGGTCTAAAATAGAGGATCTGCTCTTTTTGGCTTTCTGCACCTCGGGTTCGCCCACGATCTTTCCCAGCTCTCCTGCTTTGTTCACAGCGTCTTCGAAGTTGCCGAGCTGGTCCACCAGCTTTAGCTCAAGAGCTTTTTCACCCATTATGACCCTGCCGTCCGCTATCCTGAATACTTCCTCTTCGGGCAAATTCCGCGCCGAAGCTACGTCACGGACGAACTGGCGGTAGGTCTCATCGATCGTCGTCTGCAACAGTTCTTTTTCTTCCGGAGTCATTTCGCGTGCCGGGTTTCCAACATCTTTGAACTTCCCGCTCTTGATCGTGGTCATCTGGTAGCCTATTTTCCCGAAAAGCTCATGAAAATTGGGCAAATGGATTATTACCCCTATGCTGCCGGTAAGCGTCCCCGGATTAGCCACTATATGACTTGCAGCAGAGGCGATGTAATAGCCGCCGGATGCTGCTACGCTTCCCATTGAGGCGACCACGGGCTTGGTCTTAACAGTGCGCCGGATTTCCCTGTAGATTTCCTGTGAAGGTCCGACGGCGCCGCCAGGAGAGTCGATTCTTAGCACGATCGCCTTAATTGAGGATTCTTTCCTGAATTCCTTTATTTGTTTCAAGGTCTCCTGCGAGCTGACAATGGTCCCGTTTATATCGATTTCTCCCACCCTGTTGCCCTTTACAGAAAAATCGAATCCAGAAACCAGCCACACAATCACACCGGACAAAATGAACCCTATAATCACTCCGACAAGACATCCGCGCATTTTCATCGATTGTCATCCAGGCAGGTTAAAAGAAAACCGGCCAGGCACACCACGCGCCTGACCGGGAATTTTTTCGTCTCCTTACAAATTAATCCAGGAGTGCTTCGAATTAAGCTTTATCATTGTTTGCAGCGTCAGTGGCCGTACTTTGCGCCTTGGCTTCGAGCTCCTCTTTAAGAAGTTCGCCGAGGTTCGACGTAGCAGCCTTGCTGGTGTTTACATACTCGTCATAATTAGACCGTTCGTCCTGCTCTTCAACTTTCTTGACTGAAAGGCCGATTTTCCTGTCTTTAGGAGAGATGTTGATCACTTTGGCGCTGATTTTGTCACCGGGTTTGAACTGCCCCACTGGGGACTTGATTTTGTCTTTACTAATCTCCGAGACGTGGACGAGGCCCTCGATTCCTTCTTCAAGCTCAACAAAAAGGCCGAAATCGGTGACATTTGTGATAGGACCTGAAACGACACTTCCCATCGGGAAACGCTGCGGGATGCTTTCCCATGGATCGGATTCAAGCTGTTTGATTCCGAGCGAGAACCGTTCGTTTTCCTTGTCGATGTTGAGGACGATTGCCTGGACTTCCTGGTTCTTGCGAAAGATCTCGGATGGATGCTTGACCCGCTTTGTCCACGATATATCCGAAATGTGAACGAGGCCGTCAATCCCTTCATCAATACCGACAAAAATGCCAAAATCGGTTATGTTCTTTATCTTGCCGGCAATTGTGGTTCCCACGGGGTATTTCTGCGCGATAACGTCCCATGGGTTGGACTCGAGTTGTTTCATCCCCAGGGAAATGCGCTTGCTTTCAGGATTGATGCTGAGCACAACCGCTTCGACCTCGTCTCCGACCGACAGGATTTTTGAGGGATGTCGTATCTTCTTGGTCCAGGACATCTCGGACACATGGATGAGCCCCTCGACTCCTTCTTCAATTTCAACGAACGCGCCGTAATCGGTCAGACTTACTACCTTGCCGCGCACTTTTGTGTCAACTGGGTACTTCTCCTGAGCCTGAGACCACGGATCATCCACGAGCTGCTTAAGGCCAAGGGACACTCTCTCGCTTTCCCGGTCGAAGCTCAGCACTTTCACCTTTATCTTGTCGCCGATTTGAAACATCTCCGATGGATGTCCCACACGGCCCCAGCTCATGTCGGTGATGTGCAACAAGCCGTCAATGCCGCCAAGGTCGACGAAAACACCATAGTCGGTTATGTTCTTCACGATACCGTCAACTACCTTATTATCCTCAAGCGCGGCCAGAGTATGGGATTTCATGTGCTCGCGCTCTTTTTCGAGAAGAGCACGGCGGGAAAGCACCACATTTCTTCTTTTCTTATTGTATTTTAGAACCTTGAAAGGAAAGGTATGCCCGATAAGCGATTCCAGGTTCCTGACCGGACGCAGATCAACCTGAGATCCCGGCAAAAAGGCCTGAACTCCGATGTCGACTGCCAAGCCGCCCTTGACCTTGGCTATGATCTTTCCCTCGATCATTCCGTCATCGCTGTAGATACGGCTTATGTCGTCCCATACCTTGATCTTGGCGGCCTTTTCCTTTGACAGATGAATAGTGCCGTCATCGTCATCATGGAACTCGAGGAGAACATCGATTTCATCTCCTATGTCGGCATTCACTTTGCCCGTTTCATCCCTGAATTCGTGAATGGAAATCTGCCCTTCCGATTTGTACCCGATGTCAACCATGACAAAATCATCGCTGACCTGAACGATTCGTCCGCGGATTACCTCGCCCTCCTGGATATTTCGGAAGCTTTGCTCATATAGGTCATGCATGGAGTCCATTTCTTCATCGGGTTCATGTTCATCCGAAGAAGAGAGAATCTCCAGTTCAAGGGTTTGTTTTTCCTGTTCATCTTTTACGGTCATCGATCCTATGCTGCCCCCTTACCTTGTTTTTGGCTCTTGGCCATCTCAAAGCTAAACTGTAGCAAACGGCGGATTAATAAGCAATCTTAAAGTTCTTGATTTGCTGAATAACCCGCATTGATCAGATTGTGAGCTAACTCGCTCAGCCGGTCGACTACCTCTTCAACATTTAGATGGGAAGTATCGAGCAAAACGGCGCCTTCGGCCGGCCGCATTGGAGAATGGTCGCGCTTTGCGTCCGCCTCGTCGCGCTCTCGAATGAGCACCTGCATCTCTTCCAAAGAAAGTCCTAATCCCTTCCTGGTATATTGAGCAAGCCGTCTTTGGGCGCGTGTCTGTAAATCCGCTGTAAGGAAAACTTTAAGTTCGGCCGCAGGGAAAACAACCGTTGCCGTGTCGCGCCCTTCTGCGACGACGCTAACTTCTTTCTCTGCAAGCTTCCTTTGCCAGGCCACCAAAAATTCCCTCACCTCAGGCACTTGAGAAATCCTGGAGGCAGCCTCGCTGATCTCCGGGCTGCGCAGCTCCTCTGAAAGGAGTTTTTCGCCGTAGAATATCTCCAGCCTGTTCTGTTCTGTCGAAAAGAGAAGCGGAATTTGCCCCAATATCTCACGGAATCGATCCGGGTCCGCGCTTGCTTTCGGTTGCTTGCCGCCTGTGGCGGGACCTTCATTGAATGCCCATGCCACCGCTCGGTACATGGCCCCTGTATCCAGGTATACAAAGCCGAGTCTTTGTGCCAGAATCTTGCAAACGGTGCTCTTTCCGGAGCCTGCCGGGCCGTCTATAGCTATTATCATTCAGCCAATACCTGTTTAAGAGTGCGGACGAATCGCATGTTCTCATCAGGAAGGCCTGCATTCACTCGAATAAATCGTTCCATGCCGTAAGAAGCCATCGATCTGATTATCACTCCGCGGCGCAGCATCGCTTCAAATAATCTCTTAGCCTCAAATGAAAGCTCTATCAGAAAGAAATTGGCCTCTGAAGGTATATACCTGAGGCCCATTTTCCCGATTTCCTCGTAGAGGTATTTCAGGCCGCTCCATGTTGTTTGCTGAGTTCGGCGCAGAAAATCCTCGTCGTCGAGTGCGGCAAGAGCCGCAGCCTGCGCAAGTGACCCGGTATTGAACGGCTGTCGGACGCGGTTCAAGAAACTTGCAATATCAGGGTCCATCGCACCGAAGCCGATTCGCAGGCCGGCCAGCCCGTAAGCCTTGGAAAATGTCCTCAGGACAACGACGCTCGGTCCTTGCCTGTCTATATAATCAAAACCAGCCGGAGTATCCGGGTTTGTGTTGAATTCTATATAAGCCTCGTCCAGCACCACTACTACTTCAGGAGGGATTTCAGACAGGAAGGCGTCAAAATCGCTTTTGCTGATGACCCTGCCGGTTGGATTATTAGGATTGGTCAGAAAAATTGCCCTCGTTTTCGATGTGACCGCTTCCGCCATCTTTCCCAGGTCGATTCCCAGATTGTCGTTCAGTGCTATGGGAATCGGTTTGCCCCCCATCCACTGAACGACCAGTTTGTAGAGGAGGAAAGAAGGCGCCGGCATTATCACTTCCGCGCACGGGGTCAAAAAGGCGCGGATAACCAGCTCTATAATCTCATTTGAACCGTTGCCCAGTATAATGCCCTCAAACGGAATTGAATACTTTTCCGCGAGCTTCTTTCTCAGATAAAATCCACTTCCGTCCGGATAACGGTTCAGTTTGGATACTGCGGCCGCAATAGCTTCCATCGCCTTGGGAGATGGACCAAGAGGATTTTCATTGCTTGCGAGCTTTATGGACCCGCTGATTCCGTATTCACGTTCCAGTTCTTCAATCGGTTTGCCGGGAGGATATGGGGTTATGCTCGCGATATGTTCAGGTGCGCAGGCTTTCATATTTTGTTACCGGGCGGACGGTCCCTTCTTATTTATTCGCCGCAGATTTATAATTAAAGGGTGCGCAAAAATCAAGCATTCTGGGGAAAAAAATGCTTCCCTTTCATTGTGAGTGTACTAATATGAATTAGATATCGCGCAGATTCCGGACGGGAATGCTGGTCGACGTATTGCCAAAGATTGGTTCTGCAAGTCTACGAGGGATAATCGATTCATGCTTAAGAATTCGAAAATCAAGAAAGTTTCAGCCGCCGAGAGGCAAACTTCCGCGGATGTCCCAAAAAACGAAGGAGCAGGGGCTACAGACATTCAGGACAAGCACCAGCCGGTGTCATTCGACGCATTTCGTCTGTACCTTGATGAGATCAAGCGGTATCCGCTCCTCAGCCGCGAAGATGAGATGGACCTTGCTATCCGCTACCGCGAAAAAGGCGACATAGAGTCCGCATACAAGCTAATCACCGCAAATCTCAGGCTTGTTGTCAAGATTGCCATGGATTTCCAGCGATACTGGATGCAAAACCTGATGGACCTCATCCAGGAAGGCAACGTCGGGTTGATGCAGGCGGTAAAGAAATTCGATCCTTACAGGGGATATAAGTTTTCCTACTATGCCTCCTTCTGGATCAAGGCCTACATCATCAAGTTCATCATGGACAACTGGAAACTGGTAAAAATCGGGACGACTCAGGCCCAGAGGAAACTGTTTTTCAACTTGCGCAAGGAAAAAGAAAGACTGGAAGCCCAGGGTATAGAGGCCTCCCCCAAGTTGCTCAGTCATCGGTTGGACGTGAAAGAGTCGGAGATCGTTGAGATGGATCAAAGGCTCAATAGCTGGGAGATCTCTCTCGACAGTCCTCTGAAGGAAGACTCCGAGGATACGCATAAATCGTTTCTGCCCTCGGACGACCTGCCGGTCGACGACCAGATAGCCGACCAGGAAGCCAAGTCTATTCTCCATGACAAGCTGATGCTTTTCAGAGAACAGCTCAAGGGCAAGGAGGCCGTAATATTCGATAAAAGGCTTCTTACTGAAGATCCCATGACCCTCCAGGAAATTGGAGACAAGTTTGGAATCAGCCGCGAGCGGGTCCGCCAGATCGAAAGCCGGCTTAAAAAGAAGCTCAAGGCTTACCTCGAGGAGAAAATCGAGGACATTGATCTTCTTCAGGAGAGCATGATAGAAATCTAAACGTTTTCGATGGGATCGGGTTTTGGCCCTGGTCGGGTTCCAAGTGCCTTTTTCGAAGCCAGCACTCTCTCGTACACATCCATGTATTGCTTTGCCGATCTGTCCCAGGAAAAATCCTGCGCCATGGCTCTTCTTTGTATTTCGACCCATTCATCCGGGTCTTTAATTAAGTCCAGCGCTGATTTTATTGCCCTGAGAAAGGCCCGCGGTTCGTAATTGTAGAATTTGAAGCCGGTTCCCGAGTTCGGGTGCACCATAACGTCAGTTACGGAGTTGTCGAGCCCCCCTGTCGCGTGGACTACGGGGATCGTGCCGTAGCGCAGACTGTACATCTGGTTGAGTCCGCAGGGTTCGTACCGGGAAGGCATGAGAAAAATATCCGCTCCTGCCTCGATGAGGTGCGCAGTTTTCTCGTCATACCGGCTGATGAGTTTCAGGCGGCCCGGGTAGAACTTTTCCATTCTGCGGACGTTCTCCTCGATGACTGAATCCCCTGTCCCGAGTATTACCAGGTTTACGGACAGGTTCATCAAATCGGGCAGAATCTCATTGAGCAGGTCAAAACCCTTTTGAGGGTCAAGCCGGCCTATTATGCCAAGTAACGGGAGATCGCAGGTTCTTTCCAAAAATCCCGTCTGCTTACATAGAGCTTCTTTGCACTCTCCCTTCCCGGTTAGGTCATCGGCGCTGAAGTTGCGGGGGAGAAAGCGGTCCGTCTGCGGGTTCCATCTCTTTATGTCTATTCCGTTCAGGATTCCTTCAAGGTTGCCTTTACGCTCTTCAAGGATCCCTTCGAGTCCGAAACCGAAATCCTTCGTGGTGATTTCCTCAGCGTAACGGGGACTGACTGTGGTAATGAAATCGCTGTAAACCAGCCCTGCCTTCAGGAAATTGCACTGTCCCCAGAACTCGACTCCCTTAAGCGACCAAGCGCTCGGCGGAAGGTTGGTCAAACCGAAAAAACCGGCGGCAAAGACTCCTTGATAGGCGATGTTGTGAATGGTAAAAACAGTCCCCGATCTACCGAACTTCGGCTGGTAACGCCAGTTCATCTGGAAATAAGCCGCGGCAAGCGCGGTTTGCCAATCATGTAAATGAAAAATAGAAGGATACCATCCGATAGCATCGCAGAGTTTCCTGACCGCCAGGTTGAAGGTGATATATCTTTCGGCATTGTCTTCGTAGTCACCTCGAACCGGACTGCCATATAGATAAGACCTGTCGTAGAATTCGTCCTTTTCCAGAAAATAGATCGGCACGCCGGATTCCGTCCGGCTTTTCCACAAGTGAACGTGATATTCATGAATACCGATTGGGATTATTATGTTTTGGGCCACAGGATCGAGGGGCGGGCTGTTCTTGCGCACGATGCGATAAAGGGGCATAAAGATCCGGACATCGCAGCCAAATTTGTAGAGCGATTCCGGCAGTGAACCGGCCACGTCGGCAAGACCTCCCGTCTTTGCGAAAGGCGCGACTTCCGATGCGCAAAAAAGAACTTGCATTTTGCTCACGTAAAGTTCTTCCTATCATCAGTTTATGTTTTCCGTACGTCAATGCGCTTGCAGCTATTTTCGAACAATACGTTGCTATATAATGACATTATATAAGATGTAAAGTCCTTAAAATGACACATGGCTTTACGGCGCCGATGATTGGAAATTAGTTGCAAGTTCATTAAAATAAAGCATAAATAATTTATTCGAAATGAACTTTTTGAGCAGAGGTCGGATTTTGGAGAACAAACGCCGGGTAAGCAGGCAAATCCAGATAGGGAAGGTCCCCATTGGCGGAGATGCGCCGGTTTCGATCCAGTCGATGACCAATACGGATACTCGTGACTGGCGCTCGACCGTGGGGCAGATAAAAAGGCTCGAAGAGGCAGGCTGTGAAATTATAAGGGTTGCGGTGCCCGACGAGCAGGCAGTTGATGCCTTCCCGATGATAAAGAAGTCCATCGGAATTCCTATAATCGCAGACATACACTTCGACCACCGTCTGGCGGTCCTGGCCATGCGCGCTGGAGCGGACGCTGTCCGGATTAACCCCGGAAATATCGGAGGGCCCGAGAATGTCAAAAAGGTCATAGAATTGGCGAGGGAACGGAACATCCCGGTGCGCATCGGCGTAAACGGCGGGTCGCTTGAAAAAGACCTGATGGCGAAATATGGCCGCCCCACGCCCGAAGCCATGGTCGAAAGCGCTCTCAGACACATCAGATTCTTTGAGGACAACGATTTCGGGCTGATAAAAATATCGCTCAAATCAAGCGACGTGATCACGACAATCCAGTCTTACAGGCTTTTGGCCGAAAAAACAGATTACCCTTTCCATCTTGGAGTGACTGAGGCCGGGACTGTGGTGAGCGGCGCCATAAAATCCGCCCTCGGGATCGGGTGTTTACTGCTTGAGGGCATAGGAGACACTCTTCGAGTCTCTCTGACCGCTGCACCCGAAGAAGAGATGTTTGTCGCCTGGTCGATTTTGCGGGCTTTGAAGCTGCGAAACCGGGGAGTCGAGCTTGTGAGCTGTCCGACCTGCGGGCGCACGGAAATAGATCTTATTCCGATAGTGGAAAAAGCTGAAATCCTGCTCAAAAATCTAAGCAGCCCGCTGAAGGTAGCCATCATGGGATGCGTGGTGAACGGTCCTGGTGAAGCTAAAGAGGCCGATGTCGGCATCGCTGGCGGAAAGGGAAATGGCATTCTGTTCAAAAAAGGCAAACGAGTGGAAAAGGTAAGCGAGTCGGAGTTGCTCGAACGGCTGCTCACCGAAGTAGAGCGGATGACAGGTGAGAAAATCAGGAGGTAGAGGGAAGGAAGGAGCAGGGAACAAACTGACGAATAGACGCTGGGACACGGAGACGCCGGGAAAAACTCGACGCGGTAACGTGGGGATTAAAGCTTTTTGTGCGTGTCTCCGTGTCACCCCCTCTCCACGTCCTGCATTTTAGGAGACGTCGGTTGCGCTTCTATGAATTGTTAGACCTGATACTGGATTACCTTCCAGGGGCGAATGTCCAGCTCCTGGAAAAAGCCTATGTTTTTGTCTCCAAAGCTTACAAGGGTTCAAGCTCCCTGTCTGGTGAACCTTATCTGAATCACCCCCTTGCAGTTGCTGCTGTCCTTTCGAGAATGCGCGTAGATGAGGAGAGTATAGCAGCCGGCCTGCTGCATGATTCACTCGAAAAAGAATACATTACCCCGGAAGAACTCGTGACGATGTTCGGCCCGGAGGTTGCCCTCATCATCCAGGGCGTTACGAAGTTGACTCAAATCGCTTACGGCAGCCGAAAAGAGCGTCAGGCCGAGTATATCCGCAAGATGATTATGGCAATCTCCAGAGACGTCAGAGTGGTCCTGGTTAAGCTCGCTGACCGCCTTGACGGCATCGGCGGAACATCTTGCCGGGCTGATCGATCCGGTGTGGATTTTGCCCAGGAAACTCTCGATATCTATGCGCCGCTTGCGGGAAGGCTCGGAATCGACTGGATGAAGCAGGAACTCGAGAACCTCTCCTTCAAATGTCTCGATCCCAGGTCTTATGAAGAAATAGAGTCGAGGCTTGCTAAAACCGAGGATGACCGGATTCGATATATCAGGGAGGTGGAGAACGTCCTACAGACTCGGATGGCAGAATTTGGCATTAATGTCAGCAGCATACGCGGCCGCCCAAAGCATGTCTACAGCATATACCAGAAGATGCAGCGCCAGAAGCTGGATATGACGCGTATCTACGACCTGATAGCATTTCGGATCATAGTGGATTCAGTCAAGTCATGTTATGAAACCCTTGCTCTTATCCACGCTCTATGGGAGCCGGTGGAAGGCAGATATAAGGACTATATAGCCAGACCGAAATCGAATATGTATCAGTCTCTCCACACGACTGTAATCGGCCCTTATGGGGAGAGGATGGAGGTACAGATTCGCACCGAGGAAATGGACCGGGTAGCTAATGAGGGTATCGCCGCTCACTGGCTTTACAAGGAAGGAAAGCCTGTTGCCGAAATCGACCGGCAGGAGACTCAGCGATTTTCGTGGTTTCGCCAGGTCATGGAATTGAGCAGGGATTGGACTGGCGGACGCGCTGATTCCAAGTCCGTCATGGAGGCATTGAAAGTCGATTTCTATCCCGATGAGGTTTACGTTTTCACCCCCAATGGAGATGTCAAAGGCTTTCCGAAGGGGTCCACGCCGGTCGACTTCGCCTACGAGGTGCATACGGAAGTCGGCAACAGGTGTGTGGGTGCAAGAGTCAACGGGAAATTGGTGCCCCTGAAGTATGAGCTGCAAAACGGCGATACGGTTGAAGTGCTGACATCCGCAAATCATCGCCCGAGCAAGGACTGGCTCAAACAAGTCAAATCCTCCAAAGCTATAAATAGAATCAAGCACTGGTTCAAGACTGAAGAAAGAGAGCGTTCGATCGCTCAGGGCAGAGAAATTTGCGAAAGGGAATTCAGAAAGAAAGGTTTGAATTTCAACAATTACCTGAATTCACCCGAATTGGCCGAAGCGGCAAAAGCCTTTTCCTTGAAAAGTGTCGATGATCTTCTCGCCGGTATTGGCTATCACAAGGTTACCGCCAACCAGGTGCTGGGTAAACTGACGGTAATTACACCCGAAGAGGAACATCCCAGGGAAGAAATCCTGGTTGAAAAGCGCAAACCGGTTTCTTCAAAGGGTGGCATCAAAGTAGAAGGACTCGAAGACATTTTGATCCGAATGGCTCAGTGTTGTAACCCTGTTCCGGGAGAAGCCGTTATGGGATACATAACCAGGGGCCGCGGGATTACAGTGCACAGGCTCGCCTGTAAAAATCTGGAGAGAGGAAGTGACGAGGGCAGAAAAATAGATGTACAGTGGGATTCGGGAAAAGAACAGCTTTTCCCTGTAGACATCCGGATTATCCACTCCGGAGACAGAGGCATCCTCGCGGCCCTCAACGGGGTCCTCGGTCAAATGGATGTGAATGTAATAAGTCTTAAAGTCGAAAATCAGGCGGATACCTCGAGCGTCTGCCATTTGCGAATAGAGGTAAAGGATTCCAGGCACCTCCAGCGAGTGATGTCTGCCCTCAGAAACGAAAGAGGTGTCTATAAGGTCCAAAGGTCTATGGAATGATAACAAAAGAGTGCAGCTAAGAATGTATATAAACGGAGTATCTTTCTTCGGCCTGCAGCAGGAACCCCGTTGAAGTTTTGCCCGCACAGGGTCCTTTTCGCGTGCAGTCCGATCCTCCAGGCTATTTCACCTGAGGACGAGAAATTTGGGGGAGCTGGTTTGTCGCTATGAGCTTTTCCCTGACCCGAGCAG
>Ga0326728_10014305_pt1 | contig 16902 bp, 15 predicted proteins | sample MB3enrmetagenome_FD_207602 | JGI IMG/M metagenome (GOLD analysis project Ga0326728, IMG submission 207602) | Lab enriched peat soil microbial communities from McLean, Ithaca, NY, United States - MB31MN | ecosystem: Environmental > Terrestrial > Soil > Wetlands > Peat | place: USA: New York...
CTGCGTCGGTTCCTCGATGGCCTTGCGCAACATCAGGTAGCCCGCGTACAGCAGCCAGCACACCAGCGCCGAGGTCAGGCGCGCGTCCCAGGTCCACCAGATGCCCCAAATCTCGCGGCCCCAGATAGAGCCGGTGACCAGACCGACCGTCGTGAACGCCAGCCCCACCTCTGTAACAGCCACCGCCGCGGCGTCGAACCTGAAGTTCTTGGTTACCAGGAAGCCCACGCTCGCGAGTAGCGCCGCGCAGGCTGCGGTCATAGCGGCGGCCCACATGGGGACGTGGAAAAAGATGATCTTGAACGTCACCCCCTGCTGCGTCTCTTCCGGCAGGCGCGCGATGCCGTTGATATTCCACGCCACAATCGCGAGCGCCGCAATGCCCAGAACATACAGGATCTTCTCACGCATAACTCACCCTCACTGCTTCTGCACTACTCTGTGGGGCAGCTTGGTAAGCTGCGGCCGATTGGCAATCGGCCCTTCGGGCCGGCGGCGGTTGCCAACCGCCGCGCAGGATACCATCCTGCCCCACAATACCTCATCCCACCAGCACCGTCTCCACCAGAACCAGCGAAACCGCCGTGTAAACCACGTCGAACCCGATCAGCATTTTCAGCCACGCCACCGTGTCCGGCCCGATCGGCTTGCCCGCCACCAGCCCCGTGGTCAACTGCATCGCGCCCAATAGAGCCGGCACCAGGATCGGGTAGGTCAGCATCGGCAGCATCACTTCCCGCAGCCGGATGTTGACCGTGAGCGCGCTGAAAATCGTGCCGATCACCGTCAGCGCCCAGGTGCCCAGCGCCAGCACCAGCATGAGTTCCCCGAATTGCGAGGTCCACCGCACATTATAGAAGATGCCGAAAACCGGCAACGAGATCAACTCAACCGCCAGCACCAGCAGGAAATTCGCCACAGCCTTGCCCAGAAACAGGGCCGCTCCCGAAATGGGCGCCGCGATCAGCGCGTCCAGGCAGTCGTTGGGCAGCTCGCGCGCGAAGCTGCGGTTCAGCACCAGCGCGCCCGCGAACGCGAACACGATCCACAGCAGCCCGCCCGAGATTTCCCTCGTGGTGTCCTCCGTTGGATCGAAGGCGAAGCTGAATAGCAGCAGGATCACCAGCGCGAAAGCCAGCGACGCGTTGATGGCCTCCTTGGTGCGCAGCTCGGTGCGCAAATCCTTCGCCGCAATGGTGAGCACCTGCCGGAAGAATCCCATCAACCCTCGCCATACCGTGCGTAAATCAGCCCCGGATCGGCCGCCATTTCCGCCGTCGATGGGCCGCAAAATGCCGCCTGTCCACGATTCAACAGCGCGACGTGCGTGGCCAACTCCAGGGCTTCCCGCAACTGGTGGGTCGAAAGGATAATGGTCTTACCCTCCGCCAGGGCTTGCCGGAGCAGCGTCTGCAGCACCGCGATGGCGCGATCGTCGAGGGCCGTGAACGGCTCGTCCAGCAACAGCACCGAAGGCTCGTGCAAAAAGGCGCGCGCCACCGCCAGCCGCTGCCGCATGCCGCGCGAAAACTCGCGCACCAGCCCGTTGCGCACGCGCTCCAGGCCGGTACGCTCCAGCCATTCGAGCGCCGAGCGCCGCGGATCGGCCAGCCCGTACAGCCTGCCGAACAGCGTCAGGTTCTCCAGCGCCGACAGCTCGTCGTAGACCGATATCCCGTGGCCGATGAACCCGATTTGCCGCCGCGTTTCGGTTTCGCGCGGTGCATTGCCGAATATCCGCACCTGGCCGCGCCCCGGCCGCGAAAAGCCCGCGATGATGCGCAGCAGCGTGGTCTTACCCGCGCCGTTGCGCCCAATCAGAGCCAGGCACGATCCCGCTGCTGCTTCCAGACGCACGTCGCGCAGGGCGGGGAAGTCGCCATAGAACTTCCACACGCCGTCAACGGCCACCGCGCTCATTGGTCTCCTTGGTTGCGGTTGGGGCCGGCGCGCGGTAGAGCAGCACCAGGCCCAGCGCCAGCGCGCCCAGCGCCAGCGCCACAATCAGCCAGGCCTTCCCATAGATCCGCGGCAGGATTGCCTCGATGCGCGGGCCGCTATCGGAATCCGCGGCCTCCTCCGCCGTCAGCACGACTTTGTACGCGGCGCCCGTCAGCCCGTAGATGTGAGCCTGCGTGCGCGGTTCCTGCCCCAGGTCGTTGAGGTTCTCTCCCTGGAGCGTCATGCCGTTGGGCGCGATGAGGTAGGTGTTGTCGTCCTGGGTGACGATCTTTCCCTCGTACGCCGCGCCCTCCGTGTAGGGCACCGTGTAGCTCAGGTCGATCCGCGTCTCGCCCGGCTTCACCGGAACATCCACCGCATAGACATCCGGCTTCGAGGTCTTCTTCACCGCGGCCGCAATGGCCACGCCACCCGCGGCCGTGGCGTTCACCGTCACCTGGCCGTTGGCCGCCACCGGCAAATAGAATGGCAGCCTGCCGCCATCCGTGGTGCTGCACAGATAGGTTTCGTCGACTACCATCTGCCCGCCGCCCGGCTCTAACAGGATCATGTGCTTGCTCACTTTGGTGGCCGCCATGGCCGGGGCCGACAGCAGCAGAACCCAAGCAATTCCCCTCATGTCTGGGCCACCTTCATGGGCTTGCCACATTCGCCGCAGAACTTCAACGGTTTCTCGAATGTTGCGCCACAAGCTACGCATACCAAATTACTTACTGTATCCTGTACGACCACCTGCTCGGTGCCATTCAATCGCGCCCTGAGCGCGTCGACCTCCGCCAGTACCGATGCCAATTCCTTCTGCAGGTCTCTCTTGGTGTTCTGGTAGTCTTGGTCGGAGAGTTTCCCCAAGCGGTACTCGAACTGCAGGTCGCGCAGGTTCTCGTAGATGGCCGCCTTGCGCTCATCCAGGTGCAGGAACGGCGATTCCGGCTCCGGTTCGGGTAGGTCCTTGGCCCTCACTCCGAGTATGAACGCGATGACGGCGATCGCGAGAACGCACGCAAGAGCAATGATCATTCGAGCTTTGCCAGGTCCCTTTCGATCTGGTCCTTGTACTTCTCGAGCGCCGGGTCGTCAATCTCAAGCGACCCGATCTCCTCCAGCGCCTTCGGCTTGCGGTACCTCTTCACGAACAGCCAGATCATCGCCAGGCCCAGCAGTACCGAGGCATACGGGACGATCCACCCCCACGCGTTGGGCGGCGCCAGATAGATCCCCGGGCCGTAATCGCGGACGAACGCCTGGATGATTTGCTCGTCGGACATGCCCACGGCCTGCATCTGGGCGATGCGCAGTTTGGCGGGCTTCGAGAAGCTGCACTCCAGCATACTGCACGTGGCCACCGAATCTTTGCACCCGCACTGGCAGGCTAGCCGCGCACCCACACGGCGCACATCCGTGCTGGGCTTCTCCGAGGCCGTCTGGGCCAGGCCCGCCGCCGCCACCACCATGGCCAGCAAACTAGTTTTGAACCGTCGCATGTTTCTTCACGACGCCCACCACTTCCGTGCGGGCGTACTGCATCTTGATCTTGCTAGGAACCAGGCACACCAGCGTGCCGCCGATCAGCACCAGGCCGCCGATCCAGATCCACGAAACCAGCGGGAATACGTACGCCTGGATCACCGCGCGCTGGTTGTCGTCCGACATGCCGCCGAAATTCAGGTACAGGTCTTCATTGAGCCGCGGGCGGACGCCCACCTCCGAAGTGCCCTGTTTGCTGGCCAGATAAAAACGCTTCTCGGGTTCCAGCGTGGCCAGCGGATCGCCGTTCTTGGAAACCTGCATGGTAGCGCGATGCCACTGGTAATTCTGGTTCTCGCCCTGCTTCAGGTCCACCATCTTCAGCTCGTAAGCGCCCACGCGCATGCTGTCGCCCGTGTTCAGTTCTTTCACTTCGCTCTGGTTGAAAGCGTGGCCGGTGAGTCCGATGAAGATCAGCACGATCCCCATGTGGACCAGGTACCCGCCGTAGCGCCTGGTATTGCGGTGCGTCAACTCGACCGTGGCGCGCAGCAGGTTCATATGGTTCTTGGCGGCAATGGACCGCGCGCCCTTGTAGAACTCGATCTTCACCGTCAGCGCCACGAACAGGCAGAAGCCGAATGAGATCAACGGGTAGAATTGCCGCATGCCCGCCGCTATCAGCGCGCCCACCAGCACCAGCGACGCAATCCCCGGCCATTGGAAATTCCGCCGCAGGCTGTCGAGCGACGTTCTGCGCCACGCGAACAGCGGTCCCACACCGGTGAGGAACAGCAGAAACAGCCCGATGGGCACCATCAGGCGGTTGTACCACTCGGCGTCGAGCGCAATCCGATTTCCGGAGACGGCTTCGGAAATCGTCGGAAACAGGGTGCCCCACAGCACCGCGAAGCAGCTCGCCAGCAGAATCAGGTTGTTGAACAGGAAGCTGGATTCGCGCGAGACCACGCTTTCCAGTTGCGCTTCGCTCTTCAGATAATCCAGGCGGTCCAGAATCAGGTAAATGGTGGCCGCGATGCCCACCGCCAGGAAAGTCACGAAGTACTTGCCGATATCCGAGCGCGCGAACGCGTGCACCGACTCCACGAACCCGGAGCGCGTCATGAACGTCCCCAGGATGCACAGGAAGAAGGTGGCCGAGATCAGCACCATGTTCCAGACCTTCATCATGCCCTTCTTCTCCTGCATCATCACCGAGTGCAGAAACGCCGTGCCGCTCAGCCACGGGAGCAGGGAAGCGTTCTCCACCGGGTCCCAGCCCCAGTAGCCGCCCCAACCCAGCACGTGGTACGCCCACGCCGCGCCCAGCATGACGCCGGTGCTCTGAAACAGCCACGTGACCAGCGTCCAGCGGCGCGTGGTGTGGATCCACCCGTCGCCCGGCTGGCGCGTGATCAGCGACCCCATGGCAAACGCGAAGGGCACCGCGAATCCCACGTAGCCCAGGTACAGCATGGGCGGGTGGATCGCCATGGCCGGGTATTGCAGCAGCGGGCTCAGCCCGTTGCCATCCGGCACCGCGACGATCAGTTTGTCCGTCGCCAGCATCTGGAACGGATTGGCGATGAAGTTGTTGAGAAGCAGGAAGAAGGTCTCGACCGTAGTCAGCACACCGACCACGTACGGCATCATGTCGCGGTGTTTGCGCCGGTTCGTAAAGGCGACCACCGCGGCGTAGGTGGAAAGCAGCCAGCTCCAGAACAGCAGCGAACCTTCCTGCCCGCCCCACCACGCCGCGAACTTGTACAGCATGGGCATGCTGCGGTTGGAGTGCTCCGCCACGTAGGCGAACCGGAAATCGCCGGTCATGAGGGAGTAGACCAGGATGCCCGAGGCGAGCGTGACGAGCACCCAGACGGAATAGACCGCGCGCCGCCCACTGACCACCAGGAAAGGCTTGTGGCGCGCGCCGCCGATGACGGACGCCACGGTGGCGTACAGCGCCGCGCAGAAGGCCAGCAATATGGCCAGAGAACCCAGGTTTTCCATATCCCCTCTAGATGCTGCTCTTGCCGTTATTGATATTGGGCGCAGCCTCGCCGGGCGCCAACTGCCCCGGCTTGGCTTCATACTTCGAGGCGCACTTGGCTTGAATCTTGGCGGCGCGGAACACGCCATCCTTGTCGAGTTTGCCGTCGGCGAGAGCCTGGGCGCCGTCGCGGAAGGTATCCGGCAGGGGATCGGTGCCCGTGTACGCCACTTTCAGTTTGAACTTGTCCTGAACCAGGACAAACCGCACCTGGCTGCCAGCTCGTTGGATAGACCCGTTCTCCACGTCACCCCCCACGCGGAGCCGTTTTCCATAGGCCTGGTCTCCCATCTGGCCAAGCTCGGAAATGGTCTTATAGTAAGTCTTGGTTTCGTTCATCCCGGTAGTGGCGAGCCACGCCAGGGTGCCAACCACCACGGCGATCAAAGCGGCGAACTTACCATATTTTTTCATGCCATCCCTCTGTAACCACAGTATAACCCGAAAGCCCCGTGGGCAATTCGGTGACAGGCAACGAAACCCCCAAACTGCGGGGGTTTCGCAGCCAGCCACCGAATTGCGGCGTCGCGCTCGCCCCGGTCGTCAGCTCACGTGGGGCGCTTGCGGAGGAAGAGCCGTCAATTCTCGGTGGGAACCTTCTCCAACCGATCGACGACCAGCATCTCCACCGGCCCTCTGGTTTGCTCGAGCCTCAGCCCGAGTTGCTCCTGGACGGCGGCGAAGATGGTGGGGCCCGTATCGGCCGGAGCGGGCGGAGCCCCGTCGGGCAAAGCGCCGGCCGGTCTCGCGGCACGCGCGAAGGCCAGCGGTTCGGACTCAAAGGCGAGGGTGAAATCGTACTGCCCTTCGAGCTCCGTCAGGTTCTTGACAGGACGGTTCACATTTCCGCCAATCATGTCCGCGAGTTGATCCATCGTCTGATGCCGGGCGAACCACTTGATTCTCGTGAATTCCGCGTCGGCCAATGACAGCGTGAACACAGGCGGCATCTTGGCGTCGGCTGGAATCTCCGGAAAACCATCCTTGCCCATCGTCACCGACGGTCTGGGCAAGTCGCCTTCGGCCGCGGCCTTCTCGTCCTCGGCGGCGGCCGCCGGATCGGACTCCTTCAACTTCGGCCCGTTCTTCCCCACCCGCAACGCGTACATCGGGACCTCTTTGGTCTCGCGATGAACGGCCAGGTGGAACCGCTCCATCAGCAGGTCTTGCACCATGAGCGCGAGCTGTTCCTTGGTGGCGCCGGGAGGAATCTTGGCGGCGATCTCATACAGCTCCGTATCCATCCAGGCCGGACCGCTGACCTGATAGCTCTTCACCGCATACGCCCGCATCAGCAAGGCCTTCAGGGACGTGGTGCCTGCCAGCCGGGTGGGCGATTTCGTGCCTGGCCCACCGCTCAACGGAGTGAATCTGCGGCCCGGCGCCGGCGGCTCCGCTGGTTTCACCGACGCCACTTCGAAGGCCGTTGGCCCCGATTGGCTCTGCGCCAGCGCGGAGCCGGACGCCAGGAGAAGAATCGGTAGGAACATCCTGCGCATTGTCACTGGCGCCAGTATACCAAAAGAACCGGATATCTCTATCCGAATGATCTCTCCGTACATTTACGGCTAGTGCCGTGACCGCGTGGTTTCTTTCCTGGCCGCGGGGGCGAGGGGTCGGTGTAGGGGCCGGGCGGCCCAGAGGGCACCCCGCGGCCCGAGAGGTTGAGGAACAAATCAGACGGTCGCGGTACTAATCGAGCCGTTCCGGCGGATCGGCATTCAAGCTACGTCGCGGATCTCCAGGCGGTTGCCGTCAATGTCCGGAATCGCGGAGTGATCGGCAATACTGACCAGCACCCATCTTTCAAGAACGCTCTCCAACTCTTCCCGGCAAGCTTCCAGGGTCTTGGCATTCGCCCAGACGCCCGGGATCGCGGGGATATGGCCATAGAACGACCCGTCATCCTCGACCATCTCGTAGCGGGCCTGACGCATGGCTGCTCGGATATACGAAGTTGGTCTTCCGCCCGGATCAATGGCGCGATGCCGACTTGCGGGGATCCGGCCAGCACTCATCTGTGCGTTCCCAGACATTGCTTACCACCGGCCGCACAATCGCCACATCGACGTGGCCTCGCAACCAAATCTCTATTGCAGTGCCATCGTGATTTGGCCCAATTGGCTGGCATAGGATGCAGCATAGATTATGATGGGAATGGCCGCGCCAACTGGGGCATTCTGTGGTACTTGTACATTCACCTGCGTGGCCCCCGCGATCAGACCCGGGGCTTGGCCAACGAACGTGATCGGGGCATTCACCGAGCCGATCGTAATGACGACGCCAGCTACTGGCGCCGGAAACGGAGGACTGAGCGGCCCGAGTGAGCCGTCGGCAAGCGGTGGATTCAGTGACCCTGCGCCCGTCATAAACACCGAGACGATGGAACCTCGCGCCGCCGGGTTCGAGGGCGAGTTTACGGTAGTGTCCTGGTTCAGAATGGCAGCTTGACCGGTACCGCTTCCGTTCACGGCAAATATGCCAGGCGCCGCGACCGCTACAGGGAGCTTCACCGGTCCTAACGTCTGCTCGCCGGACTGGACGGTCACAGGGATTGCCAGGCCCGGAATAACTTCAAACGGAACGACCGCATTGATTTGGCAGTCGGATGCATATAGAACTGTCGCTGTGAGTTGGCCGAAGTTCACCGTTGGCTTGGATGATCCGAAACCGTTACCAAACATAGTAACGATCTCGCCCGGAGCTACCGCTCCTGCGCCTGACGCAAAAGGCGAGCCGTAGCCCGGAACCAAGCTGGCGGCGTTCAATACCGAACCCAGTGAAGGTCCAGCGGGCTGTGAAAAGTCGACCTTCGCGGCGAACGCGTCGGAATCTCCGCCGCCGTACTCGGTTTGGAAAGCATGCGGAGTCGAAAAGAATACGAGTGAATATGTCAGACCCGCTGAATAGAGACCACCCTTGCCGTCCAAAGCAAGGTACGCGCCAGGGATGGGCGAAGTGGCCGCTACTGCGGAACCAGTGGAGTTAATGACGATAACGCCGGCATTTGATTGCGCGGGGCAGGTCCGCTGGATGAGGGAGGAAGAAGCGACACTGACCACGCTTACGTATGCCTGCCCGGCGGCATCCACGGCAATCGGTGTCGGGTAGCCGTTCGTGAGGCCGGTAAATGTCGAGTAAGTAAGATGCCCAGAGGTATCGAGCTTTGTGACAAATCCGTTGCCGGTGAGGCTTGGCGGCTGATTTGAATTGTCGCCGCTGTAAGTCGTCGCGAGCGCGCCCGGCGTGGTGGGGAAATCGGTCGATTGTGTTCCCCCGGCGATGTATACTGCACCGGTTGCATCTATTGCAATACCCAACGCGCCGTCAGGTCCGCTGCCGCCCAAGTAAGTGGAATAGAGCAAATGGCTGCCGCTGGCATCAAACTTGGCAGCAAACGCATCGCCGTAGCGCAGCGGCCCGAGATCTATTTCGCCATGGAAGGTACGCGAGATCGCGCCCGAAGTAGTCGGGAAATTTGGCGAAACAGTTTCGCCCGCCACCCATACATTCCCCGCGCCATCGACGGCGATGGCATGTGCATCATCCGGACCCGAGCCGCCCAGGTAAGTCGTCCACGCCAAACTTCCTGAAGGCGACAGCTTCGTGATGAATGCGTTGGGGCACGGACCGGTTCCATTGCCGCTTGGGCATTGCCCTCCGGGATACTGAGTTTGGTATGCCCCGGGAGTCGTGGTAAGACCCGCTCCGGCGGCGCCAGCGACATAGATGTTGCCCGCCGCATCTACCGCCATGGATTCCGCGGCTTGGCCGATCACCGTGGTATAGAGAACGCTCTGCGCAGTGGGGTCAAGCTTAACCACGGCAAAGGAAGTCAGGGATGGGTTAGCAAACCTCTGGACCGCGAGATATATGTTTCCACTTGCATCGAGCGCGAAGGCGGTAGCACGCGACGCGGAAAGACAAACCGAAAACTCGATGGCCGTGCCAGACGGATTGAATTTGGTAACAAAGGCGCACCCGCTGTTTGTAGCGGGCGTACCGAGGCTGGTGGACGTGAGTGGAAAATCCGGCGATGAGGTGGTCCCGGTAACGTAAGCGGAACCCGTGGAATCCACCGCCATTCCAGCCACGGTGTCCACATACGAGCCGCCTAGATAGGTAACGTAACTAATGAGCGGAGCGGCTGCAGCCCAGGTGTTCACACAGAAGAGGATGAGAAGAGCAGCCAGCTTAATGGAGCGGATGTTCATCGATGACGCCATAAAACTCGTGTCCATTATCAAAGACCCTTATAAGCCGACTTCCGACTACACCTCTTGCTACGTTACTCCCGGCAATACAGCAGCGAGGTACTGCCGAGCGCTGATTCCAGCGCCTATACCACGGTCTACAGCGGCCCTACGGCGTCCCCAGCAGCCGCCGGTAGATAGCGTCGGCTTCCGGGTCCGGCTCGACCCGGTGTTCCAGGTAGTACACCATCCACCGCCGCGCACGGCCCGTGTCGCCGATGCGCGCGAACAAATCGCCCAACCCGCGGGCGCAGCGCGGCTGCACCGGCATGTGCTCAATGTGCTCCGCGCACTGCGCCTCCATGCTGGTCAGCGCCTCGAGAGAATTCAGCGGCTCGACACCCGGCGGCGGATGGCGCATGAAGACCACCGCCTCCGCGTCCTGGTACACCAGTTTCCATTCCTTCTGGCTGGGGTCGGAAAGGGCCGCCGGCAACAGGTAGGGCTCTCCCGAGGCGAATTCGAACCCGTCCATGACGATGACTTCAATGCCGTACTGGTCGAGCAGTTCTTCGCCGCTCTTGCCGCCGGTCGAGTCGGCGTTAGTGGCCATCCGCCGGTAATCCAGGAACACCGATTCGTTGAGCGCGCGCCCATCGATGAAAACGCGCTCGTGCGGCCACAGCCGCCAAATCAGGTAGCCGCCGTAGTCGTAGGTATTGAACATCCGTCCGGAGACGTCGTGCGCCAGCAGGAATTCGGCGGCCCCGGCGGGGTATCTCCACTCGGCGGCGCGCAACTGGAAGGCGCTGCCGCGCGCAATCTGGGCGCCCGCGCCCGCCAGCACCACGACCGCCACCAGGAACTCCGCCAGCACCGGCAGCGTCCGCTTCCACGGGATGTAACTCGCAATCACGATGGGTGCGATGAGGCCCATCAACATGACATTCCGAACCACGTCGATGCCGGCGGCGGCGAACGCCAGGAACAGCAGCCAGTCGGAAACCCGCGCCTTGCTTCGGGCCCACAGCAGCGCCGCCGCCCCGGCGAATAGTAGCACCCCAAACGCCTCCGGTGGCCATAGCGCCGTGTGCTGCCATTCCAACAGGGACATCTGCAAGGCGCTATTCGAATACGTGGACAAAATGGTAACTGCGCGAAACCCATTGGGGTTCAGGCCCGACGCCAGGATCGAGGCCCCGCTCACCAACCACAGACGGCGCTCATCGGCCGGGGTGCCCTCTGGGCCCTTGCCGCGCCATCGCAGAAACAGGGCCTCGGCGCAATACGCCCCCAGCAGCGCCCAGCCCAGGAAGAATCCGCCATGCAGGTTCGCCCACACCGCAAACAGAGGCGGGAGCCACCACAGCCATCGGCGGTATTCCAAAGCGGCCATCACCAGCGCCAGCAGCAGGAAACCGATCAGGAACGGCCGGTCCGAGCGGAACTTATCCGCGATGCTGGCCGCCAAAAACACCGCGCCCAGCCCGCGATAGAAGCCCTTCGACCGGTGGAACGCCACCAGCCCGACGATTCCGCAGAACCCCGTGAGCAATGCGGCGCGGAATAGCACCATCCCGGCGAACCCCCCGCCGGCGTAAACCAGGTAGAAGACCACTTCCGACAGCCACTCGTGGCTCAAGTCGAAGTCGCGCATGTGCTCTTCGCCCGGAAAAGCCGGTTTGCCCATGTAAGTCGTATAGGCGAACGGATCGGGAACCGGCAGCTTATGATTCTGCCAGATGTACTGGCCGCTCTTGAGCAGCCACCAGGTATCCGGATCGGACACCTCGGTGGAGAACCAGCCCATCAGCGCGAATGCGGAGAGCGCCAGGATGAGGGGCCGCAACCAGCGCGGCGCGGCCACCGTCGGCTTCTTCACAATCGGCGCCGGGCGATGGGCGGCAGGACGTGGCATGCGGGAAACTCAATTCTAACATCCGGCCCCGGAGGTACAATTCTCTAAGCATGCGCTCCGTGAGCGTTCGTCGAATTGTCGTGGCGGCATTCTGGCTCGTGGGATCGCTCCGCGGCGGATCCGGCGCCAGTCCGAGCCCTGGGAAACAAGTGCCCCCGAAACTGATGCTCTGGTCGTGGTACGCCAAGGACGACTTTCGCCCTTTGGCGGATCCGGGTGTCGGCGTGGCGTACCTGGCGCTCAGCCTCCGCTTTGAAGGGCAGAGCGAGGTGACTCCGGATCCCCGAAGGATTCCCATGCGGATCGCGCCGGACACCTACCAAATGGCGGTCGTCCGGTTTAACTACCTGTCGGAGGCGGCCCACCGGCCCGCATTCAGCCAGCAGCAGCGCCGATTGGCGGCGAGGATGGTCGCCGAGATGGCTACCTTCGCCCGGCCGCAAGCGGTACAGATCGATTTCGACGCTCCGCGCTCGGCATGGCCTTTCTATCGCCAGTTGCTTGCGGATATTCGCGATCGCCTGGGACCAGACATGTTCCTCTCGATTACCGCGCTGGTTTCCTGGTGCGACACCGCGCAGTGTTGGCTGGCCGGCCTGCCGGTGGACGAAATCGTCCCCATGGCCTTCTTTATGGGACAGGCAACCGCAGCCACGGTCACAATGCTCGAGAGGGGCGGCCAGTTCGCATTCCCCGGCTGCCGGGCCAGCATTGGCATTGCGCTAGGGGATGAATATGGACGGCCGTCGGCGAGGCCACGGAACGACCAGCGTGCGTACGTCTTCCCCTTGTTCCCCGGGCCGATGCCCTGGTCGCCTGAAACCGTCAAAGCCGCGCGAAAGGCGATCCTGCCATGAGGCGTATCGTCCTCGCGTCCGCATTCGTTCTTGTGGCGGCAACCGGATGGCGTCTGGCTCAGGCGTGCGCCCCCGATTTCTTCATGGCCGTCTTCAGCTACGCGCGCCATCCGGATCTGCCTCGCACGGAATTCATCGATGGCCGCCTGGGCGTGTTGCAGCCCACCTTCGCCCGCTCTTATCTGGTCATTGCATACCGCTACCTGAACGGCATCGGGATGAATCCGAAGGAGCGCGAGCAGGCGCGCGACTACTATAAGGACCGGGGCACACGCGCCTGGGACCATATGGGCGCGGATTGGCCGGCCCAATGGTGGGCGGCTCGCTCAAGGATCAAGTCTCCGCCGGCGCCTCCGACGCCGCTCATCACGGGCGGGCAGTTGGCGTATGATGCGGAGACTCACAGCTTCGCGCTGAACTGTGCGGAAGACGCTTTCCGGGTGGCCATCCATACGCTTGAGGCGCGCCGCAGCCGATTCGGCGCCGCCAGCCCGGCGTTCCGTTCGTGGATCGGCGCGCAGGACACGGTGTTTGCGAACTGTAAGGGCGGCAAGGCGGAGATTCCCCCGGAGGCCGCGGCCGACCTGCCGCCACTGATTCGCGCCGATCGCGAGTACCAGATTGCCGCGGCGCATTTCTACGCGGGCGACTACGCGGCGGCGCTGGAACGGTTTCGCCGCATCGGCCTGGATGCGTCTTCCCCATGGAGTGCCATCTCCCGCTATCTCGTCATGCGAACGCTCCTCCGCATGACTGACGATCCGAAGACCGCGCAGCAGGCCGGCGCTCAACTCCAAGCCGAAGCGCAAGCTACGCTCTCGGATGCGAAGCTGGTGTCGATCCACGGTATGACCTGGAATCTGGTGGAGCGGCACGGCATCCGCCAAAGAGATCAGCTCTACTTCCGTGAACTGGCGCGCCTGCTATCGGCCAAAGGGCAGGACGATGGCCTGCGCGAGGAATTGTGGAACTATGCCGATATCTACGATCGGGTTATCGGCGAGGCCGACCCCAACGAGCTCTATCATCCATCCAGGCCGGTAAGCGCGGACGTTTCCCGCTTCCGGGACGCCGATCTCAGCGATTGGATCTTCAGTTTCCAGTCGCGCGATTCCTCTGTGTTCCGTCACTGCCTGGACCGTTGGCGACAGACTCGATCACCGGCGTGGCTGCTGGCCGCCCTATCGCACAGTACTGCGGCGGAAGCTGACAACGCCGGCCTGGTGCGTGCGGCTGCCGCTATCCCCGAGGAGTCCCCAGCTTATCTGACCGCGCGTTTTCACCTGCTCCGCATGAATCTGGAACTCGGGCAGAGATCCGCCGCGCGCGATGGTTTGGACGTCCTGCTTGCGAGCGCGGCCCTCAAGAATCTTCCGTCCAGCGTAAATCTCTTTCGAGGACTGCGTATGCTGGCGGCCCCCAACCTGGACGATTTCATGCGCTTCGCCGCGCGCGGACCCGTCATGGTGACGCTGCAAATGAACAGCGGTGAGACGCCCGGCTTCTTCCAGGAGGAGAGCATCAAGAAGCCGAAGACGGGCGACCTCTTCGATGCCGATGCGACGCGGGTTCTGAACCGGGAGACGCCATTCCGGCTTCTGAAGGAGTCGGCGCTCAGTGCCCCGCTGCCTCCAGGGTTGCGCCCCGAGGCCCTCATGACCGCGTTCACTCGAGGGCTGATGCTGGGCGAAGATATCTCGGAGATCGCCCGGCGACTGGCGGAGACCGAGCCGGACCTCTCATCCTTCACAAACGCGTACCTGAATGAAACCAGCGATGACGGCCGGCGGTTCGCAGCCGCCTTTCTTCTGCTGCACCGCCCCGAGGCCCGGCCGTACTTCGCCGCGGGAATCAGCCGTCAGTTGCACCCGGGCAAACTCGATGAATACCGCGACAACTGGTGGTGTCCCATGGATATCGAAATCGGGCTCGATGCCCGCGCCAACTACGCCTGGTACGGGACCCCAACCCCCAATCTGCTTCAGAAATCGGCGGCCGCTGTTACCCCGGAGTTTCTTGCCGGAAGCGCATCCGCGGAATCCAAGCGCGAGATGGACACGCTCGAAACGCTCGGCGCCGCAACCGATTTCCTGGGCGGCATCGTGCTTCCATTCGCGCAATCGCATCCGGACGATGCTCGCGTTCCGGAAGCCCTCTACTGGCTGGTGCGGGCTGGGCACTACGGCTGCGCGGACGTGAATACCTGGAAAACCACACGCGCCGCATTCCGGGTTCTGCATCTGCGCTATCCCAAAACCAGTTGGGCGATACGCACGCCAACATGGTTCAAGAACGATTTCGACATCAGGCAAAAGATCAAGGCTCGCCAGTCGCGGAACTAAGCGGCGCAGGGTGGGGGCGCGCGCCTTCCTACTTCAGCGTTCTCACGAAGGCCACGATGTCGCCGGCCTGTTTTTCCGTGACTCCGGCCACCGCCTTCATCTTCCCTTTGCCCTCAAGGATGACTTTCTTCAGCTCCGCGTCCGGCTTAGCCTGGACTTCCTTCGAGGCCAGTGGCGGCATCGTGACATTGAACATCTTGCCGATGGCGGCTTTGCCCTCGCCGTTGGCCCCGTGGCAGGCTTGACACTTGGCCGCATACAGTTCTTTCCCCTCCGGAGCGCCTGCATAGAGCAGGCCGGCGGAGACGATCCATGAGAGTGTTGCAATTGCGATTGTTTTCATAGAGGTCCTTGTTGTGGGCCGCGCACTTCGCGGTTTTCGTTAGATTCGATGCGGCGGATCAGGAAGCGGATAGCCAGAATCGCGATACCAATCAAAAGCACCGACACGGCCAGGCCCCAGCGGCGAAAATTCTTCTCCCGCAGCGCCGCTTGGCCGGCGTCGAGCGTTTCCTTCGCAATGGCCATGCCGGCGTCGATAGGTTTGCGCATCTCGCCGGGGTCCATGGCGTGCAGGGCCAGACGCGCTTTCACCAGGTTCTCGCGGCCGCCGGTCAAGCCCATCTGCGCTTCGGAGACTTCCATCCCGGACTCCTCGGCGCGCGCCAGCACCGTCTCGGATTGTTTCAGCGCCCGGTCGAGGCCGTCGAGCCACGCCGCCATCTGCGCGGCGGTCTGGGCCGGGGCGGTTCCCGCGTCGTGGCACTCCGAGCAAACCGCGTGGGGGCCAACCAGCATGGCCGTCGAAGGTTGATGAATCCCATGGTTGGAGTGGCACACGATGCACCCCCCGCCGCCGGGCCCGGAGGGCACCCCCCCCGAGAAAATCGGCTGGTGAACGCTCTTCTCGTACAACTGAGCGAACAGCACATGGCACGTTCCGCAGACCGCCGCCACCGATTCCACGTCCGGCGGCTTGGCGCCATGATTGCCGTGGCACGACGCGCAACTGGGCGCGGAAAGATCCCCCCGCTTGGTCATGGCTTCCCAATGCACGCTGCTGCGGTACTCTTCAAACTGGTTGGTGGGGATTTTGTACGGGGCCATTTTGACCTGGTCGGAGTGGCACCGCGAGCAGGTTTCGGCGACGTGCAGCGGATAGACCGGGGACATGCTGTCCTTCACTGCGCGGATGTCGTGGACGCTGTGGCAGTCGATGCAGGTGGCCACGTTGGTATCGCCGGCCGCCAGGCGCTTGCCGTGGACGCTGGTCTGGTAAAGCTCGTATTGATCGACGCGTTCCGAGGGCGCGAATTTCCGCATGATGTCCGGATTGGCGTGGCAGCTCGCGCAGAATTTCGGGATGGCGGTTCGCGCCGGTTTGCCTTTGAAGCCCTTGGCTTTGCTCATGGCTACGCCGGGATCGTCGCTCGAGCGGTCGCCGCCGTGGCAATCGGCGCAACTCAGGCCGTGCGCGATATGGACGTCGTTCTTGATGAGCGTGGAGGGACCGTGCGTGCCTTCCTCCATGGCGGAGTGGCAGGTCATGCAAGAGTCCGCGGCGAACGCGGGGGGTGCCCCGATGATCGGACTCCAATAGAGGAACAGTATGATGGCAGGCGCTCTCATTTGACGTAACCCAGAATCGTGAAGGTGGCGAGGTAACAGATCAGGAAGACGCCCGCGCCCGTGACCAGCCTGGCGCGCTGTTCGCCGTTGCGGCCGGTGGCCCAAAACGGCAGCGCGACCCATCCGGCGGCCAGCAGCCCGAAGCCCAGCAGGCCCAGCAGCTCGCCTTCGAAGAACCATACGTGGCTGGGGATCAGCTTCAGAGTGTAGAACTCCGCCAGGAAATACCATTCCGGCCGGATGCCCGCCGGGGCCGAGGCAAACGGATCGGCCTTCTGCCCGAGCTCCCAGGGAAAGATGGCGGCCAGCGTCCCCAGAACCGCCAGCACACCGTACCAGATCACCAGCTCGCGGAGAAAAAAGTTGGGGAAGAACTTCATGTGCGCCAGCCGGGAAGCGGAAACGCCGCTGGGTGTGCTCATGCCGTGGAACTGGACCAGCAGCAGATGCAGGCCGACCAGCCCAAACGTAATCAGCGGCAGGATCA